>Ga0315339_1002550_pt1 | contig 13713 bp, 10 predicted proteins | sample ASW17metaG_FD_204514 | JGI IMG/M metagenome (GOLD analysis project Ga0315339, IMG submission 204514) | Ammonia-oxidizing marine archaeal communities from Pacific Ocean, United States - ASW #17 | ecosystem: Environmental > Aquatic > Marine > Oceanic | place: USA: California | collected 2016-12-05
GACAGCGACGTCTTGATCCACGGTTTGGCAGCCAGCCCCTTCTCGCACGCTTTCTTCGCCAACAGTCCGGCGGCCAGCATGACGCTCGGATTGGACGTATTGGTGCAGGACGTGATCGCCGCGATGACGATGTCGCCATCGCTAATCTGGCCCTCTTCGGTTTGCGCCCTTTCTGGGTTCTCCTCGGCCAGGGCTGCCAGCGCGGAGCGGTGCGCCTGGCTCAGCGGCACCTGGCTTTGCGGCAATTTTGGTCCGGCAAGGCTAGCCTCCACGGCACCCACGTCGAATTCGATGGTGTCGGAATAGATGCGATCGACTGTGTCATCGCGCCACAAGCCCTGCGCCTTGGCGTAGGCCTCAACCAAGAGCACCTGATCGGCGCGCCCGGTCAGGCGCAGGTAATTCAAGGTTTCCCCGTCGGTCGGGAAATAGCCGACGCTGGCGCCGTATTCCGGCGCCATGTTGGCCAGCGTGGCGCGTTCAGGCAGGCTTAAATGATCCAGCCCTGGGCCGAAATATTCGACGAACTTTTGCACCACGCCGTGCTCACGAAGCCGCCGGGTGAGCGCCAGCACCAGATCGGTCGTCGTGGCACCTTCCCGCAAGCGCCCGACCAGCCGCACACCGACCACGTCTGGCATCATCATTGAGACCGGCTCACCCAACATCGCCGACAAGGCCTCGATGGCGCCGACCCCCCAACCCAGCACCGAGAGCGCGTTGATCATCGGTGTGTGGCTGTCGCCGGCCACCAAGGTATCGGGGAAGGCCATGAGCCCATGGTCTTTGTCATCCTCCGACCAGACCACGCGGGCCAATTGTTCCAAGTTGATCTGATGGCAGATGCCTTGGCCCGGCGGCAAAACGCGGAGGTTGCGAAACGCCTTCTGGGCCCATTTGGCAACCCGGTAGCGCTCGGCGTTTTGCTTGAACTCCGCCGTCATGTTTTGCGCCAGGGCATCGGCTTGCCCGGCCACATCAACGATCACTGAATGATCCATGATGAAATCAATGGGCCGCACCGGGTTAACCAAATCGGGGTCTTCGCCGCCGGCAAGCATGTGCTCTCGCATGGCCGCCAGATCGGCCAGCAGGGGAATCCCCGAGACATCGTGCATCATGATCCGGGTCGGGAAATAACTGACCTCGGCGGCGTTCGTGGCATTCTCGGTCCAGGCGGAGAAGGCTTCGACACTGGCGCGCGTCACCGTTTCGCCGTCCTCGTGGCGCAGCGTGTTCTCCAACAAAACCTGTAGGCTATAAGGCAGCTTACTGACGTTCGCGAGCCCAGCGGCTTCGGCCTTCGGCAGGCTGAAAATCGTGTAGCTCTCGCCGCCAACGACTAATTGATCTTTTGCGTTAAAGCTGTTCGCGCCGGTCATCCGTGGTGGTGCCCCTTAGGTTTTCGCAGTTGAAGGGCCACAGTGTATGGCGCGGTGGTGATTTGGCAAATCTGGCGGGTTTGGTCGTCAGGCGGCGGGACGCTCAGCGGCCTTTTTTCATGATCGCCCGGCACTTCTCGGCCATCTCTAGGCTCACCTTATCGTTCAAGGGCTTGCCGTTGAAATAAAGCGCGCCGGATTTGAGGTTAAATTTCACGGTGCCGAAATTCAGCGCCATGTTGGGAATGCCGGCGGCATCCTTGAAGGCCGCTTCGGTAGCGGTGGCTGCTGTGTTGGTCTCGGTGGCTTCCGCTGTTGTGCTGGTGGCCGTGGTATTCAGCGTCGTCGCCGTGGTCCGGAGCGCGGTGACGTCCGCATCTTCCGCGTAGCCGACACTGGTTGCCGCCGTGACAGCGCTTTCCGCCGCCGTAATCGCGGAGGATGCATTGCCTGATGCGGCGGCTGTCGTTGCCGTTGCCAGTGCCGTTTCTGCCGAACTCAACGCCGTCTCGGCGGACGTGACGGCGGCTTGCTTGGTGGCGTCCGTGGGGTCGGCCTTGTAGGCCGTGACCGCCGCATCATAGATCGTCTGCGCGCCCTGCACTGCTTCATCGGCGGTGACCACGGCGGCCTCGGCCGCCACCGCCTGGGCGTTGCTCGCCGTGCTTGCCGTCTCGGTCGCCTTGGTCGACGTGCTGACCGACGCATCGGCGCTGTCAGCCGCCGTCCGCGCGTTGGCCGCCGCCGTACTCGCCGACGTGACCGCTGACGTTGAGGTCGAACTGCTGGCCGACATACTGACGCCGGCCGCCGTGACCGTGCTCACCGCCGACGTCGCCGAGGTTGCCGCACTTGAATAACTCCCCGCCGCGTAGGACGTCTCGGCGCTGGTCAGGGATGTCAGTGCCGTCGTCAGTGCCGTCTCGGCCGCCGTGTAGGCTTCCGAATAGCGCTTCGAATTGGGGTTCGTCGTGGATTTCGCCAAGGCCGCGTCGCGCACGGCGGTTAGTGCCGTGACAGCTGCCGTGGCGTCCTCAATGGCCACCAAGGCGCTCGATTGCTCGGCCAAACTTTCCGCCGCGCTGGCTGCCGTTTCCGCCGAGGTCGCGGCGGCCTGGGCCTGCTCGGCGGCGTTGGCGGCGGCTTGCGCCGCATCCGCGTCAGCCTCGGGCTTGCCCAGGTAATAACTCAAATCGCGGGTCACGTTGAATTCAATGACGTCGGGCACCGGGATTTGAAACGACCCACCCACATCGGCCGGTAAAATCTTGCGGCCCCTGATGGACGTCTCGGGCTTATAGGCCACGTCGCCCCGGGCCAGGTGGCGCACCATCAATCGGCGGCAATCCTTCTTGGTGATTTTCACCGTGCCAACGGTTTCCTTGCCGTCTTTCTCGTTGGCGGCCTTCTTCTGGCCGTCTGTTTTCTGGCCTGCTTGGGCCATAGCGCCTGACGGCGCGGCCAACACGAGGGCGGCCGCCAAAGGAAAAATAGTTGGTGAGAACCTGGAATTCATCGCAAACAGTGACCCGCTTTAAAGGCACCTTCAGGAGTCTAACAGTCTAGTTGGCGGAGATTAATATTTCGTGTTCTTCGATGATTTTTCGCGAGCCCCCCTCAGACCTGAACGGTCAGGCGCCGACTAGTGCGCGGGTCGCGCCGGCGATGACGGCCTCTTCATTGGTCGGGATGACCAGCACGTCAATTTTTGATGCAGTGGTGTTGATGACAGTCCCATGTTCATCATTTGCCGCCGGGTCGATCTCCACGCCGAGCCACGACAGATGCGCGCAGATCGCCCGGCGGACCGGGGCAGCATTTTCGCCGATGCCGGCGGTGAAGATGATCGCATCAAGGCCGCCGCTCGGCTTGGCTTTTCGGGGCCGGGTGGCGCCGCCGGGATTGATTGTTCCCTCCGGGGGTCGAGGATCGATCCTCGCTCCAGTGGAGCGAGGCAAGCGATTGGAGACCTGGACTTACGCCGCTCCACTGGAGCGACGGTTCCAGAACATTGTGATTGGCGGAGATGTAAATAGCTGCAGCCAAGCTCAAGCGGGATTGGGTTGGTGCGGATTGGCAGTCCCGCGCGCCCTACCACTGAAATCGGCAACACGCTGTAGAATGTCCACCCAATGAGACGCGATGCGTACCGTTTGCGGCCGTTTCGCCTTCCGGGTACGCATGGGAGAGAATTGAAAACATTGGTGAAATTACGGCGATGTCCACCAATGCTTACCTTTGCTTACTAACGGGTACATCCTGGCCGTCGTCCCTCCGGGGGATGTTCCGGGCTTACGCCGCCACGTTAAGTGGCGACGTTCCAGGATTCCCTCCGGGGGATGTTCGGCGCTTGCGTCGTGACGTTAAGTCACGACGGTCACCGAACATGGTTCCGTCATTTTTTTATGAGGTGGTTGAAACCATTGGGCTTTTGACCCCGGTTTTGCCATGGCGTGTATCCGATTTAGGTATGACAAAAAAAACGGCGGCGCCTTCGGCGCCACCGTTTCTTGAATCATTCAAACCGTTTGCTTAGCGGTTTTGTCGGTTCTCAATTAAGTCATCGACGACGGCGGGTTCCGCCAAGGTTGAGGTGTCGCCAAGATTGGAGTAATCGTTTTCGGCGATTTTTCTGAGGATGCGGCGCATGATTTTGCCGGATCGCGTTTTTGGCAGACCCGGCGCCCACTGAATAAGGTCCGGGCTGGCGACGGGGCCGATTTCCTTACGGACCTGGGCGACCATATCTTTTTTGAGATCATCGGTGCCTTCCGTGCCGGCGTTCAAGGTGATGTAACAATAGATGCCCTGGCCTTTGATGTCGTGCGGGTAACCGACGACGGCGGCCTCGGCGACATTGGGATGGGCGACCAAGGCGCTTTCCACTTCCGCCGTGCCCATGCGGTGACCGGAAACGTTCAACACGTCATCAACGCGCCCGGTGATCCAGTAGTACCCATCCTTGTCGCGCCGGCAGCCGTCGGAGGTGAAGTACTTGCCGGGGAAGGTCGAGAAATAGGTTTCTTCGAACCGGTCGTGGTTCTTATAAACCGTCCGGATCTGGCTCGGCCAGGACATGGAGAGCACCAAGGCGCCCTCGCCTTCGCCCTCGATGACGTTGCCTTCCGGGTCCAGCAATTCGGGTTTCACGCCGAAGAACGGGCGCGTCGCCGAGCCGGGTTTTAGATCCGTCGCGCCCGGGAGCGGTGTGATCATGATGCCGCCGGTTTCCGTCTGCCACCAGGTATCGACAATGGGGCAACGGCCGTCACCGACGACGTCGTTGTACCAATTCCAGGCTTCCGGGTTGATGGGTTCGCCCACCGTGCCGAGCAGGCGGATGGAGGACCGTGACGTGCGGGTGACGAACTCGTCGCCGGCGCCCATGAGGGCGCGGATGGCGGTCGGCGCGGTGTAGAAGATCGAGACCTTGTGCTTGTCGCAAACTTCCCAAAAACGCGCCGCGTCAGGGTAGTTGGGCACGCCTTCGAAGATCACCTGCGTGGCGCCGTTCAGCATGGGCCCGTAATTGACGTAGGAATGGCCGGTGATCCAGCCGATATCGGCTGTGCACCAGAAGACATCGTCGTCCTTGTAATCAAAAATGTATTGGAAGGTCAGCGAGGTGAACACGCAGTACCCGCCGGTGCCGTGCATGGCGCCTTTCGGCGTGCCGGTGGACCCGGACGTATAGAGAATGAACAGCGGGTCTTCCGCGGCCATTTCTTCCGGTTCGCAGTCGTCCGAGGCATCCGTGACAATGTCGTGGTACCAGACGTCGCGGCCTTCGGTCCAATTGATGTCGCCGCCCGTCGCCTTGACGACGATGACGTTCTGGACGCCGGGCGCCATGTCGCAGGCCGCGTCGGAATTCGCTTTCAAGGGGATTGGTTTCTGGCCGCGCATGCCTTCATCGGCGGTGACCAGGAATTTCGAATCGCAATCGTTGATGCGCACCGACAAAGCGTCCGGCGAGAAGCCGCCGAAGACGACGGAATGGATGGCGCCGATGCGGTTACAGGCCTGCATGGTGTAGATGGCTTCCGGGACCATGGGCATGTAGACGGTAACGACGTCGCCTTTTTTGACGCCGAGATTTTTCATGGCGTTGGCGAGCCGGCAGACATGGCCGTGCAGTTCCTTGAACGTGATCGCCATGCTTTCAGCGTTCGGATCATCGGGTTCCCAGATGAGTGCGACCTTGTCGGCCTTGGTGGCCAGGTGCCGGTCGATGCAGTTGTAGGACGCGTTGAGCGTGCCGTCCTCGTACCATTTGGCCGAGACGCCGGGCATGTTCCAATTGACGTCGGAGATTTTGGTGTAGGGTTTAATCCAGTCGATGCGCTGACCCTGTTCGCGCCAGAAGTTTTCGTTGTCATCGATGGAGCGTTGGTACATCTCCAGGTACTGGTCATTGGTGCAATGGCTGGAGGCGGCAAAGGCTTTCGGTACGGGATAAATCCGATCTTCACTCATGGCGCTGTGTCTCCCTGAGGTTAAAGTCCCCTCGGACGGTTGGATTGAGGTTATGATCCTCTCGAATTCATGGCAGCACTTTGATTGAAATCAACCCGTGCCGCTTATCGGTGAATTATCCAAAAAACCGCCGGAATCACAAGTCTTCGGCCATTCGCTTGCCTGCGGGCTGGCGGGGCTGGCTTACAAGTCCTCAATGGTGGGGACCGGTGCTAGGGGTGGCCAGATGGTCGGCAGAGTTTGTTTGTCGACGAACACCACACCATCTCGGACTTCTGTGGCGATGGGGGTCAGATGGTCATCGACGCAAGGCCCGGCGATGCACAGCCCGTCGTCGATATTGAAGAGCGCACCGTGGGTGGTGCACAAAATATGGGCGCCGGCGCGGTCCAAAAACTTGCCGGGCTGAATATCCAAGGGTGTGCCGATATGCGGGCAGGAATTGGTATAACACACCACGCCGTCGCCCTGGCGGATCACCATCAGGCCGCAGCGGCCGTCGTCGGTGTCGACGACAAAGCCCTCCGACCCGCCATCGGGCACGTCATCCAAGGTGCAAAGCTGGGTGTCGAGTGTGGTCATGGCCGGGCGCGGTCAGTCGTCCGCCGGATGGACTTTTTTCCAAGGCGTGATGGTCACACTCTCGAAGACGCCAGCCAAGGCATAAGGGTCGCCCGCGCAAAATGTTTGAGCAGCAGCGCGGTCCGCGAATTCCATAATGATGACGCTGCCGTTCATGGTTTCGCCGTCGTCGGAAAGCGTCGGCCCGGCGGCCACCAATTGGCTTTTGTGGTCCTGCAGATAGGCGATGTGCGCATCACGGTTGGCTTTGCGCAGTTCCAAACCACCATCGGCTTTGTCTTGGCATGAAATGACGAAATGCATGATCGGAAATTCCTCTTTCTGGGGCTTGAAATATCGTTTTACTGGCGGCGCATTTCAACCAGTGTGGCGTCCAGCTCGGCCACGTTCGTGGCGGGCAGCGGACAGATGGTGCCGCGGCACACATAAACCGTGGCCTTGGCGTCAATTTGCTCTTTGTAACGCGCCGGATGGCTTTCGGGAAGAACTGTTCCCGGCCGCACCACTTGCAGGACCTGGGCCGGCAGGCTGCGGGCCATGACGCCGGCCACCAGCGCGTCCGTATCGCGTTTCCCGTGTTGGCCGATGATCACCACTTGCAGCGCCGATTGCAGCGTGTCGGCGGCGTTCAATAACCCGGCGATGCCCAGTTGCGGATGACCGGCGACCCGGCCATGGCCGCGAAGCGTGGTCTCCGCCATTCGCCGCCAACGATCCTCGCCGGTATGATAGTAAAGCCGGGCAGCGATCTCGACGGCGCGCGCATTGCCCGACGGATTGGGGTCATCGATGATCGATTTCAAACGCACCGGGACGGCTTCGGCGTCAGCGGCGCTATCGAAGAAGCCCGGCGCCGCGGTGTCGCCGTGGTAGGTTTCAATATCGATCGCCCAGGCCACCGCGCGGACCAAATAGGCTTGTTCGCCGGTCGCCTCGAACAGGCTGATGGCGCCATCGGCCATGGCCGCCAGACCGGCCAGTGTCGCTAAGGGCCCCATTGCTTTTCGAAGGTGCTTTGCCGCAGTCGCCCGTTGGTATCGACCAGGGCGCGCCGGGCATGGGCAAAGGCGTCGCGGGCATGATTGGTCCAGGCGGGTTTTTTTAAAGACCTGGCCGGCTTCGGCGAGCGCGGCGATGGCTTGGCCGATCCAATCGGCGACGAGTTTGTCATCACGCCGCGGCGCGCGGCGTTTGGCTCGGGCGCGGCGCAAGGTCTCGAGTTCGGCGCCATGCGCCGTGGCGCCGGTGCCATAAAGGTTGCCGCGTTCCGGGTCTCCCTCGTCGGTGCCGGGCGTCTCTTCCATGGGCGCAATGGCATAGGTCGCGGTGAAACTCTTGGTCTTGGCGCCACGGGCTTTGGTTAGTTCGTTGGGGTGCCAAGGGTAATAGACGCCTTCGCGTTCTTCGCCATCGGTGTCGATGCTGTCGGCATCCAGACTGGCGGCCAAACCGCCATCTTCAAGGCGCATATCACGCATTAGAAACGCCACTGTCCGCCGGACGGCCTCGGCCAATTCCGGCGATTTGGTTTCGCGCCAAACTTCGGTCATTAACCGCAGCAGGCCCGCGTTGACATCGAGCATCTTCTCGAAATGCGGCACCCGCCACAGGGGGTCAACGGTGTAGCGGTAAAATCCGCCGCCGACGTGGTCAAACAGGCCACCATCGATCATCTCATCAAGGCTGTCGCGGACATGGGCGCCGGCGACCGCACTACCGGTTCTGAGAGAATGCCGCCAGAGAAACGACAGGGCGACCCATTGCGGAAACTTGGCGCCATTGCTGAACCCGCCGGCCAGCGTATCGGCTTCGTCCATAAAAGCGGCGGCGGCTAAGGCCCGGTGCGCGGGCGAAATTTCGCCCGGCCGGGGCCTGTGGACCTGGGCCACGGTGGTTTGAATGAACTTGGCATTGTCACGCACGCCATCCGGATCCTTGGCAAAAGCCGCAGCGACACGATCAAGGACGTCGGTGAATCCTGGCATGCCTTGGCGGGGGCCATTGGGATAATACGTGCCGGTGAAAAATGTCTGACCCTTGGGAGTTAGAAATGCGGTCAACGGCCAGCCTGTCGGCAACTCCAGAAGCACGGCCGTCGATTGAAACATGGCATCCAAATCGGGGCGCTGCTCGCGATCAATCAGGATGGGAAAAAACTGTTCGTTGATCTGCGCGGCCGTAGCGGGGTCGGTGAAGGATTCGCGCTGCATCACGTGGCACCAGTGACAGGCCGAGTATCCAATAGATAGTAAAATTGGCCGGCCAAGTTTTTTGGCGGCGGCGAGCGTCTTATCGGTCCAGGGCCGCCAATGGATCGGGTCCGTGGCGTGTTGCCGTAGATAAGGGCTGGCCTCTCCGGCCAATTGATTGCTGCCCGCCAGGGCGCTGAGCGGAAAAATGATCGCGGCGATCAGGAAAAAAAGAAACCGCGCCATGGGGAACCTAGATTTGTTGATCGAGCGGTGAATCGGACCCGACCGGGCGTGCCAATAATGCGTTCACTGTCGCGTCGATTTCACTGCCGTGATTGACGATGCTATCAACCGCAAGACAGATCGGCATGTCGATTTGAAGCTGTCCAGCCAGATTGGTGATTGCCGCAGCGGTATCCACACCTTCCGCAACGGATTGGCGCTCGCCGAGAATTTCATTGAGTGTCCGGCCCTTGCCGAGGGCCACGCCGAGAGAATAATTTCGCGATTGCATGGCGTTGCAGGTTAGCGTTAGGTCACCGATGCCTGATAACCCCATCAAGGTTTCAGGACGCCCGCCTTTGGCTGTCGACAGGCGTGCCATTTCAGCCAATCCGCGGGTGATGATCGCGGCCCGGGCATTGTCGCCGTAACCGCGCCCTTCGACGATACCACATGCAATGGCCAGGACGTTTTTTACCGCACCACCGACCTCGGCGCCGATGACGTCTTCACTGCGGTAAATGCGAAACCGCGGCGCGCTCAGCGCCTCAACCAATGTCTTTCCGGTTTCGGTATCCTCGCAGGCCAAGGTGATTGCGGTCGGTAATTCACGCGCCACTTCGGCGGCGAATGTTGGCCCCGACAAGACCGCCAGCGGGTGGTCAGGTAGCACGGCCTCGACGATCTCATTCATCAAGGCGCCGGATGCGATTTCAACGCCTTTGGCGCACACGATTAGCGCCATCCCTGGTCGAATATGGGGTTTCAATGATTCCGCGGTCACCCGCAAATACTGGGCCGGCGTGACCAATACCAACGCGTCGGCGTCCGCGGCGTGGGCAAGGTCTCCGGTCGCCGAAATGGCCGGGTCCAAGGCGACGCCTGGCAAAAACGTGGTGTTTTCATGAGTGTCATTGATAGCGGCAACGGCGTCCGCCTCGCGGGCCCAAATAGTCACTTCGCGACCGGCCCGGCAAGCTGCTGTGGCAAGCGCCGTTCCCCATGCACCCGCGCCGATGATCCCGATCTTATTCATGTCGCCCATTTTCAATCATGTGGCGTTCATTGCACAGATAATTTTGAAACGCCGTTAATTCGGATGCTCATGCTTTGGCTCCGGCGTATGCGGCGGGCGCGGCTGTTGGATCGAGCGGCCAGCGCGGACGTGGCGCGAAGCTCAAGTCATCGTGCCTTCCGGCACTTAAATGTTCAATGCCGGCCCAGGCGATCATCGCGCCATTGTCCGTGCACAATGCCGGCGGCGGGGCGATCAAATCAATGCTGTGGCTTTCGGTAAATTCTTTGAGGCGTCCGTTCAAATAGGTGTTGGCGGCGACACCGCCGGCGGCGACCAGCGGACCACCGGTCGGGCAGATGCGCTCGAACTCCTGCAGCGCATGCTGACAACGATCGATGAGGACGTCCGCCGCCGCGCGTTGAAATGACGCGCATAGATCGTCGATATCCTGATCTTGGAGCGGGCCCTCCGGGAGGCCTTCGATTGTTTGGCGAACTTTTGTTTTCAGCCCTGAAAACGAAAAATGGCACCCCTCACGGCCTCGCATGGGCCGGGGCAAATCAAAGCGCATGGCATCGCCGGGAACGGCGCGGGCCTCAATGGCGGGTCCGCCGGGATATCCCAACCCCAACATTTTCGCCATTTTGTCAAAAGCCTCGCCCAACGCGTCATCGACGGTGGTGCCGAGCCGCCGATACTGGCCCAGCCCTTCGACAACCAACAATTGACAGTGGCCGCCGGAAACCAACAAGAGCAAATAAGGGAACGCAACAGTGCCGCCATCGGCACCACCGGTCAGGCGAACGGTCAACGCGTGAGCTTCCAAATGATTGACGGCAATAAACGGGCGGCGCCATCGATAAGCAATGGCCTTGGCGGTCATTACGCCGACCATGACGCCGCCGATTAACCCTGGGCCACCGGTTGCAGCGACACCGTCCAAATCGCCGAACTCGACGCCGGCCTGCGCCATTGCCTGATGAACGATTTCATCGGCGACTTCAACATGGGCTCTGGCGGCAATTTCAGGCACGACGCCGCCGTAGGGCTGATGTGCATCATGCTGCGAGCGCACGATATTTGACAATATTCGGCGATCATCATTGACGACGGCGGCGGCCGTTTCATCGCAACTGGTTTCAATCCCGAGAACGATCATGTAAAAGCGCTCTGTAATCGGTTGTCGATACGTATCGCGTGCGGACAATACGCTGAGCATCGATGACATGCCAGAAATTAGGCTGGTCAGTAATAGGCCGGGCCGAACACGTCGGTTTGAATACCATGGCGTCAACACCATTGTTGAGAATTGGAACACGCGGAAGTCCCTTGGCGATGGCCCAGGCGTATGAAGCGCGCGATATATTTGCTAGCGCCATCGATGAGATGTCGGCGCCCGACGCTGTTGTATTGAACGAGATCAATACCACTGGAGATCAAGTCCAGGATCGCGCTTTAGCGGAACTTGGCGGTAAGGGCTTATTCGCCAAGGAACTCGACGCCGCCTTATTAAATGGCCGCATAGACGTCGGTGTGCATTCCTTGAAGGATTTGGAAACAGCTTTGCCCGAAGGCACGGTACTTGGGGCCTGCCTAGAGCGTGAAGACCCCCGCGATGCGCTGATATGTGCGGCTGCAGATAGTATTGACGGCCTACCGCGTGACGCCACCGTCGGCACAGCATCCCTGCGGCGCCAAGCGCAGTTGCTACACCGCAGGCCTGATCTCAAGGTCGTTCTGTTGCGTGGCAATGTGCAAACGCGATTGGCGAAGATCGCAGCCGGCGAAGCGGATGCGACTTTTTTGGCGCTGGCCGGGCTAAACCGATTGGGCATGGCGGAGAAAGCCGCCGCCATTCTTTCGCCCGATGAGCTTTTGCCGGCCTGCGGCCAAGGCGCCATTGGATTGACCTGCCGTGCTGATGATCGGCTTACTCTCGGTTGGTTGCGTGCTATCAACCATGCCGAGACCATGACCCGTGTTTCCGCCGAGCGCGCCATGCTGTCTGTGTTGGACGGCTCATGTCGAACGCCCATCGGCGGACTGGCAGAAGTGTTGTCTTCAGGTGAGTTGCGGCTTCGCGGTCTGGTGGCACGCCCCGATGGCTCGGAATTGCATGCCGCCGAGCGAACCGGGTCCTTATCAAATGCCGATCTTCTGGGGCGCGATCTCGGTGAAGAATTGCGTGGTCGTGCCGGCGACGATTTGTTCCAGTGAACGGCGGGAGGTCAATGTGATGCGGATACTGATTACCCGGCCCCGGGAAGATGCCGAAGGCGTCGCAAAGATATTGCGCGACCTTGGACATGAGCCGGTGATCGCGCCGCTGCTTGAGATCAAATATCTGTCCAGACCGCCACTCAATCTTGATCACGTGCAGGCGCTGGCCATGACCAGCGCGAACGGTGTCAGGGCCTTCGCATTACGTTCTGATGAGCGGCAAATACCGGTATTTTCGGTAGGTGATGCGACCACCCGCGCCGCCCGGGCAGCAGGATTTGAAGATGTTTGGACTGCGGACGGAGACGTCGGCGGACTCGGGGCATTGCTTGGCGGTTCATTGAAAGCCGGTGCCGGAACGGTTCTTCACGCCGCAGGAACGGCTCTGGCCGGGGACTTGGCAGGGATAATCGAAGCTAGCGGCCTGAAATATCGGCGCGAAATACTGTACGAGGCGCGAAAAGCGGCGCGGTTGGGAGACAAGGTTGAGGAACAAATTAGTGCCGGGCAAATCAACGCGGCGTTAATATATTCGCCAAGGACGGGCGCCGCTTTTGTGCAGCTTTTGGAAGTCGCTGGTTTGGCGAAATCGACTCCTTCAATGACTGTTTATTGCTTGAGCCCAGCAGTCACTGATGCGGTCTCAAACTTGTCCTGGGCGGCTGTTAAAACGGCGCCCGCGCCGACGCAGGCAGCATTGATTGACCTCATAGAGTAAGGCCGAAATTTGCCGCAAGGGATGCTGGGTTCGGGCAGAAAATTCTGTTATAGGTCATGCTAAGCGAACGAGGTTCGGCGGGACCTGCATTTTTCCAGGGGTGGTTAGATGGCCGTTACGGCAAAAAACAAGAAAAAAGGCTCAACAGTCCGGCCTAAGCCGAAGGCGATATCTGCTTCATCTCGCTCGAAAACGACCTCAAATGTGTCCGAGGAAAAATCCGCCGACGAGAATAATGACAATGGTGAGCAGGTACTGATTACGCCACCGGCGCCGTCGCCGAGCCGTGGCGGAACCTGGATACTTATTTTGTTGTTGATGATCGGTGCGGCTATTGGCGGCGCCTATCTGTCGTGGCCCAAATGGTATCCATTTGTTGAACCGTATTTACCGAAAGACTTGGCGATCCAGATTGAGGACCCAAGGGTCGGCGATCTCTCGTCGCGTATCGATCGATTGGAGGCAACGCCAAAAGCCACACCGGTGCGTGACGAAACGATAGCTCGGCTTGAGGCGCAACGCGCCAAGTTGAGTCAATCACTTGGCTCGGCGTTGCAGCGAATTGAATCAATCGAGCATTCAATTTCCGCCGTTAAAGAAATGGTGAAGGCCGCGGCAACGGCTGCGGAAGCCGCTGAAGCGACCAAATCCCTGAAGCAATTGAATGAAAGATTGTCTCGGCTTGAAGCCGTACCGGCAGGCACGGCACCAATCGACACGGTATTGGCCGAGCGGTTACAAAAATTGGAGCAAAATAAAGCCGCAGCAGAATCCTTGGCAGCGCATATTTCCGCTTTGGAGAAAGCGAGTGCACCGGCTTCTGTGGTAGCGACAATGGAAACGCGCCTGAAAAAATTGGAAGATCGGCCAGCTGCCGCAGCCGCGAAACCAGTCAATGGCGCG
>Ga0315339_1002552_pt1 | contig 13701 bp, 13 predicted proteins | sample ASW17metaG_FD_204514 | JGI IMG/M metagenome (GOLD analysis project Ga0315339, IMG submission 204514) | Ammonia-oxidizing marine archaeal communities from Pacific Ocean, United States - ASW #17 | ecosystem: Environmental > Aquatic > Marine > Oceanic | place: USA: California | collected 2016-12-05
CGTGGGATATCCGTATCGTCGTCGGCGATTGCTGGCGATGCGGGCAATTCGCCCATGGCGCGCTTTTTTGCATCTTGGGCGGCATTGAATTTATCGCGTGCCTTCTTGTCCATAACGACCGAAAGAAAGGCATTGGAGACGAATTTTTTGATCATCGCTGAGACCCGGTTTTGAGCATCGGATATCGTACCTCGAGCGTCTTAACAACTCTGTAACAAGACTAAAGTATACCACGAACTCGGGATGATACAGACCACACATGCGGAAGGGAACTTATATACATGAGAAAGCTTTGCGGTAAATCCTATTGTCAAATCAACAACTTACACTTAATGTCGCGGTCATGAGACGATATAGAAAAGCAAAAATAGTCGCGACGCTCGGGCCCGCGACATCAGATGAGAGCGCCATCGGCGCTCTTTTTGAAGCTGGTGCCGATGTCTTTCGGATGAACTTCTCGCATGGCAGCCACGAGGACCACGCCGCGCGGATTGCGCAAATTCGCGGCCTAGAGAAAAAATATGACCGACCTATCGGGATTATCGCTGACCTGCAGGGCCCAAAACTTCGCGTTGGTGAATTTGCTGACGGCTCGACGCGCCTGGCAGACGGGCAGAGTTTTCGTTTCGATCTGAATGAAGCATTGGGTGACGGGCGCCGCGCGCCATTGCCACATCCGGAAGTGTTCGCCGCACTTGAGCCGGGCATGGGATTGTTAGTGGATGACGGAAAGATCCGTCTTGAAGTGACGGATGTCGGCGTGGATTTCGCGGATACCAAGGTGATCAACGGCGGCGATATTTCAAACCATAAGGGCGTCAATGTCCCCGATGCGGTGTTGGAATTGTCGCCGCTGACGGAAAAGGACAGAGGCGACTTGCGCTTCGCCTTGCAGGTCGGTGTCGAATGGATCGCGCTGTCGTTCGTGCAAAGGCCCGAAGATATCGCCGAGGCACGGAAGTTGATTGCCGGGCGCGCCGCGGTCATGGCAAAACTTGAAAAACCGATGGCGCTCAACAGCCTCGAGGAAATCGTCAGTCTTTGTGATGCGATCATGGTCGCACGTGGTGATTTGGGTGTCGAAATGCCGCCCGAGGAAGTGCCAATCCAGCAAAAACGCATCGTTGCCGCGTGCCGCGCCGCTGGCAAGCCGGTGATCGTGGCAACGCAAATGCTCGATTCCATGGTTCATTCACCTAGCCCGACCCGGGCCGAAGCCTCCGACGTCGCCACTGCTGTTTACGACGGCGCGGATGCGGTGATGCTGTCAGCGGAAACGGCGGTCGGCGACTTCGCCCCGGAAGCTGTGGCGATGATGGACCGGATCATCGCGCGCGTTGAAAAAGATCCCCATTACGCCCAACAATTGGCTGCGTCCCGCCTGCCGCCGGAAGCCACGGCGGCCGATGCCATCACCACCTCGGCCCGCCAAGTTGCCGAAACCATCTCCGCGGCCGCTGTCGTGACATTTACTTCAACCGGGTCGACGACGCTTCGTGCGGCCCGCGAACGTCCAGCGGTGCCGATCGTCGGGCTAACGCCGCGCGCTGAGACCGCCCGGCGTCTGGTTTTAGCTTGGGGTGTTCACGCGGTTGAAACCGAAGACCTGCAAAGTTTTCGCGATATGGTGATCTCCGCGATCAGGGTCGTCAAAGAGCAGAAAATGGCCGAAGTCGGTGAGGCGTTGGCGATTACCGCGGGCGTGCCTTTCGGTACACCGGGTGCGACCAATATATTACGGATCGCCTGGGTCGAATAGGCGCTGCCGGTTCTGAAACCGGCATTCACGCACGATTTGGAGAGGCCGGTTGTTTAGCGCGATTTTCACCGTTATCGCACCGATCTTCGTGTGTGCTGCAATCGGCTTTGTGTGGGCCCGCACGCGGGTTCCATATGAAACCGAATTCGTTACCCGGATTGTTACTAAAGTTGGCATGCCGTGTCTGGTTTTCGGTACGCTGGCCAAGGTCGATTTGACCCCGGAGATGCTGGGCAACATGGGCCTTGCCGCCGTGGTGACAACGGCGGCCTTCGCCGTGATCGGGGCCGTCGTACTGGGCATCTTCAAAATCGAACGTCAGGTATTTTTGAACTGCTTGATCTTCGCTAATACGGGCAATATGGGATTGCCGGTTTGTCTGTTGGCTTTTGGTGATCCGGGTCTGGCACTTGGCGTAGCTTATTTCGCGGTCAATGGAACGCTGACAAATATCTTCGGCCCGGCGCTGGCGTCCGGTAATCCGGACCCCAGGGCAGTATTGAAGATACCGATGGTTTGGGCGGCTTTGGGCGGCGTGACCGTGAAACTTGCCGGCATTCCGTTTCCCGATTGGGTATTGAAAACGCTCGATTTGCTCAGCGGTTTTCCCATCCCGCTGATGTTAATCACGCTCGGTGTCTCGTTGGCGGGACTTCAGGTCGCGCACCTCGGCCGTAGTTTCGGCCTGGCCGCCCTGCGTCTGGTCATGGGGGTGGCGGTCGGCTGGGCGGCTGCGGAAGTGTTTGGATTTGAAGGCGTGGCGCGGGGCGTGGTCATCATCGAATGTGCGATGCCGGTGGCTGTGTTTAATTTTTTATATGCACAAATGTACAACAACCGCCCCGACGAAGTGGCCGGCGCCGTTGTCACCTCAACGATGCTCTCCTTTGCCACGCTCCCGGCATTACTGTGGTTCGTTATCTGATTTCGTTATCTGTTTAAGGTCGATGCCCAAGATTAAGCTTTATGACGAGGCGCTCTCTGGAAACTGCCACAAAGTTAGAATGTTGCTGTCATTCCTTGGCCTGGAATACGAAAGCGTACCGATCAGCTTGCCTGACCTTGAGCATAAAACGCCCGAGTATCTAGCGATGAACCCGTTGGGGAAGGTGCCGGTTCTTGAGGACGGCGGTGAGATCATCCGCGATTCGCAAGCAATCCTTTATTACCTAGCCCGGAAATACGGGAATGGTGAGTGGCTGCCCGAAGGGGACGCCGCGTCGGGGGATGTGATGGAATGGCTGTCATTTTCCGCCAATGAAATGATCCACGGCTGCGCCATGGCCCGTGCCCTGGTGTTGTTCAACCGCGAAGGCGATCGCGACGCGGCGCGCGCCCTAGCCGAGCAATGCCTGGATATTCTAAATGGCCATCTTGGAGGGCGGGATTGGTTGGTTGGTACGGCACCCGCGGTTGCAGATATCGCATGCTATGTTTACGCAGGATTGGTTCACCAGGGGGGTGTTGATCCACTGACTTATGCTAACGTCGCCGCGTGGCTGGCGAGAGTTGAGGCCTTGCCCGGATATGTGGGCATGGCGGCGTTACCGGCAGGCAACAACTAAAACGTCTTCAAAATTGAAGGGGTAGTTTTTGAAATTTTGCATATTTGACGACGACCAAAGCCTGCTGCACCTGGTGACGCTGCTGCTTGAAAAGGCGGGCCATGAAGTTTCCGCCAGTACGCGTGGCGAACAGGCCCTCGGGATCGCCACTACGAATCAGCCCGATGCGTTGATCACCGACCGGATGATGCCGGACATTGATGGCCTGAGCCTTGTGCACAAATTACGCGGCCGTAAGGAATTCGATGACATGGTAATCATCATGATGTCGGTGGATAGCGGCACTGACCGGCCCTGGCGGCGCGAAGCCGAGGCTGCCGGCGCTGATGGGTTTATCGCCAAGCCTTTCGATCCCTCTACATTCGCCGCAGAGGTCGAGGCCATCGTTAACGCCGTTCGGTCCAAATCCTAGGTTATCGATGGAACCGAATTGACTGAGGTTTTACGTCCGAAATTGACCACGATCGAAGGTTCGTGTTGTTTATGCGCCGGAGCGGTGACTTGATGTCGATGAGGCCGCTAACCTCAGCGGCGCCAGGAGGTTTGTATGATCCGTGCCGATGATTTCCTTGAGCCGGCTAGGGCTGCCGGGTTTGATTTTTATACCGGCGTGCCGTGTTCATTTCTAACGCCAATGATCAATCGCGTCATCAGCGGGACCCAATACGGGTACGTCGCCGCGGCCAGTGAAGGCGGGTCCGTGGCTATCGCCGCGGGTGCATGGCTTACCGGTCATGAGACCGTCGTGATGTTTCAAAACTCAGGGCTTGGAAATGCGGTAAACCCGCTGACGTCGTTGAACTTTCCGTTCCAGATTCCGACTTTGCTCATCGTCACCTGGCGCGGCGGGCCGGGCCTTAGCGATGAGCCACAGCATGAGTTGATGGGTGAAATTACACCTGATTTGCTGAGCATCATGCGTATTCCCCATCATGATTTCCCAACTTCCGCCGCCGACATTGGACCGGTCATCGAGGAGGCTAGGCATTCAATGGCGTCGCATGGCCTGCCGGTCGGGTTGATTATGCAAAAGGATACGATCTCACCCGAAGATCTGTCCGGCGCGGCGCCCGCAGTGATCACCATCGGCGACGAGGTAAACCATTGCACGCTCGGCCCGCGGCCCAGCCGCTATGCGACATTGGAGCGCCTCTTGGCGATGGCGCCTGATACGGCGGCGATTATTGCGACAACGGGCAAGACGGGGCGCGAGTTGTTCACGATTAATGATCGGGAACAGCATCTCTATCAAGTCGGCTCAATGGGGTGCGCCGCCGGCATGGGCTTGGGGGTAGCGCTTCACCGTACAGATCCAGTGATCGCGATTGACGGCGATGGTGCGGCGCTCATGAAGCTTGGGTCATTGGCAACCGTAGGATCCTACCGGCCTGAAAATTTCGTTCATCTTGTGCTCGACAACGGCACTTACGATTCCACTGGTGGCCAGCCGACAGCCGCCAGCGGTGTCGCGTTTTCCAAGGTCGCGGCGGCGTGCGGTTATAAAATAGGCGCCACATGCGACGATTTGGTTGGCTTCGATGCGGCATTGAGCACGGCATTGAATTCGCCTGGCCCGCATATGATCCATATGCGAATTGAACCGGGATCGATGTCCAATTTGGGCCGGCCGACGATAGGTCCGGTTGAGGTCGCGGCGCGCTTCAAGTCGTTTCTCGCCGGCGCTTCGACTTAGATCTGTCTTTTCGATCGGCTGCCCGACTGCGTCTTGAGACAACTGCGACGAGCGCTTATAAGCCGCTTAAAGCCTGATGAGGCCGAGCTAAGGATTGGGTGTGATGAGTACGGGCGTTGACGGATGGGCGAAAGCCTATGGTGATGTATTGGCCGCATGGGTCGGCGGTGTTGCCCGCCATGCGCGGTTGGTCACCGGCGCCGGGGCGGTGTTGACGCTCGCAGCCTTGATCTTTTTCGTTGATACGATCGGCATCAATACCTCGACCTCCGATATGCTGTCCGATGAACTTGCGTTCCGCCGCCATGCCAACGAGATCGACCGGGCGTTCCCGCAAACCGACGGTACACTTGCCGTCGTCATTGACGGTCAGACCGCTGACATAGCCGATGACGCAGCACTTGTTCTCGGTGCCGAATTGCGTAAACGCCCAGCGCTGTTCAAAGATGTCTATGATCTCAAAGGTGATCCATTCTTCCGTCAGAACGGCTTGTTGTATCTTGACGTTGATGAATTGAGCGAACTGGCGGATCGATTGGCTGAAGCGCAGCCGTTTCTCAGTGCTCTGTGGCGCGATTCGAGCTTGCGGGGGCTGTTTCGCATGCTGGGTCTTGGCATCGATGAAGCGCTGAAACCCGGTGGTGCCGACGCGTTTGATCTTTCTTCGACGCTGAACGCCATGGCCGAGGTCGCGGAAGCGCAAAATCACAAACGCTTCCAACAGTTGTCATGGACCCGACTGATGGGCGGGATCAACGATACCGCAGCGGCCGACAGACGACGCTTTATTGTCGTCAAACCGGCGCGAGATCAGACTTCCTTGCAGCCCGGCACCCAAGCCATCCAGGCGATCCGTCAATTGGCCGGCGACCTGGGGTTGACGCCGGAACGCGGACTGACTGTCCGTTTGACCGGATCAGCGGCGCTTGACGAAGAAGAATTGGAAAGCGTCGCCGAAGGCATGGGGTTGGCGGCTGTCATCTCGTTGATGCTGGTTTTGGGTTTATTGTTTGTTGGGTTGCGATCCCTACGCTTGGTCCTGGCCAATTTGGGCACGCTGATCGCCGGGCTAATTCTAACGGCGGCGTTTGCGGCTCTTGCCATTGGTACGTTGAATTTAATATCCGTTGCTTTCGCGGTCTTGTTTATCGGCCTGAGCGTCGATTTCGGCATTCATTTTGCCTTGTGCTATCGCGAGGAATTCTGGCGTGGCTATGACCAGCACACGGCTCTGGCCGAGGCCGCCCGGGTGGTCGGCGGTTCGCTGACACTTTGTGCGCTCAGCGCAGCTATCGCGTTTTTCGCCTTCCTGCCGACGGATTACGTTGGTCTGGCGGAACTGGGCCTGATTGCCGGCTCGGGCATGTTCATCGCGCTGTTCGCGAATTTGACCCTCTTGCCGGCGCTGATCGCCATGACGCCACTGGGGGAGGGCGGTCGGGAAGCGCAACTGATTCTACCGGCGGCGGGCGCGCGCGCAGGCACCGCGATCCGCCGCCACGCGCGGGCAATTTGCTGGGTGGCATTGTTTCTCGGCGTGGCGGCCGCAGCCGTGGCGCCGCGCGCAGAGTTCGATTTTGACCCGCTAAATCTCAAAGATCCGAATACCGAATCGGTTGCGACTTTGTTTGATCTCATGAGTGACGGCAGCCGCAATCATCACACGATAGAAGTTCTGAGCGCCGATCAGGCCGCCGCCGAGGCCTTGAAGGCACGTCTGGGTAAGATTGAACTGGTTGATAAGGCGGTGACATTGGCCAGTTATGTGCCGAAGTCCCAAGAAGAAAAGTTGGATATTATCGGCGATATGGCATTGTTTATCGCACCGGCATTGGCACTGGCGGCGCCGGCTGTGCCATTGAATGCGCAGGCAAGACTTGATGCGTGGGCGGCATTGCGTACGAAACTGCAAGCTCTCAGCGAACGTAGCGATGCAGCCGGTGCAGCGTCGGCGAGGCGTTTGCTCGCCGCGGTCTCAAGTGTTGTCGGCGGCGACCGCGCGGCGACAGCACTCCTTGATTTGGAAAACCGATTACTGGCAGGATTGCCGGGCCGCCTCGACGCACTGAACCAGTCGTTGCGGGCCGAAGCCGTGACAATCAGTTCTTTGCCGCAACAATTGAAGGCTCGCAACGTCGCCGCGGATGGGCGCGCATTGATTGAAGTTTATCCCCGTGAAGCGCTCAGTGAGCGCGCCGCCGTGGGGCGTTTTGTCGATGCGGTTCGGGCCGTCGCACCGAACGCTGTCGGTTCGCCAGTGGTGATCTTGGAAGCCGGACGGACCGTGCTTCGCGCTTTCGCCGAGGCTGGCGCTCTCGCGGTCATCTTCATCGTCGTTCTTTTGGCGTTTGTCATGCGGCGGGTGCGCGATGTCGCCATGGTGTTTGCGCCGCTGTTGTTGGCCGGCATCTGGACGGCGGCCGCGGCCGCGTTGTTGGGCGTTGCGTTCAATTTGGCGAATGTCATCGTGCTGCCCTTGTTGTTTGGCCTTGGCGTGGCCGGCGCCATCCATCTTGTGGCGCGCTCAAGGGAAAGCGACGGTGTCGGCGAGGCCCTGAGGACATCGACACCACGCGCTGTCCTATTCAGCGCATTGACGACGATCGGCTCATTCGGCTCGATCTATTTGTCGAGCCACCCGGGGACCGCCAGCATGGGATTGTTGCTGAGCCTGGCAATTACATTGACATTAATTTCGACGTTGGTATTTCTGCCCGCATTGTTGGTGGTTTGCGGCCTCGGTGATAAGAGCGAAGAAACCCAGTTTTGATCGGATTATCCCGTTGCGGCCTTCCGAAGCGCGGCTGCCTTGCCATCCAAGGTGCTGATTAATCCATCAATTCCTTTGCTTTTCAGGATGCGCCGATATTCCGAGCGTCGAACAGCCAATTCACTGATGCCCGTATCAAGCAGCACGTCGATGATCCGCCACGTACCTTTGATCAGGCGGGTAACATAGGTCAGCTCCACATCCTTGCCCGACGGGTTGGCGATCTTGGTTTTGACCAGGATCGTTTGTTGCGGGCCGTCACGTCTTCCCAGCGTCACGAAAGTCTGCCCCGAGTAGCCGGTAAACCGGGACGCATAGGTGCCGATACTGATTTTTGAGAACGCCCCGACGAGAAGGTCACGTTGCTTTTCTGTCGCTTTTTTCCAGTATGACCCGGTGGCCACCTGAACCATCAACGGCAGATGAAACTGGCGTTCGATCACTGGCGCCAGTTTCCCGTACCGCCCCTTGTAACCGAGTGCCTTCGCCGACTGCATGGTCGTCAGCAAAGTCACGTGAAATGCCTCGACGATATGAATGGGGGTGTTTTCATTGGCTTTGATTGGCAGCGATAGAGCAATACCGGCGATCAAAACCACTAGGCACAAGAAGCGCCGCCATCGCTGATGGATAATATTTCTATTCATAAGAGATACATGAGAGGCGCGGGCCTGAATTTTCATGGCTTCGATGTAAGCTCGCCCGCTTTTGAATTCAACAACTTCGCCAATCCATCCATACCGTTGTTTTTAAGAATAAGATGATATTCGGAGCGCCGCACCTTTAATTCACTAATTCCACCATCAACCACAACATCAATAAGCCGCCATGTCCCTCTTATTTCTCGCGCAACATAGGCGATGCTGACGATGGATTTGTCGGTTTTTCTGAGTTCGGTCATGACGACCGTGGTCTTGCTGGGGCCTGGCTTCTCGCCGGTGATGGCGAACACTTCTCCGCTGTAGCCGTTGAAAAGGGTGGCCAACGTGGCGATGCTCATGCGTCGAAATGCTGCTGCGACCGCCGATTTTTCATCCTTTGTTGATCGTCCCCAGTGCTTGCCGGTGGCAATTTGGGTCATCAACGAAAGATGGAAGGTCTTTTCAACCCATGGCGCCAGCTGCTCATAGCGTTCCAGAATGGTGGTTTGATCGGCCTTTTTCATGACACCCAATAAAGTGTCTTGAAACAGCTTAACGACCGCCGACGCGGATTCGGCCATTGCCGCTTGTGGGAACATCAGCACGAGCCCTATCAGCAGTCCGCCAACGGACACATTTCGCAATCGTTCAAGCATTTCCCTGAAGCCTCATTTTTATGGTTATTTTCCCGTTAAGCCACTGGACACGCTTATATTTTCAAGCATTTATTCCAGCAATGCAGAGCATGGCATTTTTACGTGCGGTTTGCAAAAATGCCACATGCCGCAGGGAAAGCGGATTCCGAGGTTGCGATAGGTCACGACATCGCCTAAAAACGAATCATGCTTGGGACTTAAAGACCCCTCTCGATTGGCAGATTGTAAGTTGAATAAAAGGTTTGTGGATTGAAAAACGTGTCCGCAAAATTTTCTTTGCATTTTAAGGCCGCCAACTTGGCGGGCCTTTTGGTGGTGTTCGGCCTTTGGCTGGCGGCACCTACGCTGGCGGCTGAGGATGTGCTTGTGCCCGTCTCGAAAGACGGCCCGGTATTGGTCGCTGCCGCCGAAGGGGATGAAGAAGTCAACGATCCGCTTGAATCGGTTAATCGTGCGATTTTCGGTTTTAATGAAGTCATCTATGAAGGTGTGCTTTGGCCGGTCGCTGATTTTTATAATGACAACTTGCCGGCGACCATGCGCCTCGGGGTCAGTAATTTTCTGACCAATTTGTCCAGCCCGATTACGTTGGTGAATAATCTGCTGCAGGGCAACCTGATGGCGGCCCTGGAAACGTTAGGGCGATTATTCGTCAACACGACCGTCGGCATGGGCGGCATTGTCGATGTGATTGGCGAGGAAGACGGCCCGTTGCGCGAAGAAGATTTCGGTCAGACCTTGGGTGTTTGGGGCATGGGCGAGGGGCTGTATCTGGTGCTGCCCATATTTGGCCCGTCCAATCCGCGTGATGTCGTCGGCAAATTCCTTGTCGATCCATATTTTGACGCTGTCGGAAATTGGATCGACAACACAGACCGCGATGAGCACGGCTATGCTCGTTCGGCCCTTGGTGGCGTTGATGAGGTGTCCGGCGTCGTCGATGAGCTTCGCCAGATCAAAAAGACATCTGTCGATTATTACGCGGCACTGCGCAGCCTTTACCGCCAGAAGCGGCAAGCTGAAATTTCAAACGGCCAGAGCCTTGATCTGCCGCCCATTCCGAATTTGGGATACGATCTGTCACCGGAAGATTTTGAACAGCCTTCCTTGGCTGGTGCCGGCGCCAAGCAATCCGCCGCTAAATAGCCCTCGCGATCCATTATCAATTTTGATCTGCTGGCCGCTGTGTGCGCGGAAATGCTGTCCGTGCATGATTTATCGGATTTTAGATGCCCAATATTGGTTTTCCGATATCGGTTTGATGCCTATTGACGCGATAGTGAACACATAAACAAAGCATGTACATTATTGACATTTGATCATTTAGTGGTTATGTTGTCAATATTCGGTGCCACATGTGAAGGGCCGGATATAAATGGTTCGACCAAATTCGCGGCAGATGCCGTGTGGTGGACCACCCGTTTAATCGCTTCTTAAAGGAGGATGTGGGTATGTGTAGGCTATTCGAAGTTTTCCCCCGATCTCAGCTTTTCCAGCATTGCCAGAACGCGCGCGCGCGTTTTGGCCGGATATCGGCGCCTGAGCGCCTTGATCCAACATCGGCGCCTGAGCGCCTTGGTCAAAGCTGAATTCCCATAAGTCCGGCATAGCCCGGCCATTCTTCGGAATTAAATTACGGCGCGCCATATTGTCGACACATCCTTGTGTCATAGAAAGCGTTGCCCCCATACAGATGGGAAAAGGAATACATCATCATGTCGAATATCGCTTTACCAACAGTTTCAGCCGAAGGCGGTTTGTCTCAATATTTTCGCGAAGCCTGGGCGTTTCCCATTTTGAGCTTCGACGAAGAGCAATCCTTGGCCTTACGCTTGCGCGATGACGCCGATGTCAGTGCCGCGCATCAGTTGGTGACATCACACCTTCGGTTGGTCTGTAAAATCGCCATGGGTTATCGTGGTTACGGGCTGCCAGTCGCTGATTTGATATCCGAGGGAAACATCGGATTGATGAAAGCGGTCAAAAAATTTGACCCTGACCGCGGCTTTCGCCTATCGACCTATGCCATGTGGTGGATCAAGGCGTCGATTACTGAATACATCTTGAAATCCTGGTCATTGGTTAAATTGGGCACGGTTTCTTCGCAGAAGAAACTTTTCTTCTCGCTCAGAAATCTGAAAAAGCGCCTTGGTGTCAACGAATCAGGTGAGCTGACGTCTGATGAACTGGAGCGTCTTTCCGACGCCACCAAGGTTACGCCGGCCGATATTGTTCAGATTAATCGCCGCATGCATGGCCGCGACATGTCTTTGAATGCGCCCATGTCGGATGATGAAGGCGCGATGGAGTTTCAAGATACCTTGGTTGACGAAGGCCTATCGCCGGAAGCGGAAGTTGCTGCCGATGATGCGCAAGCCTTTCGCCACAAGGTGCTTGGCGAAGCGCTGCAGCAGTTGAATGAGCGCGAGCGCCATATCTTCACCGAGCGCAAGCTCAAGGAGGATCCAGTCACCTTGGAGGAACTAGGCACTGTGTACGGGATCAGCCGTGAGCGGGTCCGTCAATTGGAGGCCAAAGCTTACGAAAAAATCGAGAATTTGGTCCGCCAGATGGCTGCCAAGGATGTTTCCGTGCGCGAGGTGTCTCGCGCCGATTAACTTGGTCATGGCAATGCTCTAAGGTCATATCGTTCCCCCCCGCGCCAAATTGGTTGCGGGCGGGTTTCTTTGTCAGTGGTGGCATGCGCGATGTGAATTGAGCCGGCGCATCAGTGATGCATGTCGTCAGTATGGTGTCAGTTTAAAAGCGTCAACTGAGACCATCGGCAGGGAAACATATGACAATTGAATTCTTTATCGGGTTTGTAGGGCGAATTCATCGAATGTTTTGCTCGATCGAATCGCGCGGCAATTAATACAATTCACCTGATGATTGCCTTGTTTACAGATTTCGGATCAGACGGCCCTTATACGGGGCAGATGAAAGCGGTCTTGTGGTCGCAGGCGCCCGGCCAGCCGGTCATTGATCTTTTTGCCGATGTCCCGCCAAGCAATGCAAAAGCCGCCGCCTATCTGTTGGCGGCTTATGGTCCAGGGTTAACCGGTGTCGAAATATTGTTGTGCGTGGTCGATCCAGGCGTCGGCTCGGTGCGACGTGCGCTTTGCGTTGAGGCCGGCGGACAATGGTACGTCGGGCCCGACAATGGCATGTTTGAACATGTTATTCGTGCTGAATTACCTGATGTCACGGTATGGGAGATTCTTTGGCGGCCTGGGCGCTTGTCATCGAGCTTTCATGGCCGCGATGTGTTCGCGCCCGTCGCTGCGCGTTTGGCAAACGGTGAACAGCCTCGCGAAAGTGCGGATTTCAAGCTCATGGCAATCGACCAAGTGCGCCGCACCGATTGGCCTGATATCTTGGCTGAGGTGGTTTATATTGATCACTTTGGCAATGCCATGTGTGGAATTCGATGCTCTTGTATTGATCCGGCTGGATATCTTGAATTCGACGGTCGACAAATTTACCGGGCTGAAACGTTTTCAAGTGTTTCGCCAGGGGAGGCGTTCTGCTATGCAATTCAAATGGTCTTTTAGAGATCGCAATAAATCAAGGGAGAGCCGACGAAGTTTTGGGGTTGGCCGTCGGAACGCCGGTCACTTTAAAAAATGTCTGAGGGATTGAGCATGCCGTTACCATATATATACACAGCGGTCTTTGGCCGCGACGAGTTTTGCTGCAAAATGACAATTGTTTGCGCATTACCTGCAAAAGCATGTGGCACCTTGGTTAATTCTCGGGTTAAAGTGTGGGTATTATGACACTAAGGATAAAATTCTGGGGGGTTCGGGGCAGTATCGCATGTGCGTCGCTGGATCACATGAAATACGGCGGTAATACCAGCTGCATTGAGGTGCAGGCGGGTGACCACACGTTCGTCATGGATGCGGGCACGGGCATTCGAAACTTTTCGAAGGTGATCCTGGAGCGGGATATCTGCCACACCCATCTCCTGTTGACCCATACCCATTGGGATCACATCAACGGGTTCCCGTTCTTTATCCCCGCCTATGATCCGAAACGTTCGATTGCCATCAAGGCTGGGCACCTAAAAAACCAAGGTGGCGTGCAGAACGTCCTGTCTGCCCAGATGCACAACCCCATGTTTCCGGTGCCGCTGGAGGCCATGCAGGCGAACCTAACCTTCGAAGATTTTGATGCCGGTGAGGACTTGGATATATGGGGCGACCTAACGGTCCGTACGGCGCCGCTTAACCATCCCAACGGTGCCACAGCGTACCGCGTAGACTATGACGGCAATTCAGTCGTTTACGTTACCGATACAGAGCACGTCCCAGGTAAACCAGACCAGAATATTCTTGCACTGATCGAAGGTGCAGATCTGGTGATATATGATAGTACGTACACTGAGGAAGAATTTCCAGAAAAAGTCGGATGGGGGCATTCCACTTGGAACGAGGGAATGCGGCTATGTAATATGGCGAATGTTGGTCAACTCGCTATATTCCATCACGATCCAGATCATACCGATGACTTTATGGACAAAGTGGCAGAACAGTCGAAGTTGGTGATGGAAAATTCCTTTGTATGCATCGAAGGTGAGGAAGTGGTTCTTGATTAGGACGTTGGTGAATCTTA
>Ga0315339_1002553_pt1 | contig 13696 bp, 14 predicted proteins | sample ASW17metaG_FD_204514 | JGI IMG/M metagenome (GOLD analysis project Ga0315339, IMG submission 204514) | Ammonia-oxidizing marine archaeal communities from Pacific Ocean, United States - ASW #17 | ecosystem: Environmental > Aquatic > Marine > Oceanic | place: USA: California | collected 2016-12-05
TCATCTTCTCCGCATTAGTCACGAAATAAGGTGATGTATATCCACGGTCAAACTGCATGCCTTCAACAACTTCCAGGTTCGATTGAAGACTCTTCGCTTCCTCGACAGTGATTACACCTTCGTTACCAACCTTAGACATAGCATCCGCAATCATCGCGCCCACGTCACTGTCGCCGTTCGCCGAAATTGTACCAACCTGAGAAATTTCTTGCGACGTGTTCACGCGCTTCGACGTCTTGACCAAATCTGCAATAACGGCCTCAACCGCTAAATTAATGCCGCGTTTCAGATCCATCGGGTTCATACCCGCAGCAACAGCCTTCGAACCTTCCCGTACAATCGCCGCCGCTAAGATCGTCGCCGTCGTCGTACCGTCGCCGGCCTCATCATTGGTTTTGCTCGCAACCTCGCGAACCATTTGTGCGCCCATGTTCTCAAACTTGTCTCCAAGCTCAATCTCTTTGGCAACCGTAACGCCATCCTTCGTCATGCGAGGTGCGCCAAATGACTTGTCTAACAAAACATTCCGTCCTTTGGGTCCAAGGGTTACCTTTACGGCCTCCTCCAATATTTCAACACCCCTCAACAAACGCGCGCGAGCATCAGTACTAAACTTCAATTCCTTCGCTGCCATCGTCCAATTCTCCTAGCTCAATAATTACTTCAGTTAATTTATGATACCCATTATGTCGGATTCCTGCATAATAAGAAGTTCTTGGCCATCAATGGTGGCCTCTGTACCCGACCATTTGCCAAATAAAATTTGATCTCCCACCTTTACTTCCATTGGTGCGAAAGTTCCATTTTTTTCGCGTGCCCCCGGACCGACGGCTACTATTTTGCCTTCCGATGGTTTCTCCTGAGCGGTATCGGGAATGATGATACCCCCCGCCGTTTTCTCTTCTTCGCCGACCCGCTTCACAGCAACCCGGTCGTGTAAAGGCTTAAAACCCATTAGTTAATCTCCTCCGATTGCATCTTTCGCTAGAATTTTGCCGATGACATAGCCTAACGAAGGCAATATTAAAATAATGTTAGCACTCCCTATTTGAGAGTGCTAGTGACTTATGTCTAGAAGATAGGATCGTCAAGTGAAACTAAATATTTTTTTACGTTAAAAAAATATTGTTATTGCCAGATACATATTAAACAGCTGGATCTGCAATTAACTCGCTATGGATTATTGTTTGTACCTTAGTGTAAGCGCGATTTTCGAGCTGCCGAACGCGTTCGCGGCTGATACCATAATGCTCTCCAAGTTTCTCAAGGGTAATCGGATCCTCTTTTAATCGGCGCTCTGTGAAAATATGACGCTCCCTCTCAGATAACTGAGACATGGCATCCTTCAAATATTTTTGGCGAAATTTAGTTTCCTGGGTTCTTGCCACTAATACTTCCGGAGATGGAGTATCATCTTCCAAGATATCAATAAACTCCATACTATCCTCTTCCGAATTTGAAACCGGGGCATTCAGAGACAAATCCCTCGCTGTAATCCGGCGATCTAAATGAGTAATATCGGCTTCCGATATGCTGAATTGCTCGGCAAGTTTAGCAGTTTTTTCAGGATCAATAGTTTGGGCATCAATAATATTGAGTTTGCGCTTTGCTTTGCGGAGACTAAAAAACAATTTTTTTTGAGCGGACATCGTGCCCATCTTAACCAAAGACCAAGACCGCAGAATATATTCAGTTACCGATGCCTTAATCCACCACATTGCATACGTCGATAAGCGACACCCCCGTTGAGGGTCAAATTTTTTTACAGCCTTCATAAGACCTAAATTTCCTTCTGAAATCAGATCAGCTACCGGCAAACCATATCCACGATACTGCATAGCAATCTTCGCAACCAAGCGCAGATGGCTCGTCACCAATTTATGAGCGGCTTCAGATTCTCCTTTCTCAAGGTAGTTTTTTGCCAGAAGAAGTTCCTCATCCGCGCTCAAAATAGGAAATCGCTTAATTTCGTTTAAATACCGGGATAAACCACTTTCACCGGATAGAATTGGCAGAGTTGTTGTTGTCATAAATAATCTCCCGCTAAACTTAACAGTCTTTAGAAAAAACCATACCTCAAATATACGCTCCGGACGCGCTCACCGATCACCATTCGTTCTACGGAAAAGCTCCCAGATTTAGCTCCAACGGCCACTTTTAATTCTTAACGGGATTCACTTCCAGTCTCTGATCACCGGCTACATCCTCCTAAAGAAGCAACGAACCTCAAAAAAACACTACCACACCTCAGTTAGCGCCACTCAGTCATCGGCCCCCGATAGGGCAACCGCAAACTTACAGATCAAGCGAGAGTAACAAATTTCTCTTAATGAATCAAGAAAATTGATTGAGTTGCTGATACTATATACAATTTTTCTACTTTATTTCAGTAAGTTAATCACCTAATTAGAATAACTTCAGTTAACAAATTTAAATTTAGATTAATTTCCAAAGATTATTAACAAGATAGCCACAATAGCAACTATACCAACACCCCAAACCATAGGAGATAAACCACCACTCTCTGAAATTGTTTGCTCATGACCACTATCGGCTAGTTTGCCATCCCGTTCGGCTTCAGCAACCTCCGACGCTGTGTCAACGTCTCCATCACTAACAATCTCAACAAACTTACCAAAAAAGTCATCAGCTGTTTTTTTTGCAACTCCCTCGACCAGACGACTACCAACGCTAGCCAACTTGCCACCAACTTCTGCCTTGGCTTCATAATGGAGAATGGTTGCACCATCACCATCCACCAATTTAACAATTGCTCCCCCCTTTGCAAAACCTGCAACACCACCCTGCCCCTCGCCAGAGATGGTATACCCATTGGGAGGATCAATATCAGAGAGCGTTACCTTTCCCGTAAATTTTGCCCTAACTGGCCCTACTTTAGCAGTAACCTTGGCAGAAAATTCGGTATCTGAATCTTTATTGAGTTCTTCACAACCATCGATGCATAATTTTAGTACTTCTACGTCATTTAGGGCCTCCCAAACTTTATTACGTGATGCCGGAACTTTGTATTCGCCCCTGAAATCCATAAATCATCATCTCCATGTTCTTATTTAAATGGGTTATTATTTTTAAGTTACTAGTTGGTTGGGCGCTGTCCAGTCATAATTATTGGCAAATTCAATCTTATAGCGTCAGAGTAACCTGCTGATAAACTTTTTTTTACAGACAAAAGTCATAGCACGGCTTGAATTTTGCAATTGACTCTTGTTAAATTCGATACTTAATGGGCGTCTTTTAATGCGAGAATAACTGAAAATGCGGGTACATTTAGTGACCGGGGGAGCTGGTTTTATCGGGTCACGATTGGTCCGTCAGCTCTTATCCGACAGTGAGGCCGTGATCGTTCTAGATGCCCTAACCTATTCGGGACGCTTGGAGAATCTTCAGGAGCTGGAAGGGGATAAACAGTTTCAATTTGTCCATGGCTCGATTTCAGATTCGAAATTGGTCAACCGTCTGGTCGCCGAACACCAACCCGACGTCATCATAAATGTCGCCGCCGAAACTCATGTTGACCGGTCCATTGATGAGCCAAACAAATTTTTGGATACGAACATAAACGGTGTTTTCGTTCTTCTGGAAACGGCGCTTGATAATTGGCACAAATATTCCAAAGAAAAACGCGACGGTTTTAGGTTCCTGCAAGTCTCTACAGATGAGATTTTCGGCTCAGTCAAAACTGGTTCGGTTACGGAAACAGCCCCCTATCGACCGAACTCTCCATATTCCGCCACTAAGGCATCGAGCGATATGCTGGTGCGAGCCTATCATAAGACTTATGGCTTGCCGGTGGTGACCACCCACGGTTCAAACACGTATGGACCGCGACAGTTTCCTGAAAAATTGTTACCTCTTTTCATTCTGCGGGCCCTTTCTGGCATGTCGCTGCCGGTTTACGGAGATGGCACCAATGTGAGGGAATGGCTGCATGTCGATGATCATGTGTCCGGCATCATTCAGGCTTTGCGTATGGGCAAAACGGGCCAAGCATATAATATTGGCAGTGGCGTTGGACTGCAGAATATCGATGTCATAAAAATGCTCTGCCAAATCTTAGGCACATTAAGCGAGAGCCGTACGTCTAAGGACTTCGACTCTCTGATCAAATTTGTCACCGACCGCCCTGGTCACGATATGCGGTATTCACTGGATATCTCAAAATCATTAGATGAGTTAGAGTGGAAACCAACAGTCAAGTTTGATGATGGTTTGGCATCAACGGTTAAGTGGTACATTGATCAGCGTAGCTGGTGGGAACCCATCACCGAGGGCCAGTATTCATTGAACCGCCTCGGAACGTCTAAGGAGCTCTAGTTTATGCGCAAAGGCATTCTTCTTGCGGGCGGCACAGGGACGCGCCTTCATCCGCTGACGAGCATTACCAACAAGCACCTCCTTCCCGTATTTGACAAACCGATGATTTGTTACAGTCTGTCGGTCTTGATGTTGGCCAATATTCGTGAGGTCTTATTAATCTCGACCCCAGAGGACGTGCCAAACTTTCAGCGCCTTCTCGGAGATGGTAGTCAGTTGGGCATGTCGATCGAATATGCGGAACAGGCTGAACCTCGCGGCATCGCGGAAGCTCTTTTGATCGGCGAAGAGTTCATTGGCGGCAAGCCTATGGCGTTGATCCTGGGCGACAATATCCTCTTCGGCGTTGGCTTAGGCACACGGCTACAAAATATCAAGGACGACGACAATGCGCTCATCTTTTCATATAGGGTGAGTGATCCGGAGCGCTACGGCGTGATTGAAACAGACGCCGATGGTGGTGTCGTCTCGATCCAAGAAAAACCGGAAAATCCTAAGTCAAACTTCGCCATTATCGGCCTTTATTTCTACCCTGCGGATGCGCCGGATTTTGCTCGCAATATCAAGCCATCGGCGCGTGGGGAATTGGAAATTACGGATGTGAACAACGCCTATCTGAAATCCGGGCGTCTTAAAGTCAAAACCTTGAGCCGAGGATACGCTTGGCTTGATGCGGGGACAGAAACCGCTTTGTTGGATTCAGCAAACCTGATTGCAGCCATCGAAAAACGTCAGAATTTGCGCATCGGCTGCATCGAAGAGATTGCTTGGCAAATGGACTGGATCGATGACGCGCAGTTCCTCGCCCTCGCCGATAATTTCGGAAACTCGGCCTATGGAAGATACATCCGGGCCGTGGCATTAGGCGAAATATGAAGCTGACCGCGACAGACTTGCCCGAGATAAAAGTGGTCGAGACGGAGGTCTACTCGGATCACCGGGGCTATTTTTCAAATATTTATCTTGATGCGAAATTCCGTGAACTCGGGATTGATCTTGCCTTTGTTCAGGACAGCTACTCCCGTTCCAAATCGCGCACCATTCGCGGCATGCACTACCAGGAGCCCCATGCTCAGGGAAAGTTGGTCACGGTCATGTGCGGAAAAATATGGGACGTGGCCCTGGATATCCGTCGGTCATCACCAAATTTTGGCAAATGGGCAGGCATTGAATTATCTGCCACTGATGGGCGCATGCTGTGGATACCGCCTGGATTTGCTCATGGCTTCCAAGTACTCTCAATAGAAGAGGCCGTGGTCAATTACAAACTCACCGACTATTGGACTCCGGAAGCTGAAGGCATCATCCGTTGGGACGACAAAGACGTGGGGATAAATTGGCCTCTCGCGGACCCATTGATGTCAGAACGTGACATGGTTGCGCCCCTGCTGGCAGATATTGAGATCCTCCCCGATCAATAATGGTTTACCAAAATTTGGCATGGCCGGAAGGAACTTTATGGCGTTTCTTGATGAAATTACGGCGGTGGTTGTCAACTACAACTCTGGGCAGATTATCGATAACTGCTTGAGACGGGTCGGCACCCTGAAGGAAACGATTGTCGTCGACAACGCCAGTCAAGACAACTCCCTCGCCGCCATTGAGCGAGATTATCCAAAGGCCATCATTGTCCGCAATGACCAAAACCTGGGCTTCGGCGGGGGTGTCAACCGGGGCCTCGAAAAGGTCACAACGCCCTACCTTTTGACCATCTCGCCGGATGCAGAAGTCGAAATTGACGTCTTGCAAAAGATGTATGAGGCGATCGAAGGCGACCCACAAATGGCGGTGGTAAACCCGGCTCTTGAAGTGCCGGGTCGGGGCGATGAAATGTGGGTTATGGGACCCGGTGAGATGAACCATAGGTCGGCAGACTTCACTGCCGAAGGCGCATTTTGCACTTGGTTTTCATCTGCCGCCGTCGCGCTGTATCGAACAGAGGCGCTGCGCAAGATAAACGGATTTGACGAGAATATCTTTTTGTATAACGAAGATTTAGACCTGTCTCTGCGGTTTACGGAAGCCAAATTTACCATGGTCACCCTCCCGGACGTGACCGCCCGCCATATCAATAGCGGCTCGGCTCAACCTTCGGTCAAGCTGCATTGGCGTAAATCCTGGAACTTTTCCTGGGGGCACATGTATGTGATCAGGAAGCACGTCGGGCGGTTCCCGGCCGTGGCTCAAGCTTTGAAGATCATTGTCACTAAGGCCCCTAAGGCCTTGCTCTATATTCTTACCTTTGATCGTAAGCGAATGGTCCGAGACGGGGGCACGACCATGGGGGCGGTGTCATTTCTGCTTGGCCGAAGCCCCAACCCACGAGATTGAGCCCTAGAGCCTATCCGCGTCAATCAGTTCAGAGAGCCCCTCCCTAAGAGGGATTTTTGCTGCCCAACCTGGCAAAGACGGGCCGTCCCATGGCACCATGATGCGCCGTTCTGGCAAGGGATAAGCCCCCCACTGAGTCTCGATGGGGTGCCCGGCGATCTCTCCGAAGAGAGCAACCAGTTCGCCCAGCATCAAGCGCTGTCCGGAAACGCCGTAGGTCCGGCCGGAAAAGTCAGTGGGAGAGCCACTAAGACCATCGGCGGCATGGATTACGGCGGCGGCGGCATCCTTAATATGGATCAGGTCCATGACGATATCCGGATCGCTCAGGGGTAATACAGTCTTGTTTTTCACTGCCTGCCGTAGGGCGAAGATGAGTTTTTTCCGCGAGTCCCCAATGCCGTATGAATCGTATTGAATTAAAGATAATGCATGGAAATCAAAGCCTTTCCTATAATAATCCAACATCCCAACATAGGCTTGTTTGAGGGCGCTGTAGAGGTCAAGCGGCTGGGGGGTGACGGAATTATAATACTGGGAGTAGGTGCCTAAGTTCACCAGCTTGACCGGCTTTGAGCTTCGACACAAAGCTTCGGCCAGTTGAATTCCATATTGAAAATTGGACTGCACAACGGGGATCACCTCAGATATCTCCGGTTGGCGCAGATACAGGCCGGTCAGATGGTAGGTGATATTTGGCGCGGCTTGCTCAACGGCGACCATGAGGGACTCTGTCGTGCCATCAGTCAGATGTAGATTGCTTGAGGGGATTTCGTTCGGCAGCCGGTCCCTCGGTGTGCTGTCTCTGATTAGAGCGTGGACATCGTCTCCTCGGGCAATCAGCGTACGTGCGATGGTCCCGCCAAGAAGACTGCTACACCCTGCAATGAGAACACGTTGCATTGCTTTTTCCGTTAATAGGTTTGTTTCGAAAATTCAGTAAAGCGAATTTTAATATAATCGGTTTCCTCAGCACCCATCCCTTGATGGCAGCCAATTAAGATCCCGCCGCGCATGACTTGGTCCGCATTGGGGAAGCCCCCTGGGGCCTCACGCCGCTCGATGTCTTTGTAGCCAGGCTGGCGGAGTATATTGCCCGTAAACACGGTCCGTGTCTGGATGCCGTTGGTCTCGAAAAAGACTTGTAGGTCGCGACGGCTAAAGGGTGCGTCGTTTCGGACGATCAAGGGCACGGCTAGCCAAGCCGTATCGGCCTCTGGGGTTTGACGCGGTAGGATAAACCAATCGGAAAAGTCACTGAAGAATGCGACCAGAGTTTTGAAGTTCGTCTTGCGGGTCTGGGTATAGGTGTCGAGTTTGATCAGTTGCTCCAACCCAAAGGCGGCCGAAATTTCGGAGGGCAAGAAATTATAGCCAATGTCTGAAAATACGAACTTATCGTCATAGGCGATCCCGTCGATTTCCACATGAAACCGCTTATCGATGCTTTCGCTCTCACCGGTCAGGCTGGAGCGTCGGCCCCAACCCCGCAGCAAATTGGCATGATCAGACAATTTATCGTCGTTGACCATCACCATGCCACCGAAACCAGCGGCGGTGACAACGTGGGAAGCGTAAAAACTTGTCGTCGCAATATCGGACAGTTGGCCGGTCGTGCCACCTTCCCAGCTATAGCCGATGGTGTCGGCGGAATCTTCGATCAAAACCAGATTGTGCTTGTCGCCCAGTTCCCGCAAACGGGCCCAATCGGCAATATTCCCGATCAGGTTTGGGATCATTAGGACGCGGGTCTTCGGTCCGATCAGCGCTTCGATGGCATCCACATCAATGACATAGGTATCTTCTTTGACATCGACAAAGACCGGCACCAATTGGTTTTGCACTAGGGGGGCGACGGTTGTTGAAAAGGTCAGAGCTGGTGTAACGGCCTCGTCGCCAGGCTCCAGGCCAAGCATGGCAATGGCCAGGGTATTGGCCGAAGAGCCGGAATTTACCATATGACCATGGGCTTTGCCAAAGATATCAGCCACTTGGCGTTCGAATTCTTTAACGCGCCGTCCGTTCATCAGGGCGAGACCATCGTTCCGAAGAACATCAACGACTGCGGCGATTTCTTCTTCGCCGTAAACGGATTTTGCGTAAAGAACTCTCTTGTTCGAATTGTTTTCCATCACTGATCTTTCCACCGGTTGCCGTTTTTGAGGCTCATTTTTCTTCGATCATGCCGATCGGGAACATCCATTTACCGCCGCTTTCGACGAAGCGTTTTTCTTTCGCATTAATTTCGTCAAAATGGTTCCAGGCAAACAAGACCGCGTAGTCGGGGTAGTTTTCCGTAAAGACGTCTGGCGGCACGATGGGAATATGTGCACCCGGCGAAAATTTTCCCTGCTTGGTTGGAGTAGTGTCCGAAATATACGCGATGTGATCTGTGGTCAAGCCACAGTAATTTATGATGGTCGCGCTTTTTGCCGTCGCACCATAACCAACCACCCGCTTACCCTGCTGGCAATAAGTCTCAAGCCGTTCCACCAAGCGATCTCGTGCACTTTCACAGCGCTTGCGGAAGGCCACATAGGTTTCCTGGCGCTTCAAGCCCAGCTCGTCCTCTTTCGCTTGTTGGACCAAGAACCGCTCGGTCGGCTTGCGGCCCCCCTTACGGCACAGGTAGTACCGCATGCAGCCACCATGGAAATTGTTCCTCTCAATATCAAAGATCTCAAGACCATGGCGACCAAAGGCGCTGCCAAGGGAGGTAATAGACCAAATATACATATGTTCCGCATAGAGCTGGTCGTAAGACACAAGCTCCAGCATATCGCCCAGATAGGGGTCTTCCTGCACCATAACGCCGTCAGGCTTGAGAAGAATCTCAACCCCTGCGGCCACTGAATTGATGTCTTCAATGTGATGCATGGTGTTGGTCGCAATGAACAGGTCCGCATGGCCGTATCGTTCAGTGATGCTTTGCGCGGTCTCCACATTAAAGAAGCCGCTCTCCACATTGATCCCTTTATCGCGGGCGGCCTGGGCGACATTCGCCGAAGGTTCGACGCCCAAATGGGGAATGCCGGCCCTGGCAAAATTCTGCAGCGAAATGCCGTCATTGCAGCCAATCTCTACGACGAAGAGAGAGTCTTTGGATACATATTCGGCCATCAATTTTTCCGACATGACGCGAAAATGTTCGGACATGTACTGAGACGTTCCGGCAAAATAAGCATAATTTTCGTGAAACATCTGGTCCGGATCAGGGATATCGATGACCTGCAGGGTACAGCAAGATTCGCAGACCGCGACTTTCATATGATAAAAATATTCGTCGTCGAAGCGATCAGGTGTCAGGAAAGCGTTGCCCATGGGCATCTTCCCGAAATCCATGAACGGCGTCACCTGAGTGCCACAAATTCGACAGGTTTTAGTACTTGAATTCATGCGAAAGGTTTTGTCAGAAATGGGGGGGGCTGTCTAGATCTGATCCTCCCCCACTGAGTTGGTCCAACCTTATAGATGTCCTTTAACTTGATCCTCCTCTACTAACAATTATAAGGTTGGACCAACTCAATGGATCAATTTTGTACCAAAGGTTGATATTCAGGAATGATATTTGCAAGCTTCCCGAAAGCCCAATATCAAGCCTACCGGTCGGAAATCGATACCGCCATCGCCCGCGTACTTGAAAGCGGCAGCTATATTATGGGTGCGGAAGTCAAAGCCTTTGAAAAAGAATTCGCCACTCATATCGGCCTTAAGCACGCAATAGGTGTTGGCAGTGGCACGGACGCATTGACCTTGGCCCTAATGGCCTTAGACATTGGCGCGGGCGATGAAGTGATTTCCGTTTCCCATACTGCGGTGGCAACGACAGCGGCAATAAGATTCACCGGAGCAATCCCTGTTCTAGTAGATATTGAAGCCGATTATTTTACCCTTGACCCAGCATGCCTGGAGGCCGCCATAACGAAAAAAACAAAAGCCGTGGTTGTCGTCCATATTTATGGTCAAGCTGCTAATATGGACGCCATCTGTGCCATCGCCGCAGACCACGGTCTTAAAGTCGTTGAAGATTGCGCGCAGGCCGTCGGCGCCACATATGGGGCTGACAAATTGGGTAGTATTGGTGACATCGGCTGTTTCAGTTTCTTCCCGACCAAGAATTTGGGTGCAATTGGTGATGGTGGGGCAGTACTGACCAATAACAACGCTGTTGCAAAGAGTTTAAAAGGCCTACGTCAATATGGCTGGCAGGATGACCGGATCAGTCATGTCACTGGCATGAATTCCCGTCTTGATGAACTGCAAGCGGCAATTTTAAGGGTTAAGTTGCGTCATCTTGATACCGATACAAAACGCCGACGCGCCATCGCCGAACAATACAGTGAGCTACTGGACGAGCTAGAAGTAGACATTCCTAAGGTGCGCCCCGGCACAAACCATGCCTTTCACCTCTACGCTCTGCAATGCCAAAACCGCGATGACATGTTGACCCATTTAAAGGCGGAAGGGATTAGGGCTGGCGTTCATTACCCGGTACCAGTTCATTTGCAGCCTGCTTACGCACATCAGACAACGCTACCACGCACCGAGCAGGTAGCTCTTGAGACCTTGTCGCTACCAATGTATCCGGAACTAACAACGGGTGAAATCGAGCGAATCGCTGCAACCGTTCGCTCTTTCTCAAAGGCATAAGTGATGAGTAACGCACCCCTGCAAAAAGCTTACAATGGCAAAACAATCCTGATTACCGGGGCCATGGGTTATATCGGCAGCGTCCTGGTCCAGCGCCTGTCGGGTTATCATTGCCGCATTATCTTGTCGTCGCGCCTGGATGGCTACGGGCATTGGGGACATACACCCACCAATCCCGATATTGATAACTTGCGCAAAGCCACTGGTTGGTGTCCGAAGGTGGATTTGGCCGAAGACATAAAGAGAACCATTGCTAGGTTTTTAGCCGGAGGGACAGCATGAGCAAACGCATAAACCTGAAATCTTTCATTGACGATGATGGATCACTGATAATCGGCGAAGTAGGCAAGCACATCCCGTTCCCCATCAAACGGTTTTTCGCCATCAGCAATGTAAAAGCAGGAAATATGCGTGGCCAGCACGCCCATAAAAAACTTAATCAGGTTCTAGTCTGCCTGTCGGGTTCGGTAGAGGTCAACTTAAATGATGGCCGGCGTTCCTGGAGCGAAACACTCGACGAACCGGGCAGCGCTCTGCATATTCCACCAATGATCTGGACCCAACAGACTTACGGCGGTCCAAACACGGTACTGCTGGTAATTTGTGATGAAAAATATCAGGAGGGCGATTATCTGCGCAATTTTGAAGAATTCAGTAAAGCCGTCTCAAACAGTGATTTGAGCATATGAAATTTATCTTGACCGGTGCCCTGGGCCATATCGGTTCCCGCATGATCCGCGACCTGCCAAACCACTTCGAAGATTCTGAAATTATCATGATCGATGATTTTGCCAGCGAACGTTACGCCTCGTTGTTCAATTTGCCGACATCGGCACGTTACAAGTTCATCGAAGGTGACGTGACCAACATGGACTTGAATGACGTCATCAAAGGCGCGGACGCAGTCATCCATCTGGCTGCTATCACGGATGCGGCCGGCAGCTTCGAAAATGCAAAAAAATTCGAAAAACGAAATTTCACGGCCACTCGAAATGTCGCCGAAGCCTGTACTGCTAAAGGGATTCCCCTGATTTATCCATCAACCACCAGCGTCTACGGAACTCAAAAGGAAATCGTGGATGAAGATTGTTCTGAGGAAGATTTAAAACCGCAAAGCCCTTACGCAGAAACAAAACTGAAGGAAGAAACCTTGTTGGCTGGAATGGCGAAAAGCGCCAAACTTCAACATGTTACTTTTCGTTTCGGCACCATCTTCGGCACCGCGCCGGGCATGCGTTTCCACACTGCTGTCAACAAATTCTGTTTTCAGGCAGTGATGGGCCAAAATCTGACGGTATGGAGTACGGCGCTCGATCAAAAACGACCATATCTAGATTTAAGTGACGCCGTCGGTGTTGTTGTTCATACGATCAAAACCGGGCTGTTCGATGGTAAGATCTATAACGTGCTCAGCGCTAACGCCACTGTGCGCCAGGTCCTGGACGCCATCCGCGCCCATGTGCCAGATTTGCAGATCAGCTTTGTCGACACCCAAATCATGAACCAGCTGTCCTATGAAGTAGCCGCCGACAAAATCGCCGACCGCGGGTTTACGCCCAAGGGCGATATGATCCAAAGCATCGAAGCCACTATCAAACTGTTGAGACAGGCAGGAGGAATAGTTGAATAGAAACTACACAAACTTCATTAATTCTTACTCTTGTATCTTTATTATTCTAGCAATGTTTCTCTAGGTTTCATGAGTTAAACTACTCAAAGTGGTTGTTTACAATTGTACGCCAATAGGCAAGAAACATTCAATTCCAGCGCAAACGTAAAGAAAGTACAACCAACATGAAATTCGGATTATTTGACCATGTCGATGTGAATGATCGTCCGCTGGCGCAACAACTAGACGAACGTATCAGATATGTATCCGCAGCCGAAGAAGCAGGATTTTATAGCTATCATGTCGCCGAACACCATGCGACCCCTCTGAACATGGTACCCGTCCCCGGCGTCTATCTAGGTGCAGTTGCCCGTGCAACATCGCATATTCGACTAGGACCTTTAGGTTATCTATTACCACTTTACTCACCGTTAAGGCTCATTGAGGAAATTTGCATCCTGGATCACCTCTGTAATGGTCGCCTCGATGTCGGTATAGGGCGAGGCGTGTCCCCGTTCGAACTCAAATATCATGACGTTAATCCGGAGACATCAAAGGGTATTTTTCTCGAAACCCTTGAAACAATTATATCTGGCCTGAAAAATAAACAACTCAACCATAAAGGTGAGCATTATTCCTATATTGACGTTCCAATGGAACTAAGGCCCCTTCAGAAACCTCACCCCCCTATTTGGTATCCCACTACCAGTTCAGAAGGAGCTACATTTGGTGGCAAAAATGGATATCACTTTGTCACTTTAGGAGGCGTTA
>Ga0315339_1002554_pt1 | contig 13695 bp, 9 predicted proteins | sample ASW17metaG_FD_204514 | JGI IMG/M metagenome (GOLD analysis project Ga0315339, IMG submission 204514) | Ammonia-oxidizing marine archaeal communities from Pacific Ocean, United States - ASW #17 | ecosystem: Environmental > Aquatic > Marine > Oceanic | place: USA: California | collected 2016-12-05
TGTTTGGCTACAGCGAATGGGCTGCTCGGACCGTCCCCGTCTTGTCTTCGATGATCGGAGTTCTGCTCGCGTTCATCTTGGGTCGAGCGATGTTTGGGAGACGTGCCGGGCGCTTATCGGCGGCCTTCCTGGCAACATCACCCATCTGGTTGGCCATGGGGCGTTTTCTCGTCACCGACATGCTTTTTTCGATGTTGGTCTTCTCCTGCATCGTGACGTGGTGGTGTGGTCATGCCCGGCAAGGTCAACCTCGAGCTCTGCGTGACGCGGCGTTCTGGCTTTTGCTCGGGCTTGCAGTGCTGTGTAAGGGGCCGCTTGCCATCGTGCTCGTTTTCGGATCGATTGGTCTGTACGCGCTGTGCTGTCGGCAACTGAAAGACCTCTTTCGCCCGGGCTTCTGCGCCTTGTCGCTGGTGGGTGTTGCCGTGGCAGCGCCTTGGTTTGTCCTCGTGTCGCTGCAGAACCCCGGTTTCAATTATGAGTTCTGGTACATGCAGCACCTCGGCCGCTTCTTGGGGGCGGAAGAAGGAGGCATGCACAGCCAAAGCGCCTTCTATTTCTTTCCGGTCATCGTTGAACTGTTCATCCCCTGGGTGCTGTTCTTTCCTGGGGCCTTGGCGATGTATCGATCGAGGTTTCGTCCCGTGGACACTCTGGCCAAAAGAGCTGGTGTCTTTCTGACGTGCAGTTGTGTGTTTCTCTTTGTGTTTTTCTCTGCCTCGTCTGGAAAGCTCCAGATCTACCTTCTCCCCATGCTGCCTCTGATGGCAGTGGCTCTCGGTGGGCTGTTGAGCGGATTTATGGGCACTTCGGAAGACTCTGGCGGCTCTTCTGCGGATCGCGATCAGTTCAGGCAGCGAGGTCTTCGTTCGATGTCCCGGTCGGCTCGCGTGGGAGGCGTGTTGCTTGTTCTGGGAGCCGTGGCGTGTGTGATCTTTGGATCTCCTGCGTTACGTGAAGTGGAAGCGCGTGGCCCCGGGATGATGGTGGGTGTGGCGGTTGTTTTGACTGCTTGGGCGGCGGCGCTCTTTGGCGCAGCGCGCAGTGGACGATTCGCATCTCTCTTTGCAGCCACTGCAGGCGGGGCGGTCGCTTTTTTCATGGCGTTGATCCTCGTGGGCAGCGAGGTGATGCCCAATCACTCCTTGCAGCGGTTGCTCTCATACATCCGACCGGGGCTTGAGGAGGGAGGCGAGTTGATCTCTTACAAAGGCTGGCTCCAGAGCACGAGCTACTACGCCGATCGCCGCATCGTCATCTACAAGCAATCGGGTGAGTTCCACTTTGGCCTGGATCAGTTGCCAGAAGAGGAGCGTGTGCTCTGGTACGGAGATGACCTTGACCAGGTGGGCAAGCTGATGGAGTCAAATCGTCCTGTGTATTGCCTGGCTCGAGATCACAAGCGGGCACTGCAAATGATCGAGAAGCTGGAGGTCCCGGTGTACGAGATCATCTGGAACAGGCGGCGTTCCATTGTGGGCAATGCCGCGGCGGCTGCGAGAACGCCTCCGATCGAAGGCGGTTTACTTGGACAGCAGCGCCTCGATTTCCCGTTGCCGTAACGCCCCGTCCGCAGGAATCAGGATGTCAGGCAGGCCACGGAGCCTTCGCGTCCAGCAACCGATCCGGCTGCCATTTGTCCCGGCGAAATAGCACTCTCATTTCTCATGAGATCGCCGAGCGGTGAGAACTCAGCCCCGCGCTTTGCAGCCTCGGCCAAGAACCGGTCGAACATATCTGCACAAGATATGCCTTCGACCTCTGCGTGGACCGTCAGGACGTTGAGCTGGTCGTCACGTAGAAGATCAAGCATGTGGCTGTTGTACGCCTGCGCATCAATAGAGCGGCCGACAACTTCGTCGTAGGTAGGGAGTGAGACAGGTATCTGAACCTGCTCGAGCTCTTCTCCGTCGACGACTGGCCGAAACATGCGATCTCCTCGGCAATCACTGTTGTATTCGAAAGCGAAGGAACGCTTGGCCTGCAGCACGGTGTCATTGCATCGCCACCCTGGAGCAGCTGAGCATGTCGGAGGGCGCCCGGTGATCTCTGTGAGTGTCTCTACACCGCGCTGCAAGATTGACGTGACTTCTTCCGGAGTGAGTTCGTCGACGTGCTTTTGCCAGGCATGATGGTCCCAGGCGTGGATGCCAATCTCGTGTCCAGCTTCAGCTGCTGAGCGAATGATGTCGCGGCAGCGGTTGCCGATCATGGGGCCGGGCCAGAAGGTTCCGCGTAGAAGAATGTCCCAGCCATACAAGCTGGGCGCTCCCGTGCGGAGCATCTTCCACAAGAATGCTGGCCGGAGGAGACGCCAGAGATGACGCCCCATGTTGTCGGGCCCAACGGAGAAGAAGAACGAGGCTGTGATGCCGCGTGCCTCGAGCAACTGCAGTAGACGAGGAACCCCCAAGGTGGTTCCGCGCAGGGTGTCGACGTCAATCCGAAGACCGACCCTCATGACGCAGTGAGCGATCTCTCAGGCGTTTCACCGGCATTCGCCAAAGGCCGGTGACTCTCAGGAGAGCCTTGCTCGTTCTGAGCCGGGTTCTTGGAGTCACTTTGCGTGTCACCCTGAATGCTCTGGTGCAAGAAGTAGTCGAGAGTGCCAGCAACAGACTCCGCCATGCCCATCTCTGGCGCCCAGTTCAGGAGACGTTTCGCATTCTTGACGCTTGGGCGTCTGTGCAGCACGTCCTGGTAACCCTTGCCGTAGTGCGCACCGCTTTCGAGTTCGCGGTAACCGGCGAAGGGCGGGAAGCGACCTCGGAGTGGGTGTTGGTCGAATTGCTCGACGAGCATTTCGGCTAACTGACGAATGCTGGCTTCATTGTCCGGGTTGCCAATGTTGACGATCTGGCTGTCGCACGTGCCGTCGTTCGTGTCAATCAAGCGGAACAGACACTCGATGCCGTCGGTGACGTCCGTGAAACAGCGGCACTGGTCACCGCCGTCAATCAGCAGGATCGGCGTGCCCTCTACGAGGTTGAGAATCAGCTGAGTGATGGCTCGAGAACTGCCCACTCGGGCTGCGTCCAGGCTGTCGAGCCGTGGGCCGATCCAGTTGAAGGGGCGAAACAGTGAGAACTTCAATCCCTTCTGTGCGCCATAGGCCCAGATCACACGATCCAGCAACTGCTTGCTGCTCGAGTAGATCCAGCGTTGCTTGTTGATCGGTCCGACGACGAGATTGGACTTGTCCTCATCAAAGGCGTCGTCATTGCACATGCCGTAGACCTCGGAGGTCGACGGGAAGATCAGTCGCTTGCCGAACTTGGCACAGTAGCGAACGATTTTCAGATTCTCTTCGAAGTCCAACTCGAAGACACGAAGCGGATTGCGTGTGTATTCGATCGGCGTTGCAATGGCGACGAGCGGAAGCACGATGTCGCACTTCTTGACGTGGTATTCGATCCATTCGTGGTGAATGGAGATGTCGCCTTCGACGAACGTGAAGTCTGGGTGCGAGAGCAGGCTGCCAACTTTGTCCGAGTGGAGGTCCATTGCGAAGACTTCATATCGGCCGCTGTCCAGAAGTCGCTCACTGAGAGCGCTGCCAATGAAGCCGTTGGCACCCAGAATCAGAACCTTTTTCTTGCGTTCTTGTTTGGCCGGACCTGCAGGGGTGCGTCTGAGCGCCATGCCTTCCACCAGATTCAGTTCTTTGGCGAGGTGGTCGCCGCGAAGCGGGACACCATCGGCCGGTTGTCCGAGTTCGACGCGTACCGCGCCCTCTCCGCAGGCGATGATGAGTGGCTCGGTGGAAAGCACTGTTCCGGGAGTCGCGTCGGGGTTGCATTCGGCGAGTTCGACTTGCCAGAACAGCAGCTTGCGAGAGGCAACATGACTGAAGGCGCCGGGCCATGGGCGGGCCACTGCACGCACGAGGTTGCGTACGGAAGTGGCCGGGAGACTCCAGTCGATCTTGCCGTCTTCAGGGCGGCGTCCCGTGAAGTAACTGGACTTGGATGCGTCTTGTGGGGTGCGTGCTGCGTTGCCAGCTACCAACTCCGGCAACGCCTTGTCGAGCAGCACGCCACTGGCTTCGCGGAGCTTGCCTGCAAGTGAGAGCGCCGTGTCGTCATTGGCAATGGCGACGCGCTCTTGAGCGACGATGTCGCCATCGTCAGGCCTGGGCGTCATGTCGTGGAGCGTGACACCGGTTTCCTCTTCGCCATTCACCATCACCCAGTTGAGCGGGCAGCGTCCGCGATAGGCGGGCAGTAGTGAGCCGTGCAAGTTGAGAGCACCTTGGCTCGGAATGGCCAAGATGTCCGACTTGAGCATGTCGCGGTAATAGAACGAGAAGATGAGGTCTGGCGCCATGACCTTGATGCGCTCGACCCACAAAGGGTGATTCACGTCGTCAGGTGCGTAGACCGGTATTCCCGAACGCGATGCCAACTCTGCTACAGAGTCAAACCAGATGGTTTCAGATGGGTTGTCTTTGTGCGTGAACACGGCGGCGACTTCGATGCCATTGCGGAGGACCGCTTCAAGCCCGGCGCAGCCAATGTCGTTGTATGCAAACAGGACAGCCTTCATGTTTGTGTCTCTGGAGTGTTTTGTTGCGTCTGGGAAGTGATGGATTGAAAGCTAGAGTTTGTTGGCGAACTCGGCCGGCTCGAGGATGCCGACGAAAGCTCTTGCTGTGGGAAGCGTGCGTCATGCTGCCCGCCGAGCGTTTCTGCGACGAAGTACCGGGGACGGGCTCGGACGTCGATATAGACCCGCCCGATGTACTCTCCGAGTAGCCCCATCGCGACGAACTGGGCTCCTACGAAGAAGAACAGGATGGCGAAGAGCGTGAAGACGCCGCCGCCCGCCCATTCGGGGCCGTAGATGAGTCGCAAGGCGAACAGCAAGAGGCCAAAACTCATGCCGGCTGCCGAAATGAGGGCGCCGGTGATGCTGAGAAGGCGCAGCGGGAAGGTCGTCATGCCCGTGACCAGGTCGAACTGGAGGCTGATGAGCTTCAGCAAGCTGTACTTGCTCTTGCCCATCGTGCGTTCCGCGTGAGCCACTTCGATCTCTGCTGTGGATTGCGCGAAACTGTTGGCCAGTACAGGGATGAAGGTGCTGCGTTCCGTGCAAGAAAGTACGGCATCGATAATCGAGCGGCGGTAAGCGCGAAGCATACAACCGTAGTCGCGCATCTCGACGCCAGTTGACCTGCGGACGGCGTAGTTAATCGCAGAAGAAGCAAGTCGCCGGAAGAAGGAGTCTTGCCGATTCATTCGAATCGTTCCGACCACATCGAAGCCTTCTTCGAGTTTCTTGACCAGGCGCGGAATCTCTTCTGGCGGATTTTGCAAATCCGCATCGAGAGTCACAACAATCTCACCGCGAGCGTGTTCAAAGCCAGCAAGTAAGGCGGAGTGTTGGCCGTAGTTCCTATTCAGCAGGACTCCACGGACATGATCCGGATGATTGGCGACGGCTTGGCGGATCAGTGCGGACGAATTGTCCACGCTTCCGTCGTCAATGAGAATCAGCTCCCAGCTGCGGTCGAGTTGCTGCGCGGCGGCAACGCAGCGGGAGATCAACTCAACGAGGCAGCGTTCTTCGTTGTACACGGGGACGGTGATGGACACGTGTGCGTCTGGCATGTGTGAAGTTCTCATCAGACGGTGACTGGAGCGAGGACTGTGGTGATGGCATCGACGACTCGGTCGACGTCCTGGTCGGTCATGTCCGGATACAAGGGGATCGAACAGATCCGATCGGAATTCCATTCGGTGTTCGGCAAAGTGCCTCGGGAGCATCCGTTCTCGAGGTAGTACTTCTGCAGGTGCACCGCCCGGAAGTGGATTCCGGTGCCAATTCCGTGCGTTTTAAGGGCTTCCATGAACGACTCGCGTGTCATGTTGGCGGCCTCGGTGTCCAAGCGGACAACGAAGAGATGCCAGGCGTGCACATGGTCGTGAGGTGGCGGGACCAGTGGCTTGAGTAGTCGGTGCCCGGACAGGCGATCGAGGTAGCGTTCCGCAATCTCGACCCTTCGAGCGTTCATCTGCTCGATGCGTGCGAGTTGTGAGAGCCCGAGCGCCGCACAGAGGTCGGGCATGTTGCATTTGTATCCGGGCTGCAGAACTTCTGCCTGAGGTGTGCGCCCTTGCGTCGTGCGGTCAAAGGCATCAACCCCGAGCCCGTGAAAACGCAACTGACGGATCTGGTCGAGGAAGTCGGTGTCATCAGAGCAGATCATTCCACCTTCGCCGGTGGTCATGTTCTTGATGGGATGGAAAGAGAAGACAGAGGTGCCCACAGAACCGATATGACGCCCTTCGTAGTATGTGCCGACAGCATGAGCCGCATCCTCAATCACCGGGATGCCGCGTGCTCGCCCAATTTCCCGAATGGGGCCCATGTCGACTGGCGCCCCCGCAAAGTGAACGGGAATGATCAGCTTGGTCTTGTCAGTGCAGAGCCGTTCGACTTCCTCGGGTGTTATCAGGAGGCTGTCTCGATCGACGTCTGCGAAGACAGGGGTTGCGCCGCGTATCGTGATCAGATTCACGGTCGACACCCAGGTCATCGATGGCGTGATCACCTCGTCACCCGGTCCGATGTTGAGGGCGTGCAGAACGAGTTGCATCCCCGATGTTCCGGAGTTGACGGCCACGGCGCCTCGGCAGTCGATCAGGCGAGCAAACTCATCTTCGAAGCTGGCCGACTTTGGCCCGGTGGTGATCCAACCCGACTTGAGGACGCTGAGGACGGCCTCCGTATCGGCGTCGGTGATCGAGGGGCGCGCCACGGGAAGGAAGGGCAGTGCCATGGTCAGAACTCGTTGGAATGAGGTCCGTGGGGGGTGTCCGGTCTCTCAGGGGTCGTCGGACTCCTGATATGGGTCTGAATCGGTTGATCTTAGGTCACTCGATGGCGATCGCAAAGGATTGACAGGCTACTCCTGAGGATTCGAGGGGGGTGGGGTGAGGAGTGCCGGGGGCTAGATCGAAGACCGAGGCCAGTATGGGCACAATGGGCAGATTGCTGGGTGTTCACCCGTAAGATGCTTGGCTCGCCTTTCGGCGGTTCCCTCTCTCTGGAAATTTCGAGTGTTGCGTCGCATTGGCTGGCTGTCGGTGGTCCCGATCGTGGTCTATATCCTGGCCTATGTCCTGCTGCTCGGGGTGAGGCCTGTCTCTTCACCAGATGAGAGTCGCTACGCAGAAGTGCCTCGAGAGATGCTGGCAAGCGGCGATTGGGTGGTGCCTCGTCTGAACGGGTTGCGCTATTTCGAGAAGCCGCCTCTCGGTTACTGGCTCAACGCAGTTAGCCAAGAGGTGCTGGGTCCAACGGCATTTGCCATGCGACTTCCCTCTGCGCTCTCTGCAGGCGCGGTGGCTTTGCTTGTGGCACTGCTGCTCTCTCGAGCATTCAAAAATTCATTCGTCACGATCACGGGCGTACTCGCTTCGTTGACGATGCTTGAGTTGTACGCATGCGGGACGCTTAACATTCTTGATGGGCCGTTCAGTCTCTTTGTCACGGTCACTTTGACTTGTGGGTATTTGGCTGTTGAGGCGAAGGAGAGACGCCAAGAGCGTCGATGGCTCGTCATGGCAGGCGTTGGATGCGGCTTGGCATTTCTGACCAAAGGTTTTTTGGCCATTGTTCTTCCTGTCTCCGTGCTTCTTCCCTATCTGGCGTGGCAGGGTCGGCTTCGCGACGTGTTTCGATTGAGCTGGTTGCCAGGGCTTGTGGCGCTGCTTGTTGTCGGGCCTTGGGCGTGGGCTATTGCTGTCCAAGAAAGTGACTTCTGGCGCTACTTTTTCATGGAGCAGCATGTACGACGATTCGGGAGCGAGAAGGCTCAGCACGCCGAGCCAGTCTGGTTTTTTCTACCGATCTTGATCGCGGGTAGTTTGCCCTGGGCGTTTCTTTTGCCGAGTGTGATCAAGAATCATGTGAAGGCTGGCTTCCAGTCGCCGCTGACGCGCTTCGCGGTCTGCTGGCTCATCTTCCCACTCCTGTTCTTCTCGATGTCGAGGGGCAAGCTGTCGACTTACATACTGCCCGTCTTTCCGGCGCTCGCTCTTTTGATCGGTTCAGCTGCCAGAGAACTCTTTGGAGAGCAACACAGGCGAGGCTTTCGCCTTGGTTGCGCGGTGCTCGGATATACGTTTGGAGCTCTCGGCGCGGCCATACTTCTTGGGGCGTGGTTGGGGCCCTTTGGGTTGGATGTGTTGTCGCATCCGCCGGGGTCTTTGTGGGGCGTGGGGGTGGGTTTCTTGGCCTGGGGGGGCTTGGCGCTTCTGGCAGGGCGGGCCAGTCAGCCGGCGCAGAAGTTGACGCTCTTTGCCATGGCTCCGGTTCTCCTCTTCATGCTCATCCCGTTCTCTATGCCGCCCGATCTACCCAAGCGGTTTCCTGGAGAGACACTCGCCGTTGTCGCGGATCGTGTCGATGCCCAGACGGTTCTGATCAGTGACCGTTCGTACGTTCAAGCGATGTGCTGGGTCATGAAACGAGCAGATATCCTGCTCCTCGGAAAGGCCGGCGAAGTGAAGTATGGCCTTGAGCATTCGGAGACCGAACGGCACCTCAAGCATGCCGATCTAGACGAGATGCTCAGGGACCCTGCGAGGTCCTATGACGTCGTGTTTGTCATCGACGATGAGAACCACAAACGCTATCTCGCCCATCCGGAACCTGACTGGCAGATCGAGCGGCCCGGCATGTTGGCGATGGGCTTCGACTCCAATCTATGACCACTCACTCGAAAAGCGCTTCCAACGATTTGCGATAGGTCTCGGCTTCGGGGTCCCCTTCGGAGGGTGCCCATGAAGCACGTTCGTCGTCCGTGAGTGGCTCATAGGGCCCGGCCTTGGCCTCAAAGAACACAGACCCGGGCTGCAGTGCGATGACCGAGTGGAAGGTCCCGTGTGGAATGTTGACTCCGATGGCGTCGCCTTCTGGGGACGCGGCGATCGCCTCGGTGACGGCACCCGTTTTGTCGAAGAACACGAATCCAAACTGTCCGCTGACAACAACAATCGATTCGTCCTTGCTCGGGTGGTTGTGTCGGTGAGGCTGGATGTACGAGCCGGGTTCCACGGCATTCAGAAGTCGATTGGCCTCTTCGGCGTGGGGCGTATGGAAATTGTGATTGGTTCGGAGGCGCTCACCGGAAGCGGCCCTTGATGAGAGCTGCTGAATCAGCGGTCTGCCGATGGCGTAATCGAGGGATGCCATGAGTGTGCTCCCGATGGGAATGGGCGGCTCGGAGAAGACGGCGGGCGCGGCGAAGGTTAGCTCTTAGCAACGCTCTCGAGAGGGGGCGAGCGCGTGTTCTACGGCAAGAAGGCTTTGGTCGCCTTGAGCTTGCGGGGCAGGTATTCCTCGATCACGTAGTTGAGCCCCCACTTGGCAAGGGCCTGTTGTTCGGCGCGTACCTTCATCTTGAGAAGTTGGTTGATGGCCTTGTTCCAGGGCTTCGATTGCTGAAAGAACGGGTCGTTCTTGAGGGCGTCCTTGGCCCGCTTGATATCAACCTCAAGCAGTGGGTGGGTGGGCAGTTCGTAGTCGATGATGTCCTGGGGGGTCACGCCCAGGTAGTGGGCATGGGGCACGCAGAAGAAACGATTGAGATGCGCCGTGTTCCCTGAGCCAACTTTCAGCGTGCGGTAGATGTTGCTGATGCCGTACGGGTCACAGTCGACGAACGCATAGACCGGAATCTTTTTCGCTTCAGAAAGCCGACGTACAAAGCGACGTGTGGCTCGTGTGGGGACGCCGCCCATCGAAACGATGATGCAGTTGGAAGTGTTCCAGAAGCCATGCACTTGAAGGCGCTGAAACATGCCTCCGGTTTCGATGGCCAGGATAAATTTGGCCTTTGTTTCAAAGCCCAGGTGTTCGACGGAATGCGGGATGGTGTAGGCACCGCTGCCGAATTTTGTGCAGTCGATGCGTAGCTCTTGGCCACTGACCGGATCGCGGTCTATGACCACCAAATTGCCGGCAACGGCTCCCCCGTGTTCTTCCGGATAAAACCGCAACTGCTCACGTGACACGCCATGCAGCGAGAACATGGACTCGATGTCGTCCATGACAGTGTCCGATTCGGGCTGCTCTTTGAAGCGTGCCTCGGCCCAGTTCTTGCTGACGTAGTAAGCCTCTCGTTTTGTGGCAAAGGTGTCCTGCTCGATCATCTCTTTCGAGATGTTCAGCATCTTGAGCGTTTGAGCGAAGCTCTTGACAGTGTTGACGGTGAGCGTGCGCACCTTGCGTGACTTGCCAATCTCCAGATAGCCAACTTTTGGGTCGTACTTGACGTTGGAGAGAGAGCGGACGGGGCTTTTCAGTTCCGGGGCAATCTTCTTCAAGATCTTTCCGTAGACGGCACGGGCGGTGTTGTCGATGCAGTCCACGGTGTGCTTGTCCGTGGCGTTCGTCACGGTTCGACGTGCGGTGCTCTTACTGGCCTTGCGGGGCGAGGCTTTCTTGGTCCCGCTCGCCTGTTTTTTGGCCGCTGCCTTGGGAGTGGCCTTGCGGCGGCTCGATTTTTTCGCAGGTGTCACGGTGTCAGTGTCCAGGTCGGTGCGTTGAGAGGCAATCTGGCGAAGAAATGTCTCGAGTTAGACTTCGCTCTCGACTTCTGCCGCATTGAGGTTGAGTTCGCTTGTGATGGTGAAGGGCCGGTGAGCCGTTGGAGCGATTTCTGCATAGGGCGAGCCTTTGAGAAAGGCACCGCCGTCTGTGGTTTCGCTGAGAATGTATGTGCTGAGTGAGTTCGGCGGCAGCCCGTCGCGTTGGACGAGTTCGCGCAAGTAAGCCATTCCATGACAGGCCACCTCATGAACCCTGAGGGCATCCCAGCGGGGATGGGCAAGCAACAGACCACTGATGCGCAGTTCGAGTTGGTAATCACTCGCTGGAGAGCAAGAGGTCTCGCCGCGGAGGGGGGCTTCGAGCTCAGCATGAAGCCTGTAGCGCATGATTTCACCGTGATAGTGTTCGCCGTCGACCACCGGCCAGAGCCGCCGGACAAGACCGAGTGTGCAGTTGTATCGCGCCATTCTTTTGCCCCTTTTCGCGTCTCGCCGGCCCCTCATTGTGTTCTTTTGATCAAGCTTGCTCTACATCTTGCGTGAGCGTTCCAGCGTGTCCCGTAGCTCCGCGACAACCTTGTCTGTTTGTTTCTCGTTCAGTGTGAGGATGTCGCGCAGTGCCTCGCCGATATGCGGAATGTATTTGTCGATGTATTGGCGTTTTTTGAGTTCGTCCTCCACTCGTTTTCGCCGCCGCAAGTAGCGCTGCATCTTGCGCCCGCATTCCTGAAGGGCGAGGCGCAGTTCTTTGAGTATGTCTGGGTAACTCGCGACCGCCTCCTTGGACTCCGAGGTGAACGGGACCCAGGCCGAGGCGATGTGCACCATGAGGATGACCGGGCCAACGGGCAGGCTGCCTCTGGGTTGCTGCAAGCCGTAAGATTTCCAGTCCACGGAAGTGACGGATTTTGTGATCGCGCATCCACCTGGTGCGTATTGCAAAGGCACTCGATTCGCATAACGCATGACCCGCACCGTGTTGTCTGCATTCAGGCTGCCGCCAAGTGCGACGCCGACTTCGACCTGAAATGGGTTGCCGCGATAGACAGCCGGAGGGCGAGTGCGGCTCACGAAAAATTCGGCTTCGCCGATCTCTTTCTCGAGACCTTTTTGAATGAGTTCTTCGCCGATGGGTGAGAGGCAGTTTGTTGACGGGTTGCGGATCTTGACGCGCGGGATAGCTCCGTGCAGAGATTCCGCCGCCTTGTGCTCCAGTGAGCGAACGCGTGCGCCTGCGTCGAGTTTTGCTTCTGCACAGATCTCTTTTGCTGTCTTGGCGGAGACCCGGCTGAAGTCTTTTTGCAGAAAAGCACCCAGTTTTGATGATGAGGTGGCCTTCATCATCTTCATGAGGACGCCAAGCTCGACGCCATAGGGGTGCGGTTTGATCTCGACTGGCGGCACCGGAAGTTTTCGGGTGCCACGTTCGTACAGAACAGTCTCTTTGCTGTCTGGGGGGTAGTAGGCGATGGAGATGTGTGGATTGCTAATCGCTGTCTGAGCGAGGTACTCATCGACGCTGCCACGCCCTTTGCTGTAGCTGCCCTCGAGCACGATGGTGACCTCGGTACCGTGTGCTCGATCCCACTCGATGATGTTGTGCTTGGTACGCACGGGGCGGTTCTTCGCGGTGTCGATCCGAACGCCAATCTCAATGGCATCGTGCTTTTTGCTGATGCGGCTACGGATCAGCGTGGGGATTCCTGTGGTCATCTGCCCGTACATGCCTGCAGCTGAAATGCCGATACCTTGCTGCCCGCGGCTCTGACGGAGTCGGTGAAACTTGCTGCCGTAAAGCAGTTGAGCGAAGACTTGTTCAATCTGCTCTTCAAGAATGCCAGGTCCATTGTCCGAAACCGTGACCTGGAAGCGGTCGGGGTGCTTGGGCATCGGCTTCACCAGCACTGCCAGATCGGGCAGGATGTTGGCCTCTTCGCAGGCGTCGAGTGCATTGTCGACAGCCTCTTTGACGGTGGTCAGCAAGGCCTTGCGCTTGCTGTCGAAGCCCAGCAAGTGGCGGTTTTTGGCAAAGAACTCACTGACCGAGATCTCGCGTGCCTGTTTGGCCATCTCGTGCGCCGCGGTAGAGCCTTTCGTGCGCCGGGCCGCCTTCTTGGAGGTCGAAGGGCGTGCGGTTGCCCGCTTCTTCGAAGCCGCAGATTTTGCAGCTGAAGGCTTCTGGGGCTTGGGAGGCGTCCGCCTGCGTGGCGTCACAGAGTCATCGCCAAAGAGCGTGGTCTGACTGGTCATGGTGCTTGATCAGAGTTTCGTTCGGCGTCACGTAGGTTCCGATGAGATGACTCGGCGGGACGTCGAGGGAACCGAACGTATCGGTCCCTCGGGCCGCGTTCAAGCGCTCGACGTCATCTCAATCGGAGCGATTTCTCCAGAGCCGTGGCAGTCGTCAGCTCACGGAAGGAGGTAAATCGGGGACATCGACCAGCCCCAGCTGGTGGGCCAGGCGTCCGTAGGTCTGCAGGCCCTTCAGTTCTCGATCCCCGAGCGTGTAGCCAATGTTGTGGTCCAGGTAATTGCGGCAGCTTTGCGGGTCCATGGCGTGGATGTCGGCGAATCGGTCCGCGAGCACATGCCGGCGCCCTGCCCCCAGAGCAGCCGCCGACTTGAGAATCGGGGTGAGCATTTTGCCGTCTAGATCCGGGCGAGTGAGCCAGAGTGCGTACACAAATGGCAGGCCCGTGTGCTCGGTCCACACGGCCCCGAGATCGAGGACTTGGAAAGATCCGGACTGCGTGCGTAAGGCCGGGTCACCGATGCGCAGAATCGCGTCACCGGGGATTTCATCAAGGGTGCGATCCGGAGGTGCGGACAGCAGTTCCGGTGCGGAAACGCCGAAGAAATTGTGGAGGCAGACCTGGGCCATGGCCGCAGCCGACAGGCTGGAGGTGTCGAGGGCGAGGGTGCGTACGGATCTGACGGGAACGCGCAGGTAGAGCAGGATGCTGGCGACAGGGCCCTCGCTGGTGATGGCCGGCCCAGAGATCCAGCCCAGTGCGGGAGTTCTGAACAGTTCCACCGAGGAGACAAGGGCAAGATCCAGTGCTCCCGAGCGCAAGAGAGGTGCAAGTCGCGCCGGGAGTTCCTCGATCAGCGACAGGCCGGAAGCCTCGCGGAGACC
>Ga0315339_1002555_pt1 | contig 13694 bp, 17 predicted proteins | sample ASW17metaG_FD_204514 | JGI IMG/M metagenome (GOLD analysis project Ga0315339, IMG submission 204514) | Ammonia-oxidizing marine archaeal communities from Pacific Ocean, United States - ASW #17 | ecosystem: Environmental > Aquatic > Marine > Oceanic | place: USA: California | collected 2016-12-05
GTTGAAAAAAGGCGGTTTTTTAACCCGCGACTCACGTGTTGTGGAGAGAAAAAAATATGGACGCCGGAAAGCGCGCCGTAGCTTTCAATTCTCCAAGCGTTAATGTAAAACTTCAAAAAATACATTGTAATCAAGGGGTTAGTTTTCTAACCCCTTTTTATATTCATTGACAAAATATTGACAAGGTATTGACTTTCCGTAGGTTCCAGTTTATGTTTTTGACATATCATTGACAAAAACTCACCATCATCGAAGGTTCCAGTTTGTCCTCATATCAAAACCATAAATGGATTATTCCTGACGATGTAATGATCTACCAAAGGGAGGGATCTCCCAAATGGCAGATGAGATTAAAGATCCCACAGCAGACAGGGTATGTAGTTAAATCAACAAAAGAACGAGATGTGAATCTTGCAGAGGAAATTGCAAGAAAGGAATTTGCGTCTCTCACTTACAAAATTGAAAACAACCTTGAAATTGAAATCTATGATTTTGAGAAACTTTACAATACATGGTGGAAACGTGAACGACCTTCAAAATCTGTTGCTCGTAGAAAATATATCGAAGGGACGGTGAATAGATACTTCATACCATATTTTACAAATGTTCTTTCCAAGAGAAGTATCACTTCACTTACAGATTTAGAGTTCGAAGATTATTGGTCTTGGAGAATTGGGTATTGGAAAAGTTTAAAAGGACAGGAAGTATTAGAAAAAGCATCTAAACGAAGAAACAATAGGGGTGAGCAACGACATTCAAAAAAAGGGAATGTCGTAACAAAACGACCTGCTGATAAAACACTCCAAATGGAACAATCTGTTCTCAAACAAATCTTCTGGTGGGGTCATAGAAGAGGAATCATCAATAAACTCCCATTAATAAAAGCACCAAAAGATCCAACTAAAAAGAATTTACAAGTTGCAAGAAGACCCACATTTGAGTTGGACGAGTGGAGGACACTTTATCGTTACATGAGAGATTGGGTCAAAGGGGAGCAAGTTGGTAAGCAACCAAGAAAGAATGGTATTTTTGCAAAAACCACCTCTGTCGTAAAAAGACCCCATGCACTGCATATTTTTCAAAGGAACTTAATCAGGGACTATGTCCTCTTTCTTGCAAATTCTGGTCTTCGTCCAAACGAGGCAAGGCAAGTGAGATGGAGAGATATTAAAACTAACTCCGAAGGTCACAAATACATCTATGTTCGTCCCACTACAAAAACAGGGGAAAGGGATACTTTTCCACTACGACATGCATTTCGTTATTTGGAGAGAATAAAGGAACGGACAGATTATAGAGGTGAAGATGATTTGGTGTTTGGAAATAGAGAGGGACAGGCAGTAGAAAATTTTGGACGGACATTCAAACAGGTACTTAAAGATACAAATCTACTTTATGACAGTGAAGGGAGAAGAAGAACCATTTATTCTTTAAGACACTTTTATGCCACTCAACGGTTGTCATCAAAAACCAAACCAATTCGAATGGAAGTCCTTGCACAAAATCTTGGAACCTCTCCCGAAATGGTCTTTAAACACTATCGTCATCTGACAACACATCAATTTGCAGAAGTTCTTACAGAAAGATGATGAAAATCTTGTTCGATCTACCAGTTAAGTGAGCAAAAGTTGCTCAGGTTTGGGGGAGGGTATTTTCTACAAGAAACTTTAGTTGCAATTGTAGACTGTCAAAAAACAATCCTTTTAATACAACAAAGGTCTGTGAGATTTAGGGGGTGGGAGTCTGTTCTCTCAACCCTCACCGATGACACACCACCATCACGGTCTGACTCTTTGCAATCTTGGCAAGTTCTCTGGTGGACATACTCTTGGATCGTTTAGACCATTTGGTGGGAAGACCAGATGCATTCAGAAACTGTCTGACAGTGGATGCCTTGATGCCGAAGTTCACGTTCTCTGGTATTGACCCTGTTGCCTTTGCAAACTTCATCTTATTCAGTTGAGAAACTACCACTCCAACTATGTTTCCATTTTCATCGTAGATGGGTCCACCACTGTTGCCAGGTTGGACTGCTGCATCTATCTGAAACTGTCCTGTATCATCCCCAAGACCACGATTGGCACTAACAATACCTTTAGTAACCTTGATGCTGTTGCTGAACACCTCTCCATAAGGATAACCAGCAACCAATACGTCCTCACCCAATTCCACATCGTCTGAACGCATAAGACCATCAGAGGCAAGAGGAACCACTCTGATACCCAGTTTTCTGATAAGGGATTTGGTTTCTACAGATGCCATTTGCATATTTGATATACGAAGAAGTGCGAGGTCATTTCTTCTATCTGTATCCATAATAGTGGCAGCAACCTGTTTCTTTGAGTTATCCCCTACTGTCACCTTTCCACAGTCACTGACAACGTGCTGGTTGGTGATAACGTGACCCTTCTTGGAGATAAAGAACCCAGACCCTGATGATCCCGATGGTTTTGGTTTCTTCTTGGCAATGACTCTGGGTGGGGTTTTCTTGAAATAGAAGAATATACCGTTTTCCCATATGCCTTCCTGAACTGTTCCATTGGCATAGGTAAAGGTGCCTTGTCCGTGTTTGTTGCCATCCTTCCATTCACCAACGTGTTTGTTCCCACTGGCATAGGTAAAGGTGCCAAAACAATCAGTCCAATTTCTAGCAGTACTTTTACTGGATGTAGGACTGCCCGGACAAGGAGGCAAACTCCACCCCTCTGTTGAGGACAACAACAGGAGTGCAAAACCCATCAGAACCGGCAGCAGACGTTTCATTCCATGATGATGACATAAAGTGGGAAAGAATTGAAGTTAGTTGGTGGGTGAGAGTTCTTTGCCGTTCACCACAATCTGTGCCTGCTGGGTTCTGCCATAGTATCTCCGTGCATAGTAGGTCATGTTGCCATCAAGATACTTCTTCAGTTCCTTGAGGGAGACTTTACCGTTTTCATTGCCGTAGGGTTTTTTGTCTCCTTCTCCTGACATTCCCTTGAGAAAGTATTTGGTGAAGAGACTTTGGGAACCGTTCTTCTCCCATGTGGCAACCTGATTGGCAGCACCCGCAGAGATCACAGTGATCTTCTTGGGAGCAGAAGGCATTACAGGAACCACTCTAATTCCAGAAGTTTGACTGGAGAGATATCCACTCTGACTTTGACCTGAGAAACATGCCTCCAGAATAACGGTGATGGAGGTGGCAGGGACTTTACCGAGGTTCTTATAGAGTTGCTTCAGGGGATATCCTGTCAGTTGCACCGTCTCACTGTCAGCATCGGAAGGAACCAGATAGGTGGTTCCCTTATCTCCAGCAGGAGCACCATGCCCTGCATAATAGACATAGACTTTTGAGACGTTTCGTTTGGTCCAGTTGAAGAGTTTACCTCTGTGGTCATTGTTACTCCCAAAAACACTGGTCAACTGTGTTCCAGTGGCATCCTTCAGATAGATGATGTTTCCCTCACGTACTCCCAGTGATTCCATGAAGTATTTTTTGATGTTCTTTGCATCGGTGTAGGCAGGTTTGACGTTGGGAATTCCTTTTCCCTGTTTTGTGTAATTGGAGTTGGCAATGATGACGGCAATATCATCGGGACGTTTAGCAACTTTCTGAACTGGTTTGAGTTCAATCTTCTTGGCAGTAACTGTAGGTTTGGATTTCTTCGTCGCAAGATGTGTGATTGCTTCCTGCTCCAACTTTGCGAGTTGTAATTCGTTGACCTCACCAGTGCCAGTGTAACCGTTACGTTTCTGCCATCGTTGAATAGCAGACTTTGTTATTACACCGATGATGCCGTCCAGTTTGCCGGAATAAAGACCGAGAACCTGTAATGCTTCCTGTGTGCGACGTGCCAGTTCCAGACGTTTCTGTTGGTCTACTTTGGGTGTCTTCTCAGAAGTACCTATGACTGAAGGTGATCGAGAAATATTTCTCTTGGGTTTTGTTTTAGGTGTCTTCTCAGAAGTACCTATGACTGTGGGTGAGGGTTTCTTGGCATAGAGGAATTTATCGTTTTCAAATATACGTTTTTTGCCATCGGCATAGGTAAAGGTGCCTTGTCCGTGGTATTCACCATCCTTCCATCCACCAACGTATTTGACCCCATTGGCATAGGTCATGGTGCCTTGTCCGTGCTTTTTGTCATCCCTGTATTCACCAACGTATTTGTTCCCACCGGTATTGGTATAGGTGCCAAAACAATCAGTCCAAGTTGTGCTAATGTAGTTGCCTACACAACGAGGCAGACTACTCCTCTTTGTTGGTGATTTCTTGGCAATGACTGTGGGTGAGAGTTTCTTGGCAGGTTTTAATAATGCACCGTTTTCAAATATGCCTTCCTCAACTCTTCCATCGGCAAAGGTAAGGGTGCCTTGACCGTGTTCTTTGCCATCCTTCCATTCACCTACGTATTTTTCCCCACTGGTATAGGTGAAGGTGCCTTGACCGTGTTCTTTGCCAACCTTCCATTCACCTACGTATTTTTCCCCACTGGCATAGGTGAAGGTGCCTTGTCCGTTGGAGAAACCGAACTTGAATTCACCGACGTATTTGTGCCCATCCTTAAAGGTTTTAGTGCCTTGTCCGGTGGGTAAACCGAACTTGAATTCACCGACGTATTTGTCCCCATTTTGCCTTGTCTTGGTGCCTTGTCCGTGCTTTTTGCCGTTCTTCCATTCACCAACGTATTTGTCTCCACTGTAATCGGTGTGGGTGCCAAAACAATTAACCCAACTCTCTTTTTTTCTGTAACTCTCTGTAGGACTGCCCGGACAAGGAGGCAAACTGCTACCGTTTGATGGTGATATCTTGTCTTTTTCTAAACCCACCTGGGCAATTTTGTTTTGTAGTCTGTCAAGATTAGACTGTGCCTTCTTATTTCCCTGTTCGGCAGCAAGTGTGTACCACTTCACCGCAGTCTCATCGTTCTGGGGAACACCTCGTCCTCTGTCGTACATCAAACCCAGATTGTTCTGGGCATGAGCATTCCCCTGTTCGACAGCAAGTCTGATCCACTTCACCGCAGTCTTATAGTCCTGGGGAACACCTTTTCCTTCGTTGTACATCGCACCCAGATTAGACTGGGCACCGGTATTCCCCTGTTCGGCAGCAAGTTTATACCACTTTACCGCAGTCTTATCGTCCTGTTGAACTCCTTGTCCTTTGCGAGACATCTGACCCAGATTGTACTGGGCAGAGGCATCTCCCTGTTCTGCAAGAGGTTCCCATTCACGGAGAGCAGTTGCATAGTCTCCTTTGTCGTATGCGTCTAATCCCTTTTGAAAATCCGCACTCCACCCCTCTGTTGAGGACAACAACAGGAACACAAAACCGAACAGAACTGGCAGCAGTCGTTTCATTCCGTGAGTATAGCAGAGAATTGGTGAGATGGGAGAGTTGGGGGAAGGTGTTCAACAAACGACCGTCTAATGAACAAAATATTTGGGTGAAAAAAGATAGGGAATCTGGGGATCTTTTTGGACGATTTCAGACCCCCTTTTTTGAACACTCGATTATGCAACCTTTAGGACGTTGGAAACTGTTCCGATACTTACACCAACGTCTGATGCAATCTCACGAATGGACTTCTTGTCGTTCCTCAGTTCGATGATCTTTGCAGTCATCGTATCATTGGTGACTTTCTTTCTTCCAAGGGTTTTACCTTCAGACTTTGCACGTTCTAACCCTGCAAGAGTCCTCTCACGGATCATCTCTCTTTCCCAAGAAGATAGAATACCAACGAACTGGAACATAATCTCTCCCATCGAGGTCGAGGTATCGAAACCCTGACGAACTGAACAGATACCAATCCTACGGTCTTTCATATCGGATAGGAACAGAATCAGTTCCTTCATACTTCTCCCGATTCTAGAAATATCCCAACAAATCACCGTATCGAACTTCTTACGGTATCCATCTTTGATCATTGCATTGAGTGCAGGTCGTTTGTTTCTCGACAAAGTTCCACTCAATCCCTCGTCTGTGTATTCCTTCACGATCTCCCATCCCATTTTGGAACAGTGATCCCGAAGTTCGATCAACTGGTTATCTACAGTCTGATCGAGGGTCGAGACTCGTGCATAGATGACGACTTTCGCAGTCATTTTTCCCTCTCAAATTGTAGTGGAAATTACCCTATTATAGTACTCGACAGAAGGTAAAAAGTCAATAAAGATGAGCAATATCAGCAACTTAAACAGAGGACAGACTCTTATTGGATATCCCTGTGTAATCCCCCATCAGACCAGTGAAGTGACCAACTAACTTCAATTTATTCCTACTTTCTGTCATGATCATGGAATGAGAAAACTACTCATCCTATTCACACTCATATTCACCGTGATGTTTCCATCCACCAGTTTTGCAGAGTGGAAGGAGGTGAGTAGAGATGCGGATGGAACTACTTTCTATGTGGATTTTGAGAGAATCAGAAAACACGGTGAGTATGTTTATTTTTGGTGGTTGGTTAATTTCTTGAAACCATCTCTATTGGGGGATTTGTCTAACAAATCATATCATCAAGGTGACTGTAAATTATTTCGGATTAAGACCTTGAGTTATTCATTCCACAAAGAACCTATGGGTGGAGGAACAGGTGAAACTGTTACTCCTAAAAACCCAGAATGGATTTATGCTGCTCCTACCTCTATGAATGAAGATATCCTAAAAAAAGTCTGTAGTCGGTGAGTTAGATAATGAAAAAACTACTCATCCTATCCACACTCATATTCTCAACAATGATGTTTTCCTCCACCAGTTTTGCTGAGTGGACGAAGGTGAGTGAAAATGTGGAAGGAACCTTCTATATGGATTTTGAGAGGATTAGAAAAGTTGATGGGTATGTTTATTGGTGGGGTTTGATTGATAGATCAAAACCAAACAAACATGGGATTATTTCTTCCAAATTATATCGACAAGGTGATTGTAAGTTATTTCGGTGGAAGGGGTTGAGTTGGTCTTGGCACAAAGAACCTATGGGAGGGGGAAGTGGTGAAACGAATAACGACCCTGATAAAGAATGGAAATATCCTCCTCCTAACTCATTAAATGAAACAACCCTTAAAATAGTCTGCAGTCGGTGAGTTAGATAAGTTTAGCAATATTTATCTCTTAAAGGTGAGATGGTTTTGTAGGTTAGAAAAATAACAATCCTTTAATGAACGGACTTTTGGTGAGGTATTTACCTACCGTTCAAGTGTCCTAAAAAATGGGGGTCAAATAGTGGGAGAAATCCAACATTCCATTTTACCCAAAACAGTCCGTTCAACTCTTTACACTGAAACACTGGATTAGACGTTTTCCCCATCTCTACCTTTTCCCATGATTTCTGCTAATGTTGCAGAATGAAAAAATTCTCAAATTCTATTAGATAAACAAACAGGAAAACTTCGATGCCTTCAACGACTGATCCAGACCTTGATAGAATATTTGAGAAAATCCTATCCGAAATTAAAGAAGGTGAGAGAGACGAAGCAACAATGCTTCAAGCAATTGCTTTAAGTAATAACGATCCTAATGAAATACGAAAAAACTACCTACTGATTAGGTCAAATAAGATACATAAATTAGAGCAGAAAAAAAAGCAGGAGAAAAAACAGAAGAAAAAACAGGAGCAAGAAAAATTAAGATCATTAATTTTTCTAGGTTCCTGCCTGTTATTTGGTTTCCTAATCCTTTTTTTAATTAATTGAAAACTCGATAAGTAACGACCATAAAGTTATGTTAGGGTTTAATCATAAGAAATAATTAGTTTAGAGAATAACAGTGAAAAAACTCACTCTCATATTCACACTCATATTCTCCACAGTAATGTTCTCATCACCTTCATCAGTGTTTGGAGATGAGTTTAATTATGTTTGCCGAGATGATAAAGATTCCATTCAAGTATTTGGCATTAATACAAACAAATACCTTATCGAACATTTAACGTCTCAAGTTAGTCCAAACTCCAAGGATGTTTCAAACCCCGGTCAAGTTTTTAAGGTGTATAGAGAAGAGAAAATTCTTCGTTGGTCTTATCCTAGGGTTTGGAGTTACATTTTTGATAAAGATGAGAACTTAAATATAAGGGAATTTAATTTTATTTTAAATGAGATGTTCATCTTTGGATTTGGGGAAAGTAAGTTTACCGATGATAAATTTTACCCACCTAGAAAATATCAATGTTTTCGATCTTGAATTTTCTAAACGAAGAACGAGCATAAAATAAAAAATACTGTCGATGAGTACAAAAGACGGAAAACTAATATCGTATAAGGGTATAGGTTGTACTAAGTAGGTTTTTCCCTGCGCAACCTGTAGAAATCTCTGAATTCTCCTCCACCAACTTAACTTCAATTTTTTCCTACTTTATGTAATCATTACAGGATGAAAAAACACCTCATCCTATCCACTCTCTTATTCTCTGTGATGTTCTCATCCACCAGTTTTGCTGAGTGGACGAAGGTGGAGAATGATTTGAAAGGAAATACCTTCTATGTGGACTTTGAAAGAATTAGAAAAGTTGATGGGTATGTTCATTTTTGGGATTTGACTGATTACTTGAAACTAGATGAACGAGGAATATTTTCTGTGAAATTGTATAAACAAGGTGATTGTAAATTATTTCGGTTTAAGAATTTGAATTGGATATTTTACAAAGAACCAATGGGTGGAGGAACTCCTAAAATTGATAATAGACCAGATAAAGAATGGAGGTATCCTATTCCTAACTCAGTGAGTGAAACTATTCTAAAATCCGTCTGTGATCATGTGAAGTAGACGATGAAAAAACTAACTCTCATATTCACACTGATATTCTCAACACTGATGTTCTCATCCACCAGTTTTGCTGAGTGGACGGGGGTGGTTGAAAATGTAAATGGAACTTTCTATGTGGATTTTGAGAGAGTCAGAAAAGTTGATGGGTATGTTTATTGGTGGGAAATGAGTGATAGGTTAAAACCAACCAAATTTGGGGATTTGTCAGACAAAGCATATTACCAAGGTGACTGTAAGTTATTTCGGTATAAGGTTTTGAGTTTTTCCACTCACAAAGAACCGATGGGTAGAGGAACACCTTCCACATCTTCCAATAAACCTGAAAAGGATTGGGACTATCCTCCTCCTAACACTGGACCTGAAATGATCCTAAAAACTGTCTGTGATCATGTGAAATAGACGATGAGGAAACTCACCCTCACACTTCTGACCATTCTGTTCTGTCTGACCTCCAGTGTTGTCTGGAGTGAGACTGTTAAGTTTGAGGACTTGGTGGAACGGAATGACCTCTATTACAAGAAATTCACCAATGTTCCCTTCACAGGATTGATAGAATCCTACTATAAAAATGGTCAGTTAAAGAAATCTGGAAAGATAAAGAAAGGTATCAAAAAAGGTCTTTGGGAATCCTATTATGGGAATGGTCAGTTAAAGTCCAAAGGATATTACAAAGACGGGGAAAGAGACGGTCTTCGAGAAACCTATTTTGAGAATGGTCAGTTAGGTTTCAAAGGACATTACAAAGACGGAGAAGAAGACGGTCTTTGGGAAGGATATCATGAGAATGGTCAGTTAAGTTTCAAAGGACATTACAAAGAAGGAAAGAGAGACGGTCTTTGGGAAACCTATCGTACGAATGGTAAGATAACGATCAAAGGGACTTACAAAGACGGAGAAGAAGACGGTCTTTGGGAATATTTCAACAAAGACGGGACTATCAATAAGGAGGAAACAGGAACCTACAAAGACGGAAAGAAAGTTTCTAATTAGATGAAAAATCTCACCCTCACATTCCTGACCCTCCTATTCTGTCTCACCTCCAGTGTTGTCTGGAGTGAGACTATTTCTAATGACGATTTGGTGTGGAGGAATAAACTCCTGTACAAGAAATTCACCAATGTTCCTTTCACAGGATTGATAGAAGACTACTATAAAGATGGTCGGTTAGAGGAATCTGGAGAGATGCGGAAAGGTCTCGAAGAGGGTCTTTGGGAAGGATATTATGAGAATGGGATGTTAAATTGGAAAGAACATTACAAGGAAGGAAAACGAGAGGGTGTTTCGGAAGAATATTATAAAAAAGGTCAGTTAAGGAGAAAAAGACATTACAAAGACGGAAAACTAGAGGGTCTTTCGAAAACCTATTATGAGGATGGTCAGTTAGAGTCTAAAGGACATTACAAAGACAGAAAAGAAGACGGTCTTTGGGAATCCTATTTTGGGGATGGTCAACTAAAATCCAAAGGAAATTACAAAGACGGAGAAAAAGACGGTCTTTTTGAAGAGTATTATGAGATTGGTCAACTATGGTTCAAAGGACATTACAAAGACGGAAAACAAGACGGTCTTCATGAGTTCTATTATAAGAATGGTCAGTTATTGTCCAAAGGACGTTACAAAGACGGAAAGAAGATTGATTAGTTTTTCCCTACGCAACCTGCAGAAACCTCTGAACTCCCACCCACCAACTTAACTTCAATATTTTCCTACTTTATGTCATCATCACGGAATGAGAAAACTACTCATCCTATCCACACTCATATTCTCACTGATGATGTTCTCATCCACCAGTTTTGCTGAGTGGACGAAGGTGGGTGAAAATGTGGGTGGAAGAACCTACTATTTGGACTTTGAGAGAATTAGAAAACACGGTGGGTATGTTTATTGGTGGGAATTGGGTGATTACTTGAAACCATCCAAATATGGGCATTTGTCTGGTGCATTATATAAACAAGGTGATTGTAAATTATTTCGGTATAAGGTTTTGAGTGCTTCATTTCACAAAGAACCGATGGGTGGTGGAACTGGTCAAACGGAGAACCACCCAGTAAAAGATTGGAGATATCCTTCTCCTCACTTTGTTGATGAAGTTATTCTAAAATTAGTCTGTAGTCGGTGAGTTAGATAATGAAAAAACTACTCATCCTATTCACACTGTTATTCTCAACAGTAATGTTTTCATCACCTTCCTATGCTGAATGGACGAAGGTGAGTTATAGCATGAATGGAAATAACTTTTATGTAGATTTTGGGAGACTACGAAAAGGTGGTGGGTATGTTTATTTTTGGCAGTTGAGTGATTACGCAGAACCAAGACACGGTTTTATGTCTCTTAAACTTTACATTAAGGGTGATTGTGAAGCATTTCGGTATAAAAGTTTGAGTTATTCCTTTCACAAAGAACCGATGGGTGGTGGAAACGGTGATATTGATAATAAACCCGACAATACATGGAAATATCCCCCACCCAAATCTATAACTGAAAAGATTCTAAAATCCGTCTGTAGTCGGTGAATTAGACGATGAAAAAACTAACCCTCACCCTTCTGACTTGCCTGTTCATTCTCTCTCCCAATGTTGTGTTGGGTGAGACGGTAAAGTGGGATGACTTGGTGTTACGTGAGGATGTTTGGTTCAAGAAGTTTACTAATGTTCCTTTCACTGGGAAGACAACGGGTAGGGTTCAGGGGACACTCAGAAACGGTAAGAGGGACGGTTTTTGGGTCAGTTACCACGACAACGGTCAGTTACAGTGGGAAGGTGACTACAAGAACGGTAAGAAAGAAGGTCTTTGGGTCAGTTACTACGACAATGGACAGTTACGTTACAAAGGTAACCACAAGAACGGTAAATCGGAAGGTCGTTGGGTCAGGTACTGGAAAAATGGTCAGTTATGGTTAGAAGGTGCCGACAAGAACGGTAAGAAAGAAGGTCGTTGGGTTAGTTACAAGGAAGACGGAACTGTGTGGGAGGAGTTCACAGGAACGTTCCGTAACGGAAAGAAGATTAGTGATTAAACTATGAAAAAACTCACCCTCACATTCCTGACCATTCTCTTCTTTCTGACCTCCAGTGTTGTCTGGAGTAAGACTGTTTCTGATGTTGATTTGGTGGAACGGAATGGTCTGCTTTTTAAGAAATTCAAAGAGGTTCCATTTAGTGGTCAGGTAATTGCCCGTTCACCTGTAAGACGAAGAAGTTGGGGTCCCTGTGAATACGAATATGACTATTATCGTGAATATTTTGTGGAACTAGGAAATTGCCGGGATGCAGGGAAATTAGAAGATCATTGGGAAGGGTTCTATGCGAGTGGTCAGTTAAAGGAAAAAGGGAATTTAAAAAAAGGACAAAAAGACGGTCTTTGGGAAGGGTATCATCAGATCTTTCTTTGGAAAAAATCTCATGGGAATGGTCAATTAAGTTTCAAAGGACGTTACAAAGACGGTAAAAAAGACGGTCTCTGGGAAGTGTATCACCATAATGGTCAATTAGTTTTCAAAGGACGTTACAAAGACGGTAAAAAAGATGGTCTCCGGCAATCCTATTATCGGTCAAATGGTCAGTTATTTTCCAAAGGAAACTACAAAGACGGAAAAGAAGAAGGTCTTTGGGAAGGATATCATGAGAATGGTCAGTTAAGATACAAAGGACATTACAAAGACGGAAAAGCAGAGGGTCTGTCGGAATCCTATCATGAGAATGGTCAGTTATGGTTCAAAGGACATTTCAAAGACGGAGAAAAAGACGGTCTTTGGGAAGAGTATTATTCGGATGGTCAGTTACAGTGGAAAGAACATTACAAGGACGGAGAAAAAGACGGTCTTTGGGAACACTATAATGAGAATGGTCAGTTATTGTCCAAAGGACGTTACAAAGACGGAAAGAAAGTTTCTAATTAGATGCAAAAACTACTCACCATATTCACACTGTTATTCTCAACAGTAATGTTCTCATCCACCAGTTTTGCTGAGTGGAAGATAGTGACTCTTTCGAAAGATGAATTTATGCAAAATAAATTTATCTTTTATGTGGATTTTGAGAGAATTAAAAAAGTTGATGGGTATGTTTATTTTTGGAATCTGGTTGATTACATAAAACCGGGTAAATACGGGGATTTGTCCGAAAAAAGTTATAACCAAGGTGATTGTAAACTGTTTCGGGTTAAGGTTTTGAGTGGTTCATTTCACAAAGAACGGACAGGTCGAGGGACTGGTAGTGATGGAAAAATAACCGGCAAATGGAAATATCCTTCTCCTAACTCTGTAAGTGAAATTCTTCTAAATTCCGTCTGTAGTCGGTGAGTTAGACGATAACCAAGACCGTGATAGTGTCAAAAAATAACGACACACTGCAGATACGGAACACAACGGAAGCATATTATTCCAGACCTTCTTATTGAATACAGAAAAAGACACCAGAGGAATCCCACTGGTGTCTTTTCTAGATGTAATATCCGAGTGGTATCCGTGAATACCTGTTGATCAGATAAACATGAATCTATTCACATTATCCTTGTTGTCAGAGTGAGTCTGAATGAACTCAGAGATTGCACGTCTCATGAAGTCTGATTCATTGATCTGATATTTCTCACAGATGGTTGTCATTGAGTCTCTGAGAACTTCAGGCATTCTCAGGCAGGTCTGGTAGGGGTGTTTCTTCATAGACATTTCCTTTCGTCATTCTGTATTCGGGAAACCAGTCGATTCACTGTTTCCAGAATTCTTTCTTTCCTAGGTTTATTGGATGGAGTACTTTTCTTGAGTCCCAATAGGGTTTTATCATTGGGATTCTGTTGGTCTTTCTTCATTGGATTTACTCCTGTTTAGCAGTCTCTACAGGAGTATTTAGGAGTTCTGGTGGGTATCCTTATGGAACCCTTGTGATAGTACTGTGGCACCCGTTAGCAGTGGTCTGAAGGGTGTTCTGGATTGAATATTGGATAGGATTATCT
>Ga0315339_1002556_pt1 | contig 13694 bp, 9 predicted proteins | sample ASW17metaG_FD_204514 | JGI IMG/M metagenome (GOLD analysis project Ga0315339, IMG submission 204514) | Ammonia-oxidizing marine archaeal communities from Pacific Ocean, United States - ASW #17 | ecosystem: Environmental > Aquatic > Marine > Oceanic | place: USA: California | collected 2016-12-05
CGATCCGCACGGGATGATCAACAAGAGGCAGCAGCATAAGCAAGGCCGTCAGATACTGGCTGGAGGTGTCACCGCGCACCGTGCAGGCATCGCCGGTGATCCCGGAGGCCACGATACGCACGGGCGGGCAGCCGTCGTGGGCGAGGTAGTCGACACGCGCACCTAGCTGGCGTAAGGCGTCGACGAGGTCGCGGATGGGTCGCTTTTGCATCTGCCCGTCGCCGGTAACCGTGAACGTGCCGTTGCCGAGGCAGAGCGCCGCCGTGAGTGGCCGGACCGCGGTGCCTGCGTTCCCGAGGAACAAGGCCGCCTGCGTGGCCGGCAACGGCCCTCCGGCACCTATTACCGTAGCGCCGGTTCGTTCCGGCGTTAGCACGATGGCCACACCCATGGCCGCCAGCGCCTCAATCATATGGCTGGTATCGTCGGAGTCCAACAGATGACTCACGGTAGTCGTGCCTGAGGCGAGCGCGGACATCAGAAGCACTCGATTTGAAGCGCTTTTCGAGCCGGGCACGTCAACCACGCCGTCGACGCGGGTTATGGGACCGAGGGTCAGTGAGTCCATCGCTGGTTCATCCAGGCGCGGTGTAGGCCCGCGTCACCTTGATTCCAGCGTATCACGCGATATTTCTGCCGCGGCCCGCTACAGCGATTCGAAAACGTCATTAGAGGCAGCTGTCAATTTTTACAGGGCCCCACAGTTCCCAGCCGCAATTGGAGCGGGCGCTCCGCGGTGTGTCCTAGTGATTGGCACCGTTATCGTGCTAGTCGGAGACGAAGCCATTATGGTCGTGGATTGCAATGGCGAAGCAAACGCTAGGCCACCTCAATCAGAATCTCCGTGAGTTCATCAGGCATGTCCACCATGACGACATGTCCACAGTTCAGCTCGAACAATTGCCAGGATGGATCCTGTTTAAGGCCATCGAAGTAGGCTCCAAAGTAGGGGTGTTCGTACGCAGTTGCCCGGATATAGGTCTTCTTCGGCACCCGCTCAAGTGCACCAGTGAGGTGGATCGACTGCAGCGACGAACCAATCGGTTGAGGGGTTGCGAGCGATTCTATCCAGGCCTGGTTTTGAGGCTTGATGTTGTAGCGATCCTTGAAACCAGGCGGGCGCGAGATTTCTCCTGCCGCTTTGGCTGCGAGAACCGCTTCCCGGCTCCCGGGGGACTGCATGTCGAATGGGCGCTGCCCATCTTTAGGCAAAAAGGCATCGAGATAGACAATGGAATCGATCAATTCTGGAATCTGTTCCACGACTCCAGAGATGACCCAACCACCGGAGGAGTGGCCGCAGAGCACGACGTCGGTGACCTCTTCCCACTTGATCACATTGACTACATCGCTGATATGCGTATCGAGATTGATGTCCGCGGACATCAAATGGGAACGCTCTCCGCAGCCAGTGAGCGTCGGCGTGAGAACCCGATGTCCCTGCGATCGAAGGCGATCCGCCACGCCTCGCCAACACCATCCTCCAGAGTTCGTTCCGTGGACAAGCACAAATGCTCGATGATCCGAGTCTGTCATGGTTGGTTACCCTTCTCGCCTAGTGTCCGGCAGTACTCTGTTTACGGCTACAGCATTTCCCGCATCGAAGGTGCTGTCGGCCTTCGACGAGCATCAGACGAATGACATGCCAACGGCAATCGGATCCTCAAGGGGCCAGCCCTTTTGTCCTTCAGGCTCTTCAGCGAGCCGATTGCCGTAAGCCAGTCGCGTCGCTATTTGTCTTTTTGAGTGGGCTAGTTCAACTGTGGTATTGAACCACCACCCAGAATGCCCGGAAGAATCCGTGGCAACACACCGGGCCATAAAGGAATATCCAGGATCAATCGGAAAACCACATAGAAGGGAACCAGGGAGACGACCATTACACCGACTGACTTCATCCAAGTCAGCCCTGATTCTCTGGTCAAAAAGGCTACCAAAAACACCGGCGTCGCAACGTAGTATCCAAAAATAAATGTTAAGACGTAATACCCGGTCAGCCAGCCATAAACGATTCCCACTCGGCGCCAGGTGCCCGTGTTCAGGTTATTTGGTGACCCTCCTGGCTCAGCTTCCGGCGCGTCGTCCTCAGAAACTCCAATGGGACGAAGGTATGCCAACAACGCGGGGGTTAACGAAGCCAACATTAGGAACGCAAGCATCCCGATCGTCGGAAGCCCAATAACAAGTGCTACAAGCCGCTGTTTCCCGTCATATACCAAGGACCCAAGGACCAAAGCAAGGGTAATTGTCATCAAAAACGAACAGACGAGTAGGTTTATACCGTCGATCCGTTTGCTCATGCCTCGACCTTCTTATCGCCGGTGGCCATACGAATCGACTTATAAGCTGTCCAGCCCAACATAGAAAAGATTGCAATAAGAAGAAGTATTGAAACCGGGCGCGTGAAGAAAATACTGTAATCACCTTGCGAAATTTGCAAAGATTGAGTGAATTTCTCCTCCGCTAAATGTCCGAGAACGAAGCCAATAACTAGCGTTATCAGCGGGAATCCTGCTCGACGCATAAAGAAACCGACCAGGGCGGCGAATACCGCTAACGCAACGTCCCAAATATTACTGCGAACTGCGTAGACGCCAATGAACGAAAGGACTGCGACAAACGGTGCAATATATTTCACGGGGACCAAGCTGATTTTGGCCAGCCATGCTCCCGCTCCTAATATCACGAACGTAGTGAGCACTTGCGCCGCTATCACACCAAGAATTATTGCCCATACGATGTCTAGGCGATTTACCAAAAGGTCGCGGCCAGGCTGGATTCCATGAAGGATAAATGCGGCCATTAGGATGACCATTTCCCCATTGCCAGGAATTCCAAAGGTTAGCGTCGGCAGAAGAATCCCACCGTCTTTGGCATCGTTCGCCGATTCGGAAGCAACGACCCCTCCAGCGTATCCAGTACCAAACAGTTCTGGGGTTTTTGAAGCTTGCTTCGCGGTGCTGTATGACAAGAAGTTTGCCACCGCACCGCCCGCGCCTGGCACGGCGCCAATGACCGTGCCAATGATAGAGCCTCTAAGCAAAATCGCTTTATAGCGAAAAACCTCCAGCCCTCCTCTTAAGATCTCCTTAAACCCACCAAGCTTGACTGTGCTAGGGGCGATAGTGCCACCTCTAGATGTGTAGACAATCAACTCGCTCAGCGCGAAGAAACCAATTACTAATGGGACGATTTCGATTCCATCCCACAAATACTCACTACCTAATGTGTAACGGCGCACTCCGAAAACCGAGCTGAACCCGATCAAGGCGATCAGGATGCCCACACCACCGGCAGCAAGACCCTTAATCATGTTCTGCCGAGACGCAAATGTGACCGCAATCAACCCAAGTATGACCATCCAAAAGAAATCTGGAGGTGTGAACCAAAGAATTAATAATTTTGCAACAGGGAGCAATGCCGCCAAAACAATAATGCTAAATAAGGTGCCTAGCCCCGATGCGGTAGCGGCGATCCCCAAGGCCCGTCCACCTTCACCCTTTTGGGTCATGGGGAATCCATCAAACGTAGTGCACACGTTTGCGATGGTTCCCGGGGTGTTCAAGAGAATCGCCGGCACGGCACCGCCAGTGCTGGCGGTGCCGATAATACCGGCAAATACATACATGGCAACCAGTGGGTCCCAACCAAAAGTGAATGGCATGATCAGTGTCATCGCTATGACACTTCCTAACCCAGGGATCACACCAAACACTACCCCCAGTGTCGTACCGAGGAGGATCGCACCGATTATCGCTGGGTCTCCCATGTTCAGGAAGCCAGCAAGCATGGCATCTAGCAACGTTAATAACTCCGGTCGTGAATACCTACTCTATTGAGATTTCGACTTCGCACGAACAAGCTCTAGGTATTCGACCACAATACTATCCATGCCCTTGACAACGTCGTCAGTCTCCGCTGCCGTTAGCCGTTTAACGGCCATCCCTTTTTTGTTGATGTTTGCAACGACATCGGGGTTTTGAAGCGCTTTATCAAATGAGTCGACTAACTTCTTCAATATGTCGTCTGGCACACCCGGAGGAGCAGCGACCAGGCCGTTATTGGCGAATTTGCCTCCGCCCAGCTCAGGGAATCCCAATTCTGTCACCGTAGGCACGTCGGGGAGAGGAGCGAACCTTTCATCTTCGTAAATCCACAGAGCCTTGAAATCAGGACCTTGAACAGCCGTCAACGTGCTCCCCGCCATCGGCCCTAAAGCTAGTTCGCAATCACCCCTTAGGAGGCCTGCTTGCGTTTCAGCTCCCTTGTAACCTGTCACCGGGTGCCAGGCAATATTCATCACCTCAGTCGTAACCGACGCGACCAAGAACGAGTGACCTGCTAGGCCTGAAAGGCAAAATCGTACATCGTCGCCAAGAGCTACGACATCGGCCGGTGTGTCAAATTTGCTATTCGCTGCCGTGTAGAGACCATAGGTCTGAATGACGGCTCTGCCCAACCAACTCAATTGGTTGAAGTCAACACCTTGAGGATCAAGCTTCTCCGCAAGAATCTGATTAGGCATGTTCATGATGGAGATTGCGTATCCATCGGGATCAACCTTATTTATCTCTTGAGCTGCACGCCTTCCACCACCTCCCTCGAGGTTACGTACCACCACGGTTCCCCCGAGATCAGTGCTCATCTCTTCGGCAATAAACCGGCTCGCAGTATCGAAGCCTCCACCTGCTGAGAATCCCACATACCATTCGATATCTCGGTCCGGAAAATCATCTCCCCTGCCGCAAGATGCAGCCAACGTTGCGAATACCACCAGCAATCCCAATATCCCAATCAATCGGACCCGGCCCAGAACCTTATGCATCGCGAAATCCTCCATCATTGATAACTGCATGCTCCGACTTGTCAGGCGTAAGAATGTACCAGCCTAAAATTGCCTATAGCGCGTAGAGCCTCTTGGGGTTCTTATCGAGAATCTTGTTCGCGAGAGCCGACGAGAGCCCTCCGTTGTCCCGCAGGTTCGTCAGTGCCCGTAACTCAGTAGAAGTATCATTATGTCCATAGTCCGTGCCGATCACCAGGTTGTCTTCTCCTGCTGTCTCAACGATGTATTCGATATCATCCGCGGTTTGTACGGCGACGAAAATCTGGCGCTCCTCTAGCAGTTCCCTGCCAGGCCAAGACATACCCTGTTTGCCGTATCGAAGTGAAATGTCATTCATCACGTATGGAACCCAGGATGCGCTGACCTCTACGAAGCCCCATCGAAGGTCCGGGAACTTCTTGTGCATCTGTTTCATCACAATGTCATGGAAGGCTCCTACCGCTGGAAGCTTGAACGTCGAGAAGCCTGCATCGCGAGCGAAATAATCGAAAAAGTCGAAATTCCCCACCGCTGCATGAAAGCAAACTGGCATGTTGAGGCGTTGGGCCTCTTCCCAAAGCGGGTATAGATACGGGTCGGAGGGGCGATACTCGCCCTCAATTCCGCGCATGAACAACGCGCATGCTCCATGTTCTGCACCGAAATTAATCTCCTCAATCGCGATATCCATCCGCGACGTTGGAACGATGACTGCCCAGCGAAGCCGGCCATCACCTTGCTCCCAGATGTTAGACAGCCAGCGATTGTAGCCGCGAGCAAGCGCCACCTCGACTTCAGGATGCCTTGTTAACGGACGGAGGAAAATCGTCGGGTATAGGACATGCGTACTGACACCAAGCTCATCCATGTGCGCAAGCCGCTTCTTCACGTCGGTTGCTTCTCGCGTCACCTGATCGGTATCCAGGCCTACGTTTACGTCCTTTCCGAACACTCGCCCATCTACAAACCAGTACTCACCTGCTCGAGTTTGGTGCCCCTCTTTCGGCACTAAAATTGCCGGGCGATGGGGCTTGTCCTCCTCCAACATAAAGTCCCAGGTGTACTCGTTTTCTACAACATGAGCGTCCGCATCGATGATTGCCATACGCCTTCTTTCGTACTTTGGGGGGGCAGTGAACCCAGAAAACCATCCGAACATTCAAGGGGCATTCGCGTGCGGAACCTAGCATCTCGCGACGGCAATCGCAAGCTTTGCTCCCGCGAACCCCTTCCGACATTATTGCCAACGGCCAGGTCTTCTGCGCGCACGAGGGCAATGAGGGAGAACTCGGGCGCAGCGTGGACTGTCTCGGCGATGATATCTGGGCGTTTTAGCACGGGCGCCTCGCATCCATCTGCAAAATCGCCAGGCGACGTTGGGTACATAGACGATCGCACCGATTCTCCGAGGCAGCGAAGATTAAACTACTTGGAGACAATGCAGCCCGATTCTTATCTAGCTTGGCCAACGTCGTGGTGTGATAAAGGTCGCAGTACGGAGCGGGGCAATCGCGGCTGTTCGTGCCTGCGGGGGAGGGCATCGTCATCGCATGCGATGTGACGGTGAATGTCATTTCCTCGCATGTCGACTCAATCTGTTGCTAATGACGGCCTATCGGAGGTTGTGAGCTTTCCGTCTCCGCAGCCTCTCCTCACTTAGTGCATGGTCGCGCCGCCGTCGACAGTCACAATCTGGCCCGTCATGAAGTCCGAGTCGGCGGAGGCTAGGAAAACGACTGCACCCACGAGATCCGCGGGCACCTGGATGCGCTTGATGGCCCGGGGTTGCACCGCCTGCTCTCGTTGCGCGAGGTCGGCGCCTGGCGGCAGGTCATCGGTGAGCGTCGAGCCCGGTTGGATCGTGTTCACATTGATGCCGTACTCACCCAGCTCACGGGCGAGGTTGCGCGAGAGGCCCATGACTCCTGCCTTCGAAGCCACGTAATGGGGGCGAGTGGGGTTTCCACCCCAAACGGTGCCGGAGGAAATGTTGATGATCTTGCCGCCGCCGCGTTCCTTCATATACGGGAAGACGGCACGCGTGCACAACCACGGCCCCTTGAGGTTCACGGCCATCAGTCGATCCCACTCTTCTGCACTCACTTCCATGAAGCTCACGCGTGACATCGGCACCTGCTCGAAAACCGCAGCATTGTTAACGAGTATGTCGACTGAGCCAAGCGCCTCTGCTGCCGTGCCCGCCATCGCAATCGTGCTCGCTTCGCTAGAGACGTCCGCGTAGATGGCGACGGCCGTACCACCCTGCTCTCCGATAGTGCGTGCCACTTCCTCAGCAGCCTCGAGGTCGAGGTCGACCACCGCAACCTTTGCGCTCTCTTTTGCAAGCCCAAGGCAATAGGCTCGACCGATACCATGGGCCCCGCCCGTCACGATAGCCGCCTTGCTCTCCAAGCGCCCCATGCTCACCTCCGCCATGTTCATGCCTTCCGGTCCCCGCTCATCCCGCATCATAGCTGGTGCGGGGCGACGGTAATACGGCAGCGTCGAAGTTCGCCGATGCGGCCAATAACTTGCTCTTTACCAATGGGTGGGCCTGCCTAACGACCGTACAAAGCGCGGGAGCTGTGCCCGGTGAGTACGCCACTCGATGATTCGCTACCGCTGTCTAGCAGCATCCCAGTCAAGTACATCCAGGAGCGTCTAGGTCATAGCTCAGCCATGATCACTCTACCGGTTGAACACGCCAGGTACGCAGACCAGTTGGCCGAGCGACTCGGCGGCCCGTAGAATGGGGGTCAGTTGGTGCGGCTCCGCAAACGAATGTGGGCAGTATGTGCGCAAAACGATCATTGTGGCCAAAAGGCCAGTACCCTCGGCCGCGCCAACAAGCCATCGACCGCCCGTAGCTCAGTGGATAGAGCATCGGTCTTCGGAACCGAGGGTCGTGGGTTCGAATCCCTCCGGGCGGGCCATCCTTCCAGCGCATAACAGCCTGCAAAGCGAAGCCCCCACTCGTTTCTTGGGTGGGCGTTGTTCACGTCATGCTACTAATTTGCTACTAACAGACTGGTTGATAGGCAAGCACCCAAATGACGGATGCCGTAGGGAATCAGGCACTACCATGCCCACAAGTTCGACTTCCGTGCGGTTGGCGGCTGAGTAACTCTAAGGGCGTGCCGCTACTCGCCGGCACATTCGTAGCTCTCCTGGCGCCCACGCCCACGCCTATTCCCACGACGTTGCGGCAAGGGTGAACGTCATGGGGATGACCTCGTGGGAGTTTCAAACGTCGCGTACCCTAGGCCATCCGCAAAAGGGTGTCCAGGCAAGCCTAGGCCGGCGCTTCCACACGCTTGCGCTCGTGGACCGGGATGAGCAGCAGCAGGCCAACGAGGATGGCGCCAACCAACGCGAGCCAGGCGGTCTGGTAGCTTGCGGCGTCGGCGAGGAGACCGAACAGTGGCGGCGCGACTACGATGCCCGTGCGTGAGACCGTGGACGCGTAGCCAATGGTCGTGCCCACCTGTTCGCGATCGGCGAGCTCGGACAGTAACACCGCGTGCACGCTCACCCACGAGGTGACGGTGCCGCCGAGCGCGATGGACATGACCACCAATGCCCAGTACGGCGTGCCCTCGGGCAACAACGCCATGATGAAGAGCACCAGCGCAGTGATCAGCCCAGAAAGATACAGCACCGGCTTACGCCGACCCTTGGCGAGCGTGTCGCTGATGACACCCCAGGCGATGCGCATGACGATATTCGACACCTGGAGCAGCGCCAGCATGCCTCCGGCCACGATCACGGGTACGCCAAGCTCGTCGTTCAAGAAGAGGATGAAGTACGTGAGTGTTGCCACCTGCGCCCCCACCATGGGAAAGCCAAAGCCCACTGCGAAGGAGATGTCGCGGTCGCGGACCGCCTTCATCATGCCCGCGAAGAACGGCGTATGCGGGCGTCTGCGCGCTTGCGGCTCCTCGCGGTCGCGATCCCGGTACAGCGCCAAGATCAAGAGCCCGCCGGCGACGATGAATCCGCCCATGGCGACGGCAGCAATGCGCCAGCCGTAGGCAACGGCGATGGGCGGGACCAGGGCAGCGGCAAGCGCGCCCAAGATAGGGTTTCCCGCCTGCTTGATGCTCATCGCCGTGCCCCGCCGCAGCGGGCTCACCCAATCGACGATGGCCTTCGTCCCCGCGGGATGCCCCACGGGACGCAGCGACCCCATGGCCGCGGCGATAACGATGAGCAGCCAGAAGTTCGTGGCGAAGTAGAGCGAGGAAACGACCAGTCCGCTCAGCACCATGGTCCAGCCGGCCATGATGCGCACGCCAAAGCGATCGATGGTCCAACCGAAGCCGGCGCTGGTCACGGTCGCGGCGGCGAAGATCGTCCCGGTGACGAGCCCGATCTGCGTAGCGGTTAGGTTGAAGTCATCTCGGATGAAGGGGTAAAACGGCGTAAATCCCTGGCCGGACAGCGCGAATCCGCCGTGGCTCAGCACCGCCAGCGCGATCACGATCAGCGGGTAGCGGGGCGAGGCGGTCAGGCCGCGACGCGCCGGGGTTTCGGTTGAGGGCTCTGCCATCGGGGTCCTTGGCGGCTACGGGTTAGGCGACGCGCCAGTTTAGCAAGCGAGAGCACGGGACCGCAGCGGGCGGTATCGGTATTACGCCCGCAGTGCACGCCGACGTTGGTTCGGTCACCGATACGGTGTTTACCGCCTTGCCTGGTAACGCGTTAGAGGCCGCGCGTTCGGCAGTCGAAGGCGTCTGATTCACCAGGCACATCGAGGTGACAAACGCTGGCTTCCTGCCGGTCTACATTCTGGGGATGGAGCACTAGGTGTTCGTCCAGCGCGTGCCCACCACGACCTCATTCGAAACGTCTTCGACATTCTTGGCGCCGGGTCAGAGCGAAGAATTTGCTTTCGATTTCCTTGTTCCCGTGGAGCGCCTGACCAAGATCGCCATCAACGTGATCCTCGACGGAGGCGAACTCCAGATGGCGATCGATTCATCCGTCATCCTCGAGCCTTTTTCAAGGATGCGCGGGTTTCAAGGATGCACAAGTCAGCGTTCGCGGGGAGCATTCCGAATGTCAAGCGCTTCCTGGGTAGTTTCTAGGAGGGAAGGCGCCGCGCGCTCACCGCACCCTGTATCGTAGGCTCACCATCTCGTGAGGAGGCCCGCCATGGCCAAGCCGAAGATCGCCGTTTTCTCCGGCCCGCGATCAACCATCGCCAACAACCCGGCGCTCGTGACCAGCAACAAGGGACGGATTGCAGACGACCCGCAACTGGACGGGCGCGCGGACCATCTGGTCGCCCAAACGCTCCACGAGCCGGTGCGGGTCAAGATTAGGAAGTTTTCCGCCCACCCCCTCGAGGAGGACGCGCGGGCGGTGTATCACGACGACGGCAATGACTACTGGGAGGTAGAGCTCACCCCGGAGGACGGCGCCTACCTGCTGCCCTATGTAGCTCGTCGCGCGGACGGGTCGGCAAATGGTCGCCCGTTCGAGGATGCGGACACTCGCAACGCTGATATGAACTTCGGCGGACGCCAGTCGTTCTTCCCCGACGCCTCACGCCTGTTCGCGGACATCGACCGCACGATCAATGGGCGCGACGCGAGCGGCGGCGGCAGCACGTTGGACAAGCTGGCCAACTACGATTTCGTGCGAGCGCTGCCGCCGGCAGGATACACGCAGGAGGGTGAGGTCGCGGGCCAGGATTTCTGGCCTTACAGCCCGCGCCCCCTCGGCAAGTTCCCGCCTATGCACATGCTCGCCCGAGTTGCCAACACCGTGCAGCAGACGCTGGACACGGGCGACTACGCGGGCGCCATCTGGCTCGAGGGAAGCCCTCACGTTGAGGAGACACTCTATTGGCTCAGCTTGGTGATCGACACTGCCCTCCCGTTCGTGGGCATCTCCGCCCAACGCATGCACGGCGAAATATCCAACGATGGTGATCGCAACATCGTCGACGCAGTGCATTATGTGCTGTCCGGCTCCGGGGATGGCCTGGGCGCGGTGGGCATTGTGGACGAGCAGATATTCGCCGCCCGCAATTTCAAAAAAGGGGACGCGCGTCCAGGTGGATATTTGGCCACAGGCGGGCACGGCGGGGTGCTGGGGAGCACGAAGCTGCCCGTGTACATCTGGTTCAAACCCGCCTATCAGCACACGTCCACGTCCGAGTTAGCACTGACGAAGCTGCCTGCGTCGGTGACGTTCCAGGCGTACGGCGACGATCTCACCATGCAATCAATCGCCATCAAGGACAACGACGGGGGGCTGCGCGGCGACGTGATCGCACCGGTGCACGTGGTCAAGTACGGGCACTACATGGCCGAAGAGGACACGAACGACCCAGACGTAGAGGTGGACATCATCGCGCGGATTGATCGCGCGATTGCTCAAGAGGCGGCTGGGACCCAACAGTTCCACGGGTTCGTCATGGAATCCGCGGCAGGCTCAGGCTCAGCGCTGCCAAGCCAGACTGCGGCGCTGGCCATCGCCGCGTTCAACGGCATGCCCGTGGTGCGCGTCGGGCGCGGCGACCACGCGGGACCCATCGTGGCGACGCCCAACGACCTGACCATCGAGGGTTCGAATTTGGACGCGATCAAAGCGCGGGTGCTGCTGCGCGCGACAATGCTCAAGCTGGGACGCCTGCCAAAGGCGCGCGACCCGCGCAAGCCGACCACGCAGGAGCGAAAAGCCGTCCTGACCGCAATTACCGCATACCAGGCCATCTTCGACACTCATTAACCGCCAAGCGCGATCTCCTCACCGAAGTTCATGGCGTAGAGACGGGCGTACACTCCGTCGCGCGCCAGCAGTTCCTGGTGCTTGCCGACCTCGACGATGTACCCGTTATCGAGCACCACGATCTTGTCAGCGCCCGTGATTGTGGAGAGCCGGTGCGCAATCAGCAGCGACGTGCGGCCCTTGAGCACCACCTTCAGCGCCTCTTGGAGCCGGTGCTCGGTCTCGGAGTCCATGTTGGCGGTGGCTTCGTCCAGGATCAGGATTCGGGGCTCGCTGACGATGGCGCGCGCCATGCTCACCAGCGCCCGCTGGCCCATGCTCAGGCTCGCGCCACGTTGCTCCAGCACGGTTTCGTAACCGTCGGGCATGCGTGCGATGAACTCGTGAGCACCGACGGCCCGCGCCGCCGCTTCGATCTGCTTCTGCGTTACGGCGTCATGGTTGAATCGGATATTTGACGCGATGCTTTCGGAGTAGAGGAACGGCTCCTGCAAAACCATGCTCATCTGGCCAGCAACCGACCGACGACTCACGTCCCTCACGTCCACGCCGTCGATGAGCACCTGGCCTTCGGTGACGTCGTAGAAGCGCTGGACCAGCGAAACCAGCGAGGTCTTGCCCGCGCCCGTCAGCCCGATGAACGCCACCGACTCTCCCGGCTCGATCACCAAGCTGACGCTGTTCAGCACGGGGATGCCGGGCAGGTACCCGAACGTGACGTCCTTGAACTCGATGCGCCCCTGGATCTGCGGCAACGCGTCCGCGCCAGGGGCCTCGGGCATGTCCGGTTCCATGTCCAGCAAGTCGAAGATGCGTGCACCCGAGGCCATGGCCTTCTGGAACTGCGTGAACTCAATGGTCATCAGCCGGATGGGCTCGAAGAAACGCAGCATAAACATGATGAACGCGAACAGCACGCCGACTTCCAGGTCGTTGTCGTAGACGCGCAGGCCGCCGAAGACCACCACCAGGCCGACCGCCGCCATGGAGATCATTTCGATGGGCGGCATGAGCATGCCGGAAAGGAACCCGCCCTTAATCGCGGCATTGCGATGCTCGGTGTTTAGCACGTCGAACTTGACGAGGTTGACGTCCTGGCGGTTCATGCTCTGGGCCACGCGCACGCCGGTAATGCCCTCTTGAAGGCTGGCGTTGACGATGGAGATCGCGGTCCGGATGCGCACGAACGTTGGCTTGGCAAACCGCTGCCACGTACCCATTGTCAGCGCCATCAAAGGCACCGGCGCCAGCGCGATAGCCGCGAGCTCTACGTCCGTCGCAAACATCGCGACGACGATCGCCGCCAGCAGCACCACGTCGGCGGCAGTCGGCAGGCTCAGTTCCATCCACTCTTGCAGCGCTAGCACGTCGTTCTGCACGCGGGACATAATCCGGCCGACTTCGTTGTGGTCGAAGAACGTGGTCGACTGCTTCTGCAGGTGCGTAAACATGTCGTCACGCACGTCGTACAGGACGCTGGTACTCAGCCGCGCCAGGCCACGAAACTCCAGGAACTGCGAGGCGCCAAGCAGCAGCGTGTCACCCATAAAGATCAGCGAAACAATGCCCAGATTGCCCCAACGGTCCGCGCCGGGGTCGGGCGCGATGAAGCCGTCGATGGCCCACGCGATGATCAGCGGCTGGGCGACCACCGCCGTGATGTACCCCAGCATGCCCAGGGCGATAGCGAGCAGCGTCCCCGGATATGCCCGGGCGTATCTCATCAGCCGGTTGACGACCGTTGCGTCGTAGATATTCCCCAGGAATATCTCGTCCATATTGCCGCTGAGCCCACGTGGTGGCCCGGCGGACGGTTGCTTGGTGGCCGAAGTCATTAGGACCCCGCCTCCAGGTCCGCGGTGCGCTCCGATTCCAACGCCGCCAGCCGGGCCTCCTCGAACGGTCGCATCTGCGAGGCGTGCAGATCGCGATACTCGCCGGGCACGTCGACCAGGTCCTCATGCTTGCCACGCTGAACGATGCGGCCGTCTTGGAACACGAGGATCTCGTCTGCCTGGGCGATGGCATGGAAGCGGTTGCTGATGAGGAACGTCGTCCGCCCCTTGATCACGTCGTTGAGCGCCTGCTGAATCAACCGCTCGGTATACACGTCCACGCTGGAGGTGGAGTC
>Ga0315339_1002559_pt1 | contig 13684 bp, 14 predicted proteins | sample ASW17metaG_FD_204514 | JGI IMG/M metagenome (GOLD analysis project Ga0315339, IMG submission 204514) | Ammonia-oxidizing marine archaeal communities from Pacific Ocean, United States - ASW #17 | ecosystem: Environmental > Aquatic > Marine > Oceanic | place: USA: California | collected 2016-12-05
CGGATCCTAGTCATCGGCGGAAATGTGCGTGGCGCCGTGCGCTTGAAGTTGCTCGCCGCAACCTTTGATCGTGGCTCCGGCCCTGAATCTTTGGTTCGTTCGGTTGGTCTCGGAAGACGCACTATCTTTGCCCACCTTAAGCTCCGCGCCGATTCGATCGAGGCAGAAGCGTTCGAAAACAGCCCAACAATGAGAGCGCTCAGCGAGCAGGGAGGGGGGCCGGCGTGGTTACGCCATCGGCTGCAGGCTGAGGCTAACTCCGTGTTGGACCAACACTATTCCTTGCGTTGAAGGTCAAGCAAATACGCCACCGCTAACCCATTTCGTTTTAGAGTTTTAGAGCCTTGTGCAGTACAACACAGGAAGATCGCCATGATTGACGGAGACGTAAGGTTTTCTGAGTACAGCGAGATAGTCACATCCATCGAGGAGATTCGAGCCACGATAGGTGAACCCACACCGCCGGTTCTTGCGAAGGTGATTGACCGTTTGGATGATTATTGTCGGGCTATCATCGCAAAATCCCCTTTCATCATGATCGCCTCCGCAAGCTCCGATGGACAGCCCGATATCTCTCCGAAGGGTGATCCATTGGGCTTCGTTCGAGTCTTGGACGAGAAGCACCTGGCTATTCCAGAGCGACCTGGAAATCGACGGTTGGATACGTTTATTAACCTCTTAGACAATCCGAATCTGGCGATCATCTTTATGATCCCGGGCAAGGGGGAGACCTTGCGCGTGAAGGGTGAGGCACGAATCGTGCGGGACGAGAGTTTGCGAGAGACCATGGCGGTCAAAGGGCGGATCCCCGAGTTCGCGATGGTCGTACACGTCGAGCAGGCGATGATGCACTGTCCTAAGAGCATCGTTCGCTCAAAACTTTGGGAACCCAATGCTTGGCCGGACCACTCTGATACGCCGTCTATTGCCGAAACCTCTGTGGCGCATGCAAACCTTGATATGACACCGGAAGAGTACAGAGCGAGCGTCGTTGCTGCTGGCAGGGCCAAACTGTACTAGAGCGCTTTGGGGACTCGCTCCCTATCGATGAATTCGCTGCGGCATTTTGTCTGTCGAGGCGCGTTTTCTGGCGCAGCCTCGTTAGTGGATTTTCGTGTAGGATGAACCAAAATCATAAATTCATTTTCGGGTAGCAGAACGTGATATTGCGCATGGGACTTCGAGGTACGGTGTACGCCGCGCTCGTTGTACTCGGTACCCACACATCGGTGCTTTGGGGTCAGTCGACAGACTACGCTGCGTCGCGCGCCGCGGACGGGCAGCCGGACCTCAACGGAATTTGGCAGGCGCTGAACACAGCAAACTATGATCTTCAGGGGCATCCCGCGCGACCGGCCATGGCACTGATGCCCACACCCCGCAGCGGTGAGCCTCCGGGAACCGGTCGGGCGACTCCGGGCGCGCTTCCGGCGCCCGCGGTGCGAGCGTTGGGCGCAGTCGGCGGGGTGCCAGCGGGGCAGGGCGTTGTTACGGGCGACGAGATCCCCTATCAACCGTGGGCGGCGGCACAAAAGCAGGAGAATGCAGAACACTGGTTGGAACGCGATCCCGAGATCAAGTGCTTCCTGCCCGGTGTACCCCGAGCCACCTACATGCCGTATCCCTTCCAGATACTTCAGGGGACTGACAAGATTCTCATCGCCTACGAGTTTGCGGGAGCGAGTCGGACCATTCACATGGATGAAGTGGGCTCGAGCCCCAGCCCGACCTGGATGGGTTGGTCTCGCGGCCGGTGGGAGGGCGAGACACTCGTTGTCGACGTCACCGGGTTTAATGGCCAGACCTGGTTCGATAGGGCTGGCAACTTTCATAGCGACGCGTTGCATGTCGTCGAGCGCTACACGCCCATCAGCCCTAACCATCTAATGTACGAAGCCACGATTGAGGACCCGAACGTTTTCACGGAGGCCTGGGAGATCAGGATGCCGCTTTACCGGCGCCTCGAGTCGGAAAAGCAACTGTTAGAATATGAGTGTGTGGAGTTCGTCGAGCAACTCATGTACGGGGAACTCGGCGTCATCGACCCTGAGACCGGGCAACGAAATGAATAACAGGAGGTTCTCTATGAACCACCGGAAACTTTCGGCAGTCATCGCGATCTTGGTGTCGGCTCCCCTCCTGGCCCAAAGCCCCGCCCCGGATGACTGGGCGCAGCCCCGCACACCCTGGGGCGATCCTGATTTGCAGGGAATCTGGAGATACGAGGCGACCATTCCGCTTGAAAGACCGGACCATCTCGACGGGAGGGAGTTTCTCACGGACGAAGAGGTCGCTGAGATACAACGGGTTGAAGGGGAACTGGCGGCTAACCGGCTAGCGGGCCTGGATGGCACCGAAGTCGGCAAGCGCACCGTCGAGGAATCGCCTATACGGGGGAACGAGTACAACTCGTTCTGGCAGGATCATGGACGTGCACGTCAGGTGTTTAGTCAGACATCTCTAATCGTAGATCCACCTAATGGGAAACTCCCTTACACGGAAGACGCGCGAGAGGCGGCCGATCGATCGGTCGCACGCTACGGAGTTGGACCCTTCGAATCCTATCTAGACCCGGACACCGGAGAGCGCTGTCTCACCGATGGAGCGACTATCATGATGTGGCAGGGCCCCAATGGTGGTCACAACCGCATCGTTCAGAGCCCCGGTTACGTCACGATCGTTCACGAGGAATACCACGATCGGCGCATCATTCCCGTTGACGGTCAGCCTCCGCGCGGTGTCCCCCAGTGGTTGGGCGATTCCGTCGGTCGTTGGGAGGGGGATACGCTCGTCGTTGAGACGACGAACTTCCTCGACAAGACCAATTACGAATGGGCGAACATCTGGAGTCGGGCGTCCGATGCCTTGCGTCTAGTGGAACGTTTTGAGCGCGTGGATTCGGACACGATGCGGTATACGATGACGATCGAAGACCCGAAGACGTTCACCAGACCCTGGACAGCGGTCATACCGATTTTCAGGCTGTCGGACGACACGCACATCTTCGAGTACGCGTGTCATGAGGGCAACTACGCGTTGTCCAATATGCTCAGCGCCGGTCGAGCCGACGCGGAAAAACAATAGGTGACGTCGATTAGGATCGTCAGGGAGGTACACATGCGCAGTTACCTTGTCATAGTGCTTGCTGGCATTGGACAGCTTCTGGCTGCAGCGCCAGTCGCGGCGCATCATGCATTCGCTGCGGAATTTGACGCCGAACAACCTGTTAGGCTTGAAGGTACGGTTGCTAGGATGGAATGGATTAGCCCGCACTCCTGGCTCCACCTGGATGTCCAGAAGCCTGACGGTACTGTGGAGCGCTGGATGGTCGAGGGCGGGCCACCGAATGCGCTCTTTAGGCGCGGGATTACACAGGAGTCCCTACCAGTGGGCACGCAGGTCGTCATCGAAGGCTTTCGTGCCAGAGACGGATCGATGCGGGCGAACGGCCGGGACATCACTCTCACTGACGGTAGCCGGCCGTTTGTGGGGCCGTTCGGCTCCGGCGCACCGGGAGACGGCCCAACTCGGTGATGCCGAGGAGATAACAAGAGCCCAAAACGCTCAGGCGGAGTGATGGCCGATCCAAGGCAGTTCCCTTGGGTTCTCGTTGTTTGGCTGCCGATCATTTTAACGGTGACACATCGTGCCCTCGGTGCGAACCAGGTCGATTTCACCACTTAGTAGCGGCAGAAGGGCGATTGAGCGGCCAACGAACAACAAAGAGGATATCGATGTGTTAACCAAGACAGCAGTAGCCTTCCTGTCGGCCGTCCTATTGTTGGTGGTTTCTGTGTCGTCTTCGCAGGAGCGACCGACCGTTGCCCTGGGAGACGGACCTTGGTACTACGAAACCCAGGCCCCCGAAGGAAAAGTTAGGGTTTCTATCGTGTCCCGCGGCATCAACCACCCATGGGGCATGGAGTTTCTGCCAAGTGGTGACATACTCATCGCCCAGCGCGGTGGCGAGCTGAGAGTCATCCGTGACGGGAAGCTTGATCCGAGTCCGATTACGGGTACTCCAGAGGTAGCGGAGGCGTCATCCGGTGGACTGATGGACTTGAGGCTGCATCCTGACTTCGCAACCAACCGACTCCTATACTTCACCTATGTAAAGGGTGCAGAGCCACCACCTGGCGCTGATTACTACGCAACCACGGTGCTCGCTAGAGGCCGTTTGAATGAGGCAGCGACCGCGCTTCTTGATACTGAGGAAGTGTTCGTTGCAAACGCCTGGGACACCGCGCCGGGTGGACACGGCTCGCGCTTGCTTTTCGCGCCCGACGGCACGATATTTTTCAGCTCCCCGTTTCGGCGCAACCGCGAGCAGCCTCAGAATACGATGAGCGATATCAGCAAGCTGCTACGTGTGAACGACGACGGTTCCATTCCCGCCGACAATCCTTTTGTCGGTAAGGATGGATACCTGCCAGAAATCTACTCCATCGGCCATCGCGCCATTGAGGGACTTGCCTTTCATCCGGTCACTGGAGAGTTGTGGGCTAGTGAGCATGGTCCGCTCGGGGGAGATGAGGTCAACATCGTCCGGCCAGGGGGCAACTACGGTTGGCCGGTAGTTAGCTACGGCCGCAACTACGACGGCACTCGCGTGTCCCCTAATCCGGTGCATGCAGACATGATTCCGCCGGAAGTTTTTTGGGTGCCCTCGATCGCACCTTCGGGCACGATGTTTTATACGGGCGATCGATTCCCAGGCTGGCAGGGAAGTCTATTTGTTGGCGCCCTGAGGACCGCGCGGCTCCATAAGACAGGCCATGTGGAGCGAATCAACTTCAACGAGGATGGTGAGCAGGAACGCGAGTGGCTGTTGGCCGACCTGCATCAGCGAATCCGCGATGTCCGTCAGGGCCCGGACGGGCTAATCTACGTGCTCACTGAGGAGGTCGACGGCGCCTTGTTGTTGATCGAGCCGGTGGAGTAGCTGGGTTTAGGGTTCAGGACTATTGGAAACAACACAACAACCAAAACGGGATAAGTTTATGGAGACTCAACGCTTTTTCAGATGCGCGGCTGCGATCGGCGCCTTGTGCCTGGCTGGCTCGCAACTCGCGCAGGCACAACAGGTGCGCGTCTACAACACCGTGAAGGAGAAGCTCGCCAGGGGTGAGCAGGTTGTCGGTGGTACGGTGATTTCGTCAGACCCGAACATGTATTGCTCGATGGCTAACGCGGGCTACGACTTTCTCTGGATCGAGATGCAGCACAGCCCGCTGACCTATCAAGAGGTTGCACGCATGATCTGGGCATGTCGGGACGCACCGGCTATTCCCTTTGTGCGGGTGCCCGACGCTACTGCGGGTGATATCCAGAAGGCAACGGACATTGGTGCCCTGGGCATCATCATTCCTTTGGTCGATACGACGGAGAAGGTCGAAGCAGCGGTCCAGTATGCACACTACCCTCCCATGGGCGTTCGCAGTCAGGGTAACGGTCAGTACCGGGCCCTCTGGGGCGAAGATTATCGGGAGAGCGCAAACGAGAACGTCATGATTGTCGCGATGATCGAGGCGCCTGCCGGAGTGGGGGAAGTCGAAGAGATCTCGGCGGTCGAAGGGGTCGACGTGGTCATGGTTGCGAGCACCGACTTAGGGAGCTTCTCAGGTTTGCAGCAGGGAAACGCGAGCTATGAGTCGATGGTCGAGGAGGTCCGAGAGGCGACGCTGGCAGCGGGTTTGGCGTTGGGAGGGCCACAGGCCTGGCGGGATCGAGACGGGTTTCAGTTTTTCCAGGGCCCGACCGATGTAAATCTATTGAGCCTCGGAGTAGAGAGGTCGCTGGCGACTTTGGGCAGCGGCGTGGCCCCTATCGAAGGGTCTGAGCCGTAAGTCTGTTAGAGTCCTTGCTCCTTTTAGGGGAATAGTTTCCCTGAAGGGTGGAACAATTAGGTTCATTTTTTGCGGCGGCATTCCTGGTCTTTGTAAGCCAGGAGTTTGTCGGATTTTCGCATTTGGAGCCGCGCAACTCGGCGCCGCTTACTACTGGACTCGGGAGGTAAAAATGTATAACAAGTATCGAAAACTGACCCTCATCGGTTTGGTGACCTTCGGCCTCGGCCTGGTGGCAGATGATGTCATTCGATTCGCCGGCGTAGCCGAAGCGCAATCGTCAGATCGAGCGTTCGAGCTTCGAACCTACACGACTCATCCGGGTCGGATCGAAGCGCTTCATGCGCGCTTCGCAAACCATACGGTCGAACTCTTCGAGCGACACGGCATAACCAACGTGGGGTATTTTAGGCCTGACGATGCCGCGCTCGCTGAAAACACCTTGGTCTACCTTATTGCGCACGACAGCCGGGAGTCGGCCGAAGCTAGTTGGGCCGAGTTCAGAGCGGATCCGGACTGGCTGCGCGCGCGAGAAGAGTCTCAGCGTGATGGTCAAATCGTCGAGAACGTTGAAAGCCTATTCCTCAGCCCAACGCACTATTCAGGGATGAGATAGTTTTTCTCAAAGCCGAGCACTTCACTCCGTTAACACATACGAGCTGACGGGCGAGGCGTATTCTTGGCTCAAGGTCACTTGGCCGACGTTATTTCTGGTGTTCCGCTGGGTTTGCCTGTGGGTCTCCTTAGCACGACAGCGTGGGCAAAGGAGTTTCTATGATCTCTCTAATCTGGAAACGATCCGTCCCGCTCTGGCTGCTCGTTTGCTCGTTCGCGGCGCACGCGCAGCTCGATGGCATGATCGATCTTCATGTCCACTCGGCGCCCGACAGCGATGCGCGGTCTGTCGACGCTTTCGAGACGGCGCGTCTGGCTCGGCGTCGCGGTATGCGTGCGCTCCTCTTTAAAAATCATTACACGCACACGGCGTCTCTCGCGTACCTGGTCTCCCAGGCGGTGCCAGGCATCGAGATCTACGGCGGAATCACGCTTAATCGTCCCGTGGGAGGCATCAACCCGCTTGCCGTCCGGTTCATGGCGGAGACGACGGGTCGCCACGGCGCCGTGGTCTGGATGCCGACGCGCGATGCCGAGCAGGTTCATCTTCGGACCGGTGGGAACCCCGGTAACGTGCCCATTGTCCGCGACGGGGAGTTGCTGCCGGAAGTGCTCGAAGTGATAAATGTGATGGCCGAGTACGATCTGGCACTTGCTACAGGCCACTCGAGCCCAGAGGAGTCATTGCTACTAATCCGTGCGGCACGCGCTCGAGGTATCGAGCGCATCCTCGTCACGCACCCGTTTTCGCCGTCCGTTTCGATGACCCCGGAGACACAAAGAGAAGCAGCTCAGATGGGCGCACTTCTCGAGTATCCGATTTCCCTCGCCCTAGGTGATGAAGAGCGTCTCGAGCGATTCGCTGCGCAACTTCGCGAGGTCGGTCCCGAGAACGTGGCGCTCAGCACAGATCTGGGTCAGCCTGGGCGCCCGGTGCACACGGACGGGCTCAACATCACCATCCAGCATCTGCTGGAAGCGGGTATTACTCAGGCTGAGATCGACGTCATGACCAGGCGTAACCCGGCTCGGTTCTTGGGTTTGCCTTAAGCGCTGAGTCGGTGCAGCCAGCGCCTTCCCACAAACCGGGCCAGCAACACTAGTGCGCTGACAATTTTTTAGGTCTTGAACGTTGGCAAAACACATCGGCATCGTTGCTTGTAGCGCGGAAGGCGCTGCGTTGTGTTACCGCACGATCTGCAAAGAAGGATCGACTCGGCTTGGCGAACATAGCCACCCGGAGATCACCATGCACACCTACCCCTTAGAGGCGTACATGGTTCACGTGCGTTCTGGGGATTGGGTGAGTGTTGCCGAGCTTATGATCGACTCAGCGGTGATTCTCGCTCGGTGTGGAGCGGAGTTTGCAATCTGCCCGGATAATACGATTCATCGGGCATTCGATCGGGTGATCGAGGGTTCACCGATCCCGTGGCTGAACATGGCGGATACTGTTGCCACTGCTGCGAAAGAGCAGGGGTTTCAAAAGCTCGGTATCACGGGCACGAAGTACCTCACGACCGGGCCGGTCTATGCGGATGCGCTGAAGAAGTATCAACTGGAGCACGCCATCCCGGATGAGGAAGTTCGTGAGCGGATAGACCGGATAATTTTCACCGAGCTCGTATCCGGTGTTTTTTTGGAGGAGTCGAGACAGTACTTCAATCGGGTTTTCGAGGGACTGAAGGCGGACGGCTGCGATGCTGTGGTGCTTGGTTGTACGGAGATCCCGCTACTAGTTGATCCATCGGACACACCGTTGCCCACGTTGGATTCAACTCGATTGCTTGCGAGAGCGGCGTTGGAGCGCTCCTTGGACTAGCTGACTACCTCTGCAGAATCGGAGTCAGCCGGCATCGGAGCTACGAGTTATAAATGGGCGGAAGACAATCAGGAGATCCGTCCCTGATACCTTAATTGTGTAGAATGACCATGACGTTAAGGTAAACAAGAAGATAAGCGCGCAGACCTGTTTTCGGTGGAGAGTCGGTGACGTCTAAGTATGTGAGGGGCACCAAGGTTGTGCTGGCTTTTTCTGCAGCTGGGCTGGGCCTGACCGCGAGCCCGTCGTTCAGCCAACCCCCCGCTTCGGCCTTGGTCAATCAGCGTTCCCAGGAAACCCTGGAAGCGGCTCGGGCTGCTTCGCCGCATACCTCTGAGTCGACCTACGCTTATTTTCAAGAAGAAGCCGAAGCGTTTATTGCGAACGCTATAGAAAGCGTGTGGGATCCGAACGCGCCTCGACCGGAGCCACCGCGCATGCCTTGGGGGGACCCGAGTCTGGTGGGGTACTGGTCGTTCGCCACTTACATGCCGCTTGACCGGAGCGAGGAGCTAGCCGAAAAACCCCTGTACACGCTACAGGAAGCTGTCGAGGTTTTCCGTCAGGACGTAGTCTCGGACGCAGCCGTTGATCCTGCCACAGTGCACTACGATTGGACGGAGTTTGGCCTGGATAATTGGCAGAGCCCGATTCGACCCAACCGCCGGACGTCGATGGTTGTGGATCCACCTAACGGCAGGGTCCCAGCCTTTACGTCTGAGGGTGGCGAGCGCTTTGAGTCGCAGAGAGGCCGCCACACACTGGGGTCCCGGGGCTTGGCGGAGCGCTGCATTTTGGGTAACGATGGGCCGCCAAACGTACCATTTTCGCAAAACACTGGACACGCTCGAATCGTTCAGACGCCGAATCACGTGTTGCTCATCACGGAGGAGAACAGTGACGTCCGTGTTATACCACTGGACGATTCTCCTCACGCGCCAGAGAATGTTCGCAGCTGGTTGGGCGATTCGAGGGGCCACTGGGAGGGTGACACCCTCGTCGTGGAGACCACGAACTTCCATGAGGAACGTAAATGGGACGGTGCGGCCGGCAACCTGCACCTCGTCGAGCGGTTCACCCGGGTAGGTGACGATACGCTTCTATGGGAAGTTACATTGACTGATCCGACGACCTGGGTAGCACCGTGGAGTATCGAGGTCCCGCTGCCCAGGATGGATTACGAGAGGCTGTTCGAGTTCGCCTGTCACGAGTTGAACTACGGAATCATCAACGTAGTCAGGGGCGCGAGAGCTCGGGCTGCGGAATACGAACTCGACTCAGAAAGGTGAGCAGTATCCGCCGTAAGCCCGGTCTTCGGGTCCTGCAGTAACAAATTACGCCGAATACCCTCTGCAGGTCGAGTCGCTCCACGACGTGCTCTGCCAAGCCGTTCCACTGCAGTGTAAAGCGTGGCAACAAGGATTGGCCCAGGTCGGTGGTCGGGAGGACCGACAGCACAGCGAAGACCAAACTCCGTGTGCGGGCTGGCTCCGAAATAGTAGCTGACGTTCGGTCAGGGCAGGTCTGCCAACTGCTGAAGCAACTCCCCCTTCGGGCTATTGGTGGGTACAAACCGTTGGACTCGCTCGCCCTGTTGTACCTCTCCAGTGTAGATATTGCCCTCGGAGTCCACGGCGATCATGTGGAGGCCATAGAACTGCCCGCCGGCATCACTCATTCTGCCCATCTGTCCTAGTAGCTCGCCATCGTCGCGGTCGAGGAACCAGATTCGGTTGTTCGTAAGGTCTGAGATATAGAGGTATTGCTGCTCGGCGTCCGGTGAGAAGGCCACACCGCCGGTGGAGCCACCTGCCCCGGTACCCGTCGCGAGGGTGAATTCCTTGAGGTACTCCCCGTCCTTGGTTGTGACGTGAACGCGGTTGCCTCTGCGGTCTGCCGCGTACACCAAACCATCGTTGGAGACGTTCAGGGTGAGGTGTCCGACGAAGTCCCGTGCCATCGGCCCGTTCGGCGTGTAAGCGTGGTCGGCATCGTCGGTGCTGATCTCGGAGAGTGGTCTGCCATACGCGCCCCAGCCGCGCTTGAACTCGAACGTGTCGAGATCGAAGATGAGCACGCGTCCGCCAAGGTAATTGTCGGCGACATACATCTCGTTGTCTTCCTCAACGATGCGGATTTCCTCGAGTCCACCGACGATCATCGGCGTCTCAGGGGGGTACATCTCACGAAAGGCGGCAATAGCGGCTTCCCCGTCGGGTTCTTTCTCGGGCGTCTTTGCTACTTCTGCGACAATCTGGCCAGTCCCGGGGTCGTACTTGCGAACCGTGTCTTGACCCAGATAAACGAAGCCCTCGTCATCAACCGCCATGCCGTGCCCTTGAGGCGCGTCAAAGGAGCCGATGACGTTGCCGCCTTTATCGATGTGAATCATTGAGGGCGGCCGTACACAGCAGACTGCAATGTCAGTTCCGGGTTCGGCTCGACGTTCTACGGGCATCGCGTTGTTTGGCCGATTGTAGACCCATACATTGTCGTTGCTGTCTACGGCGAGGCCGGTGACGCCGCCAAATTTCCAGAGATTTGGTAGTGGGTCAGGCCAGGTAGGATCATAGTGGAAGCGGGGCGCTAGTTGGGCCTGAGCCCCATCGTCTGTGCAAGAGATTACGAATGCAGCGCCGATCAATATCGTCAGCACGGTCCCAGTTTTATGATTTGTTTTCAGCATATGAGATCTCCTGGCGTCTAGCGCCTTGGGTGCCCGACTATTCGGGCGCAAAATGTCATGCTACTTTCAAAATGTCATGCTACTTTCTTGAGGCTGACGTTCGCTTACTCGGGACGCACCTCGCCCGTTATGGGGTCTTCGACGCCGATCCATTCATAAGAGGTCTCGACGCGGAACCTCTGACCGTCTTCGTCGTACTCGTAGCTGGCTCGCTTCCCCTCCTCATCGAGGAAGCCTAGTGATTGTTGAAACTGCACCGGTGGCGCGGAGCTTCCGGGCACGGTCCCTTCCAGAATGTAAAGGAGCCTGTCGAGTCGGTGAATCGCTACGAACTTGCGCGACTGGTTCTCGTTCCTGATCTGTAGCTGATGGCCCGGAACGCCGTCCATTGATGACCAGGCATCATAGGTGATCTCACCGCCCCGTTTTCGAAGGTTCCATGCGGCGAAAGCAACCGCGCCGTTCAGCTCCCCCGGAACGGTAAAATGCGTATAGACGGAGCCAGTTTGGGCGGACAATTCTTCATGCCCACTTTCCGCATCCGAGTAGTCCACCACGGTAACGAAATAGGTGCCTGGCGGTTCTTCTGCAATATAGACGCGCGCAGGGAGTGTGACGCCGTATTCGGACTGGTAGGTCGTTTCTCGCATTTCGGGTTCTCGAGGGAAATTGACGATGAACCTGTCTGCCTCGTTGGTGTACTTGATCCACCCCTGGGCGAGCGAGGCTCCGGAGAAGGTCAGCGCAAGCAATACCGAGATCGGTGTTAGCACACGCACATTAGCTCCCCCAGTCTCTCGAATTCTTACGCGTTCTGACGCCGCCCTAGTGTATCGCATTCGGTGACCCGACCTTGATTGAACTCGGGATTTCCGGCATAGCTGTACCGGACTCCGGTACTCAGAGATTAGCCGGGTCTGCGTTGCCGGTCGGTCCCAGCCAGGCGCTGCGCGCGCTCGACGCATTCCGGAAACCGCCACCCAATGCCCGATGGCCTCTGGAGGGGCTTGCGCGGACCGTCCGCAGGCGGCAGGATACACTTGGCCAGTACGGCACTGCGATCAAACCAACTAATAACGGGCAAGATTATGAAAAAAATCCTACTCGGTTTCTTCTCTACCGCTTTTGCGCTTTCGGCTTTCGCTGCGCTTGAAGTCGGCGACATGGCGCCAGACTTCGATGCGAGAGCGTCGCTAGCTGGCGAAGAGTTCGATTACTCGCTCTCTGGCGCCCTCGATGACGGTCCGGTGGTGGTGTATTTCTACCCGTCGGCCTACACCCGCGGGTGCAACATTCAGGCTTACCAGTTCGCCGAGAACATGGAAGCGTTTAACGCGGCCGGCGCGACGGTAATCGGCGTCTCACTCGATAGTATCGAGCGTCTCAACGACTTCTCGGCCGACCCCGAGTATTGCGCCGGCAAGTTGGCGGTGGCATCCGACATAGACGGCTCGATCTCGGAGTCGTTCGATATCTCGGTTCGACAGAGCCGAGAGGGTATGACAGACACGCGCGGCATCGCCGTCGATCATAATCTTGCCGAGCGTACGACGTTTATTGTGACGCCGGACGGAAGGGTCGCCGAAACAATCGGTGGGATCTCGCCCATAGAGAATGTCGAGCAGTCACTGGAAGCTGTGCAACGCCTCCAGTAGCGGCATCCCGGGCTTTTGAGACGCGTTTGCAGCACGACGTTGACGTCGTGCTGCGCTCGTGCCTGAGAGGGGGGGTCAAATGCAGTGGCTTGTCCTGGCGGCTTTCCTCTGATCACTGACCACAGGGAATAAATAATGAATAAGAGCTGGTTCTTAGCGATCTCCCTCGGGTTCACCGCATCCCTGAGCGTCGTCGTGCCTGCTCACGCGCAACAGGCGCAAAATTATGAAATCACGCAAGTCGCGGATGGTCTTTACACGGCTGCGAACAATTCCCATCGCACCGTATTCCTCGTGACCGATGAGGGGATCATCCTTGCCGACCCGGTCAACAACGAGTTTGCAACCTGGTTGAAGTCAGAGCTCGACGAACGATACGACGTTCCTGTGAGATATGTTTTGTACAGCCACCATCACTGGGATCATGCATCGGGTGGTGCGGCCTTTCGAGACACTGCAACCTACGTCGCTCAAGAAGGGATGGCGGCCGCACTAGCAGCACCGCTCCCGAGCAATGCTGCTTTTCTTGATGTAAACGGCAACGGGCGCTTGGAGCGCGGCGAAGCGACTGGCGGCTACGCAGCGAGGTTCGCCAACTATGATGCCAATGGAGACAACGTTCTGAGCGGCGCTGAGATCAACGTCGATATCCATCCGCCCGACCTGCTTTACGAGGACCACATGGTTGTCACATTGGGTGGGCAGAGGGTCGAGCTTATACATCCGGAGCCTGCGCACTCGGCTGACACGACTGTTTTGTATTTTCCAGAGCAGCGAGTCGGTTTCGGGGTCGACTATATCAATGTCAGGCGGTTACCCGGTGGTCTCGATATCTATTCGTTTGATCAGTACGCGAGCGCGATTGGCACGATGCTCGCACTCGACATCGATACTGTCGTACCAGGCCACGGCAACGTGGGTCGAAGAGAGGATCTAGCTGAGTACATGGGATTCTTGCGGGACGTGCAGGCAGAAGTTTCCGCCGCGATCGCAGAAGGCCAATCGCTGGAGCAGGTCCAACGGTCCGTGCAGTTATCCGAGTATTCGGATTGGTTGGCCT
>Ga0315339_1002561_pt1 | contig 13679 bp, 9 predicted proteins | sample ASW17metaG_FD_204514 | JGI IMG/M metagenome (GOLD analysis project Ga0315339, IMG submission 204514) | Ammonia-oxidizing marine archaeal communities from Pacific Ocean, United States - ASW #17 | ecosystem: Environmental > Aquatic > Marine > Oceanic | place: USA: California | collected 2016-12-05
AGGGCCTATCTGTCGACCCACCATTACGTCGGAGGCGCCTACCGGATCCCCAACACGTTGTTCGAGTTCTTGCAGGTCTATACCAACACGGTCCCAGGCGGCTATTTCAGGGCCCCCGGCGCCCACCAATACACCTTTGCTCTGGAGTGCCATACCGACCTGCTGGCCAGGGAACTGGGGATGGACACCGCCGAGTTCCGGAGGGCCAACATCTTATTGGCGGGAGAAGAAGACGGATTAGGCAGGCCCATAGATTTCTTGAACATCACCGAAGTCATGAACGCGGCTCTGGACGCTGCCGGCTGGGACGAACCTGTAAATACGCCGGGACACGGACGCGGCGTAGCATTGTTCGGCCGCCAGATCGGAGGCGGAGTGGCCGGGGCTGTGCTGACCGCGGAGGCCGACGGCTCGTTCTCGGTTATCAGTCCCACCGTGGACATCGGCACCGGCACCCACACCATCGAAAAACAGATGGTGGCCAGCGAGATTGGCGTGTCTGTCGACCAGGTTCGGGTGCGAGTGGGCGACACCGACAGTGTCCCTTATGACGAGGGGCCGCGGGCCAGCCGGGTGACCTATACCGAGGGCCAGGCAGTGATGAAAGCCTGCGCCGAGATCAAGCAGGCCATCGCTGACGGCGTGGCTTTGCCCCACACCGTGACCGTCGAACACACCGCCGAGGAACGGGACGACATAACCTACTTCGGCGCCCAGGTCGCCGAGGTGCAGGTGGACAGCGAGACCGGCCAGGTAAAGGTACTGCGGCTGACAACGGCCCATGACGTCGGCACCATCATCAACCCACTGGCGCACCAGGGTCAGATCGACGGCGGGGTGATCACCGGATTCGGGTTGGGCGTCACCGAGGAATTCATCACCGACGACGGCCAGGTCGTCAACGGCAGCATGGCGGACTACAAACTCCCGACCATGGCCGACATACCGCATCTGGATACAGTCCTGATCCAGACCGGCGGCGGCACTGGCCCCTACGAGGCCAAGGCCATCGGCGAGCTGGCCAACAACGCCACCGCGGCCGCCATCGCCAACGCCGTGGCCGACGCCGTCGGGTGCCGCCTGTTCGAGCTCCCCATAACCGCTGACCGGGTCTACAAAGCGCTCCAAAACGGCTGAGTAATTTTTGCCGGGTGCGGGTGATAACAGGGTGTAGGCGCGGGTTTTCAACCCGCTCACGCCACGAAACTAATTCTCTGGCTAAGAAACCGCTCATCCGGAGCTTGTCGAAGGACCTTGCACTCAGCCGACGCCACCTTGAGCGAAGTGGATCTGAGCAATACCGATCTCAGCGGCGCGAACCTCCGCGGTGCCGACCTGAGCGGGTCTGACCTGTCTTCCACCAATCTCAGCGGGGCAAACTTGGACGGACCCAATCTCAGGGATTCAAAGCTGGAAGACGCCAACCTCAGGGACACAAATCTCACCGGCGCCGCCCTTCATGGCGCCCAACTCACACACCTCATCAGCATCGAAGGATCGGATTTTACAGAAATCTCCGGCCTATCCGATGAGTCCGCCGAGTATCTCTCATCCATCGCCAAAGGATCCCACCCGGAGACGTACCGCCAAACCGCCGAATCCCTCAACAATCTCGCTGTTTCTGAGAATCCGTAAGGCCAGGCTAGGCCTGATCCTAGAACGCATTGTCCTTTGGATATGTGAGACGTACAATACCTGTGATATTCTATCGTCCATAATATGCTGGAAACAGATAATCGTCGCCCTTGAACCTCCCGAAATTTCCCAGCCGGGAGGCACATATCTTCCGTTCCATCAGAGATATCTAGCCAATAACAGGAGTAACTGATGACGAGCACCCAACAACAAACACAGAGCGCCCAAGACATCGAGCAATTTGACGCCATCATCATCGGCGCCGGCGTCACCGGACTATACACGCTCTACCGCTTGCGACAGCTGGGTTTGTCGGCCCGTTCTTTTGAAGAGGGCAGCGGCGTGGGCGGCACCTGGTTTTGGAACCGCTATCCGGGCTGCCGGTTCGACTCCGAGAGTTACACCTACGGGTATTCGTTCTCGGAAGAACTCTTGGAGGAATGGGACTGGAAAGAACATTATTCCGGCCAACCGGAGAATGAACGTTACCTGAATTACGTGGCGGACAAGTTTGACCTGCGCCGGGACATCCGGCTGAACTCGCGGGTGATGTCGGCCATTTTTGACGAGAACGAGAACCGTTGGGAAGTTGTGATGGAGGACGGCCACCGGGCTCGCGGTCAGTTCCTGATCACGTCTGTTGGCATCCTGTCCGCCGGGTACGTCCCCGACTTTGAGGGGAAAGACACCTTCAAGGGGATCTCCTGCCACACCGGCAGGTGGCCCAAAGAAGGGGTGGACATGGCCGGCAAACGGGTCGGTGTCATCGGCACCGGCGCCTCGGGCGTACAGCTCATCACGGAGATTGCCAAAGAGGTCTCTCACCTGACAATCTTCCAGCGCACCGCCAACTTCTGCGCTCCGTTGCGGAACAGCCTTATCGACGAGAAGACCCAGAGTGAGATCAAGGCCAGCTACCCGGAGATATTCCGGAAGTGCATGGAGACTGCGGGTTCCTTCGTCCATGAGTTCGACCCCCGCTCCGCCATGAGCGTATCGGCTGAAGAACGCCTGGAGAAATACGAAAGCCTGTGGCAGGAATCAGGGTTCAAGAAATGGCTAAGCAACTTCTATGATGTGATGCTCCCCGGCGAGGCCAATGAGGACTACGCCGAGTTCTTCCGCAACAAGATACGCGAACGTGTGATCGACCCGGTTGTGGCGGAGATGCTGGTGCCCAAGGGCCACATGTTCGGCTCCAAGCGCCTGCCCTGCGAGAGTGGGTACTACGAGGTATATAACCAGGACAACGTGCTGTTGGTGGACGTGCGTGAGGCGCCCATCCAATGCATCACTCCCAACGGCCTTCAGACCACGGCTGCAGAATATGACCTGGACGTCCTGGTGTTCGCCACCGGGTTCGACGCTGTGACCGGCTCACTCAGCAGACTGGATATCAGGGGCGAAGGCGGCCAGACGTTGAAGGACAAGTTCGCCGATGGCCCTCGGACATTCATGGGTGTCCAGAGCTCCGGATTCCCTAATCTCTTCACGATCAACCAGGCCTCGGTCGGCAACTTCGTCCGGGCCGCAGAACCGCTGGTCGATTGGGTTGGCGAAGCTATCAAGTACGTGAAGGACAATAACTTCTCTCGGATGTCCGCCTCTCCCCAGGCGGAAGAGGAATGGACCCAGCACGTAGCAGACGCGGGCGCCAAGATACTGCGTTCGCAGGCCGACTCCTGGTACGTGGGCGCCAACATCCCCGGCAAGGCTAGGGGACTGCTCACCGCCCCGGACACCGCGCCGGTCATGCGGGCCAAGCGTGACGAGGTAGCAGCCAAGGGCTACGAAGGGTTCCTGCTCCAGTAGGATTCACACCGAGATTGATTATCAACAACGCCCTGGCTTTTGCCGGGGCGTTGTTGCGTTGAGCGTTCACTTGCAGTTGGACCACTAGATAGACCCTCGATAATAGACTGCGATGATAGCCTGGATTTCCACGGTCAGGTTCATACGAATGGACCATGTGGCATGATAAAATCGCGTTTACCCATCCAGGTCGGATTGGAGTACGGACCTGGCGGACCGTTTCTCAGATACGTGCCACCGATAACGAGATACAACGGGACAGATGACTACCACCCGAATAAAAATGAGACAGTTCCCGGTGTTGAACATCTGGTTGCCTCACCTTTTTGAACTATGCCTAGTGGTCTTCGGATATCTGGCTTACATGTACACCAAGACCCTGGTGTTTGCCGATTTCCAGACCACCGCCTTCAACAACGCTTGGCGGGTCATAAAATTTGAGAGTGATCTGGGAATCTTCTGGGAACCCTCCATGCAGGGTTGGGCCGTCGACAGCGCAAAAGTGATGGTGGTCTTTTTCAACTGGGCATACATCGTCACCTTCTGGCCCATAATCCTTGTCTCGGGCCTGATCATGTACATCACCAACCGGAGCAGATACCGGTACTACAGAAACATAGTGATGGTGAGCTTCGCCATTGCCGTGGTGGCGTTCATGGTCTTTCCGCTGGCCCCGCCTCGCATGATGGCCCTGTATTTCATAGACACGATCCAGGTGTTTGGACCGTCAGAGTACGCCAGCCGTGAGATGGTTAATTACTTCAACGCTTTCGCCGCCATGCCCAGCCTCCACTTCGCCTGGACAGTCATGTTCGGCATCCTTTTCTTCCGGACGCCGTACCTTTTGCTCAGGATATTCGGCGTCATATACCCAACGATGACCCTTTTGGCAATCACCATCACCGGCAACCATTATCTGACCGACGCCTTTGGCGGCGGGATGGTGATACTGATCTCTTTCTTGATCGTGGAAATGGGGTTCAAGCGCCGCTTCTTCTTGCCGACCAGTGGTAAACAACGTGCACGAAACATTTTTTGCTAGGCGGTCTGGATCTGACGTGAGTACCGGTCACGCATATGAGTGATATCCTCCAGCAAAGTCAGTACATCCGCCGTGCGGTGGCCGCCCGGGCCTAAATGTGGACTTTAAGGCGGTTTGTGACGACGCCCTACAAGCAAGGAACGGCAGTGGTGAGACCATCACCGACGTGGCGACTCGGTTTGGTGTGAGCCGGGGTTGGATTTACAAATGGGTCAATCCTGTACTCGACGCGTAGGACGAGCTTCTCTCGTTCCAGAGACACCCTCTTCGGGAAGGCATGGGGGTAGGGTCATTTAAGGGTAGGGGGATCGTCAGCCGGAGCGTGAAGGTCACTGGTCGAGGTCAGAGGGCGTGGTTACAGTGCCCGATGACAAGTCCTACCCATGGGCCGTCGGGTTCTTCTTCGGGAACACCGAACTTAGCCTGGAACTTTGGACGGTGATTGCTGGAATTTCGGGCTTCGGTGATTAGACGTGTTTATGATATAACCAAGCTTAATGGTGTGTTACTTGTGTACCACAACCTGGGCAAAATCGAAGGGCGTGCCCTAGTTCTCGTTGACATGACCCACACACCAGATTAGGTTTAGAATCGGCTATCGCAAAAGGAACACTCCAGACTCCTCCACCGATGATTCCAGCCAAGCCGAATAGCCACAATGGCTCAGAACCGCTGGCCCCAATCGTTATACCTAAAACTGGTATGAACATGGTTAACCCACCTACGGCAAGCACTGATTTAAACCTTAATATGAACCTTAACTTGCTAGACTTTCGTGCCGAATAATTCAAGAAGCCGAACAGTGACAGAATCACCAGAATTACCACAACCATCGCTAGAAATTCGTGAGCATGAAAAACCGTTGGGTCATCATCGCAACAAATATCCGGCATAACTTGGAAACCTATGGCGACGATGAGACCAACAAACCCACCGCTGACAACGGACAGTAGGCAAGAAAATAATCTAATTAACATACCCAGACATTAGCATGGAATTGTTGACGGTGATTTCTGGAATATCAGGGTTTGATGATTAGGCTTCTTTCCACTAATATCCTCTAATCTATTCGGCGTTGGAGGATACTATGCGGTTCCATATCAAAGGACAACATTCGCCAGAGAACTGCTTTTCAGGACACGGCTTAACGTCTCCTGTCTCAAATTGGCCTGAAAGATGCAAGGAACTGGGAATCGAATTCGTTGCGGGTGGTACTTGTAATCCAGAGCATTCGATTTTCTTGCTTGTTGAAACAGATGACATGGACAAAATAACTGAGTTGGTCAACCCGGTACTTGGGCGTTTTGTCTATGAAGTAACTCCTGTTAGGGCTGTGGTGTAACCCCTTTCTTAGTGAACAGGTGCTGGCGCAAGAAACGGCTGTCCGACAGGCCGTCTAAATGTGCACGAAATGTGCACGGACGTTGAACCACCTGGCACTAGATTGGGGTTGGTTTAGCCTCAAAATCCGCACGTTGCACCCCGTGACACCATTTCACACTAGGCACGGAGGCACAGTTGAAAACCGTTATATCTCGCACCTCTGCCATCAACGGTCAGATTCTATGAAAGAAGCCCCCTCAAACGAGGGGGCTTTTCTTGTTTCAGTGACACCTCCATCCGGAAGCCATGAGGGGGTGAGGTACTGGTGACGGTAAGGGTGTGGTTGCCGAGTCCAGTGGTAAGTCCTACATTGAACGTACTGATAATTTCCGCAGACGAGGCGAGGATAATGCTTTGCCCTGAATGTGGAGCTTTTGGCTACAGTAGAAAGACCAAGACCTCCGAATGGGGTTGTAGTTAATACAGCCATGAGTGGGTAAGGAAACCTGAACCTTCAGGTTCGTCGCGGAGTAGTTTTGACCGCAGTCCAACAACGTGGAGTCTCGTCATGGACGCTCCTTTCATTTGCCGCCGCCGCGTTTATGGTCAGGGCGGTAATGCTGATGATTGGGCCGCTCCTGGTGGTATTGGCAGACGATTTTGGCACGTCTATAGCTGTGGCGGGACAACTCGCCGCTGCCACCTTCGTCGCCTGGGGAATAACTGCCCCGTTGGTTGGACCTATCTCAGATACGTACGGCAGAAAGCCGGTGCTCCTGATCGGGGTTCTGCTTATGGCCTTAGGGGTGTTGGGATCAGGTGCGGCATGGAGCTACGGTTCCTTACTGGCCACACGGCTCATCACTGGCGTAGGATCAGCCATGCTTCCCATGACCATGATGGCAGCGTTGGCCGATAATCTTCCATCTGAAAAGGTAGGTAAAGCCGTTGGCTTCGTAACCGCCTCAAGTTGGGTGGGGCTCGCTTTGGGAGTGCCTGCAATTGCCTTACTTGGCTATATCGGAGGATGGCGTCTGCCCTTTTACATCACCGGCGGCTTGTCACTGGCCCTTTGGGTGCCGCTGTACTTGTCTCTACCTTCGGACCAACGGCACCTGGGCCAGAACATAGATCTCATCAACCGTTTCAAGGTCATAGGCCGTCAGTCAGCGCCGTGGTACGTGTTCATTACTAATGCCTCTCAGCAGGCGGCGCTGATTGGACTAATGACCTACTTTGCCGCTTACATGATTGAAAGCTACGCTTGGGACGAGGCAAACACGGCTCCAGGACTTGCCCTGTTGGGTGTAGGAGCGGTGATTGGCAGCTTCATCGGAGGCGTCATTACTGGCCGGGCTCGCCGTTTGGAGTGGTTGGCCGTCATCTGCTTGGCTGGTGGTGCGGCGACTGGGCTCCTCTTCGCTTTAGACGCACATGCCTGGATAGTCGTCGCCGTGGCATTCGCGGCATCGGTGTTGGTGTCTGTTTCAGTGCCGGTCCTGACGACACTGATCATGCACTTGGCGGGACAATCCCGAGGTACCGCTGGCGGAATGTTCGACACAAGCGGTCGAGCTGGTGGCGTTGTGGGTGCCTCGGCTGGGGGGCTTATGCTGTCAGTGGGCGGCTTTCCGGCGGTGGGATTGTTGTGTCTAGTTGCGACAGTAGTGTCCGCATCCGTGGTCGGCCTTCTAATGCGACGGTCACCCGTGTTCCGGTTAGGGGGCGCCGGTATATGAGATCTGAAACCAAGCTCCTGATTGGGAAACATACTTTTGGGGTTGTACTCGCTACTACAGCCATGGATGCAAATGTACGCTGGAAGTTCCGGTAGAAGATCCGCGTGAACTGTAAGGCGGCAACCTCTTATACACCACGTTCAGTTTTTGATTTTGGCTATGTACACTCCCCATAACTCGCGCGGTTCAACATCATGGCCGCCTTGTCCGAAATACATCATCCGCTGGTCATTTGATGTCCTGAGAATGGAAGGGTCTCCCGGAATTCTTCCATTCCCACCAGCTAGTTCATTCATTGGGGTCACCAATTCCGACATTACTTGCTCATAGTTATTAAACTCTAGACCGTCTTCAGAAATCGCCATACACAAACCAAAGCAAAACCCAGAGAAGAAGTAGAGTTGGACTGAACCATCAGGCTCTAGGGTGGCGTCATTGCCATCAATCCAATGAATCTTGTCACGCCCATACCCGGGAGGTGCACCGGTTCCACCATCATTAAATTGAGATGGATTCACTCGAATCCCCGGGTCGACTGTGAATTCGAGAGCGTCTAAAGATGAAGCAGAGAATACGTACGATTGCTGTCCATTCCAGAAGGTGGAGTCCTCAATCCCGCCTCTGAAATACATCCTGTATGTACCGTCAGATAGTCTTATAGTGCTTGGTGCTCCTAGATTGTTGAGATTAACGCCGTTTATAAAACCTAAAGAAACTCGAAGACCACTTTCTTTTGTAAACGTTATTCCATTATCAGACGATATTGAACTACCGATCGACATTCCATCTTGATAAAAAAGGCGGACGTCGCCATTGTCCAATAACACGGCATTCGGGAATGCGACGTTACTTATTCTGACCCCCGGATCTTTCACCCATGTAAGACCATCCTGAGAGCCAGAACTCATAATCTTTCTGTCTTCCACAGCGTAATAAGCTCTGTAGCTACCATCCGCCAGTTCCAACACATCCACATCATGGGCTGTCACCACTCCAAGCGATCTGAATTGGCTATCGTACTTTACCGGTTCCCAAACTTCTGATGCTTGGGCAACTGGAGCAACCAACGAAGGGAGATCTGGAATTGGAGGACTTATGCTTCCGTCGGGTTTATATGGCAAGTCACCAACTGGTGGTGCACTAGGCGTGTCTTGTGGATGATGCTTCCTAAATTTATCTGCATTTTTCTGATCGGCTTCGTTTAACGGGAATGGAGTATGGACAGGATGGGTAACCGGTTGTTTCCTTACCGATGGAGTTTGAACTTGCGATCCTACCGCCGGCTGCGAATTTGTTTTAGGTGCTGTCGCAGTAAGAGGTTCACTTCGTCTCGAGATTGTTGGGCTTACTGCAACAGAGGGTTGAGAGGCGGGCATCGTGGCTAAAGATGGGGTTGAGATTTGCGAGCCGAGCGAGGCGGGTTCTCCATCTGAACTCGAACAGCCTGCTACCGCTCCAACGACGCCGAATACTGTCAACAGCACAAGTAATTTTATAGTCAGCTTCATAATAGGTCGAGAATCCCTAAGAGATACCAATCCTGAAACAAATCATGGGTAGATAATTGGGCACATGCCACATCGTAACTCAATAACAAGCTAAGACTAAACATGAAACGATTAGAAGAAAAATCGCTACTAATCGGGGTCGATTTACGCTATCGTCGGCGCCAATATCTGGAATCACAGCCATCCTTTGATTTCACAGGTCAGACAATCGTGTTAGACGAAGTTGGATCCCACCCGTCCTACCACTAAAAGGTAGTTCACGTCATCAATAAATTAGTGGTACCGCCGCAGTCACTGATCGGATAAGCTAGCCACCTCTCTCTGAGATCACAATTCTTAAAAAAGCCTCCACCCAATGACCTTTATGGGTGATAACATCCAAAAGTGATACGGGTGTTTGGATCGCTAAACTCGGCAGGTCTACGTGCTGATATTTATCAGCACGTAGACCTGCCCTCAGCTCCTATTACGCAGTCGTATTTTAACTACCTTCTATTTCTTCTTCAACGGTTCCACGTACGCTGGTTTACCAATGAAGTGGCTAGGCAAAGGTGGACAACCGGGCGGGCAAAATCCTATTGGGTCTATTTCACCAGGCACTGCGTATTCAACTTCGGACGGTGCAACCGCAAAAGCCCAACCCCAGTTTTCTGGGTCTTCTATACGAATCGAATAAGAACCCGGAAGCATAGTCTTGCTAATTGCGTGGTTATAACCTTGGCCTCCGTGTGATTCACGTAGCGGATTTTCGCGCGCTTTACCCTGTTCGTTTATCGTCAAAAAAAATCCGCTTGGTCCGCCTTTACTTACGACCATAACTTTCCATTCTTCGTCGGGCTCGAAGATATCACTTTTGTAGTCACCAGAGTCATCCACGTTCAATAAAAGGTCATCTTTGGAAAACCCTATATTCGTTGAATCAATATGTGCTTGACCATCAAATTCTTTGTCTTTGACACCGTCGGCAATAAGTACATCCAATGGATAATCTCCGAAAGGATTCTCATCAGCGGATATCATCCATCCCATGGCCGCCGGGACACCTCTACCTCTCGCCCAATCTCTTCCGTAACTCGCGCTGTCCCATCCTTCTTTCGGATTTCTATAAATATCACCAAAGTCACTCACTATTTCTTCAGTAAATATCGCTGGGGCGTACATATCCCACATAGAAGACGAGCGAATTTCTTTCTTCAGTGCAAATGAAATGTGAGATGACGAAGTTGGAGTGACCCGTTCTTCCAGCGGCGGAACATACATATAGGCTAGAACGTCGCCTTTCTTGACTTTTTGCCCGTCTCGTACCAATACGAAATCGCTATAAAAATCTTTTGGTTTTCCAGAAGCGGAAATCCCATCAAAAAGAATCTGTGGCTCCATGGAGTACATGAACAGGATGGGAGTATCTCCGTCCGTTGCAATTTCAAGATTGAAATCGTATTTGACATGCCACCAAGGTGGGTCATAGAAAGTCTTGTCCCTTAGATTGTAGAGATAGCTCGTACCAATCGAAGTCCGGACGATCCCGTCTGCAACCGCGTAAACCGGTGGGTAGTCAGAGGGTTTCGTTGCATTCGACCACCTGGGGTCGGTGTTAGAGAAATATACTTGGGCGTCGTTGTGGGGAACGGGACTCCTTTGTCCAACGTATGGATGGCCGCCAATAATATCTTCGAAATCTACTAAAAACCGATCAGATTTGTTTTCTGCAAAATAACCTATGTCTGGTAACTCCGCGTCAGACGAACTTGTGGGACTGGTTGCAGCTGGATTAGATAAACATGCTCTTTTGGTACAGGCAAGTACCCCGTCCGTGCAAAAACATCTATTGCAAGAATTAATCCCTGTACCGCCACCCGACCAACCGCTTTGGACTACACCTCCGCCGATTAAGTTGCATGCCGACTGTACAACGAGCGCTGTTGTCGGAATTGTGGTTGGTGCGCCCTGGTGTATATCTGATTCCGTTGTAGTGGTTGTTTTTGGAATTAGACCAACGGTAGTAGGATCGATGGTTGAGCAACCTGCCGCCACTATTCCTATCAAAACTGAAGCGAAGAGGCTTAGTTTCATAGAATCATTGAAGAGGAGATGCCAATGGATTTACGAGACATCTTTCACACATTGTGGAACCGATTTATTTTTAGATAATACCAGCCGAGCGTGATTTTCTAACAATCTACTGCTCGCTGACGCCATCATAGTCCAGTTCGAGCCCTTGTCTAGCGTTGCTACGACCGCTCTCTTGTTTCGTCGGAGGTCCCGGACAAATGCCACGGGGTCAGTCAAGGGAAGTGGAGAAAGGTCGGACGATGGGAGTCCAAGCGTGGACAGAAACTCCGGTTCCACCTGGATGGTAGTAGTTTACGTTGTTATAGGGTTTGTCGCCGTCGCAGTGCTTGGGCTCCTAGGCAGGCAATTACCCAGGGTTAGAAGCTCAAGTTGATTCCGTTGGCGGGCTCGCCTTAAATGCTCGGCCGCTTTCGGCCTGAAAAGTGTCCGAAAAGTCGTTGAACTGCTCTTTCTGCCAGGCGTATCTCCTCTGGTAGTCGGGAATACGGAACATTTTTTGCTTGAAGATACTGTCAAAAGATTTCGGCTCTTCCATTTTGATTCCTTCTCGTTCGATTGATGCCCATCCGATGTTGGAAAGGACCTTCACCTGATTTGGTGAAATTCATTTTTCTTTCAATTATTGACGTAATACCGCTGCACCATCAATCTCCAAACTCCGAGACCTCCGCAATCACCTTCTAGGGTTTTAGGCTAAGTTCTCTGTTCGCAAGGGGATTACTTCCTACACCAGCGGCGAAGTCATATTTCCCGTATATACCGGCGGCGAGACTCTTTCTGTGTGTGTCACCATCCTGGGCTGAGTAGCCGGTGGGCCGACAACGCCCTCTCAGTGGCCGTGGAGGCGGCGTACCGCGCTACCATAGTCAGGCTGTTCCAACCGGCCAGCCGCATGAGGTCTGTTTCAGTCCCGGCCTCACTCAACCAGGCATGAGCAAATGAATGTCTAAGTTGATGTGGATGGATAGCGCCTAGCCCGGCCTCCCGGCCACGGCGTTGGATAACCCGCCGTATACCAGATGGTGTCATCTTCCCTTTGATTCCAAGCCATAAGAAGGGAAGGTCTGAATCCTTGTGCTGCGAACGTTTCCGAAGATAACGGTCTAACGCTCTCACAGTCTTTTTCCCGACCGCCAGAGTTCATTACCGCCGGCCTTTACCTACAACCCTAAGAACACCACGCTCTAAATCAACGTCGTTGTTCTCACCATTAGTGGGGTCCCATCGAAGATTTGTGACTTCGCTTAGCCGAGCACCTGTATCAATAAAAACGCGGATTATTGCAGCGCCCCGCCTATCCTCGGAGTTTGATCTTTTATCGCAAGCGGCAACCAATGCCTTCATTTCGTCGTCACGGAGCACGTCTGGTGGGTCTTGGGGACTTTAGGAGGCTTCATGCGGCTCATGGGAGATTCTTTAACCTCTCCCTCGTCAGTGAGCCATTTGAAGAATGCCTGAAGCCCACGGAACCGGTTATTAGCGGTGGCCGGTTTCCATTTCGTAAAAAGGTGAGAAAGAAAAGCCTCGATATGCTCCCGATGGACGTTGGGCACTTCGAGGGGCATTCCTTGGTCAGCTAAATAATCGCTTAGTTGGCGAGCCGATTCTCGGTAGGTCTTAATGGTCCGGGAGCTGAGGCGGAGGTGGCGACCGAAGGAATCGATACTAACACCGATGTCTGAGACTGATATAATGTCTGAGGAAATCGGGGATTTAACCATGAATCACACCGCTGCAACACCAATTTTTCTTGTTCAGTTATATGATCGCATTTCGGTGTACGTCAACGGTTTTTCAGTTATCTTCCCTGATTAGGCACAAAACCGTGGGGGTGTAGCTCAGCGGGAGAGCACCTGCTTTGCATGCAGGGGGCCAGGGGTTCGATTCCCCTCACCTCCACCAATTGTTGTACTTAGATATCGCCTCTAACCTTCTCGACGAGTCTCATCGCAAAATAAAGTGGTAAGCAAGGAGACTGGTATGTCTATAAATACTAGGAAAGAAGGGAATCCGGTAGTGGGTATAGTTGGCGGCAGTACTTCTGATTTCCCAATTTTGCAAAAAGCTGTTGATTTGTTGGATGAACTCGAGGTAGAGAACGAACTCAGAGTGGTATCCGCCCACCGAACTCCAGATTGGTTATTTGAATATGCCGAAAAGGCAGAGAATAGAGGACTAAAGGTAATCATAGCTGGGGCGGGCGGAGCTGCGCATTTGCCCGGTATGCTTGCTGCCAAAACCATCCTCCCAATAATTGGAATCCCAGTACCATTAGAGCACCTTAAAGGCATGGATTCCCTACTTTCCATAGTGCAAATGCCAAGAGGTGTCCCGGTAGCTACTGTTGCGATCGAAGGTGCGGAAAATGCCGCGATTTTGGCCGCCGAGATACTTGCAATTCAGGACGAAGGCTTAAAAACTAGATTGAGAGATTGGCGAAATACCCTGACCGAAACCGTATTGTTAAATCCGGATTCACGGGGTGCAATCTGACAATTGAAGACCGAAATTTGGTGATACCGTTAGGTAGCACTTTGGGAATGCTTG
>Ga0315339_1002562_pt1 | contig 13679 bp, 16 predicted proteins | sample ASW17metaG_FD_204514 | JGI IMG/M metagenome (GOLD analysis project Ga0315339, IMG submission 204514) | Ammonia-oxidizing marine archaeal communities from Pacific Ocean, United States - ASW #17 | ecosystem: Environmental > Aquatic > Marine > Oceanic | place: USA: California | collected 2016-12-05
TATGCGGGGCCCGGCGGCATCCTCGGCACAATCGGCGCATCGTACGCCACCTGCCGCGAAATCGAACCGGCCGACCTCGTCGTCCGCCAGCGGGTCGCTACAACGCACGCAGGGGTCGAGCTGGGGGGCGAACCCGAACGCCTCCGTAATGCGCCACACCCCCGATAGGGCGGCGGCCGGTACCCGAGCGGTATCGATCGATTCCAAAGAGTCGAGTCCTTGTTCGAGAGCGGAGAGCAACTCGATGTTTCGTTCTTGGTCGGCGTGAGCGAGCACCAGCTCGGCCACCGCGGCTGCCCCGGCGAAGCGCAAGACGTGCCCGCCGAGTCCCTCACGGAGCTGCGAGCAGCTGAAGTCCTTCATGGTGTGCAGTTCGCGGTTCGGCTTCACGTACGCCGTGAGTGTTCCGGTCGCGAAAGTCGTGACCGCCGTGCTACCCTTGCCGCTGCGGGTGCGCACTCCGCGGGCCATTACGGCGAGAAGCCCTAGTTCCTCAGTGTAGAAGCGCAGGATGCGACTCGTGTCGCCATAGTCGTGGGACCGCAGCAGCACCGCGCGGGTGCTGACGGGTGCCATTAGTGCCCTTTCACGATTCGGCTACACAGCACTAGGGTATCTCGCGAATCTGGCGAAGTAGGTCGGCTCGGTTTTGATCGTACCGGGTGCGCTCGGCGGCGCTGGGCTTCGCCCTGGCCTCGAACGCGACGTCCAAACGGGCAACATCGACGAGCAGCCCATGCCGATCTACGGCGGGTGGCGCCCTCTTCACGGTGGCCCACGAGAGACCGGTCCCTCGAAGAGCGTAGAGCCCCATGCCGGCGAGGAGGCACGCGATGATCACGGCGACCCACTCCACGGGCGGCTGAAAGGGGACTTCTGCCGCGACCAGGCGCACCGAGGGCTGTTCGACCGATGCTCCGGTGTACCGTCGATAGGTGGAGCCCGCCTCCAACTCGACGCTGGAGTGCAAGCTCAGGCCTTCGACGTCCAGAGGCGGAGCGGGTTCACGGATGAGCACGTCGAATTGCTCGATCGCCCCGGGAGTCGGGATGGGTGTGAACACGTCGTCCATGCGATACCGGAACACGAACATTCGGCCGCCCGGAGACATCGGGGCCCGGAGCACGAGGTCGCCCTCTTGTAAAGCGATGTCCTCCAGGGAGAGCTCGCTCTCGCCCACCGTGAGGTCCGTCACTCCGGCGGCCAGTGGATATCTCCATACCGCACCCTCCTCCCGTGCCACGAGCGTGCGCCCGCCATCGTTGACCAATTGGAAAACATCCGTGACACGCCACGCCTCATCCACCGATTCGATGAAGACGGTCCGGATCTCCATCCTCAGGTCGGCGCCCTCAGCCGCCGCCATAGCCGTATCGTACGCCTGAATCGCATACGCGGAATCGAGTTGGTTCGCAGTCGTGATCCACGGGCCGAAGTAGGTCACGCCGTCGTGGAGGATCGACGCCAGGAACACGTCGCCACGCTCGGGGTCGGGCACATTGGGCAGGCGGAACTGGAACGAACCGTCGCCGGCCAGAGCAGTGGAGTCGATCTCACCTTGCGTTGCATTAGAATGTAGCACGACCGTGCCTCGGGTGAGCACGGTATCCCCGAGCAAGGCTCGGCCCTCGAGCACGGGGCTGGCCTCGACTTGTGTCGAGAGGCTTTCCGCAGCCGCGAAGAAGGACGCCAGGCCGATGCAGAACACGAGCCAGGCGGCGCGCCACTCGACGGGGAAACCGACGGAGCTGGGCAGTGGCCGACGCACGCTCACGCCTTCAGGGTTGGAATCGCCCAAAGTCCTCGGGGTTGAGCCTGCGCAGGCGCTCCGCCAGACCTTCCCCACCCGAGTCCTCGACCGACGGAAGGGAATCCGCCAAGAACTGCAGGTCTGCGGGGCTCGCCTCTTCGGCGATCTCGATGCTCACAGCCTCGAGTAGCTGCTCGTTGGCGAAGATTCGGGCACTGGTCCGGAGTGCGATCGCGATCGAGTCCGAGGGCCGGGCGTCCACACGGATCATCTCACCGTTCCGACATACCACCAGTTCGGCGTAGAAGATGTGCTTCTCGACCTTCGTGATCTCCACCTTTTCCAGGCTGGCGCCCAGGCCGTGCAGCACCGAACAAAGCAAGTCGTGCGTCAGGGGCCGGGCCGCCTCCGCCTCCTGCATGTGGCGGTCTATCGCGTAGGCCTCCGGCCCGCCGATCCAGATGGGGAGGAGCCGTTCGCCGTGCAGCTCCTGCAGGATCACCAGCCACGCCTGGGTAGCCTGTTCGAGCGCCAATCTCTGTACTCTGACCTCTACGAGCACCGAAGTGTCCTCCGACGCGAGGAAATCGTCAGGGCGTCCGTGCCCAGTGACTTCCACCAATACTCCAAAGCGCCACTGGGGTTCTACCCCTCGGGTTGCCTCAGACTCCCAACGCTCTCATGAGGTCGTCGACCCGGTCAGTCAGTTCCCAGGGGAAGAACTGCACCTCCGGCCCGCCGGCATCCGGCACGGCGACTTCGGGGTCCCGGCCAAAGTGGCCGTACGCAGCGGTCGCGGTGAAGATCGGGGACGTCAACCCGAGCCGGTCGATGATCGCACCCGGCTCGAAGTCGAACACTTTGGAGATCGCTCCGGCCAAGTCCGCCTCGGACACCTGACTTGTACCGAAAGTGTGCACGCGAATCGAAACGGGCTCCGCGACCCCGATGGCATAGGCGAGTTGGATCTCGCAGCGCTTCGCCAATTTGGCCGCCACCACGTTCTTGGCTGCCCACCGGGAGGCGTAAGCGGCGGAGCGGTCGACCTTGGTCGCATCCTTGCCGGAAAACGCCCCACCGCCGTGCCGACCGACACCGCCATAGGTGTCCACGATGATCTTGCGTCCGGTGAGGCCTGCGTCTCCATGAGGCCCACCGATCACGAAGCGACCCGTCGGATTGATGTGCATGATGCAGTCGTCGTCGAGCAAGTCTTCCGGCAGCACGGGTTTGACGACCTTGTCGATGATCTCCTGTACGAGATCCGCGTGCGCTACGTCCTCATCGTGTTGCGCGCTCACGACGACCGTGTGGATGCGAACGGGCTCGTCGCCCTGGTACTCGATGGTCACCTGCGACTTTCCGTCCGGTCGCAGCCACGGCAACTCGCCGTTCCGGCGCATGAGGGCCAGCTGACGGGTGATCGCGTGCGCGAACTGGATCGTTGCCGGCATCAGTTGAGGCGTCTCATCCGAAGCGTAGCCGAACATCATGCCCTGATCACCGGCCCCTCCGGTGTCCACGCCCATCGCGATATCGGGCGATTGGCGGTCGAGGTTCGTCAGTACCGCGCAGGTGAACGAGTCGATACCGAAGTTGGCGTTCGTGTATCCGATCCGCTTCAGCGTCCCCCGCACCACGTCCGGCACGTGCACGTAACAGTCGGTGGTGACCTCCCCCGCCACCATTGCCAGGCCGGTCGTGACGAGCGTCTCACACGCCACGCGTGACTTCGGGTCCTGAACCAGGAGATGATCCAGCACGGCGTCGGAGATCTGATCGGCGACCTTGTCCGGGTGGCCCTCGGTGACGGACTCGGACGTGAAGAGAGTACGACTCAAGGATATGCGCCTTGTTGGGGTTGGTGCCGGTCTGTACGCGGATCTAACCCTAGGCAATCACTCGGGGAGCGACAAGCTCCAGCGGCCCTGGAAGACGGTGAGGTCCACGGAGTCTCCGATGCCCTCGACGAGGCAGCGGGTCACGTCAGCGCTCGTCGGAGCCGCGAGAGCGGCCTTGGCTGCGGCGCGAGCGTCCTCCATTCGAACTCCCCGAATGACGGTCTTGATTTCGGGGAGCGACGGCCAAGCCACCGAAAGCGCGGCAATGTCGAGGCCGAGCAGTAGAAACGCCGCCAGGGGATTGGATGCCATCTCGCCGCAAACGCTGACCTCGATACCGGCCGCGCGTCCAATCTTCGAGACCCGGTGAAGCTGCCTCACCACCGCCGGGTGGAACGGGTTGTACAGTTTCGCGAGCCGCGTGTTGGTCCGGTCGACGGCGAGCGTATACTGGATGAGGTCGTTGGTGCCGATCGAGAAGAAGTCTGCGTGACGGGCGAGTTCGGCGGCCTCGAGAACGGCTGCCGGTGTTTCGATCATCACGCCGAGCTTGTAGCCGGCATTGAACGGGATTCCGTCCGCCTCGAGCCGTGCCTCTTCTTCTCGAAGCAACGCACGAACCTGGCGGATCTCTTCGACATCGTTCACCAAGGGCAGCATCATGCGCACGTCGCCGTACGCGGTCGCGCGCAGCAGAGCCCGAAGCTGTGTGCGAAAGAGCTCTGGTTCGTCGAGGCAGACGCGGATCGCGCGCCACCCCAGGAAGGGGTTCTCTTCTCGCGGCATATGCAGGAACATCGGGAACTTGTCCCCCCCGAGATCGAACGTGCGAATATAGACGGCACTCTCGGGAAACGCCTGCGCAGTGGCCCTGTATGCCTCGAACTGTTCTTCCTCGCCGGGCATCGTGTTGCGCCCAACCACCAGGAACTCGGTTCGGTACAGCCCGACACCATCGGCTCCGTGCAGTCGCGCTTGCTGGGCTTCGACCGGCAAGTCCAGGTTGGCGCGTAACTCGACCGACTGGCCGTCCTTCGTGACCGACTCGAGTTGTGCGATGGCGGCGATGTCGCCCTCCCACTCCGCGATGCGTCGTCGCCTCTTCTGGAATCGCTCGCGCTCCTTTTCATCCGGGTCGAGGATCACGCGCCCGATGCGCCCGTCCACGATCGCTTGCTGCCCATCCACCGCTTTTCGGGACACATCGCCCAGCCCCACCACCGCAGGAATCTCCAGGGAACGTGCGAGGATGGCCCAGTGGGCCGTGCGGGTCCCATGGTCGGTCGCAATGCCGAGCACCGGAGCCGCGTCGAGGTGGACTGTCAGGCTCGGTGTGAGGTTGGGAGCGACGATGATCACAGGCTCGTCTAGGCCTTGCAGGTCCATGGGATCGTTGTTGTCCAGGAGCCGGTGCAGGACCCGGATCATCATGTCCTCGAGGTCGTTCAGCCGGTCGAGGATCATCGGGTGGGAAGTGCGACTCCACTCGGTCTGAAGCTCGAGCATGCGCCATTCGAACGCTTTCTGAGCACTGAGGCGGTTTTCATTGATGTATTGGACCGTGCCGGCCACCACCGCCGGATCGTCGAGCATCAGGATCTGCGGATCGAAGATGCGGGCCTCGACCGACCCGAGCCGCGCTTGGGTTCTCTGCTTCGTCTCGACCAGTCGGGCCTTCGCCCATTCACGAGCGGCGCGGAAGCGCTCGACCTCTTCGGGTGCCTGCTGTTCATCGATGGTGCCGTGGGGCACGACCGGGACGCCCCAGTCAAGTACGAAGACGCGCCCTGCCCCGATGCCTTCGGAGGCGGGGGATCCGTCCAGGATGATCGACATCAATTCTCCTCGAAGCCACGCCCGATGAGGTCCGCCAGTGCGTCTACTGCGTCCCCGGCGTCGTCACCGTGCGCTGCCACCCGAAGCGTCGAGCCATGCTCAGCGGCGAGCATGAGCACCCCCATAATACTCTTCCCGTTCACCGCCAGGCCGTCCTTTTCGACCGTGATGCGGGACGCGAAACTGCCCGCGAGCTTGACGAATTCGGCGGCGGGGCGCGCATGCATGCCAGCGCGGTTCACGATCTCGACGGCCCGCTCGGCTCGACTCATCTCCGTCATTGTAAGGACCCCCAAGTGGCGATCAGCGCAATGGCGGCCACAGTCGCCACGGCGGCAGGTCTCCAGACGCGATGCCCCACGACGAGCCCGACCGCGAACGAAGCGGCCGCTACCGCGAGCCAGACGACTCCTGCGCCCGAGGGGCCCGGGCGTCCAGAAAGCAGGAGGCCGGAGAGCAGACCTACGAGCAGCACCGCGATCGACTGAAGGCGCTCAGCGAGCTGTGCGAGTCGCGCATCGCCGAGGGTCTGCGCCACGCCATGTCCGTCGCGAAGTCCCGCGCGGAACCCCCAGATTCGGAGACCGAGGTGGCCCGCGTTGTAGATAACCAGAAAGAAGGCTACGACTACCCAGACGGGCAGCCCGAGCCACCAGAGAACCAGCGATGCCATGGACACAGTGGGTAGCCACGCCGCCCAAACCAAGGAGTCCCCGAGGCCGCCGAGCGGCCCCCGCACGGCCGTCTTGAAGCGGCGTACGATCTTTGGATCGGTTCCCTCGGCCTCGAGCCGCAGCGCCGCGCCCAGGGCTGCGTTCGCCAGATAGGGGTGGGCATTGAAGTGATCGAGGTGACGGCGCACGGAGGCATCCAGGGCCTGAGGATCGGCACCGAATATGCGCCGCAGTGCCGGTAGCATCGCGAAGGCGAAGCCGGTACCCAGCATGGTATGGTAATTCCATGACCCCTGGATCAGGAATGAGCGAAGGAAGGTCGAAGTGATCGCTAGGCGGGAGAGATCGCTCATAAGAAGCGCGCTCCCACGATTCCGAGGGCTAGACCCGCGGCGAAGAGGGTGCGGCGCTTTCGCAGGCCACCGAGGTCGTGAAGCAGGATTCCGACCGAGACCGCGGCTCCCACGAGCACCAACGCGAACGAGTCGGCTCGAGCAAGCGGCCACGCACTCGCGACCCTTCCGATCGCGACCCGCCCGACGGCGACTCCCAGGCCCGAAATCAGAGCGCCACGAAGGAAGTCGAGCCCCATCGCACCCAGGTGGGCCGTAGCGACGCGAGCGGCACCAACCTGCGCGTCGGTGGGTTCGGGCACGATGAAGCCGTTGGCTTTGCGCAAGGTCGTGATGGAAAAGCCGCCGAGCTGACCCCAGAGCAGCCCGATCGCGACAGCGATGGGGAGCGCGCCTGGCCCAGTGGATACCGAAGCGGTCGCCACGGCAACCACAGTAGCCGTGGTGCCCTCAGGGAAACGGGCTCCCCCACTGGGGAAGGAGACGAGCAGATACAACTCGAGCAGAGTTCCTATCGTGAGCCCGAGCACCGGGTCGCCGACTACCCAGCCGGTGATCGCGCCCGCGACGAGGGGTCGGGAGAGCATGAACTGCCCCACCGAGGTCGCGTCGAGTGCCAACGTCCCTCCCAAGAGGGCGATCAAAACCAGTTCCATCAGCCCCCTAGGAGTGTATCGAGTGAAACGCGGTGTGCGTCCGGTAGATCGCGGGCGGTCACCTGCACACCCTCAGCGGCCAGACCCTCGAGGTGTTCCAGATCCTCGGTGGCCAGATGGAGGTACGGAAGCACCTCGCGTCGGCCTGGACCGTGGTGGATGCCACCCAAGTTCACGCCTTCCCCTGCCAGCCTCCCACCGTCACAGAGACGTCGCATCGTTGCTACGTCCCGAGTGAGTAGGATGGTCCGTTGAGGAGCCTCGCGCCACTCGGAGAGCCGGTGGCATGCGTCCTCCGTGTTCGTGAACACTACGTCAGCGGTGCCGGCGCCAAGGCGATACAGGTCCTGCTCCCAGTCGCTGCCCGCCAGGTCGTCATCGACGACGGCGTAGCGGTCGGGGCGCAGCTGGTGCCCCCACCCGATGACCACCTGCCCGTGGATCAAGCGCTCGTCGACCCGGAAGAGGACGATGGACATGCGCCGCCCCTCACTCGCTCGCGGGCAGTGCGACGATTGCGGCGCGGCCCTGCTCCAACAAGCGTGGCACTAGGTCGGCCAGCGGCATACCACGGTTAAACACGAAGTCGAGCAGCATGGGCAGATTCACTCCGGACACCACCACCCTGCCCTCGCAGTCATGGCAGTTGGCCAGAGCGGCCATGCCGCAGCTACCGGACATGAGGTCGACGAAGATGACGGACTTCGGCGTCCCCAGCATTGCCTCCAGATCTCTCTTGATCTCCGAGGGGTTCTTCCCGTCGTTCGAGAGCGGCTCGAGGCAATCCCCGACGTCGCCGACGATCCGCTTCACCGCGTCGACGAGTCCGCGGGCCATGGCGCCGTGTCCTACGACGATCCCGGTGGCCTCATCCTCCTCACTCATAGTCCTGCTCCATGTACTGCTTGAGCTTCTCGTCGAAGGACCGAGCCGAGTTCACCCCCGCGAATCTCAGCAGATGGTTCATCGCCACGACCTCGGAAATCACGGTGATGTTCTTTCCGGGGTTGAGCGGCACGGTCACCTTCAGAACCGGAACCCCCAGAATGTCCTCGTACTCGTCTTCGAGCCCGGTACGCGAGTACTCCCGTTGTTCGTCCCAGATGTCGAGCGAGACGATCACCTCGATCCTCTTCTGTTGACGGATCGCGCGAACACCGAAGAGCGCAGGCACATCGATGATGCCCACGCCCCGAATCTCCATGTGGTGCGTCTGGAGTTCGTGCCCGCGTCCGATCAGCACGTCGTTCCCCTGTTTGGAGGCGAGCACCAGGTCGTCCGCCACGAGGCGGTGACCGCGTTCCACCAGATCCAACACGCACTCGCTCTTTCCTACACCGCTCGGGCCCACGAAGAGCAGCCCGACCCCGTACACGTCCGCCAGCGAGCCGTGCAGCGTCGTGGTTGGCGCCATCGTGAGTTTGAGGAACGGCTTGATGCGCCGGTAGAACTCCCTCGTCGACGCCGCGCACCGCAGGACCGGGACTCCAGCGTTGGAGGCCTCTTCGAGAAAGAACGGCTCGACGTTCAGCCCCTTGGTGACGAATATGGCTGGCACGTCGAATCCGAAGAGCACGGCGAGTCGGCTGCGAGCGTCGGTTTCGGGTAGCGCCGCGAGGTAGGTCATCTCCGTCTCGCCGAACACCCACATACGTCCCGGGGGCGTTCGCACCGTGTGGCCGGCCAGCGCCAGGCCTGGAGACGTGATATCGGGATCTGACGCCCGGCGCTCGAGCGAGGCGCCCTCGGTGAGGACCTCGAGTCCCAGCGTTTTCCGCTTGGCTTCGAGGATGTCCTGTATGGGGACGCTTGTCGGAGTCAGTGGGGCCTCACAAGGCGCTGGGGCGGATCAAGAAGGCTCAGGCTTCCCGGGTGTGCTTGGAGAGCGGGGGCGCCGAGTGATCACGGTGCTGCTGCCGCTCCCGCTTCAACATGCGCACCAGCCCGTCGATCGCTTTGTCGATCGCGGTCCGAAATTCGCGGCCCTCGGTTTGCGCCACGACCGTCTCGGCCCCGTCGATGTGGACGACCACGTCGACTTTTCTGGTGTGCTTCTCCTCAGTGTACGTCACGTCCGCTGAGCCGACCCGGGGATCGTACCGGCTTAGCTTGTCGATCTGCGCTTGCGTGGGTTCCCGCAGATCGTCCGAGACGTCACAATGCCGGTTGGTGATTCGGACTTTCAAGACAACCTCCCGAGAAAGATCGGTATGAGACCGCTCCCATCAGAAAAGCTAGCCGAGCGCCGATCCGGCCACCACCCGATGGAGGAAGGCCTCAACCCGGTCCGCGCATTCGTCCCACGAGAAGCCCTCAGCGAAGCTCCGAGCCTGGCGGCCCATCGACTCGCGGCGACGCTCGTCCTTCAAGAGCGACGCGATCGAGTCCGCGAGCGCGCGCACGTCCCCGTGCGGTACCAGCAGGCCGGTCTCACCGTCTACGACGCTTTCGCGCAGGCCTGGGGCGTCACTCGCGATGCTGGGTGTACCACAGGCGCTCGCCTCCATGATCGAGATGCCCCACCCCTCGTTGGGTGACGTGAGAGCGTGCAGCCAGCTTGTTCGAAAGAGCTCGAGCTTCCGTGCCTCGTCTACGAAGCCCAGGAAGTGGACCCGATCGGAGATCCCGAGCTTGAGCGCGATGCGCTCGAGGCGTGGGCGGTCGTCTCCGCTGCCCGCGACGCGGAGCGTGACGCTCAGTCCCTCCGACTCCAGAAGCGCGACGGCCCGCATGAGCAGGTCCACCCTTTTGTACTTCTTCACGCGCCCCAGGAAGAGTAGAGACGGCTCGGAGGTGCGCATGCTGGCCGGCCCCGGCGTGTACAGCGCGAGGTCGATTCCATTGGGAATCACCTCGATGCGCTTGCTATCGAGGCCACGGCGCCCGAGGTCCTCTCGAGTGCTCGCAGAAACGGCGATCGTCGGAGCGCTCCGAAAGACGAACGGAATGGGTCGTTCGAGCAGCCACGTCGCGGCCGCGAGCGGGAACCAGGCCTCCTTGAAGGCCGTCAACCCGAAGAGGTGGTGCACCAGGGCGACCACCGGCGCGTGCGTCCAGTACCGCGTGAAGAGAGGGACCTTGTTCAGGTCCTCGACGACGACGTCGAAATGGCGGTTCCGGAGCCCCCGCCTGAAATGTCGAGGCGCCGCCAGCGAGAACGTGTACCGAGCGCCCGCTCGGTGGACTTCGATGCCGTCGAGCTCCGCGTGGGCTTCGCAGCCTTTCCACCCCGAGGCCAGCAATGTGACTTCGTGACCGCGTTGGGTGAGCCGCCCGAATGTTTCGTGCAGGTGCGCCTCAGCCCCGCCCGCTTGAGGGTTCTCCCGGTCGAGCCAATTGACGACCAGGATGCGCAAGCGCTCGGCGTCGGTCACGACGTACGACCTTCGTGCCTCTTGAAGAGGGCGTCGAGCACGCCGTTGACGAACCGCGGCGAGTCATCACCGCCGTATGCCTCTGCGAGCCGGATCGCTTCCTGGATCGACACTTTCGGGGGTACTTCGCTCATGTACATGATCTCGACGGCCGCGATGCGCAGCGCGGCCCGATCCGTCTTCGATACTCGCTCGAGCCGCCAGTTGTCCAGCGCGGCCGCCAGGGCCGCATCCACGTCCTCCATGTGCTCGTCGAGCAGGGCGAGCACGGAGCGGATGTAGGGGAGCCTACGCGGCGTGATGCGGCGAGTCGCTGTCGTATCCATGAGGGCATCGCGCAGGGTTCCTTCGAAACTCGCGCTTTCCCAGCGGTAGTGGATTTGTAGCACCCACGCGCGCGCTCGAGTGCGGTCGATACGCTCGGCGAGTCCCAGCCGTTCGCTTTCGGTCACCCGCCCTCCACCCCGTCCTCCAGGGCTCCGTACACCGAGACCATCTCCAGCGCGGCCAGCGCGGCTTCGTACCCCTTGTTGTCCTTGCCATCGCCGGCGCGCGCCACCGCTTGCGCATGGTCGTCGGTGGTCAAGACACCGAAGAGCACGGGTATCGACGCCGAGCGCGCCACGGCACCCAAGCCTGCCGACGCCTCCGCGCATACGTAGTCGAAGTGGGCCGTTTCACCGCGAATCACGCAGCCTAAGGTGACGATCGCGTCGTGCCGGCCGAGCCGCGCCACGCACGCAGCGGTGGGCGGAAGGTCCCAGGCTCCCGGCACGTGTATGACCTCGAGGTCGTCGCTGGCCGCGCCGTGCTCGTCGAGGCATGCGAGCGCACCCGTGAGCAAGCGTTCCGTGATGTCCACGTTGAATCGACTCACGAGGATCGCAACGCGGAGTCCTTTCGCGTCGTAGGAACCTCGAGTGTGGTCGACGAAGGATCCGTCTGTGCTCACAGCAGGTGTCCGAGCTTCGCGCGCTTGGTATCGAGGTACTTCTCGTTGTGCTCGCTCGGCTCCACTCGGAGTGGTTCGACGCCGGTGATTTCGATGTTGTAGCCGTCGAGGCCGACGATCTTACGGGGGTTGTTGGTCAGAAGTCGGATCGAGTGCAGTTCGAGGTCGAGCAGGATCTGGGCGCCGATCCCGTAGTCACGCAGATCCGGCTTGAAGCCCAGCTCCTTGTTCGCCTCGACCGTGTCCAATCCTTCGTCCTGCAGTCGATAGGCCTTGAGCTTGTTGACGAGCCCTATGCCGCGGCCTTCTTGGCGCAAATAGATGATCGCGCCCTGCCCCTCCTCTTCGATCTGTCTCATTGCGGCTGCCAACTGTTCACCGCAGTCGCAGCGAGCCGAACCGAAGACGTCCCCGGTCATGCATTCGGAGTGCATGCGCACCAGCACATTCCCCTTGCCGCCGATGTCACCCTTCACCAGGGCGAGGTGTTCCCGGTGATCGAGTACGCTCTCATAGGCGACGACCCGGAAGTCGCCGAAACGAGTCGGCAGGGCGGCGTCCACCACTCGTTCCACGATACGCGTCCTCCTCAGCCGATAAGCCACCAGGTCGGCGACGGTGATGAATTCGAGGCCGTACTTCTTCGAGAAGGTCTCGAGCTCGGGGCGCCGCGCCATCTTGCCGTCCTCGTCGAGGATCTCGCAGATGACGCCCACGGGCGCGAGCCCGGCGAGTCTAACGAGATCGACCGAGGCTTCCGTCTGGCCGACACGCCTGAGAACGCCCCCGGGCTTCGCGCGCAGCGGAAACATGTGTCCGGGCCGGCGGAGATCGCTGGGCACCGTATCGGGGTCCGTCATGATCTGGATGGTCTTGGCGCGGTCGTGTGCGCTGATCCCGGTGGTGACACCGAAGCGCTCGTGCGCGTCGACGGAAACAGTGAAGGCCGTTCCCTGCGGGTCGGTGTTCTTGTCCGACATCGGCGCGAGCTCGAGCTCGTCTGCCCGGTCCGGAGTCAGCGTTACGCAAATCAACCCGCGTCCGTGTTTCGCCATGAAGTTCACGTGCTCTGCCGTGACCATCTCGGCGGCCATTACAAGGTCGCCTTCGTTCTCTCGATCTTCGTCGTCCGCCACGATGACCATCCGCCCTTGGCGAATCTCTTCGATGGCCTTTTCGACGCGGCCAAGCTTCATCATGTCGTCCTTTCCGATTCCCCACGATTTGCGAGGATTCTCTCAACGTACTTTCCGATCAGGTCACCCTCGACGTTTACGGCTCCGCCCGGGGTGAGATCACCGAGATTCGTATGCTCATACGTGAACGGAATCACCCCAATCCGGCAAACCCGATCCGGCAGTAAGTCGCTCACGGTCAGGCTTACCCCGTTGAGCGTGATGGATCCGTGCTGCACCGTCAGGTCGAACACCGCGACTGGGACCTCGAAGTCCATGATCCAATACTCGCCGGACTTCACGCTCTGCATGAGATGCCCGATGCCATCTACATGCCCCTGAACGAGATGCCCGTTCAGTCGATCTCCCAGAGCCATGGCCGGCTCGAGGTTGAGGCGCTGACCGACCTCATAGCCTCCGGCGACGGTTCGCTCGAGCGTCGTCCCGATTACGTCGACGGTGAACGTAACGCCCTCGACGGCGGTGGCGGTAAGACACCCCCCATCGACGGCGATCGAGTCCCCCGGCCGGAGTTCTCCCGTGAGCTCTGGTGCCTCGATCCACACTCTGTGCGTCGACTCGAGCGTCTCGGTTCGAGTCACCCGCCCGGCGCTCGTCACAATGCCGGTGAACATCAGTCGCCCTCCTTGTCCAGAACGATGAGCGTGTCGCGCCCGAACATCTGAGGAGCACAGGCGGGAGAGAAGGCGCTCCACTCCACTGCTTTCGCATCCCGTGGAAACGCCGATACGCCGCCGGTGCCTAGGGTCGTGGGCGCGATGAGCAAGTAGAGGCGTTGTACACGACCCTCTCGCAACAGGGCTTCCGCGAGGCTGGCGCCACCTTCGCAGAGGATCGACTCGATGCCGGCTTCCCGGGCGACCTCGAGGACCCGCTCCAAATCGAGGCCGCCCGCGTCGTGTGGCACCGGATGCACATGAGCTCCTGCGGATTCCAGCCGCTCGATGTCGCCCTCGTCGGCGTCGTGGCGCGTGAAGACGTGGAGCGGCGCTTCCGCGATGTCATCGAAGAGCGCGCAGTCGACCGGGAGCTGGGCCCCCGTGTCCA
>Ga0315339_1002563_pt1 | contig 13678 bp, 11 predicted proteins | sample ASW17metaG_FD_204514 | JGI IMG/M metagenome (GOLD analysis project Ga0315339, IMG submission 204514) | Ammonia-oxidizing marine archaeal communities from Pacific Ocean, United States - ASW #17 | ecosystem: Environmental > Aquatic > Marine > Oceanic | place: USA: California | collected 2016-12-05
CCCAATAGCCTGGGGCCAGCAGAGTTGATCTTGCACTACGGAACGGACGCGCAACGCGAGCACTGGTTGCCGCGCCTGGCGTGCGGCGAAGAAATGCCGTGTTTCGCTCTCACGGGGCCGGAGAATGGCAGCGATGCAGCTGCCATGCGCGCACAAGGTGTTGTGTGCAAGGGTCTCTGGGACGGGGAAGAGGTCCTGGGCCTTCGGCTAGACTGGAAAAAGCGCTACACGACGCTTGGCCCGGTGGCGAGTGTCATTGGCCTGGCTTTCAAGATGTACGACCCCGATCATTTGCTGGGCGATGTTGAAGATCTGGGGATCACGTGCGCGCTGATTCCCTCTGACACACCGGGAGTCCAGATCGGTGACCGACACGATCCGATGGGAGTGGCTTTTCTTAACGGTCCGAATGAAGGTCACGATGTCTTCGTACCGATAGACGCCGTGATTGGTGGCCAGGCCATGGCAGGGCAGGGGTGGCGCATGCTCATGGACTGTCTGGCTGCAGGTCGGAGCATCTCTTTGCCCAGTCAGTCGTGTGGAGCCTCTCAGCTCACGGTGCGCTACACGGGTGCGTACTCCACGGTTCGCGAACAGTTTCATCTCTCTGTGGGTCGCTTCGAGGGTGTGCAGGAAGCGCTCACACGAATTGTTGGCCTGAACTACACGCTGAATTCCGTTCGCACGCTCATCGCAGCTGCTGTGGATGCGGGTGAAAAACCTTCGGTCCTGTCTGCTGTCGTGAAGGCTTACGCGACGGAATCTATGCGCGGCGTGGTGACGGACGGGATGGATGTCGCTGGCGGCGCTGGTCTCTCACGTGGGCCGGCGAATGTTCTCGCACCCGTTTTTCAGGCGTCTCCCATCGGGATCACCGTTGAGGGAGCGAACATTCTGACGCGGACCATGATCATCTTCGGGCAGGGTGCCATTCGTTGCCACCCCTTCGTGCAGGAGGAATTGGCCGGCGTGGCCGACCGAGATCTCGTGCGTTTTGACAAGGCATTCTGGGGCCATGTGAATTTTGTCGCCTGCAACGTGGCGCGCGCCTTTGCACGCTCGTTTGTGATCCTCCCCATGGCCACGGAACACGGGGGGTGGGAGGTTGGACGGCTACTGGGCCGTCTCTCTCGGATGAGCTCCGCATTTGCCGTGCTGGCAGACGTTGCCATGGCAACTCTGGGCTCAGACCTGAAGCGCAAGGAACGGCTTGCGGGGCGGTTCTCGGATGCAGTGGCCTGGATGTTCCTGGCGAGTGCGACGGCCAAGCGGTTCGTTGATGAAGGTCGACTCGAAGCAGATCGAGCTGTCATGCGATGGAGCATTGAGCACGCGCTCTGGAAGACACAGAACGCTTTGGTCGAAATTCTCGACAATCTGCCGATGCGCCCGGCCGCTTGGTTGTTGCGTCTTTTACTTTTCCCGTTGGGGACGCGCGCAAAGCCGCCGAGTGACCGGGTGGCTACGGAGGTTGCTGTTGGCGTTCTCGCGCGGGGCGAGCAGCGCTTGCGTCATACCCCCGACATGTTCACGCCTCCTGAGGATGAGCCGGGCCTCGGGGCACTTGAGAAGCATCTTCGTGCGATCCTGGATGCGACAGGGCCCCAGGCGCGCTTGCGTGCAGCCCGGCGCGAAGGTCGCATCAAGTCTGTTGCCGGCAACGAGGGCCTGCAAAAGGCTGTCGAGTTGGGTGTCCTGAACGAGGCCGAAGCAGATCTGATTCGTGCGGCTCGGCAGGCGCGCGATGCGGCGATTCAGGTCGACGCTTTTAGCCAGGAGATGTTCCTGAACATCAGGGGCTGACCAGAGCGAGGCACTCTCCGCTTTCAGTCGACGTGAAGAAACAGATCCGTGGAGTCGCAGCTCACGTCGTAGGTTTCCACGTCTGCAGCCGAAGGCGGTCCGCAGACCCCCGTGCGCACATCCACAGAAGCGCCGTGTAGCGGGCAATAGGCGGTTGTTCCAGTCATGTTGCCGTCCGAGAAGAACCCGCCCGCGTGCGGGCAGGCGTCGTCGATGGCGTAGTACTGTCCCGTGGTGTTGAACACGGCGTAGCGCTTTCCTTCGACTTCGATGCAGGTTCCCTTGCCCACGGGGAAATTTTCAGCGGGTCCGATGTTTTTGAGAACCACGATCTCTGCTCCGGTTGATAGGTGATTGAATCGCCCCCTGGCCTCCCTTGGCCTCCCCAGGGCCCCTCGTCCACTAATTGTGAGATGGGCCGGTGGGTTTTGGCTGTAAGGGGGGGTGGGGTCCAGCGTCTCACGGGATTGTAAGGAATGGCCTGAGCGGAGTCAGTGGCTCGACGATACGATGCTTGGCTGAAGTGTCAGGCTATTCTCTGATCTCACGGTGCCGTGCTGGAGCATGACATGTTGAACCTTCCGATTCTTGCCTTCTTGGTCGCTCTCGGGCCTCTCATGGGTGCGCAAGACGCAGGGTCTGCCGTGACAGAGAAAGAGCTCCGAGAGGCGTTTCGTAAGGAATATGCGTCCACGGATGAAGCGGCGCGTTCCGAGGCGATTACGGCCTTGAGCGACGCTTCCCGCACCCTTCCAGATGGGGGCTCTAGCAAGATGCTCGCACGGACGTTTGCGAGTGCCATGAAGAGCGACAAGTCGCCCGCTGTCCAGGCGGCAGCTGTCGGTGCGCTTGCTTGGGGGCGTCACGTCGAAACATCTATAGATGCCATGAGCGACATGTTGCATGAGTTGAGCAAGTTGAGTGCGAAGCTCTCCACGCGACCTGACGAAGCCTCTCGGACTCAGCGTCGCCAGGCGACGCAACTGTACACGCAGCTTTGTCAGGCTTTGAGCCGTCACCCAGATGATCGTTCTCTCAAGGCACTCGAAGATGAGCTGAGGAAGCAGAGGCCGCGCTCTGGGAGCGGCTCGGCTTCTGTCGAGTTTGTTCGACCGCTGTCGACGGCCTTGCTGCAACTTGGTTCGCAAAAGGCCGTTGAGTGTGTCGTCTCCACGACGGCAGTCTTCTCCGGATCTGCGCTGGTCAATAACGGTGGCACTGCGCGAGGCTTGCACGAAGTGCTCGCCGCTTATTCAGAAGAGGTCGGTTACGGTGCAGCGGCTTATTCAGATCGATATGACCAATTCTGGCGGAAGTGGCTCAAGGAGCATAAGAGTGATTTGCCGCCCAAGCTTGGGAAGTTGAAAGAGCCTGTCGAGGCGCCGGAGTACCGCCCAAACAATCGAAGCCGGGATCGTAAGCGCCCGGGTGAACGCGAACGGCCATAAGCCGACTCTCTCTTGGAGAACCCAGACCGTTGAAACTCAAGGTGATTCTCGGCGCGTGCCTGTGGACGTTGCTCATCACCGTAGCCCACGTTCACTACAACGTGGGGTGGGAGAGGTTCGCCTCGAAGACGCGCGAGTTCCTCGGCTGGGAGCGAGAGGAACTTATTGTCGGGTTCCTACCGGTGACATGACACCTTACCTGCCCGGTCACCAGTTGGGTGACCAAGCACAGCGAGACGGACTCGCTCTTCCGTAGCCAGAAGTTCACGGATTGGCCGACGGTGACGGAAGCGCTCAGCGCGAAGGAGATCGGCGCCGCCTTCATCCTGGCTCCCCTGGCCATGCAGTTGGCCCAGACAGGCATCCCGATCAAGGTGGTCTATCTAGGTCATCGGGATGGGACGGCTCTCGTTGTTCGCGAAGACTCAGACATTCGCGACTTTGGTGACTTGCGCGGCAAGACTGTCGCCATCCCCAGCCGTTACGCGAACCAAAACCTGCTCATGTACAAGATGATGAAAGAGTGGAACATGCCAGAGGACTCCATCGAGCTACGTGAGGTGCCTCCTCCTGAGCATCCGACAGCGCTCCTTGAAGGGAGCATCGATGGATACATCGTGGGAGAGCCGTTTGCTGCCAAAGCTGAAGTCGGCGGCTACGGGCGCGTGCTCTATCACACAAAAGATATCTGGGAAGATTTCATATCCTGCGTTCTTGTTGTCCGACAAGACCTGATTGATAACGACCGGGAACTGGTCCAGGAACTGGTGGACGGTATTGCCAAGTCAGGCAAGTGGCTTGATGAGGACATGGATCATCGGATGGATGCAGCTGAGATGGCTGCTGAGCACTACTACTTTCAGGACCCAGAACTCTTGAAGTTCGTTTTGAGCAAGCCGGTAGACCGAGTGAAGTACACGAATCTTGCTCCACTGAAATCGAACTTTGACGAAATCATGGAACTGGCCGTGGAGATGGGCATCCTCTCGGAGAGGATCGAATTTGAAGAGTATTCGGACGACAGCTTCGTGAAACCTCTGGACGCGATTGACTGGGGTATGGACGCCTTGCCGAAAGCGGCTGCAGGTGTGAATGGAGATGGCGAGTGAGTACCTGGCCTTTCGTTGTCATGGTGGCCGCTGTTTTCATTCAGCGAACCTCAAAAGGCTGGAGCGAAGTGGCGCAGAAAGTGGTGATGCCTCTGGGCGTTGCGGCCATTGGCGTCTCACTGTGGCAGCTGGGATGTGACTGGGCGGGAGCGGAGATCATTCCGACTCCTTGGCGTACGGCGCTGGCCATGCGTGAAATTACCGCCAGTGACCGTTTGCTTGGCGACTCGCTTGCGAGCTTGTACCGCGTGACCTGGGGGTTCCTGCTCGCAGCGGCCACGGCGATCCCATTGGGTCTCGTTGTGGGTTGGTCGACACGCTCCTTTTGGGCTATGAACCCGATCATCCAGGGGCTGCGGCCTATTTCGCCCATCGCGTGGATTCCTTTCGCCATCCTTTGGTTTGGGATTGGCGATGGAGCAGGCATCTTTTTGATCTTCCTTTCGAGTTTCTTCCCTATTTGCGTGGGGACCATGGCCGGTGTGCGAAATATCAGTCTGGTGCATCAACGCTCAGCCGCAAACTTTGGTGTGTCAGGCTTTGAACTCATGCGCCGTGTGGTTTTGCCTGGAGCTATGCCACAAATCATCACCAGTTTGCGAATTGCGCTTGGCGTTGCGTGGCTGGTGATTGTTGCCGCAGAAATGTGCGGCATGGACTCTGGCCTCGGATACCTCATTAATGACGCTCGCTTTATGGGCAACCGTTACGATCTTGTTGCGGCGACAATGATGGTCATCGGCCTCATTGGAATCGTGCTGGACCTACTCATTCGGCGTCTTGAAAACTTCGACGAAGTGAAGTGGGGGTATGTGAAGCAGTGACCCAGCACGAAAGCAAAATCACGGATCCGAAGGTCGTCGTTGAGGGTGTCTCGAAACACTTCATGCGGCGTGACGAAGAGCTCCCTGTCCTTGAAGACATTGACCTGGCCGTGAAACCGGGTGAATTTGTGTGCATTCTCGGTCCCTCTGGGTGTGGCAAGAGCACCTTGCTCAATATCGTGGCTGGTTTTGAAAAACCGAGCGCCGGGCGCGTCACGATCGAGGGGGAGGAGGTCACAGGTCCGGATCCACGTCGTGTGTTTGTGTTTCAGGAGTACGGGATCTTTCCGTGGGCGTCCGTGTGGGACAATGTCGCACTGGGCTTGCGCAATATGACTGACAAGCGCAAGCAGCAAGAAACCGTGGAGCATTACATCAACCTCGTGGGCCTTGGTGGCTTTGAGTCGAGCTACCCGCGTGAATTGTCAGGCGGTATGAAGCAACGTGTCGAAGTGGCGCGTGCCCTGGCTGTCTCGCCAGATGTCATCTATATGGATGAGCCCTTTGGTGCATTGGATTCACTCACACGGCTCACCATGCGTGCCGAGCTCATTCGAATCTGGCAGGCCGAAGAAAAGACCATTCTCTTTGTGACTCACGATGTCGATGAGTCGATCCAGTTGGCAGAACGCATTGTGGTGATTTCGGACCGACCCGGGCGTATCGCCGAGGTTGTTGATGTCGACCTCCCACATCCGCGGGATCTGGGTAGTCCCGAGTACGGGCAGATCAAGAACAGGCTGTATGAGCTGCTGGGTGTTTCGAACGTTGTTTGAGATGAGTTCTGGAAGGCCCCCGTTTCACCTGGCGTTTGCCGTACACGACCTGGCTGCTGCACGAGCGTTCTATGGACGCTTGTTGGGTTGCCCTGAGGGTCGTAGCAATGATCGCTGGGTCGACTTCGATCTCGCGGGACATCAGATCGTTGCGCACCTCGTAAAGAGGACACCTCAAGACTGCGACACAGGCCCTGTGCCAGATTCCGAAAACCAAACCAATGAGGTTGATGGAGACGCCGTGCCAGCTCGGCACTTTGGTCTCGTGTTGGAGTGGAGTGCCTGGGAGGCTTTGGTGGCACGGCTTCGTGCGGCCGAGACGCAGTTCCTGGTGCCACCTCGGGTTCGCTTTCGTGGTGAGGCGGGAGAGCAGGGCACGCTCTTTCTCACGGACCCCAGCGGGAATGCTCTGGAGTTCAAGGCATTTCGTGACCCCGCCCGGCTCTTCGTCCGGGAATGAGTCGAGCGTCCCGTCACCGAAGTTGTTTCGGTTTCCCAGTCCGTTTGCCCGGTTCTCAGCGATCGAATGGCTGGTGGTGACCTCTGTTCAAGCTCGTTGCGCTCGCGGACAGTGTTCGGATCGCGAAGGCATCTGAGCGAGGTGTTTCGCTGCAGAGCCGCATGCAATCCGGGGGCACGACTTCACCGGGATGTGAGTGAAGATCCGATGGCGGGACTGATACACTTTGAAGGCCGCCACGTCCCCCCGTCACCTGTGGCTGAGTGCCTTACTCCCTTCGGAATGTCCGATGCTCTACTCTGCGACCATTGAATACGCATTGCGTGCATTGGCGCATATCGCGACTTTAGAGTCAGACGAACGGATTCTTGCCCGTGATCTGGCCAGCGCGACGAATGTTCCGCGACAGTTTCTTGGCAAAATCTTGCACCGACTCGCCAAAGTCGGCCTTTTGGATTCCGCCAAAGGGCGAGGAGGTGGGTTCCGATTCCAGCGGCCGGCACATGAGATTATTGTGTCGGATGTGGTGAATGCGCTTGAGGGCGGAGACATCACAAAGCAGTGCGTTTTGGGTCTGGACGAATGCAACGACGAGCAGCCCTGCCCGATGCACGATCAGTGGAAGGTCTTTCGTTCGGCGCTGGCAGAACGCGTGTATGCCATGACCATCGCGGACCTTGGCAGAAATCTGAAGGCCAAGCGGATGTTGCACGAGGCGAGAGCTTCGGCTCCCCAGGAAGTCAGGCCTGGCTCCTAAGCGTTGCTGGGCTGTCGAGCGGGTAGGAGTCGCGCCAGGTTTCCGCCCATGATGTTTTCGACCTGCTCCGAGCTTGCGCTGGCAGCCCCGAGTGCAGCCAACTGATTGTCACGGATGTCCTCTCGGTAGCCGCGAGGGAAAGTGCTCGAGTCAGTGCCGAACAGGATTCGTTCCGATCCGTAGACGTTGAGTGCGTCTGCGAACACATCGGCCAACTCGATGCCGCCCGGCTTGGAGCGCACCCAGTCATTGCTAGAGGACGTGTCGATATAGACATTCTCGCATTGCATACCCAGCATCAGCACTTCACGAAAGAATCCCCCTCCGAAGTGAGGGACGACAAAGTTGACATCAGGAAAGCGGTTGGCAGCAGGCACCAGCGAGAGGGGGTTGGCGAACGAGAGGTCGTATGGCCGTGGCAACCCGAGGAGATCGCGGAGCTTCACCGAGAGAATCCCACAGTGCACGATGACCGGAGCTTCGTGAGCCTCTGCCAATGCATAGATGTCATGACAGCAATCGGCGTCGGGAAGAAAGTGATGCATGGCCGGGAAAGTGAGTAGGCCTCGAAAGCCCAGGTCGCCGAAGGCTTTCTCCACGAAGGGCACGGCTTTGTCGGTCGTTGGATCAACAAGGGTGTAGGGCAGCAAGCGCCCCTGGGATCGCCGTGCGGCCTCGGCCACAGCCTCCGCCTCGGTCGGCAGGCTGGCGAAGGTCACCATGCGCTCCACGCCATGGACGCCCATTTCCTCGAGCCATCGATCGGTGTGAGCACCAATGTCATCCGAGGGTATTTCGATGCCTGTGGCATCGGATACTTCCTGAAGGAGTGTGTTGGAATCTTCGGTGCGAGGTGAGAGCGCTGCGAGGGTTTCGAAAAACGGTCGCGAGAAGAAGTGTGTATGGGCGTCCTGGATTGTCATGCGTTTGATGATATCAGGCGGGAACCTGGATTCAGGCGGTTAGACTGAGTTGATGAGTCGTGAGCGGCTGGGGCACGCGGGCTTTCTGGGCTTTCTGGCCACACAGGCTCTCGGCGCGTTCAATGACAACGCCTTTCGCTTCGCCATGTTGTTTGCCATCCGGGCGGCATCTGAAGGCCCAGCCCAGAGCCGCCTGACAGGTTTGGCGCAGGTTCTTTTCGCCGTCCCTTTCGTGCTCTTTGCGGCCTGGTCCGGGACGTTGGCAGATCACTTCGGCAAGAGCCGGATCATTGTCCTGGCGAAGGTCACTGAAGTCCTGGTGATGATGTTGGGTGTGCTGGCTTTCGCATCCGGAAGTTCTGTGAGTCTTCTGTGCGTCCTATTTCTGATGAGTACTCAGAGCACTTTCTTCGGACCTGCAAAGTACGGTTGGATCGCAGAGACAGTTCCCGAAAAGAACCTTGCGCGAGCGAATGGGCTCGTGCAAATGACCACCATGGTGGCCATCGTTTCCGGGCAAGTCTTTGGCGGTGGCTTGTTTGAGTCCTACCGCGACGACTTGTCCACCGGAGCATGGATCTTTGTGGTCGTAGCCGCCATGGGAGTCGCCACGGCGCTTCTCGTGACGCGGGTTCCTGCGAGCCGTCCTGAAGCCACTTTCAGCAAGAACCCCTTCGGTGATCTCAAGAAAACCTGGAGTGCTGCGCGAAGAGACCGCCGATTGCTTTACGCAGTGCTGGGCATCGGTCATTTCTTCTTGCTGTCCGCGCTACTGCAGATTGACCTCTTGGTTTACGGCGAAGACCTGCTTGGCCTGGGAGACGCTGCTTCGGCTCGGCTTGTTGCCACGGCGGTTGCGGGTATTGCCCTTGGCTCAGTACTTGCTGGCCGTCTTTCGAGAGGAAGGGTGGAAGTGGGGCTCGTGCCACTGGGCGCTTTGGCGATGGGGCTCGGCATTTTGGGATTGGCTCTTTGCGAACCGGTGCCGCTGGACATTCAGGTGGTCTCGTCAGGTGGGCTTGCCGACGTCCTGTTCTTGCGGGGGTTCTGGGTCCAGATCCTGCTCGTTTTTCTCACCGGGATTGCGGGCGGGCTTTTCATCGTGCCGCTTTATTCAATGCTCCAGTTGCTTGCACCCGCCGGCCAGAAAGGGCGGTTTTTGGCATTCGGAAACATGGTCAGTTTTGTCGGTATTGGTCTTGCATCCATATTCATTTGGCTCCCGGCAGAATTGGGGCTGAGCATTCGCACTCAGTTTCTGATGATCGCCGTGTTGTCTGTCATCGGAACGTTAGGGGCGTTGAAGATCTATCCCGAAGCGTGCGCCCGCTTTCTTGCTTGGGCACTGACTCACACTTTCTTTCGGCTTCGTGTCCGTTTTGCAGACCGTGTCCCGGAAGAGGGGGGGGCCTTGCTTGTGGGCAGCCCTGCAAGTCTAAAAAATATGCTGATACTCGTGGCGAGCTCTCGGCGAGAGCTCTACTTCTTCACGCCACCCAAGCGCCTTGAAGGCCGGATCTCTTCGAGACTCTTTCGTTTGCTTGGAGGTGTCTCTACTGGCGCCGATAACACACCAGATACGTTTGAATCTTCGGGGCAAGTCCTCAGGAACCATTTAGATGAGGGGCGCTTGGTCGTGATCTTGGCAGATGACTCGTCGGCCAAGGGCGGTGTCGATACGCCGGCGTTGCAGGCGACATTCAAGTTGTTAACGCAAGGGTTTCAGGTGCCGATTTTGCCCGTACACCTTGGCGGCTTTCGACGGCGTGCGTTGCTGCCAATCGTTCATGTGACTTTTGGCAAAGCTTTGCCGCCGAATTTTTCCTTGGGCGTTGTGGAAGGTGCAATGCGCGCTCTGGATGCGTCCTCAGATTGAGGAGGGCGTCTGAAAGCGAGCGCTCTCTCGAGTCAGCCGCGTTTGCGCGAAAAGGGCCAGATCCGGCTTAGCAAGCCAGATCGAGTCGGAGGCTCTTCGGGAAGCTCTTTGAGCACGGTCTCTGCGGCGCGGAGATAATCTTTCACGCAAGGGACGCAGCCGCTGTCACAGCAAACGTAATTTTTGGGGTCTGCTTGGCCGCAGACGAGGCGTTGGACGGAGTCGGCGAGGGTCACATGCAGATTGTTCTTCTGCATTGCCTTCTTGAGCACTTCATCGAAGTGCGGATGATGGATAATGTTCTCGCGCGGTCCGTTTGTCATAAAACGAAGTCTAACGTGGAAAGTGCTTTTCGCCATCATGGGGCACAAGTACCCATGTTGGGCGCCTTTTTCGAACCGGGTCTCTGAATATGAATCGTCCGTTCAGCAACTGCTTGGCCGCGTTGTGTCTGCTCTCCGTGGCATGTACATCAGCTCCGCTGACCGGGCGGAGTCAGTTCCTCCCATTTCCTGCTTCTGTCGAGAATGAGATCGGGGCGAATGCTTGGGAAGAGGCTCTCCTCGAGGCAGATCAAGAAGGTGTCTTGGTGACAAGCGGCCCTCAAGCTGCCGAAGTGCGGCATGTGGGAAGAGCCATCGCGAATGCGGCAAAGCGTCATCCCGAAACGAGCCAACTGACTCAGGGTTACGACTGGGAGTTCGTACTGATCGAGTCGGACCAGGTGAATGCATGGGCATTGCCTGGAGGGCGGTCTGCTGTCTACACAGGCTTGCTTGGAGTTGCGACGGATGAGGATGAGCTCGCGGCTGTCATGGGGCACGAAGTGGCTCATGCATTGGCGCGTCATGCGGGAGAGCGCATGACCCAGGTCTTGATCGTGAATGCGGGGCTCACGGCCGCCATGTTGCTGTCCGAGGATATGGATCCAGAGGATCGTGAACTTCTGCTCGCCTCTCTCGGTCTTGTGAGTGAGACCGGGGTTTTGCTGCCTTTTTCTCGCACGCACGAGTCAGAGGCGGATGAGATTGGATTGCTCTTGTCAGCAGATGCAGGTTACGACCCACGTGCTGCGGTGCGTTTGTGGAAGAAAATGGCCGCTTTAAGTGCTGATCGCCCGCCGGAGCTTTTGTCGACTCATCCGAGCGAAGCCACGCGTCTTGCCGACCTGGCAGAGATCATGCCCGAGGCAATGCAGGTCTGGATGCGGGCAAAGTCGGAGGGGAGGTAGCTGGTTTTGACTTGGGATGTTGCACCCGAACGGAGGGGCGCTCACCTGTCGAGTAAGAGATGCCTTCCGGGTGCCGTGCACCAGCGTGTGCCCGGGAAGGCTATTTCGTCTTTGTCTTCTGAATCCACGAGTGCAACGAGCAGCACGTCGTCCGGAGCGAGTTTGATGTGACGTTCTGTCTCATCAGTGCATGTTCCGTCAGGCTGGCAGCGGGCATAGAGAGGAGCGTCCGTTGCAGGGTTCACAGACTGCATGCCGACTTGATCCCTTGTGGCAGCTTTGTCGTCACTTTCTGGTGCGCCATGAATCCAGAGCGCTCCGGGTGTGGTTTGGTGAAGAAGTGCCGGGCCAAGCGTGGAGGCAATGGCCCCTGCCTTTGCTTGGCTTACGACGAGAACGCGAGCGCGTAGAGCCTCTTTGGCGATACCCCGAGTCGGTCCTGTCCAGCGCTCTTCTCTGAATAACTGCCGTGCACAACTGGCCGACATCGCGGCCCACTCTGAGGCGCTCGGTGAATATCCACCACCGCCCGGAGTGGTGATGGTGACCCCCAAGGCTTTGATGATGTCTTCGCCGGGCTTGCCCGATTCGGCGCGGAGCCCAAAGGGCCGCGTCATGCGGCGCTCTGCAAGGATCGATGCCTCCAAGGGGCGTAGAAACTCGAGTTCCCGGACCACGCCGTCGCCACCGCGCCAGACGCCGTCTCCTCCTGAGGCCCTGCGAATTGCGAACTGTTTCACCACGACCGGATAGCGTTGTTCCAGGACTTCGGGGTCCGTGATGCGCGTGTTGGTCATATGCGTGTGGACAGCGCTTTCGCCGTCAAAGCCGTAGCCTGCTCCGGCACCGCCGCAGATCGTTTCGTAGTAGCCAAAGGCATCATCACCCATGGAGAGGTTGTTCATGGTTCCCTGCGAGGCCGCGAGCTTGCCAAGGGCGCCGTAGAGAACGTCTACCACGCGCTGACAAGTTTCTACATTTCCGCCGACGACTGCTGCTGGATGGACAGGGTCCAGGAGAGAGCCGGGAGGGATGTAGATGTCCAGTGGCGACATGCACCCCTCGTTCAATGGAATGGGGCGATCTGCGAGTGTGCGGAAGACGTACAGGACGGCAGCACGCGTTACGGCGCGTGGCGCATTGCGATTTCCGGATTGCTGCGGCGACGTCCCAGAAAAATCTACCTGGGCACGTCCGTCCCGAATGCGGATTTCGACGCGAATGCTCGACCCGTCGTCGAGAGTGTCTTCAAAAGTTCCGCTATTCAAAGTCGAGATGACATTGCGCATGACATCAGCGGCGTTCTCTTCAACATGCTTCATCCAGCGTTGCACTGAGTCAGTTGTTTCTTGTTCGCAGAGCTCGTTCAGAAGTCTTGCGCCCATGACGTTGCATGCAACCTGTGCGCGGAGATCGCCTTCTCGCTCGTCGAGGCCTCGTGCTCCGGCATCTCTCAAGATGCCCAGGACTTCCTTTTCGTGAAAGCATGCATCGCGTAGCAGAAGTACGTCTCGGAACAGAGCTCCCTCTTCATCGATGTGTGTTGAGAAGGGAGGCATGGAGCCAGGGCGAATTCCACCGACATCGGAGTGGTGCCCGCGGTTGGCAACCAGGAAGGCCAGCTTGCCTTCACGGAAGATTGGTGAGACCACGGTCAGGTCTGGAAGATGAGAGCCGCCCCCGTAGGGATCGTTGCTGAGCCATGCATCTCCGGGCTGCATGGTCTGGCGAGCGAGAAGCCCTCGAACCGTTTCACCTATCGCGCCGAGGTGGACGGGGATGTGGGGCGCGTTCGCAACGAGATGCCCCCGTGCGTCAAAGAGCGCGCATGAAAAGTCGAGGCGTTCTTTGATATTGGTCGAGTGTGCGACTCGGCGAAGGTGTTCACCCATCTGGGATGCAATGGACATGAACCGATTGCCCATGACTTCCAGAGTGACTGGGTCGGGGGCAGCGCGAGCCTTCTCTGTAGGCTCAAGGGCTTGTTTGCCCGGCGGCGCGAGCGTTGTTCCGGGCTCAAGATCTTCAAGGATGAGTTGTCTATGGGCGTCGACTCGCGCTTTCCACCCGGCTTCGACAACAGTTGTCGCGCAGTCTTCGACCACAAGCGCAGGGCCATCGAAGCAGGCTCCAGGGTTCAGCCGTTCACGTACGAAAAGAGGCATGACACCACTGTTGTCGTCGGCAACCGCTGGGTAAGTCGTTGGCTCGGAGGCCGTTTGATTTTCGGTCACTGTCACTGCGACCGCTTCTGCTCGAGCGGCCACGATTTCCATGGGGCGTCTAGATTGTAAGAAGCCGAAGTAGCGCTCGTGCAGTGCTTCGAAGGACGCTTGCCAGTTTGCCGACCACGGAACGGTGAGCGTGGCATCTGCACCTGAGTACCGCACGTCGACGGTACGGAGAATGTGGAAATCGCGCACTCCCTGCGTGGAGAGCGAGCCGATAGCGGCAGCTACTGGAAACGGCGG
>Ga0315339_1002564_pt1 | contig 13677 bp, 13 predicted proteins | sample ASW17metaG_FD_204514 | JGI IMG/M metagenome (GOLD analysis project Ga0315339, IMG submission 204514) | Ammonia-oxidizing marine archaeal communities from Pacific Ocean, United States - ASW #17 | ecosystem: Environmental > Aquatic > Marine > Oceanic | place: USA: California | collected 2016-12-05
CCGTCCCGGGGGTCGGCGGTGAAACGGTAGGCTTTGGCCAAGGCGGCCGGGCCCAGGAATGTCGGATCCACTTCAAGGACTGTGCAGTCTGAGAAACAAGAACCGCACATTATGCACGACGTGACGTCGGACAGATGTAGCATGGACTCGTTGGAGGCGATATATTCGGCCTCCGGCTCGGGTCCTTCGGGCTTCAGATAAGGCTCGACCTCATTGATCTTGTCCCAGAAGCTGTCGAAGTTGACGACCAGGTCCTTAATCACCGGCATATTGCCCGCTGGCTCCACGGTGATTACACCATTTTTGATGGCTGTGGAGGCTTGGGTCTTGCAGGCCAGTCCGGCATGTCCGTTGATGCGTACAGCGCAGGAACCGCAGATGGAACTGCGGCAAGAACAGCGCAGGCTGAAGGTGCCGTCAAAGTCCTCGCGAACCTTGATCAGGGCATCCAGTACCGTGCCGTTGTCTTCGATCGCGACCGTAAATTCTTGCCAGTACGGCTGAAGGTCAGCCACTTCCGGGTCGAACCGTTTTATATTTAGTTTGACGTCCATCGGCTAGTATTTCCTCTCTTCAGGAGTCCACTGAGTGATGCTGACGGGCGCGTAGGACAGATCCGGTCCCGCCTCGCCTTTCTTGATCACCAGATGCTTCATCCAATTTTCGTCGTCGCGGTCGGGGTAGTCGGTGCGGGCCTGGGCTCCCCGGCTGTCCTTGCGGTTCAGGGCGCTCATGGCTATGGGGGTGGCATTGTCGAGCATAAAGCCCAGTTCCAGGGCAAATATCAGGTCGGTATTGAACACCTTACCCTTGTTATCCACTGGGACCGTCTCGTAGCGCTTCTGGAGCTCAACGAGGTCTCCCAAGGTCTCTTTCATGCCGTCTTCGTTCCGGTAGACCGCCAGGTTGCGATTCATCGACTCGCCCATGCCCAAGCGGACAGATGCGATCCGGTCGCCGTTCTGGGGCCGATCCAGCAGGTCTTGGATGCGCTTCTCTTCGTTGCGTACTGCTTGGTCGACGTTAAATTCGACGTAGTCGGAATTTCTCGAAGCCTCGCCAGCGTGGATGCCCGACCGCTCACCGAACACGATGGTGTCCAGCAGCGAGTTGGCTCCCAAGCGGTTACCGCCGTGGACGCTGACGCAGGCGCACTCGCCGGCGGCGTAGACACCGGGCAGATTGGTCTGGCCGTCAACGTTGGTACGGATTCCGCCCATGGCGTAGTGCATACCGGGCCGGATCGGAATCGGGTCTGTGATCATGTCAACGCCCACCAGGTCGATGCCGATCTCTCGGATCTGGCTGAGCTTCTCCATAATCATTGCTTCCCCGAGGTGGCGACAGTCCAGGTAGACACAGCCGTCCACGCCGTTTCCGGCGTTGATCTCGGTCTGTTCTGCCCTGGAGACAACGTCACGGGAGGCCAGCTCCATCATATTGGGAGCGTACTTCTCCATGAAGCGGTTGCCGTCTTTATCCAAAAGGTACGCGCCCTCACCCCTGGCTGCTTCGGAGATCAGAACTCCGCTGCCGGCCAGTGTGGTGGGGTGGTATTGGACCATTTCCATGTCCATGAGCTCGGCCCCGGAGTTGAAGGCCAGAGCGGAACCGTCGCCGGTACAGATCAGGGCGTTGGTGCTGGGCTCGAAGACCCGACCGAATCCGCCGGTGCAGAAGATGACCGTCTTGGCGCGGATAGCGAAGACCTGGCCGGTGCGTATCTCCAGGGCCATCACTCCACAGACCTGGCCGTCTTCGATGATCAATGAGCTGACGAACCATTCTTCATAGCGCCGGACGCCGGACTTGATAAGCTGCTCGAACATCACGTGCAGCAAGGCCTGTCCGGTGAAGTCACCGACGAAGAAGGTGCGGGCGCGGCGTTGACCGCCGAAGGCCCGGGTACCCAGGCGTCCCTCGTCGTCACGGTTGAAGGTGACGCCGAAGTGTTCCATATCGATGAGGGCTTGGCCCGCTGCCTTGCACATGACCTCGATAGCGTCCTGGTCGCCCAGGAAGTCGCTGCCTTTAACAGTGTCGTAGGCATGGTCTTCCCACTCGTCACCACGGTCTGTTAGGGCGGCGTTTATGCCGCCTTGGGCCGCATTCGAGTGGCTGCGCACGGGGTGAACTTTGCTGATGATTGCAGTGGTGGCACCGCCGGCACGAGCCGCGATAGCTGCTCGCATTCCTGCCAGACCAGCGCCGATTACCAGGACATCATGCTCAAGCATGCTTGTCTATTTCCTCCAAATTCGCCTTAGTCTTGGACAGGGTATCCACTGGCCGAAGACCGCCACATATACTATCAAAAAAGAGTGCCTCAATCCAGCGTGCGCCAGACGCGGCTCCCATCATCTTATTTGGGCAACAACGGCTGGGCCAAAAGCAGCGATGCTATCGTCTTTCCGTCGTTGATCTCGCCAGTCTTGAACATCGTTACCGCCTGGTCGAAGGGCACCCGGACGACCTCGATATTCTCGTCATCGTCGCCCTGCAGCTTGGAGGCCCTGAGGCCGGTGGCCAGGTAGGCGTGCATGTATTCGGTCGCCCAACCTGGAGCAACCCAGAAACTGGACAGGTGTTCCAGTTTGTCGGCGGTGTAGCCGATCTCTTCTTGCAGCTCCCTTAGGACCGCTTCTTCCGATACCTCGCCTTCTTCAACACCACCGGCAGGCACCTCGAGCAGCGCCGACTCAGCAGGCTTCCGGAACTGACGCACCAACACCACGTTGCCATCGTCGTCGATAGGGACGATACACACGGCATGGGAGTGCTCAACGATCTCTCTGGTCGCGTCGCGGCCACTGGGCATGCGCACAGTATCCACGCGCACATTGATGATGTGGCCTTCGTAGATGCGTTTTGAGCTTATTGTCGGTTCCGAATGAAAGTCGGCAGACAACTCGCCGGAGTTTTCGGAGAAATTTTCTGGCATGCTTACTGGCCCCTGATGCTGAAACCCAAGCGGCGGGTCAGCGTGCCGAAAAAATAGCTCGATGGATGGGCGCGCAGGAACCTGGCCTTGTGAGGGCTTTGTTTCAGTTCTACCTTGTCTCCCAGGTCCAGGGGATGATCGACGATGCCGTCGACGGCCAATATGGCTTCTTGGTGGCCTTCCAGGGTAAGCGTCACCTCGGTTGACGCTTTGAGAACCAACGCGGCGCTCAGCCCCATGTGGGCCGCCACGGTCTTGAGCACTATAGAGTCGGACTCCGGATCCAATATGGGACCGCCGACCGCCAGGTTATATCCCGTGCTGCCGGTGGCAGTGGACACGATCACACCGTCGGCCCTGAACGTTGTAACAGGAGCGCCGTCGATGGTCCCGGCCACCGTCACCACGCGAGATACAGCCCCTCTGGTCAAGACCACATCGTTCAACGCGTGGTAGGGGCCGTCAGTCTTGGCGGAGTTGGCCCTGGTCACCGTGGCCTGCAGCATGTTTCGTTCGTCTATCCGAGGAGGGTTTTCGCCGCCATTGAAGTAGAACGGCAGCCTTTCCATGGCCTCGTCCACCTGGAGTTCAGTCATGAAGCCAAGCCGCCCCATGTTGACGCCGACGATGGGTATGCCGGCGGGTCCGGTGAAGTTCACCGCCCGCAAGATGGTACCGTCGCCACCCACCGTGATCACAAGGTCGGTGTTCTCGGCCCTGGGCAACAATGATTCCAGGTTCTCGGCCGGGGACAGCCAGCTTTCCTGCGACAGGTTCAGTTGGTGGAGAATGGCCGTGCTGAGGTCCAATGCCTCAGGCACTCTGGCGTTGTAGATGATCCCTATATTCTTCATCTGTTTTTCATCGCGTCAGGCCCGGCATTTCTCGAGCATTTCTATGGCCTGTTTCTTAATTCCAGATTCTTAATTATGAACCTTTTTTAATTAGGCTGCTCCTCTCGTCATCTTTTGGGTCCATTTAAGGCATCCCTATATAGCCAGGGCCTTGACCGCTTCTTGGGCAGCCTCCATGACGAACCCGGGAGCGATGCCCATGAACACCATGGCGGCTCCGGCGATACCCAGCGCCAGCCAAGGCGCAGGCGATGCAGTAATCTTCTGATCGGATGTGGCCGGCTCGGTGAACATGACCCGGATTATTCGGACGTAGTAGTAGGACGAGACCGCACTATTTATCACGCCAAGGATGGCCAGCCAGATCAGTCCGCTGTCCACCGCCGCCGTGAAGATGTACAACTTGGCGATGAATATGCCGGTGGGCGGCACCCCGACCAGCGCCAGCAATGACAGGGCCAGAATTATGGCCAGCACCGGATTCCTGCTCGATAAGCCGGCGTAGTCGCTGATCTGGTCGCTGTTGATCTTGGAGCTGATTATGGTGATGGCGAAGAACGCCGTCAGGTTGGCTGCCGTGTAGGCCGCCAGGTAGAACAGGACTGAATCCGGACCTATGGCCGCGAACTCCGGGGCCCTGAAGACGCCCTCGCCCGACTTCACTCCGGCCGCCACGCCCACCAGGATGTATCCGGCATGGGAGATTGTGCTGAAGCCAAACAGACGCCTGATGTTGCTCTGGCTGATGGCCACCAGGTTTCCGATGACCATGGAAGCCGCGGCCAATCCGGCGATGAGTATTCCCCAGTCCAGTGCCACATCGAAGAACCCGGTGAAGAATACCCGTATCACCACCGCAAAGGCGGCGGCCTTGCTGGCCACTGATAGGAATCCCACAACCGGCGTGGGCCCTCCCTCGTATACGTCGGGCACCCACATCTGGAAAGGGGCCGCAGAGAGCTTGAAGCCAAAGCCGGCAATCATCAGGATTATGCCTATGAACAGGGCATAGTTGCCAAAGGGTATGTCCCCTGTTGCCTGACCGACGGCCGTGGATATCTCCGATAATTCAGTGCTACCGGTAAAGCCGAAGACCAACGCCATTCCATAAAGCATCAGGGCCGAGCTTATCGCGCCGATTATCAGGAACTTCATACCCGCTTCGCTGGAGCTCTTGGTCAGCAAGAACGCGGTCAGGGCGGCCAGCGGTAGGGTGGTCAACTCCAGGGAGACATAGATCGTGATCAACTCGGTGGCGGCCGCCATCAACATCATCCCGGTGGCCGCGAACAATATCAGCGCGAAGTACTCACCCTGGAACCGCTCCATGGTGCGCACGTAGTCGGTGGAACCGAGCACTACCAAAGCTACCGAACCGATGATCAAGAAGTTGAAGAACAGGGCGAACCGGTCCACTGATAACGCGCCAAGCAAGATGCTGGGGTCGTCGCCAGAGAAAGCTTCCGCCCCCTTGAGCAGACTGGTGGACCCGCCCAGGTCATAGAACTGGATCAGGCTCATCACAAATGGTGCGGCCAGCGCGGTGAAGGCTAGGTAGGGCAGCAGGCTCTTCTTCGGAATCACCAGGTCCAGAAGGATGATCAGGAGCGCTACTCCGGCCATGGCCAGGTAGGGGGATAAAACGTAAAAATCGTGAACTGACATTACGGGTTGATCACCCCATTAAGGACGTCCACCATGGGGTTGAGTCCCGACTCAAACACGTCGGTCAACAGTGAGGGCCAGATACCGACCCCGATGATTGTAATCACCATCAACACCAAGGGCGCGGCCTCCACCAATGACGCGTCGGTCAAATCGTCGAACGTTTCCCGGCGTATCCCGAAGAACGTGCGTTCCATCATCCAGAGGATGTATCCGGCCGCGAAGACGATGCCAAAGACCGCCACCACCGTAGGCCACGCATATGCCTGGTAGGCGCCCATGAACACCAATAGCTCAGATACGAACCCACTCAACCCCGGCAGTCCCAACGACGCCAACCCGGCGATAAGCATGGCAACGGCCACCACGGGCATGCGCCCGGCCAAACCGCCAAGGTCCGGGATGTAGCGGGTGTGGGTTTTTTCATAAACCAACCCTGCGGCCAGGAACAACAGGCCTGTAACTGTGCCGTGCGTGAATAACTGCATGGCCGCGCCGTTCAGCCCGGTAACGGTCAGCGTGCCTTGGGATATTCCCACGGAGCCGATGCCCACCAACACCAAGCCCATATGGCTGATGCTGGAATAGGCGATGAGCCGCTTCAGGTCGGTCTGCCGCATGGTGATTACGGCGCCGTAGATGACGCTGATCACCCCCAGAGCCACCAACGCCCAGGCGAAGCGATCAGTCTGTGATGGGAACATGCCCACGTTTATCCGAAGTAGCCCGTAGCCGCCCATCTTTAGCAGCACCCCGGCCAGCATTACGCTGGCGGCAGTAGGCGCGTCTGTATGTGCGTCGGGCAGCCAGGTATGCACGGGCCAGGTCGGCAGCTTGATGGCGAACCCGACGAAGAAGAGCCAGAACAGTCCGGACATTGGAATCAGTAGTCCGGCGGAGGTCAGCATCGTAGCTTCGGTGGAGAGGGCCACCATGTTGAATGTGCCGATGTCGGCTGTCAGGAAGACTGCGACTATACCAACCAACATGAAGGCGCTGCCCAGGATGGTGAAGATCAGGAACTTCATGGCCGAGTATTCTTTCCGGCCGCTGCCCCAGACGGAGATCAGCATGAACATGGGCACCAGCTCCAACTCCCAGAAGAGGAAGAAGAGCAGCAGGTCCATGGAGGTGAAGACGCCCATGACCGCTGTTTGGAGCACCAAGAGCCAGATGAAATATTCTTTGACCCTAGACCCAATGTGCCAGGACGCCAACACCGCACACATGCCCAGCAGCCCCGTCAAAGCGACCAAAGGCGCGCTGAGGCCGTCAACGGTCAGCAGGAAGTCGGCGTTGAGGCCCACGTCCGGAATCCAGGTGATCTGGTCAACGAACTGGAACCTTGCCGCTCCCTCACCACGGTCGAAGGCGCCGAAGACGATCAACGACAGCACCATGTCGGCCAGGGCGATCAGCACGGCGAAATTACGCACGTTCTTGTCGCCTTTGACCACCAAAAGCAAGACCAGCGCTCCCACCGCAGGGAGGAACACCGTCGCCGTCAAAAGTCCGTTAAAGCCTTCTACCATTAAGTCCTTATGCCAATGACAGGGCCAGGATTATCGCCAGGACGCCAAAGGCGATCCCGGTGGCGTATGCCTGAACCTGTCCCGTTTGAACCTTGCCGATAGCCTTGCCGATGTTCCGGAAGAACCATCCGATCAGGTCAACTATGCCGTCCACCAGGTTGCGGTCCAGCCAATCCGTAATACCAGAGATTATCTTGTAGAACCATTTCCGGACGATTACGTCTTCGTAGAGCTTGTCCAGGTAGTATTTTTGAGAGATCAGGGTATGGACGGATCCCAGACGCTCCAAGGGGTCTTTCTCCTGGCCCCGTCTGCGGGCATAGAGCAAGGCTGCCAGTCCAGCTCCGGATAGTGCTGCCACCGTCGAGATAGTCGCCATCCAGCGGCTGAAATCGAGGGTCGGGGCGTGTTCGTGGAAGCCCAGCGCCGTCTGCAGACCATCGCCCAAGAACCCGGTTATCCAGTGTCTTGGGATGCCTATCTCTTCGGTCCATTGCGGGTTGGCCAGGTAGCCCAAGAATACTGCAACGACTCCCAGAACCACCATCGGCAACACCATCGGCCAGGGCGACTCGTGCAGATGGATACCACCGTGGCCGCCGTGACTCGCCTCAGCAGAGGGGTCGGCCAGGGCCTTGTCTTCCATCTCTTTCTCGATGCCGCCTCGGAAATCTCCGTGGAAGGTCATGATGATCATCCGGATGGTGTAGAAAGCCGTTACTACCACGCCGGCGATCAACGCTGAGAAGGTCACTCGGCTGACCCAGGTGTCCACCAGCCCTGTGCCGTTCCAGGCGCCCAGTAATATCTCGTCTTTACTCCAAAACCCGGCCAACGGAATGATGCCGACCAAGCTCAGACCGGCGATCATCACCAGGATGTAGGTCACAGGCATGACTTTTCGCAGTCCGCCCATGTAGCGCATGTCGAAGGTGCCCGTGGCGTGGTTGACGCTGCCGGCCCCCAAAAATAAGAGGGCCTTGAACGCTGCGTGGGTCACCAGGTGGAAGATGGCCGGGGCGTACAACCCCAGCCCTAGGGCCGCCATCATGTAACCCAACTGGCTAACCGTGGAGTAGGCCATGACCCGTTTGATGTCATTCATAACCAGGCCCATGGACGCCGCAAACACGGCGGTGAACGCGCCGACCAGAGCAACAACAGTCATGGCGTCGGTTGAGGCTTGGAAGACCGGGAAGAACCGGGCTACCAGGAACACGCCGGCGGCAACCATCGTCGCCGCGTGGATCAGGGCGCTGACCGGGGTCGGGCCTTCCATGGCGTCGGGGAGCCAGGTGTGCAGTGGGAACTGGCCAGACTTTCCGGCGGATCCGGCAAATATTCCTAGGGCCAGCCAGGTCAGCACACCACCGGTCAATATGGCGCCGGAAGCGATGACTTCTGGTTGGGCCGCTGCCCAGATGTCTGGGATGTGAAATGCGTTCAACCCGGCGGCGGCAAATGTGTCGGCCTGGGTAACGAGATACAAGACGGCGATCAAGAAGCCGACATCTCCGATACGGGTGATGATAAAGGCTTTCTTGGCCGCGGCAGCCGCGGCAGGACGCTCATGCCAGAACCCGATGAGCAGGTAGGACGAAACACCCACCAACTCCCAGAACATGTAGAGCTGGATGATGTTGGACGACAATACAAGCCCTAACATGGCGGCGGTGAACAAGGACATGTAGGCGTAGTAGCGGGAGAAGCTGGCGTCGCCCTTCATGTAACCCAGCGAATAGATCTGCACCAGCAAGCTGACTCCGGTGACCACCACTAACATCAGGGCGGTCAAAGGGTCGACAAGCAGTCCGAAATCGATGGTCGCTCCACCGATCTCCAGCCATTCCATGGGCTCGAATTCCAGGTTGTGGCCCAGTATCACTGACCGCAACGTCAGGATCGAGAGCACCAGCGCGGTGCCGAGGGCGGCGATAGTCACCAAGCCGCTGATCAAGGAATAGCGGTTGAAGAACGGCCGAACCACCAATGCGGCGAACGTAAAGGAGCCCAGAGGCAACAAGAGAATCAACCAGATGGCGAGTTCGCTTACCATCTATAGCTTCCTGAGTATCTCTTCGGCGACGTGTTCTCGTCCTTTGGGGACGTATATTTTGAACGGGACCCGCTCGGCCCAGTCCAAAATATTGCCCTCCGGCAGGATGCGGGTGGGCAGGCCCTCACCTTCGAGGACTTCCTTCCACATCTCGGCCAACATCAGGTTGGGCGTTTGTTTGAATTCAACCCACATATTCTAGTTTCGCAACTGAGTAGCTTCTGTTAGATCGACTGATTCGTTGGTCCGGTACATGGCGAAGACTATCCCCAGTCCCAGGGCAATCTCAGCGGCGGCCACCGTGATGATGAAAATGGCGAACACCTGCCCGGTCAGTACGGTACTGATATCGTCCTGTATCGCCGCAGGCACCAGGTATTTGGCCATGGCCACCAAGGTCACGTTAACTGCGTTGAACATCAACTCGATGGACATCAATACGGCCAGTACGTTACGCCTAGCCAGCGACCCATAGAGTCCGATGCAGAATAGTATCGCCGAGACGATCAGAAAGGCTTCAAATGACATGGTTTGCTAGCCCCTCCTCCGTCCAGGATCTGGCCGCACCAATACCAATGCGCCAATCAACGCCGCCAATAGCAATACCGATACCGCCTCAAATGGCAGCACGTAATCACTGATTAATAGGTCGGCCAAGCCCGATTCCTGCACCTCGGCCTGTTCCTCGGGGCTGGTGACTCCCTCTTCTACAAGGACTTCGTCGGTGAGCGTGGTCACGGCGCTGGTCTGCACCAGTTCGGCTTTGCCCTGCTGTGCTTCGGGCAAGTATTCCCATTTTGTGTCGACAGCCACCGCAACCAGGGCAGAAAACAACAGCGCGGCGAAGACCAAGGCCGGTATCTGGAGACGGTTAGGCATGTTGCCTCGCTTTACGTCTCTGGTCAGCATCACGGCGAAGATTATCAGGATGGCGATCGCGCCGACGTAGATCAGGACCTGGACCACCGCCAGAAATTCGGCGCTGAGCAGGATGAAGAAGCCCGCCACGGCGATGAATACAACTATCAAAAGCAGCGCGGCGCGGAACAGATCCGGGACCAAAACCACCCCCAACGCTCCGCCGACAGCCATCACGCTCAAGAGCCAAAAGACGACATCCTGAAAGAGCATCTACTCGCCTTCCTCAGCGTTGTTCGGCTCGGACACAGGCTCGCTGCCTTCCACGAAAGACGAGTCCACGGGAGGCTGTTGATCCATCAGGTCGGACGGTACAGGCCGGTTGATCCTCATGCCCGCCTTTTCCTTTTCATGCCAACGCCACGACTCGCGGCCCACCTCCTGCCAGTCTAAGGGACGGCCAGCTCTGGGGTCGTAACCGGTCTCCTCAAGTTGAGGCCGAAAGAAGGTGCTGGGGTGCTTGTCGGCCTGGCGCAAATGGTCGATGTCGATGATCATGTTCTTCCGGGAATACTGGCCCTGCTCGAATCCACTGCCCATGTACAGCGCATCGTAGGGACACGCCTCAACGCAGAGGCCGCAGAACATGCACCGGTTGATGGAGATATCGAAAACTTCCAGCCGGTATTTGTCGCCCTGGGCCGGAGCGGTCTCGCTGGGTGTGGTCACGATCTTGATGATCCCCAGCGGGCAATACTTGGCGCAAGAAGCACAGCCGGTGCAGCGCTCTTCATACCAAACGAATTCCTCGCCTCGGAACCTGGGATGTTGTTTGTTTCGTTCTTCAGGGTACTGAACGGTAAACGGTTTCTTGGTCAGGTTCTTGAGGGTGACCAAAAGACCCTTGGCCATGTTTATTCCGTACATATTAATCGGCCTCCTCAGTTGAGAGGGTTGCGCTCATAACCGGCTCGGCGGGCCGGACTTTTTCCTTGATCAGCGTGCCAAAGATCAGCAGGCAGGCAAAGGCCACTCCAAAGTTGATACCGGCCATGATCCACAGGTCGGTGGTGTCCAGAGCGCCCGTGCTGTCACGCAGGAAGTAGATCTCAAGCGCGGTGGCGAACAGATTGATGATGCTGAGCGGCAGCAGGAACTTCCAGGCAAAGGCCAAAAGCTGATCGATGCGCAGGCGAGGAAACGTTGCCCGAATCCAACTGAAGATGAAGGCCAGTACGCCAATCTTCATCAGGAACCAGGCCCAGCCAAGGTAGCTGGATGCCGGGCCAGACCAGCCGCTGAGGAACAGTGTCACCATCACGGCGGAAGACGTCAGCACTGCGCCGAACTCGGCGGCCTGGATCAGGGCGAATTTCACCCCGCTGTATTCGATGTGGTATCCGGCAATGATCTCCGATTCAGCTTCAGCCAGGTCAAAGGGCGTGCGGTTCAATTCCGCTGACGTCCCGGCAAAGAAGACGAAAAAGGCCAACGGTTGTACCAATAAGAAGGGCACTGTCTGGGCGGATACAACGTCATTGAGAGACATAGAACCGGCTACCATGACCACACCCAACAGGGACATGACCACCGGCACTTCATAGCTGATCAGCACCGCAACGCCCCGGGAGGCACCCCACATGGCGTATCTATTGTCCGACGCCCAACCGGCCATGAATATGGCTATCGACGTGATAGAGGTGACGGCCAGGATATACAGGACGCCGACGTTCAGGTTGGCCAAGGCTGTGTCTTTGGCAAAGGGAACCACGGCCATCATTAAGACGACTGGGGCCAGCATCGCCACCGGGACAATGGTGAACAAGATGCGGTCTGCACCCTTGGGAGTTAAGTCTTCTTTAAAGAGCAGTTTGACCAGGTCGGCCAACGGCTGCAGCGTGCCGAAAGGCCCCCAACGGTTTGGCCCCACACGGTTGTGGAACCGGCCGATGAGCCGGCGTTCCACCCAGGAAAATAGTCCAGCGCCGAGCAGGACTCCGTTGACCAGCATCATCATGATGGCGATGCCGGCAACTACATAGGACAGGCCGCAGGGCAGCACGTGCCCCACTCCCTCGTAGATCACCCGGAACAACAAGGTGTCGTAAAGGACGTTATCGGCGCCTAGGACACAGTTCAACGGTCCACTTCACCCATGTTGATGTCCAGGCTACCCAGAGTGACGATCATGTCCGCCAGTTTCCAGCCGACCAGGAGATGTTCGGTCACGGTCAGGTTGATCAGCGAAGGCGAGCGGACCTTACAACGATAAGGGCTTATGCCGCCGTCTGACACCAAATAAAAGGCCAGTTCGCCCTTGGAGGCCTCGACCCGTCCGTAGGCTTCAGCCCCGGGTTCAGGCCGCAGTACCAGAGGCACATCGGCACGGGTCGGCCCCGGCTCGATCTGCTGAATGCACTGCCTCACCATGCGGATGCTCTGGTAAATCTCCTGCATGCGTACCCAGAACCGGTCGTAGTTGTCACCGCCGGTGGCCGTCGGCACGTCGAACTCCATGCGGTCATAGGCGTCGTAGGGCGCCATCTTGCGCCAATCCCAGTCCGATCCGCTGGCCCGGAGAACCGGCCCGCTGACCGAAGCGTTGATCGCCAGGTCCAGGGGCAACAGGCTGACTCCACGAGTGCGGACCATGACGATCTCGTTCTCCAAAATCAATTGTTCGATCTCTTTGAATTCGACGTCAAAGTCCTTGAGGAACTGGTCCAGGGCCGGCCAGAAATCTTCCGGGGCGTCGAAGAACACGCCGCCGGGGCGCATATAGCTAACTGTTATTCGCGCTCCGCAGAGCATCTCGAACAGGTCCAGTATCCGCTCCCGTATCCGGAAAGCATACATCAAGGGGGTTCCCAGGGTGCCCAGGTCCTGCAGGAAGAAGCCGATGCCCATCAGGTGGCTGGCCACCCGTTGCAGCTCGGCAGTCAGCGTCCGGAGGTACTTTGCTCGCTGGGGCACTTCAACGCCCAGCAGTTCTTCCACCGCCAGACAATAGGCCTGGTTATTGATCATGGAAGAGACGTAGTCCAAACGATCGGTCAGGGTGACGATCTGGGTGTAGTTGCGTTCTTCAGCCAGCTTCTCTGTGCCACGGTGGAGGTAGCCGAAGATCGGCTCAACTTCCAGTATCTCCTCACCGTCAAAGGTAACGCGCAGCCGGAACACCCCGTGGGTACTGGGGTGCTGTGGCCCGATATTCACCGTCATCGGCTCAGTTTGGATCGGCATAGTGAGAAAGCAGTCAGCCATCAGCCATCAGCGATCAGCTATCGACTAGCTGACTGCTGATGGCTGATGGCTACAAAAAATCCTTCCGCAGTGGGTGGCCTTCGAAGCCCTCCCACAGCATTATTCTCTTCATATTTGGGTGTCCGGAGAAGCTGATACCCATCAGGTCCCAGATCTCCCGTTCCTGGAAATCGGCCCCCCGCCACACGTGGTAGACCGAGGGCAGACTGAGTTTTTCACGGCCGTCGAGACGCGTCTTGACGATTGTCATGTGCCTTTTATTCATCGAAGTCAGGTGGTAGACGATCTCGAAATGGTTGATGTAATCGACAGCGGATATGGAGTTCAGAAAATTGAAGTCCAAGCCTGAGTCCGACTTCAGAAAGTTAGCGGCGTCAGCAATCTTGGCTGGTTTGACCCAGAGTACGTCGTCACAGACGCCTGTTCCCGCCAGGGAGTCAGGTACACCGGCGCTGACCTGCTCAGCCAACCGCTCGCTGCTCAACTGCAGAACGGCCATCTATGGCT
>Ga0315339_1002565_pt1 | contig 13673 bp, 6 predicted proteins | sample ASW17metaG_FD_204514 | JGI IMG/M metagenome (GOLD analysis project Ga0315339, IMG submission 204514) | Ammonia-oxidizing marine archaeal communities from Pacific Ocean, United States - ASW #17 | ecosystem: Environmental > Aquatic > Marine > Oceanic | place: USA: California | collected 2016-12-05
TTGGCTGCTGGCACGGATGTGAATGCGAAGGGTGTGTTCGGGGTGACTCCTTGTGTATAAGGCGGCTTCAGTAGGTCACAAGGAAATCGCCGAACTGCTCATCGCCGCAGGTGCGGATGTGAATGCGGATTATCAGGGGAATACTGTTCTATGCAATATAGCTATTAAGTTGACAGGGTTTTAGGAAATATTACAGTTTCCCGAAAGCAGCTATATTTGTCTCTATAATGTGGAATCATCGACATTAACCTAAAGCATCGAAACAGAATATGAAAAAACACAACACTCATCAAGATGGCTTCCTGAAAACCAGGATCTTTCAGTCGACGTGGACTCTTGTCCTCCTGTTCATCCTGACCCATTCTTTTCTTTCGGCCCAGGTTCTCGATTTTGATCCGACCCTAGAGGGCCCGTGGTCCGATGTTGAGGCAACAACCCTGGCTGTGCCAGAGGTGGCCAATGGCTCGGTGAAGCTCGATGGTAAGGCCTCTTCCGGAGAATACGGCGGCTTTGAGGGGATCACGGTGACTCCGGGCGACAACGCCTGGATTCTTAATTTTCCAGAAGACCGGTCCTGGGACGGCCCTGAGGATTCCAGTTTCACCTTTTGGCTGGCCCAGGATCAGGATCATTTTTATGTCGGTGTGGCTGTTAAGGATGATGTTGTCAATTCCGACGATCCCAACGCCGCGTTTTGGAAAGATGACTCCATCGAGATTGTCGTGGATGCGCTCAATGACCGCTACGATAACAATACCGACAACTCGAACGACCCCTACGGCGGTCACTCTTATTTTAACTTCAAAGGCCGGTTCTCCATCTGGGATGACGATAACAACACCAAGACCAGTGAGCGGTGGTCGAGCGCAGTGGAGTGGACCTATGGTGAGGACGGCGATGTTTACGGTGTGGGCTCCGAGGTGGAGGGTGGCTGGCAGTTGGAGGTTCGCTTTCGCAAGAGCCAGTTTGAAGATCCCGAGGCCGGCAACCTGTTGAGCAATGGTTATAAGATGGGCTTTAACATCGGGCTCGATGACGATGACAAGCATGGGCCGGGAACCAACGGCAGTGGCGACCGGACTCAAGACCTGGAATTACAATATTGGTGGGCCAACCGCGCTCGCCTCCAGGGATGGACGGCAGCGGAAGCAGATAGTTTTTGGCCCGAAGAGATCGCACAGGGAGCACACTTGGAATATTACGACCTGGTGATCGATTCGGCCGGTCGCCTTTCCCACGGCGGAACTGGTGAAATTGTCTTTGGCGCACCCCCAGACATCTCTCCTTTTGATGAAACTAAATCCCGGATCGCCCTGCCTTTGACGGAGCCGCCAACCATTGACGGAATCATTGATATCAATGGCGGTGAATCCTGGGCCTGGGCTGGCGGAGCCGCCGGGACATCCTGGCGCGTGGAACCCGATGAGAACCTGGTCGATGGTATCCGGGGGGGCTCCATCGGGGATAATGGTGATGTACCTGTTGACAATCAGGATCTGAGTTATCTGATTTTCGCGGGCTATGATGCGGACAACCTTTACGTCGCGGTCAGGGTGCAGGATGACATCCTGTCCGAGGACAGTGCCGAGGCGGAATCCCAAAACGGAAATACTTGGCAGGATGACAGCGTGGAGGTTTTCGTCGATGGCGACAACAGCAACTTCCCCGACAGAAGCGGGAACGACCCCAATGTGGTGGACACCGGCGGCCAGTTCGTCATCACTGTGAACAACGCCTATCGGGAAAATGAGGCCGGTAACCCGGGTTACGGCGAAGGGGAGGCTTGGTTTGCGCAAACCTCCGTAACTGACACAGGTTACGATGCTGAATTTCGGATCTCCCTGGATACCATAGGCAATCCCAAACCCGGTGATGTCATTGGTTTTACCGTCGGCGTCAACGACGACGACGATGATGGCCCCGCAGAACGCCAGGTCCTTTGGGTGGGCAAGCCTCACACCGAGATCACCTATGGCAACCTGCTACTTCAGGGCAGATCCTACACCGCCCCGAAAACCGACGCCCCGAAGATCGACGGGACAATCAACTATGAGGAGTACGAGGGTGCCGAGAGAATCTACATCAACCCCCACAACGGGGTTTACAACATCCCCTCGGGAGACGATACGTGGGCTTGGAACGATCACAGTTTTTTTGCCTGGGTAATCCATGATGATGAGGCTGTCTATGTTGCGGTCGATGTAAGAGACGATAAGATCGTCACCGACACCGCTGAAGCTGGGAGCGAAGACGGACAGACCTGGGTTGATGACAGCGTGGAAATCTTCTTTGATGTGGATGACAGCAATGACGCGGGCCGAGGGGTCCAGGGATTTGAAGGCCAATACGTGATCACCGCCAACGGCGCCTGGCGTGACAACGAGGCCAACAATCCACAGTTTGGAGAGGCGGATGATTGGTTTGGCGCATCCAGCTTGACCGATGGTGGATATCAAATCGAATTCAAGGTTAAAAAGTCCGCTTTGTCGGATCCTGCTCAAGGAGCCAATTTGGGCTTCCATATCGCCATCAACGATGATGATGGCAGCGGCCGAAAGGCACAGCTTAACTGGAGTGGTCGGCCTCACTCGGAATTCACCTATGGAAGCTTGACCCTCGGGGAGAGTATTGGCGGTGGGCCAAGTCTTTTCTTCTTTCAGTATGCAGAGGGTAGTAGCTATAATAAATTTCTGGAAATTCACAACCCGACAGATTCTGAGGTGGATTTGTCGGGCTATGCTTTCCCGAATCAAAACAACGGGGTGGATGATGTGGAAAGTTTTGACTACTGGAACAGTTTTCCCGAAGGAGCTACTATCGCCGCTGGAGGAAAATATATTATCGCACATCCTGACGCCGACCCAGCTATAGTTGCGGTTGCAGATCATCTCCACAAATACCTAAGCAATGGGGATGATGCCTATGCCCTGGCCAAGGGGTCCAGTGAGGATTATGTCGTTATTGATGTTATCGGTGACATCAATGGTCCTGATCCAGGCAGTGGTTGGGAAGTAGCCGGTATTTCTAGTGGAACAAAGGATCATACTCTGATTCGCAAGCCCACAATCAGCGGAGGCAATCCTGACTGGGCAGCATCTGCTGGGACCAATACTGAGGATTCTGAATGGATCGTCTTGGACAAGGACGTTTGGCAACTTGGGGAAAGCAAGCCGACGATCAGTTTGGTGAATAACGGCGATGGAACCGTCACCGTGACCTTCGAGGGAAAGCTGCAGTCGGCGCCGACGGTCAATGGTCCGTGGCAGGATGTGGACGCGGAGAGTCCGTTGATACTGCAACCGGATCAGCCGGCGACGTTTGGCCGAGCCGTGAGCGAGTAATTTGGTTGGTTTGATCCAAGAAGCCTAAGGAATTGGTAGACGCGCTTGATTCTGGTTCAAGTCCCAGCAATGGGGTGCAAGTTCAACTCTTGCCGCGGGCACCATCTGTGAGCAGTGAACGATGAGCAGGGGACACGGATTTCACGGATTGATGGATCATTTTTTAAATCCGTGAAATCCGTGTCCTGTTTTTCTCCTCTGCTGCCTTCTGCGACTCGGCGTCCTCTTCGTTTAAAAATTTCGAGGTAGCGTCGGTTCGTGTTTCTTCGCGGTTTCTCCCCGATATGGGCACCATTACTTTGGCAGGAGGGCGAAGTATTGGTTGGAGGTTTTGTCTATCTTGGCCTGTTGGGCGGCGACTTTTCCTGCGAAGGTTTTTTCCTCTTCCGAAACTTTTTGGTGACTGCCGCTGGTTGATTTGACGCTGGCTGTCTTTGATTGGATCTCCGCTTCGAGTTTTTCCGGGAGTAGTTTGAGTTGGTCCAAATCTTTTTGGGCCGCAGCCACGGCGGTTTTGGCGGTGGCGGTTGATTTTTGCTGGGTGTTCAGCCGGGACTGGACGGATTCGATGTCCTTGCCAAGGAGGGTGATGGTTTCTTTCAGGAGACTGGCCGCCTTGGCCAGGGTTGGGTTGTCTGGCTCGGTGGCTGCCAGTTCGCCGGTCTCCCTGTGCGTGGATTCCATTCTTGATTGGAACGACTTCCTGTCGGTCAGCAGTTGGCCAAGCGCATCGAGTTTTTCGTTTTCTCGGCCGAGGGTCTCCAGTTGATTCTGTAGTTTTGTGGTGGCGACTTTTGTTTGTACCGGCACGTTGGCGAGTTGTTGTTGCACGTTAGCGAGACCGACTTGCGCCTGGCTTAATTCCGCCTTGGCCGAGGCAGTGGCGGCGGTGTAGCCCTCCAGTTCCGATTGCAGCTTTTGGAGCGCAAGTTTTTCGCCGAGACGGCGGACGTTGAGTTGTGCGGCTTCCCACTTGGCGACTTGGCGCGTTGCTGCGTCGTGCGCGGCCGTGTCTTGTTCGAGTTTTTCTCGCCGCTCGATCTCGATTTTTTTCAGTGCGTCAACGGTTGACTTGGCGGCGGCTACTTGCTTGTTGGCCGCGTCAACGGCATTCGTTGCGGTCTTGACGTTTCTTTGCGCCGCGCCGATTTGGCTGTTGCGCTCTTCAAATTGTTGCTGCGCAGTCTTTTGTTTCTCTTGAGTGAGGGTGATTTCTGCGGCGATTTTTTCGATTTTCATTTGCCCTGCGGCGATCGCGCTTGGGAGGGATTTTGTCTGTGCGAGAGCGTTGTCGTGTTGCGCCTTGGCGGCTTCGAGCGCCACGTTCATCGCTTTCGTGGCTGCGGTTGCTTTTTCGGCTGCGGTTTTCAACGTAGCTGCGGCTCCGTCTTGTTTGGCTTTTTCGTCGGTTTGTTTTTGAATATCGCGGAGTGAGGCGAGTTGCTGAGTGAGAAAGCCGACTTGCTCGTTTAAGCCGGGCAGTTGGGTCGTGGCCTTGGCCAAGACGGTGGTGTTGGCGTCCTGTTCGCCGAGAAGTTTGGTTTGGAATTCGTTCTGTTCGGCGACCTTTGTCTTGGCGTTGGCCAGTTTGGTTTGCGCTTTAGCGAGTGCGGCTTCTGCCATGGCCAGTTGTTTTTCGGCCCTCTGTTTTGCTCCGGAACTGGCCTTGGCAACGGCGTGGTGTTTTTTGAGTTTGGCCCCGGCGGAGGTGACCTTGGCCTTGGCTTGCTCGTGAGTTTCGGTGGCTTTTTGCCGATCGGTTTCGGTGGACTTGGCCAAGCGCCGGGCTGCGTCGAGTCGCTTGGCCAAGGTCGGCGGGTTGGCGGAGAGTTCGCCGAGCGGCTTGCCGTTGGCGGCGTCCCAAACGGTCACGCTGCCATTCCATTCGCCGACGATGACGCGCTTGCTGTCATGGGTGAACACGGCCTCGAGGGGGATGCTTTTGAAGCCTTTGATCGCTCGTTTTTGTTTGCCGTTTTGATCCCAAATTTTGACCTGTTTGTCGCGGCCCACGGTGACGAGGTCGCCGTTGTGGTTGAATTGCACGGAGAGCGTGCCGCCGCCGTGGGCGGTCCAGCTCTTGACTTGTTTGCCGTTGACCATTGCCCACAGTCGCACGGTACCGTCCTCGCTAGCGGAGGCAAGCACGTTGGAGTCGAGTCGCCAACTCAGCCGAGTGATGTCGTCTTTGTGGCCGTTGAGCGTATAAAAAAGATTGCCGGTGAACGATTCCCAAACGTGCAAGCCGCCGTTGCGATCGCCTGTGGCCAGCAGCACGGTGTCTGGCGAGAAGGAAACGGCCATCACCCAGTCGGAATGTTTCTTGATGTTGTACAGCGGCTCGCCGGTGGGTAGCTCGAACATCTTGATTCGCTTGCCTGGACCGCCGAGGGCGACGGTGGTGAGGTCGGCCATCATGTCGGCGGCGAGCACGGTGTCGTATTCCTTGCCGAGCGTCATGCGTTGCCGGCCGGTTTTAATGTCCCACGCAACCATGCCACCAACCTTGCCGCCTCGTCCGCCTCCGGCGATGAGCAGTCGTCCGTTGCGGCTGAAGGTAAGTGACTCGATGAAGCCGCGCTCGAACGGCAGTACGCCGAGCAACTCAAGCGTCTCAGTGTGGTAGAGCAGCGCCTGTTTCTGGCCGGCGACTGCCACGATGGGTGCCCATGGATTGGAGGCAAGCGCCGATGTGCCCCCGGCGCGGTCGGTGCTGACGACCGGCTCGAGCAGCAGATGCTCCGGCATGGGCAACGGGCCTTCCGGCTTGCCATCGGTCACGGCCACGAAGCCCAAGTCGAAGGCCGCTTTCTTCTTCTTTTTCGCTGTGCTGGATTTTGTCTCGAGCAAGCCGCCGGTGATCCACTTGGCTACAAGGGCGACTTGGGCGTCGGCGAGCTTGTCCTTTTTGTGCGGCATGAACGGCTCCTCCTGATGGGAGACAAGCTTATAAAGGAGGCTGCCATCCGGGTTGCCGGGCTCGACCGCGCCGCCGCTGCTGCCGCCCTTGAGCATGTTCGGGTAGCTCGACAGGTCGAGGCCGCCCTTGGCCTTGTCGGCATTGTGGCAGGAGTTGCATGCGCTCTCAAAAAGCGGGCTAACGTGATCCTGATACGTGATTTTCTCCTGCGCCTGGGCAAGTGGCGCATCGCCGAGCCAAGCGGCGATCGCGAGCAGGATGGCGTGTTTGAAATGCACGGTCAGTGGGTGAAGATGAATTCCTTCGAGTTGAGCAGCGCCCAAAAAACATCGTCCATCGCCGCCTGTTTGTCCGACTCCTTTTCGAGTTGGCCGAGGATGGCTGTCTGCTCATCGACGGAGGGCGGGCGACTTAGAGTGCGAAGGTAGAGCTGTTTGAGTACCTCGGTGGGTGACTGCTCCTTGAGCAGCTCTTTTGTCAGGCCGCCGTTCTTGATTCGGGCCTGGACGATATCGCCGTTCATGAGGTGCAGCGCCTGCGAGAGGTTGGGCTCCATCTTGACTTCGCAGGTGCAGACCGTCTCTCGCGTGGCACGACCGAAAGTGGTGAGAAAATAATTCCCGACATTGCCGTCGGCAATCTGTACTGCGCGCGCGCCGAGCGGCAGGCCCTTGAATTTGTTCTTGGTTTGCGTGACCTGCGTGATGACGTCGAGCAACACCTCTGCCCGGAGACGGCGTATGCGGCCGTGGGAGAAGTTGCGCGAGTCGGCGGCGTTGGACTCGTTGGTGTGGGTGGCGAGTTGGTAAGTGCGCGAGGTGCAGATGTCGTAAACCAGGCGCTTGAAGTCGTAGTTGTACTCCGTGAAGCGCTTGGCCAAGGCGGCGAGCAACTCAGGATTCGAGGCGGGGTTGCTGATGCGGACGTCGTCCACGGGTTCGATGATGCCGATGCCAAAAAAGTGCGCCCAGATCATGTTGGCGAGGTTTGGGGCGAAGAATGGATTTTCCGCGGACGCCAGCCACTTGGCCATGACGGCGCGGCGATCCTGCGATCGGGCGATCTCCGGCACGGCGCCGCCGAGGAACTTGGGCGTCATGTTTCGTCCGCCAAGCGGGTGCTTCACCTCGCCGCTACGCCGGTTGTAAACGATCACTTCGCGGGGATCCTCCGCGTTCTTGCGACCTATCTGGGAGAAGAAGGAGGCGAACGAGTAGTAGTCATCCATCGTCCAGCGGTCGAACGGGTGGTTGTGGCACTGGGCACACTGGATGCGCATACCCATGAACACCTGTGCCACGTTTTCCGAAACCTTCAACGTGTCGCGCTCGATCTGGTAGTAATTTGTCGCCGGCGACTTGAAGGTGCCGCCGGTGGAGGAGAGCAACTCCTGCACAATCTGGTTGAACGGCACGTTGTTGGCGATGCGACCCTTCAGCCAGTTGTGATACAGCAGCGTGGCCTTGTAACTGACCTGATTGTTTTGCTGGGTGCGAATCTGCAGCAGTTCGGCCCATTTCATCACCCACATCTCGGTGAACTCCTTCCGGTCGAGCAGTGTCGTGATGAGGTTGTTCCGCTTCTCCGGATCTTCATCGGCGAGGAAGGAGGCCAACTCGTTCGGTTCCGGAAGCAGGCCGGCGATATCCAGGAAACTACGCCGCATGAAGGCTTCGTCGGAGCACTGGCCGGAGGGCGTCACGCGGAGCTTGTGCAGTTTGTCGTGTACCAACTCGTCGATGTAATTATTGGCCGCCAACTTCGGTCGCTCGTACTTCAGCCCCTGCGGGATGACGACGACCTGGCTGCCGACGGTGAAGGTCGCGAAACGCGCCGTGACAAACGCCTCCCCCCGATTTTTGGCCGTCACCGTGCCTTCCGGCGAAACCATCGCGCTGTTGTCGTTATTGCTTTGGAACACGACCAGCGAGGTGACATCACGATCGGTGCCGTTCGAGTAACGGGCGACGACGGTCATTTGCTGCGTCGCGCCGTCGCCCTCAAGCAGCAGCTTGGGCGGCAGTATCTCGATGTTGAGCGGCTTGACGACGTCTTTCGGATCGTTGGGCGCGCCGTCCTCGATCCATCGCACGAGCGTGTTGTAGTACGGCGAGCCGACGTCTATCTGTTTGCCGCCGGTGTGTGGCACGGTCTCGGTGGGTTTTTCGATAAGCAAACTCTCGGAAGCCAGGGCGAGGTTCAGCCGGCGCGTGCTAAGTTGCCGAGTGATGCGGTGGTGATCGCCGTCGGGATCGTAGCCAAAAAGCGACAGCATGAAGCCGTCCTGCCCCCGGGCCGAGCCGTGGCACGAGCCGGTGTTGCAGCCGGCCCGCAGAAAAATTGGCATCACATCCAGCCGGAAGCTAACGCGGCGCGGCTTGGCGGCATCGATCACCTTGATCGGCACAACCAACTCGTGACCTCCGAACGACACATGCACTTGTGTTTCCCCGTCCGCGCTTGGCAGCAGTTGGTTGCCTCGCAACTCCGCGATGCCGGGCTTGGCCAGGCGGAACACCGCGTCGCGGGTGATATCCCGTGTCGAGTCGTCGCCATAAGTCGCCATGGCCACCAGCGTGTGCGAGTCGGCGGCCGTCTCGAGCGTGACCTTGCCCGGGAACACCTCGATTGATTTCAACGGCTTGGTGGCGAACAGTTTTTCGCGCTCAAGATCGGCGGCCGACTTGGCCCGGAGCGTCACGCCGCCTGGCCAAGTGGTCCCATCGGCGATCCATTGGCGGAGGGCTTCAATCTGTGCCGGCTTCAGCGGGCCGCCCTTGGGCGGCATGATGTCGTCGTGATCAGCCGCGAGCGAGATGCGCTTGAGCAACAGGCTCCCAGCCGGGTCGCCCTTGGCCAGGGCGGGGCCGGTCTCACCGCCTTTTTCCGCGAGGCCAAGCTCATCCAGCCGCAGGTCACCTTTTTGTTTATCCGCACCGTGACACTTGACGCAGTTAACCTCGAGCAGCGGCCGAATGTCGGTGGCGAACTCCACCGCTTGGGCGGGCGGCGACACCACGGCAGCAAGCCCGGCGGAGGCGAAGATGAGTCGAATCGGTTTCATGGCGTTACGGTGATGTTTGGGCGCGACGTTCCGCGGCGCGTTCCTTGGCGATGAGGCGCAACTTCTCTAGGCGGCTCAGTGGTTTTTTCGGCTTGGGCTTGGGCACCTCTTTTTTTGCGGCGACCGGCTTGGCCTTGGGCTTGGGCGGTGCGTTCTTTCGGGGCTTGGGCGGGTTGTCGATGCGCAGTTGGCCGCCGCTGCCGGCGGACTGCCGGAGCACGTGGCCGTTCCACGGAATGTTGATGGCGGTGAACAGCGTTTTGCTGGTGCGCGCCCGGGCATCCTTGGTGGACTGGATCGGGAAGATGAGTTCTTTCGTGTCCTTTGTGATTTTGCGCGACTCGGTGCTGGTGTGAGCCGGGAGGCCAATGAGTTGCACCACGGCTTCGCCCTCGAACGGGCGCAGTTGTTCCACCTTGCAAAACAGGTCGCCGGCCTGGCCGCGCTCGATGGCGGCCATCTCAATCTTGATGTTCATAAACGGTTTCTCGATCCGCAGCTCGGTCAGCGCAGAGGAAACGATGAGCGGACCGGTCTTGGTGTTGGCCTCGCCGAGGACAACGATCTTCCAGGTGCCAATCGCCGCGCTGCCGTTCGCGGTGAGAGGGTAGTCGATTTCGCTGTTGCCCTTCGGCAGCGAGATCGTGCCGGAGGAACCGATGCCGGACGGCTTCCACGGAAGGCGCAGCGTGATCGCGTTGTCGAAGCCTTCGTCACGGATGGCCCGGACTTTCAGGTTCATGCTGCCGCGCTGCAGAATCGCGGTGGGCGGCGTGTCGATCTCGATGCGGAACGGCGCCGGCTCGGCGACGGCGATGGCGAGCCGTTCAACGTTTGTCCGGTAAAAAATCCGGTTGCCCGCGCCGCGAACCATCTCGACGGTGTGGGCGAAGTTGCCTCGAATATTTTTTTTGTCGTCGGAGTGGGCGACCGTCACGTCGACGAGTGCCGAGGCCAGTTCCGCCTCTGGCTTGGCCTCGAACACGACTGGGAAGCGGTCGATGTTCGGTGGCATCTCGACGGCGTGCATCACGATGCCGGGCGGGAGATTTTCGGCCGCGAATTTCAGCGGGCCGCCGAAGTTGCCGCGCGTGACCTGCAGCACCGTGGCGATGCGGTTGCCCCGGGGCACCGGCATCATCTGGCGCGACTGCGTGTCCTGTGCGCGGTAGCGCGGGATGAATGTCGCCAATTCCGGCGCGACCGGGTTGGCCTCGATCCGGTAAACGTAGTCCGCGCCGCCCTTGCCGAGGTGGTCTGTGACGCGGATAAAATGTTTGCCGTCGGCCGGTAGCGTCACGGTGACACGGCTGTCGGCACTACCGCCGCTGTCGTCGTTACCCTGGATGTTTTTGCCGTCGGGGCCGTACACGTTAAGCACGCTGTCCAGCGGCGAGCGGATTGAGCGGGCGTGCACGCGCACGTTGATGCGCTGCCCTTTTTTTCCGTTGAACACAAACCAATCCACGTCGCCGTCCTTGTCGATGATGCCGTTGAACGCAAGCGGCAACGACGGCCCGGGGACGGGGACGTTGTTTCGGTTTTCGTTCGGCTCAGTCTCGAGGACATTCGGGAAGCCGGAGACACGGAAGGGGTTCGGCGACGTCGCGGAGAAGCCTCCGGCCTTGGCCAGGACGCCGAAGTTCGCATCCGGCTTGGCCGAGGCCGTGACGGTTTGGCCGGGCAGTTCGCCCTTCGCGCCGATGAAGCGAATCGCGGTTTTGGTGCCCGCCTGCCCACCGGCGGGGAAGATTGCGCTTGGCCTCGGGAACTGGCCAACGTGCAACCGGTACCGGCTATTGCCACCGCCGCCGTACGAGCTGTCGCGCACCTCGATCCAGTAATCACCGTCGGCCGGCGCGACGATCGAGGCAAAACAATCCTGTAGCAGAAGCGGCGTGTCGTCTGCGGCGTCGAGCTCGAAGCGCTTGGCGTCGAGGATGGCGATGTACGGGTCGAACAGCGTGTTGCTGAGCCGGATCGCCTCAATCTCGGCGCTGAGCACCTGGCCCTGCTTGGCGGTGACGCGGTAGTAATCCACGTCCTCATTTTGCACCGTGCCCTCGACGGTCGAGTTGATGGGGACGGCCTGCGGCGTGGCGAAGTCGTTGTTCGGTTCCTTCTCGCTGGCGTTGGGGAATTGGCTGATCCAAAACGTCTGCAGCGGGCTGATGCCGGTGGCGGTGACGAGGCGCAGCTTGTGTTCGCCCAGCGCGCAGTCGGCGGCGATCGCAATCATGGCGAGGGCTTCCTTCGGTTTTTTTGGAACCGGCTCGATCTTTTGCACCGCAAACCCGGGCGAGTAAAAAAGGACCTCGCGCACGTCTCCGAGCCGGTCGCCGATGAAGCGCACCTCAACCGTCGAGCCGCGCTGACCGCCGCGCGGCAGGACGAGGCTCAGCCCTGGGGACGCCGCTTGGCCAAGCGCAGCCAAGCCCAAGGCAAGCGCAATGGCGGCGAACAGATTTTTGCTGTGGAAAAACATGGCGAACCAAGGGGTCAACCCAGCAATGCCTTGACCACATTGCCGCCATTGACGATCTCGATCGGGCGGTCGCCGGGCGCCATCAACTCCTTGTCGCCGACGATGCCAAGCTGGTTGTACACCGTGGTCGTGAGGTCCTCGACAGTCAGCGGGTCTTCCTCGGGCTCCGAGGCGAAGGCGTTGGAGGCGCCGTACACCTGGCCCTCCTTGATGCCGCCGCCGGCGAGCAGCACGCTGAACACGCGCGGCCAATGGTCGCGTCCGTTGTTTTTGTTGACCTTGGGCGTGCGGCCAAACTCGGACGACACCATCACCAGCGTGCTCTTCAACAGGCCGCGGTTGTCGAGGTCGCGAATCAGCGTGGCGTACGCCTTGTCCAGCGCGGGAGCCTGCCTGCCGAAGCCGTTTTTAATGTCATTGTGGTGATCCCACCCACCGTACGTCAACGAGACAAACCGCACCCCGGCCTCCACCAGCCGCCGCGCCAGCAGCATCCGCTGGCCCGCTTGGTTGCGTCCGTACTGGTCGCGCACCTTGGCCGGCTCTTTGTCCAGCGCAAACGCCTCGCGCGCCTCCTGCGAGCTCACGAGCTTGTAGGCTCCCTGATAAAACTCATCCATCGCGTCGAGCGCGTCGGAGCTTTCCAGTTTGCGGAAGTGGTCATCGACGACCTTGAGGATGCCTTTGCGGCGCTCGAAGCGTTCCGGCGAAATGCCCTTGGGCAACGTGAGGTCGCGCACGGAGAAATTGCCACTGGCCGGGTCGCTACCCAGCCCGAACGGCCCGAAGGCGCTGCTGAGATAGCCGCTCCCGGCGTGCTCGTTGGGCACGTTGGGAATGCAGACGTACGGCGGCAGATTTTTGCGCGAGCCGAACTCGTGCGACACCACACTGCCGATGCTCGGGTACTTGAGCGCCGGGCTGGGGCGGTAGCCGGTGAACATGTTGTGCGTGCCGCGCTCGTGGGCTGCCTCGCCGTGGGTCATCGAGCGGCAGATGGTGATCTTGTCCGCGATCTTGGCGGTCTCTTTGAACGTCTCGCCGAAGCGCACCCCCGCAAGCTTGGTGGCGATGTTCCCGCTTGGCCCGCGATACTCGAGCGGGGCGTACGGCTTGGGGTCGAACGACTCCTGGTGTGCCATGCCGCCCGGCAGGAAAATATGGATGACCGACTTGGCCTGCCCTTCCTTGCTTTCGTAGTTTTTTAGGGCCGCTTGGGCCTCCATGCGGAGCAGTTCCGGCAGCGCGAGGCCAAGGCCGCTCATCATTCCCACCTGAAGAAAATCCCGGCGTCCAAGCAGATGCCTCGCGTTCAGGATTTCCGGCTTGAGGTTAAGTTGGTTTTTCATGATCGACTCGAAAACTCCCTGGGGCTGTTACTAAAGGGGATTCCCCGCTTTGGCAACCCGGAAAAAGACGCCTGCGAGGTCGGATATTCAATACAGGCTCAACAACCCAAGCCCCCGTTTTTTCTGCATTTAGTTGACCAGCATGTACGCCCCGCCGCAACCGACTGCGGCGAAGACCAGCGCCAGCACGCCAAAGACGACAACCCTGGTCGAGAAACTTTTCTCGATCGCTGCGCCGCCCTTGTCGGAGACGATCAGCGGCATCTCGCCGTCGCGCAGCACCCAGCCGCCGCCGAGCTTCGAGGCGTCGCCGAAAACATAGACCTCCTCGTCGAGTTCCAGCGCAGTCTCGGTGTACCGGAGCGTCTTGTTGAAGATCCACCCCTCGGTCTTTTTCCACGACGAACTTGATCTTGCTCGAATCCACCACCGCTTGGCCGGTGTCGTCCTTCACCAGGAACGGCAGCGTTTGCTCATCCTTGATGTATGTCGCCCAGTGGTGGGTTGTGTTGCC
>Ga0315339_1002566_pt1 | contig 13667 bp, 13 predicted proteins | sample ASW17metaG_FD_204514 | JGI IMG/M metagenome (GOLD analysis project Ga0315339, IMG submission 204514) | Ammonia-oxidizing marine archaeal communities from Pacific Ocean, United States - ASW #17 | ecosystem: Environmental > Aquatic > Marine > Oceanic | place: USA: California | collected 2016-12-05
ATCGTCCGCGTCGCTCCAGGACCGGCTCGGGCAGGCGGTCGACCTGCCATGCGTAGTCACCTCAGTCAGCGGACAGATTTCCCGACGCGACAACTCGGAGTGGGGAAAGATCATCGTGGAGGACTTCCACGGGACCGCCACGATCCTGGCCTTCCGCGACGTCTGGCTCAACTGCAAAGAGGTGCTCGCGCAGGACGCCGTGGTGCTGATCTCGGGGAAGGTCAGCGGCCGGGAGCGCGACGAAGAAGACCCGCCGATCTTCCTCGACGGCGCTCGGCCGCTGGAAGAGGTCACGGAGGCCGGTGAGCTCGCCGTGCAGATCGAGTTGGAGATCGGCTCCGACGTAGCGAGCGATGCGTTCGAACGGGCGAAGCAGGTGCTCTCCGAACACCCGGGACCCTCGCCGGTCTGGCTGCTCATTGGCAGCGATAACGGTGAGCGCGCTCCCAAGCTGCGCTCTCGCTCGCTACGCGTGAGTCCGGACGGTGAGACGATGGAAGCGCTTCAGAAGCTGTTCGGGCGAGGCAACGTGCGCCTGGTGAGGACCGTGCAACCGAGCCAGGACCGAGGGCCGGGCTGGTAGACCGTTCGCAGCCACGGCCGACCCTTCCAATCGAGCTGCCTCGCTGAGAGACTTGTGCCTCCGCACACCCCATAGTGAGTGACGAAGCGATGACGAAGGACGAAATTCTCTCCGCCCTGGGTATCGAGAATGTGAACCCCGGCGGTTTCGCGGGTGAATGGGTCGGATCCGGCGACGATCTCGAAGTGTTTACGCCCATCGATGGGTCCCGCCTGGCGACCGTGCAAGAGGTCACTGAAGACGAGTACGACGTCATCGTCGACCGCGCGCAGGCGGCCTTCCTCGCGTGGCGCAAGGTGCCGGCTCCGAGGCGCGGAGAGATCGTGCGTCAGCTGGGCAACAAGGTGCGCGAGAACAAGCAGGCGCTCGGCGAACTCGTCACGCTCGAGATGGGCAAGATCAAGGCCGAGGGTCTGGGCGAGGTGCAGGAGATGATCGACATCTGCGACTTCGCCGTGGGTCTCTCCCGTCAGCTCTACGGGCTCACGATGACCAGCGAACGGCCCGACCACCACATGCGTGAGCAGTGGCACCCGCTCGGCGTCGTGGGCGTGGTGAGCGCATTCAACTTCCCGGTGGCCGTATGGAGCTGGAACGCGGCCATCGCTGCGGTGTGCGGCGACTCCACCGTCTGGAAGCCCGCCTCCGGCACGCCGCTCACCGCGATCGCGGTCACCAAGATCGCCGCCGAGGTGTGCGCGGAAAACGACGTCGACCCGGCGATCTTCTCCCTCACCGTGGGCAGGGGTTCGACTGTGGGAGACCGACTCCTACACGACAAGCGCATACCGCTCGTCTCGGCGACCGGTTCGTGCCGGGTGGGTAGGCGCGTTGCTGAGGTGGTCGGAAAGCGCCTCGCACGCACGATTCTCGAGCTCGGCGGCAACAACGCGATTATCGTGACACCGCATGCGAACCTGGATCTGGCACTCCCGGCGATCGTTTTTGGCGCGGTCGGCACGGCGGGTCAGCGGTGCACGAGCACGCGCCGAATCATCGTGCACCGCTCCGTTCGTGATGAGCTCGTCAGACGACTCGTCGGCGCATACGGGAGCGTGCGCATCGGCAACCCACTCGACGACGACACGCTGATGGGCCCGGTCGTCAATCAGCAGGCGGTGGACGACCTCCTGGCCGCCCGCCAGAAAGTGCAGGACGAGGGTGGCGAGATCCTCTGCGGTGGCGATGTGCTGGATGATCACGCGTACCCAGGCGGATTGTTCGTGACCCCCTGCATTGCGGTGGCCGAGAACCACTACCAGATCGTGCAGGACGAGACGTTCGCGCCCATCCTGTATATCATCGAGTACGGTTCCTCGGACGTGACTCCGGCTGAGGCGGTCGCGGAAATGGACGAGGCCTTGCAGATCCACAACAGCGTTCCGCAGGGGCTCTCCTCTTCGATCTTCACCGACAACTTCCGCGAGGCCGAGTACTTCCTCTCGCACCGCGGATCGGACTGCGGGATCGCAAACGTGAATATCGGCACGTCGGGAGCCGAGATCGGCGGCGCGTTCGGCGGCGAGAAGGAGACGGGCGGCGGGCGGGAGTCGGGCTCGGACGCTTGGAAGGTCTACATGCGCCGCCAGACCAACACGGTCAACTGGAGCACGGAGTTGCCGCTGGCTCAAGGGGTGTCCTTCGACGTCGGCTGAGCGAGCCGGTGGCCTAAAGCCGGGTCCCTAGGAGCCGGGCTCCATACGCTCGCGCGTCGGCGTGATCCGGTCGACGCGAAACGATGCCAACCGATAGATCACGGCGTCTCCCGCAGCCCTCGCCCAGCGTTCCGACGTGCCACTCCCGATCGTCACCTCGGCGAGCACGTCGCCGTTGGCATCGAGCGCTAGTGTCGTGCCGCCGAGTTCGGCCCGCGCGAGCGAATCGGCTTCACTCAGCACTCCAGCCGCGATGAGGTCCGCGAGCTCGGCCACGACGCCCGACGCAGTGTTGGAGTTCGTCCCCGCCCCGTCCTCGAACGTCCACAGGCTATCACCGCGCACGAGTACATACGGATCGCCGTCGCGCTCAATCTCGATGCGCACGACCGCGCTGGTATCGATCCGGACGATACGCCGGTTCTGCCAATCCGCGAGCGCCCGCTGCACATGCGATCGCAGATCTCCTTGAGAGACGTAGACTTCGTCCTGCCCGGGCACCCGCACGTACGACGTTCCAAAGCGGGGGCCTTGGTCGCCGACCACGAGCGCACGAGTGTCTCCATCAATATCGATTTCGAGCGTCGATGCGCCGTCATCGGCGACACCCATGCGGCTGTGGTTGTCCGGGTTGCTCGCGACGAGACCACCCATCTCGAGCCCGTCGACTACGCTCCAAAAGCGCGTAACCGCTCCCGAGTCCGCTCGCAGGCCGTTGACGGTCCAGGCGCCGGAGCCTCCCGTCAGGACCACGTCTCCGGACGGTCCACTCATGCGCACCTCGGTCACAGTAGCCTCCGAGACCCCACTGAAGATCGCGGCGATCTCACCTGTGGCGCTCTGCCCTCCACCACCAGAACCCGACAGGAGCGTCGCGATCGCCCACACCGCGACGACGACGACCAGCGCACCGACGAGTTGCTTCAGCGTTCGTTCACTCATGCGACGATATCTCCCCAGCGGACCTCAGCCCTTCGTCTGCGTCCGGTGATGCGGATCACGCCGAAGAGCACGAAGAGCAGCGGAACACCGAGCAGATTCCCCCACTTCAAGAATGTGCGCGCGACGTCCGACTGAAAGACCAGGTTGGGCGGCGTTCGATTCTTGGAACGGATACGAATCAGCGCTTCATCCTGAGCGAGCCAGTCGATCGCGTTCGCGAGGAAGACCAAATTGGTAGCATTCGACTGCATGAATTGCCCTTCGGCGAACGTCGCGTCGCCGACCACCACGAGGCGACCGGATGTCTCCCCTTCCGTCGGCGTGACCGCGACGGCCACCGTGCGAATGGCAAGCTCCTCCGGCGGTCGGCTCCACTCCTGATCAGGCATGATCGGATCCATGGGCCCCTGGACGGCTCCTGCCGCCGTCGTGGTCCAGAGCGCAGTCACCCGCGTGGTATCGCGGACTTCTAGCTCCGTCGCCCACGCGACCGTGAGGGAGTTGAGGCCACTCGTGATCGCATGCTCGGAACCAGGGACCGTGATCGGCCACAACGGATAGGGCGCGATCACGCTGAACATGCCTCGTTGGCCGAGGTTCACGCGCTCGCTCGACTGCAGATCGATCACCAGGCCACCTGTAAAGCCGATTCCGTTCTCCTCCAGGAGGGACTCCAGACCCGAGCGAACTGGGATGGCCTGCGCCGACTGGGGATTCAGTTGTATCGCTTCTAGGAGCAGCAGCGTGGCCCCGCCGGCTCCCACGAAGTCCTGAACACGCTCAATCGCCATGCTGTCCAGTCGTTGCACCGGCCCCGCTACCACGAGCACCTCGGTGGAGTCGAGGGGAATTGCGGCCGCAGAATCACCTGCGATGTCGATGGAACGCACGTCGTACCGGTCCGCCAGGCTCTGCCCGAGACCCGGGATCTCCGCGGCGGTCTTGGCGCCGAAGCCTTGCACGAACGCGACGGCGGACCTGTCCTGGTTCGTCATGGCGTAGATGGCCGAGGCGATCCGGAACTCCAGGTCATCCGACCGAACGATGATCGGCATCACTTCCTGCTCGTCCGCATAAACGATTGCAAGGCCGTAGTAGCCACGCCGGATCTGGAACTCATCCTCCCGCAGTACATTGAACTCCACGGGGAAGATCCCGAACTCGGACGCCTCGGCCGCCGCGTCCTCATCCTCGTCCGGATCCACGTCGGTCACGACCACGTTCCCGTTGGAAGCGCGTCGCATGTCCGCGAGCAAGTCCCGCACATCTCGTAGCTGGAGCTGTAGTTCGGGCGGAAGCTCGGCGGACGCGAAGAGCTTGATTTGCACGAGGTCGTCCAACTCTCCGAGCAGCTCGCGCGAACCATCCGCGAGCGTGTACAGGTTGCCCGCCGTCAGGTCGAGGCGCCCACGCACGTAACCTCCGAGCAAGTTCACAACGAGAACCAGCGCGACCACGACCGCCGAGCCCAGCCGGAGACGCTTGAATTCGTCGCGCTCCGGACTCAGCCGCTCCTTGCTCACCGCGCTGATCGCGAGCATCAGGAACAGACCCATGGTCGATACGAAATAGAGCACGTCCCGAAGGTCGACCACGCCCCGAGCGACGTTCTCGAAGTGACCGAGCACCGAAAGACGAGCCAGGGCACCCGAGATCAGCGGCGGCAGTCCGATCTGCACGACCGGCAGGCCTATCAGGAACAGTCCGAAGCTCAGCCCGGCCGCGACGATGAACGCCGTGATCTGATCACGGGTGATGCTGGACGCCCAGATTCCGAGCGCCGCGAACTGTCCCACAAGCAGCCCCGCCCCCAGGTATTGAGCGATGACGATGCCGGTGTCCGCCTCGGAGGCGAGCAATACGCCGACCGACGTGGGCACCGTCCCGCCAAGAGCGATCAGCACAAAAGCCCAGTTTCCGAAGAACTTGCCGAGAACGAGCTCCGTCTCGGAGATGGGCTGGGCCAACACCCACTCCAGGGTCTTTCCGCGGCGCTCTTCAGCTACCGCGCGCATCGTCGCGGCGGGCACGAAGACCGCGAAGAGCAACGGCAGCAAGTCGAAGAGGGGGCGCATGGTCGCGATCCCGGACCCATACATCGTTCGGAACGCCAAGAAGAGCGACAGCGCCAGAAAGGCCACGATCAGAACGTAGGCGGTCGGCTGGTCGAAGTAGCCGCGCAGCTCCCTGCGCGTGACGGTCCAGATTCTCCGCATCATGCGTCCACCTCACTCGCCACGGTCCCGTCGCCCTCGGTCTCGTTCTGAGTGCGTTCCTCATCGGCACCCATGTCGGGGGCGGGCTCGGCTCCCGCGGTCAGATTCCGGAAAACCTTCTCTAGGCTCGCGCGTTCACGATGGAGCTCCCACAACGTCCACTCGCGGTCCTTGGCGAGTCCGAAGATGATCGGCCTCAGGTCCTCGTCACCGGAGGCGTCGAGCACCACCCTGACCCGACCGTCTACCTCGGCCGAAGAGTGCCCCGAGACGCCTGTGAGTCTGGCGAGAGTGTCGGCGACTTCCGGACCCTCCGCTTCCACCACGTACCGTGACGCTCCGGCGAGGCTGGCAAGCAATTCATCCACACTCCCATCGGCGGCGAGCCGGCCCCCACTGAGAATCACGAGCCGTGAGCAGGTCGCTTCCACTTCCTGCATCACGTGCGTGCTCAAGAGTACGGTGCGCTCCCGACCGAGGCTCGCGACCAAGCGACGGATCTCGACGCGCTGGTTCGGGTCCAGCCCTTCAGTCGGCTCATCGAGAACCAGCACCTCGGGGCGATGCAGGATGGCTCCGGCGAGGCCGACGCGCTGTCGATACCCTTTCGAGCACTGGCCGATGGGGCGGTAGAAAACCTCGCCCAGGCCCGTCTCGTCCACCGCGTTCGCGATCCTCGCGTGCGCCTCATCGGGGGAAAGGCCCCTCAGCTCCGCGACGTGCTCCAGGTACTCGGCGACGAGCATCTCGTCGTAGAGCGGATTAGCCTCGGGCAGATACCCGACGCGCTGCTTCGCCCCAGTGAGATCGTCGGTGATCGCCGATCCATCGAAAAGCACAGCGCCCTCGTCCGGCTGCAATGTGCCGGTGATCATGCGCATCGTGGTAGTCTTGCCGGCTCCATTGGGGCCCAGGAATCCGACGACCTCCCCCTTGTCGACGGTGAAGCTCAGGTCGTCGACCGCAGTCACCGCGCCGTACCTTTTTGTAACGCCTTCAACTGAGATCATCTACACTCCAAAGCAGCGAACCAGGTCGGTCGTGCGTCACGAGAATCGTCGCGTCCGTCGCGACGAAGCGCTCGATACTACCCGCGCTTCCTAGGGTTGTCCACCCAGCTTTCGACGCGATGCTCGAGCGCTGCGTTGCCCCTCCTAGAGGTTCGGATCTCATCGTGCTCTGCCGGCGCGATCTCCGCGAACCTCCCCGGCATCTCAGGGCCCGCCCCATCGTCTTCGTGCTTGAAAAAACGAAGGCGCGTTCCCACCCCCGGGCCTTCACGGTCTCGGCCCATCGCTGGAGGTCGTTGTCGTCGTACGTACGCCTGCGCGGGCGGAGATATCCCAAGGGGCCGTGTGGACGATCCGGTGGTCCCCGAGAGAGTCGAGCGTCGACAAAATTACTCGGTCGGTTCCTGCGCCCCGGCCTTGAGACGCATGAAGTGCATGATCTTTCGTGACGCGTTGATCGAGAATCGGAATCCGTCGGGCACCTGGTCCGCCCACGATTCGAGCACCGATGCATTGGGAAGTCGATAGAACGTGTTGTTGATCTCGACGGCGCCCAGCCGCTCCCCCTAGTAGGAGAACATTGCCTTGTTGGGCAGGTCCTCGAGGTAGAAGCTCCCCTCCCACTCCTTGTAGCTGTAGCCGCTCGTCCCGACGTGTAGCTCCACATCCATCTCCAATGGTTGACCGTCACGATGCACGGCCCCCGGGGCGCGAGGCAAGGGAAAGCGCGCCAGCGGGTGGCGGGCGGAGCGATCGGCTCTGCCGGCACGCTTTTGACGCAATGGATACTGCGCAAGGTGGACCTGGCGCCGGGACCGGGCAAACTCGGAACACCAGAGTACCGGGCCATGCGCAAGCAGGTCACCGAACTGGGCCGTCAGATGCGCAATGTGGACGCCCGTCTAGACTTCACCGAGCAACTGCTCGGGGGAGCGCTGAAGCTCGCGCCGCCGCCGGATCGGCTGGAGCCGCTCGAGCCCGACCCGGACATCGACCTGGATCAGGGTCGAGAAACCGAGGCCCCTCCGCTCGATACCAACCGCGCGTAGGTCACGGGCCTCGCCTTGGGGCGCGGCACTAGGCGCCGCCGAATACCCCTCCACCGCGCACGAGCGACCGACCCGGCATCTCTCCTGTAGCGGAGCCGTCCCGGATCGCGAAGACCCCGTTCACCAGCACGTGCACGGTGCCCTCGGAGTACTGATGAGGGTCCCCGTAGGTCGCCATGTCCCGCACGCGGCTCATGTCCAGCACGGCGATATCGGCCGCCATGCCCTCGCGCAAATAGCCGCGGTCGGTCCAGCCGAGGAAGTCGGCACCCAGTCCGGTCATCGAGCGTACGGCGTAGGGTAGCGTAATCAGCTGCTCGTCGAGCACCAGATCCTTCAGCTTCTTGCTGAACGAGCCAAACGCCCTCGGGTGAGTAATCGGTCGCGTCGGACCCGGGTCCCTCCCGTCGGTGCACGTCATCATCCAATCGAGACCAGCGAGGTAGCGCGTGTTCTCCGCGTCGTAGAGGCCGAGGTTCATGACAGAGGCGTTCCCGACGCGAAGGATCCGCCGCGACGCCTCTGGCGCGGTGATGCCCCACTCCCGGGCCACCTCCGCGAGCGTCTTCCCATTCAGGTCGGGCCTCTCGTCTACCAGGAGGATGTGATCGGCCCCACCCCGGATCGCGAGCATCTCTCTAGTCTGTCGATCAATGATCACGAGCGTATCCGCGTCGTCGAAGCGCCGGATCATCGCGCTGTCACCTCCAGCAACCACCCAACTCGGGATGGTATACGAACGCAGATTGGACTGAGTCGCCGTGTACGAGTGGTGGGCTCCGGCGACTTCCACCCCACGAGCCCGGGCTTCTTCGATGAGCGCAGCGCCTTCGGGGGCTCGGCCGTAGTTGTGGGCACCTTGGGCGTTGAAGTGGCTGAAAATCACCTTGGTACCGGCTTCCTCCCCGATGCGAATCCCCTCGGCAATCGAGTTCAGATAACCAAACTGCGGGTAGGACGCGCCCAGGTCCCGGTCGTGCGTGTCGTAGATGGCTCCCTCGTACTCGGCGGCAATGCGGTTGAGTTCGATGACCTCTTCGGTTTCCGCGTAGTTGCCGGGCAGATAGAAGAGCCCTGACGATAGTCCGTAGGCCCCTTCTTCCATGCCCTTTCGAACATAGGCCCGCATTCGGTCTAGTTCGTCGGGAGTGGGCGCCCGGTCCTCCATCCCGATGAAGGCGCGCCGCGCCGCGTTGTGTCCCACGAAGAGCAGCGCGTTCACGCCGATGCCGTTGCGCGTCCAGCGTTGGAGTCGCTCCGCCACCTCGCCACCCCCACCGCCGTCGACGCCCAGTACGATGGAGGTGATGCCCTGATAGAGGAACGCACGCGCGTCCCGCCCGTGATCCGCGTCCAATTCGGCATGGGAGTGCATGTCGATGAAACCGGGGGTCACCGTAAACTCGCGTACGTCCACGGTGTCCGCGGCGGTGACCGACGCTGCAGCGGCATCACCGACGAACACAATCCGTCCCGCTGACACCGCAACGTCCGCGGTGACCGCGCCAGCGCCAGAGCCGTCGAGTACCGACCCGCCGAGTAACAACACGTCCGCGACGGGGCGACCTTCGGAACATGCTCCGACGGAGAGCGTGAGCAAAACGACAGAAAAGAGGCGCAGCGCCTTCATCGGAGAGCCTTCTTGCGATGTGTGGGAAGTCTTGACCTTAGACACAACCGCCGCGGCCCGCTATGCACCGGACCCGGGCCGGCAACGGCGTCGAAACCGAACTACGCTAGCGCTTCTTACGCGCCTTTTTCGGCTTCCGACCTTGATTGGGATGATCGAGGAACTTCCACGTCTCGCCCCGACGGAGCATGTAGATGGTGCTGGGTGATACGCCCAGCTTCTGGGCCCAATGGGCTCCGGGCTTGCGCCACCTGTCGGCCTTCTTGTTCCAGTCGTTCAGGACTCTCGTAGCCTGCTTCTCGGTCAACTGGGCGTGCGGGGAGTTGGCGCCCCGAAGCCACACGTTGGACCCATACCAGCGATCCACTTTCTGGATCGGACCACCGACTTTGCGTCCCGTGTGCCCCAGACAATAGTGGCGCACCTGATCGACGGTGAACGCCGGATGCATCCGCGAAATCTCCGCGTACAGGTATCCCTCCTCGGCCAGATCCCTCCACTCTCTCACGAGCGGATCCTCGGGCTTGGCCATACGTCAAACTCCTACTAAGGGTGGGGTGGTTCTTGCCGCCCGTATCCCCGGACGATGTAGGAAGTTCCCTGCCAATCACTCCGCACACGACTTTCCCAATTGCGCACAGGCTCCTGTATGCCATAACCTGCTGTCGCACTAAGCCTTACAGTATCGTGCGTGGCCTTAATAGCTGCCCTGCTGCCCTGCTGCCCTAGTCTCCGCCCAGTGTCTTCGGCCGCCGTGACAATTGTCCGCAGGATAGATGGATATGGGCGCCTCCCCTTCCACCACTTCACCCTCCCAGGGGAATGATGTCGATGTCCCACCCTTCAGAGCCACCCACGCCGATGCCACGGCTTCGGCGGAATCAGCTGGACCTAGTACCGCGGGAATCTCGTCGTACACGTCGGCGACCGGCTCGACGATGCTCGATGCAGCTTCCGACGGCAGGGATGTGACCAGCAACTTGTGCGGGGGAGTCCGAATCACACAGCCCACGACCTCCCCATCACCTTCCACGGTGCCGAAGAGAGACTCGGTGCCTACGGGGCCGGGGTCCCTGCGGGCATAAGCCAGACTCAGGTGGAGATTGTGCTCGTCCTCCCGTTCCAGAAGCCACGGCTCAGCCCGCTCGAGAAAGGCTCTCGGGCTCGCATGTCGGACCAGTTCGTACGGTACGCCCGTCACCCTCCGGCAGACTCAGCGTCCTCGGCGGCGAGCGCGGAGGCCATGACGCCAAGCGCAGTGATCACGTGCTCGCGCCCCACGTCGCGATGGGAGACCGCACGCATCCCGTGCGCCCCGTTGGGGAGCATGTGCACCCCGAGTTCGTGGCAGCGGATGGCAAAAGCCCCCGCCTCCATCGCCGGCACCACGAAGCGCACGATATTCGACTGCACCGAATCCAGGTCGATGCTCAGTCCGGCGATCCCGGCGATTCCTTCCGCGAGCAGTCGCGCGTGTTCGACGTCCTGGGTCAAGTCGCGCCGATGGTGGTTGAGCGCGTGCAGCGCACCCGCGGCTATGATGCCGGCCTGCCGAAAACCGCCGCCGAATTGCTGCTTGAAGCGCCTGGCGCGCGTGATCGACTCGATCGGGCCCGCGAGAGCGGATCCCACGGGCGCGCCTAGCGCCTTGCTGAAGCAGACGTTCACAGTGTCGAACGGCGCCGCATAGTCCCGTTCGGAGACGCCCGACGCCGCGGCAGCGTGCCAAAGACGGGCTCCGTCGAGATGCCTCTTGAGTCCGTGACTCGCGGCGGCGTCGCACACCGCCTCCAACTCCTCGAGCGGCCATACGGCGCCGCCCCCTCCGTTGTGCGTGTTCTCGACACACAGTAAGGCCGGATGCGGACCCAACGTGGACGGATTGAAGGGATGGTCCGGCTCCAACGCGGCATCTATGTCCGCGACGGAGAAGATCCCCGCGGCGCCCGGCAAAGGACTCATCGTCACTCCGCTGAGTGCCGCCGCGGCGCCCCCCTCGGCCCGGATGATGTGCGCGGCGCCGTCGATGAGCACGAGATCGCCGGGTTCGGTGTGCGTGCGAATCGCGATCTGGTTCGACATGCTCCCGGTCGGCACGAAGACCGCGTCCTCCTTCCCCAACAACTCGGCGGTGCGCGCCTCCAACGCCTTCACCGTCGGGTCGTCTCCGTACACGTCGTCCCCGACCTCGGCTGCCGCCATCGCGGCGCGCATCGCGTCGGTCGGCTTCGTGACGGTGTCGCTTCTCAGGTCGATCATGTCCGGATCTCTCAGGGGTCGAGGCGTCACAGGACGTAGCATCCCGAGAGGCTTCGCCGGCCGCAAGGCCACGAAGGAATCCGCGCCTTGACGCGGCCCCGGTTTCCGACGCACATGGAGGTCGGACGCCCCAACCAGGAGCCTGCTGTGTCGCGAGAAGTGCCGCGCAGATTTGCCCGATTCTCCCTCTCGCTAATCCTCCTTCCGCTCGCCCTCTCAGTCTGTGGAGGAGACTCGGCGGACACGCAGCCGAGGCAGGCCGCCAACCCGCTGCTCCGGCCGGCACGCTTCACCGAAACCGCGCCGGCAACTTTCCGCGCGCGCGTCGAAACGAGCGCTGGCGATTGGGTCATCGAGTTCCACCGCGACTGGGCTCCAGTGGGGGTGGATCGCTTCTACAACCTTGCCAAGAACGGCTTCTACGATGACACCCGTGTGTACCGCGTCCTGGAAGGATTCATGGCGCAATTCGGTCTCAACGGGGACCCCTACGTCAATCAGGCCTGGAAAACTCAGTTCATCGTCGACGACCCCGTGGCGCAAACGAATAGCCGAGGCCGCGTCACATACGCCAAAGGGGGTCTGCACACGCGCACGGTTGAGGTCTTCGTGAACTATCAGGACAACCCTGGGCTCGACGCCGACGGCTTCTCACCCATCGGTGAGGTGGTGGAGGGCATGGATGTCGTCGATGCCTTTTACGCCGAATACGGGGACGGGCCACCCCGGGGCCCAGGCCCCTACGCAGCAATGGCGCAGGCGCGGGGCAACGAGTACCTCGACGAAGAATTCCCAGAACTGACCAGAATCATACGTGTGACGGTGGAGGAGGGGAGCTGACCTGAGTTCTACCCATATCCAGCGGAAAGGACTTCTACCAAGCGCGCGATCAACCTCATTCTGAAGGGGCTCCGGCTCAACGAGGGCTCTGGTTCCGCGATCGAAGGATGGGTGCTCTTCGTAATCGGGAACTTCTACTCGGACCTCGGCGACCACCCGCTCGCCGCGGATCAGAAGTGCCGCGAGACGCCGCACCCACGAGGACTTCGCCTTGGACATCGCTACCGCTCCGCGAGGTCCGCGAGTTGTGGCATCAGGCCCCCGGAGATCGCCTGGATCGTCGCGTAGGTGTCGCGCAGGTCGCGCGCGCCGGCCCGCTCCATTTCGTAGTACTTGCGGGGGCGGCCGGCCTTACCGGCCGTGGCCTCGCCGACGCGCGACGTCACGAAGCCGCGGCGCTCCATCCGGCCCAATGCCGTGTAGGTCGCCCCTGACGAGACCACACGTCCGGTTCGCTGCTCGATGTTTTCCCGGATGGCCACGCCGCACGCCTCGTCGCCGAGCTGCAACACGGAGAACAGGATCAGTTGCTCGAACTCGCCGAGATAGCTCATTGCCGTCGCCCGATTCTATGAAATCAACTGCTACGGATTTGTAATATCACACTGTAGTTAAATATCAAGGCAAAGCACGTTGAGCAGGCACAGCATCGCCTCCAAGCCGAGCTCTCGCCGGACGCGGGACTGGTGTAACGGCCCCGTGTCCGCTCTCATCGCACATTGGGTGGCCCATGAATCAAGCGGCTGGAGGGAGGACGATGTCGAGATGCAGAGTCGTGACGCTCATGGTGGCAGTGCTGGGCATCGTGCTGGGACCCCAGCACGCCACTGCCCAGAGCCCGGACGGGCGCACCGGTACGCTCATCGTGCTCAACAAGAGCGCAGCGACCGCAACCTTCATCGACGTCGCCTCCGGCGAGATTGTCGGCACGCTTGCCACCGGCCGGGGACCACATGAGCTCGCGATTACGGCCGATGGGACGCGAGCGGTCTCGACGAACTACAGCGGCGGTAACTCGCTCACTGTGTTCGACGTGCAGAATGTGAGTGTCACACGCACCATCGATCTCGGGAGGTATCCGAGTCCCCATGGAGCGTTCTTCCTTCCAGGAGACTCGGTGCTCGCGGTCACCTCGGAGGCGTCTCAAAACGTCGTGCTGGTGCACCCGGTCCGTGGCGAAGTCCTCGGCGCAATCTCGACCGGAGTGGGTGGGTCGCATATGGTCGCGGTCACCAGCGACGGTAGCACGCTCTACACAGGGGACATGCAGGCCGGCACAGTCTCTCGCCTGGACGTGGCTTCGCGCAGCAAATCCAGGAGCTACCAGGTGCCCGCGACACCGGAGGCGATCACGGTGAGCCCTGATGGCTCGCAGGTATGGGCGGGCAGCAACGCTCGGGGGCTGGTTTCGGTCGTCGACACCGAGACGGGCGAGGTCGACTCTGGGCTGTCCGGCTTCGAGTGGCCGTACAGGATCCTCATC
>Ga0315339_1002567_pt1 | contig 13661 bp, 16 predicted proteins | sample ASW17metaG_FD_204514 | JGI IMG/M metagenome (GOLD analysis project Ga0315339, IMG submission 204514) | Ammonia-oxidizing marine archaeal communities from Pacific Ocean, United States - ASW #17 | ecosystem: Environmental > Aquatic > Marine > Oceanic | place: USA: California | collected 2016-12-05
CAGCGCACCGCCTCGTCCGAGGCACGATGCACCGACATGCGGAAGTCGGCGGCGGCGGGGTCCGGGAGGCGGAAGCGGGCGCGCTCGACGGTCTGCCCGTACACCACGTCGTGCAGTTCCAGGATCAGGACGTATCCGTCCCCGGCGCCCTCGACCTGCCCGGTCACCAACCAGACCGCACCCAGCCGGTCCCAAAGCGTGTAGTCCACGACGTCGCCGACGAGTCCCGGTGGCAGGGAGTCAATGACGACGAAACGATCGGAGTTGCGCATATCGCGCCCCACGATCGCCTCAACCTGGGACGTGAGCCCGGCGCCGCCGAAGCGCCCGGTGAAGGGCTGGATCGCGAGAGCAGGCTGAGGATCGTTCTCGTAGACGAGGCCGAGGCTCACGCCCGGGATCGACTCCCGTTCCTGCGCGGCGGCCGCACTTCCCCCGAGTGCCAGCGCTCCCATCAGCAGCGCCACCCGGTCGGCGCTGACGACCCCAAACCCCATCTTCATGCGTCTCACTGGCTCACCTCGATCGGGCGACCGTACCTCGGGAGTACCCCTAGTAGCTCGCCACGTGGCTTGAAGTCGAATTGGACCGGAAGCCGGTCCCACTGATAGCCTTCGGGCAGTGGCCCGAAGCGCCCCTTACCCGCGCACTCGACGGCCTCCATCGCCCCGAAGTCGAATTCGAAGCTGCCCGAGCGCGCCACGAACTCCACGCCGGTGACGGAGCCATCCCGTTCGATGTAGAAGAACACGGTTGTCGCCCAGTCTCGGCCATCCAGTGGAGGACGAAAGCAGTTGTAGATCTGTTGGATGATGCGCTGGTTGTACTCGGGATAGTCCCGGCGCATGCCCTCGATGCGAACGTTGAGATCCTCACCCGACTCCTCGGCGTCCTCGGGCGGGGCCTCCGGCGACGCGGCGGTCGTCTCCTCTTCCTCCGCCAACTCTACGACCGGCGTCGGCTCAGGCTCCGGTGGCTTCGGAGGAGGGTCGACAACTTCAACCTCCACGACGTTCTGCTCGGGCTCCGGGTCCTCGGGCGGCGGCGGCGGGTCGGGCCGCTCCACCACGATCTCTTCCGTCGCGCGTTCCGTCTCTTCGGCCTGCACACTCGGCGGCGGCGAGATCATCACGATCTCCGGAGTAAAAAACTCGATCGGCTCAGGCCGCACGAGGCCGGCGACCCAAAAGAGGAGAACAATGCTCCCGTGCACGCCGAAAGAAGCCGCCATGCTGCGTCGGTCCAACGGGTCGGGTGCGCGAGCCATGCCTCGTCAGTTCCCCCTGTAGGGCACGGCCGAAATGGACCAGTTCACGCCGCTGTTCTGCGCGATGGACATGACTTTCACAGCCGGCCCCCAGGGCGCGAGCGAATCGACCTGCAGGACGACGCGCTCGATGTTGCCTACAGCGAGTAGCTGGGCGAGCCCCGACTCCAATCCGTCCACCGTGACCACGCTCTCCTCGAGGTAGACCGTGCCGTCGGCCAGGATCGTGACGATGATCGGGCTGTCCTGGGACGTCAGAGGCTGCACGTCCGCCGTCGGCACCGACACTTCGATACCGCCCTGGAAGATCGGCATCGTGATCATGAAGATGATCAGCAGCGTAAACGCTATATCGACCAGACTGGTGACGTTGATTTCCGCGTTCATAGGGAGGTCGGCCCGATCGCCGCGCGCCCTGCGGCGGGTGGCAAGGCTCATGGCACCCCCGACCGGGGCCTGAGGCCTGAATCGGCCATTAGACCAAGCCCTCTCGCGCCAGCGTGCCGATGAACTCGCTCGAGAAGCCCTCGAGTTCCCCGCTCACCAGGTTCAACTGAGAGACGTAGTGGTTGTAGGCGATCACCGCGGGAATCGCGACCGCGAGGCCGGCGACCGTCGTGATCAGCGCTTCCGCGACGCCCGGCGCGACCGCCATGATGTTGCTCGAGCCGGCCGTCGTGATGCCCAGGAAGGCGTTCATGATGCCGATGACGGTACCCATGAGCCCCATGAGAGGCGAGACGGACCCGATGGTCGCGAGCCAACCCAATCCGTGCGCCAGCTCGTCCCGTTCCTCGGCTTCTTCCTTCTCCAGGACCAGCCGCAACGCCTCGAGCTGCGTGAGCGAGAGGCCCTCGATCGGCGGCGCTCCGTCACGGAGAGCACCGGGCCGCAGCTCGCTGAAGAAATTGACACCCTGCCGGAAGACTCGGCCATACGGGGACTCCGGCAGCGACAAGATCGCCTTGTACGCCTCCTCGAGCCGCTGCGCGCGTTCCATGTACTCCAGGAACCTGTCACCCTGCTGGCGGACCTCTCGGAACTGTTTCCACTTGTGGAAGATCAACCACCAGGTGAAGAGTGACCCCAGACCCAGGATGATCAGAACCACCCTCGTGACGGGTGTGCCACCGAGCACCATGTCGAGAACGCTCGTGGGCGGCCGCGCCTGAAAAAGCAATAGAGACGCTAGGGTCATACCGGGCCTCCCGCCCTCTGATCTCGAATGAACGTGTACGTCTCTTGCAAGCCTTGTTCCAGCGAATGCGCCGGGGCCCATCCCTGGGCCCGGAGCCTGTCCGTGTTGAGCGTGCTGTGCCGAAGCTCGCCTGCCCGCTCACCCTCGTGCGAGCGCCCCGGTTGCACCGAAGCGACCGACTCCAGCACGTCCGCGAGCCCATTGACCCTCGTCGCAACCCCCGTGCCCACGTTGAACGCGCGATCATCCAGATCGCCCGACTCGGGTAGATCGAGGTTCGACACCAGCATGTTCGCGGATACGACGTCCCGCACGAAGACGTAGTCCCGCGTCTGCTCGCCGTCCCCGAAGACCGTGAGCGCATCGCCGTCGAGCAACCGTGTGGCGAAGATCGATACTACACCCGCCTCGCCATGCGGATCCTGGCGCGGACCATACACGTTCGAGTACCGAACAGCGACGTAATCCAGGCCGTGGATACGCCGGTAGTAGTTGAGGTAGTACTCGCCTGCAAGCTTGGTCACACCGTAGGGTGAGAGCGGAGCCTTGGCTGCGGTTTCAGGTGTCGGAATCAACTCGGGTTCGCCGTATACGACGCCGCCGCTGCTCACAAAAATGAAGCGTCGAGTGCCCACCTCTATGGCTGCTTCGGTGAGGTTCAGCAGGCCCTGAAGGTTGATGGCCGCATCCTTCTGCGGATCGTTCACCGATACACGCACATCGATCTGCGCCGCATGATTATTGACGAGATCGAAGCGGACGTCTCGGAAGAGATCGCGCACCTCGACGCCCGATCGGATGTCCATTTCAACGAAGTGGGCGGCTTCTGGCACATTGGCCATGCGGCCAGATGAGAGGTCATCCACGATCCACACGTCGTCACCCGAGGCCAAGTATGCGTCCGCGACGTGGCTGCCGATGAAGCCGGCCCCTCCGGTCACCAACACCCTGCGTTTCGATTCAGCCATGCCGGTTCTCGTTCAATGCCTGTTCCTATCGAAGAAAGTCCCCGCCCGAGGAAACCGGCGGGGACTAGGGAGTTGCCGAGCTTGGACGCGAGGGCTCAGAGTCTCCTCGCGTCACCAATCAGCGCATCTTCTTGGTGAGGCGTACTACGACCCCCTGGTCGAAGACCGCATCCCGCATTCTCACGATCCGAGCTGCGGCCGTCTGTTCGGAGAGGCCCACGACCTGGAGAACTCCCTCCAACACGTTCGGATCGGATGTGTTGTAGAGGCTGAACTCGTCACCGAGCGCCAGACCATCACCCATCCCGAGGTCGAGGAAGGCGACCTGACCCACGTTGGCGATCTGCACGCTCTTCGCGAATCCCATTACCATCGCCACCGCGCCGCCACTTACTGGCTGGGCATACTGCCCGACAGAGACGTCGTGCACGGGCATCGGCCCGACGAAGTGGCCCGGCAGAATGCGTCCGTACTCCTTGACGATGGTGCCGATCACGCCGCCGCTGACCACCTGGGACACCGTCATCACTCCGGTCGGGGAGACGACGCGACCCACGTCCTCGATCAGGCGGTCGACCTTGAAGAGCTGGAGCTGCTCACCGACGCGCGCGGGCCCGTCCATCGAGACTCGCACACGCTCGAACGAGCGAACCGTGACACCGCGGTTCGAGCCGCCGGCCGATCCTTCCAGCACTCCCGCGTGCGGCGGGTCACCCTCCATACCCGTCAGCCGAGGGGCGGAGAAGACGAGGTCGCGCGGGACCGATTGGTAGACGAGCTCACTGGCCCTCACTACACCACCATGAACGAGCGTGGTGTCCTGACGGAAGATCGTGGGGATGTCTCGCAAGCTCGTAGGCTCGGCGGGACCGCTCGCCTCCACGACTTCCGTACCCCCACTGGGTGCGGTCCCGGGGATTACCAGCACCTGCCCCGGCATGATGAGGTTGGGGTCGGCGATGTTCGCCTGATTGGCGGTCCAAATGCGTCGCCAATCGAAGGGATCCCCGTAGTATTGCTGCGCAAGGTCCCACAGCGTGTCACCATTGACGACGGTGTGATCCCCCTGCGCTTTCTGAGCGAGGGCAATTTCTGGCAGAATCAGCACGGCGAGTATCGCCGCTGCCGAGCGAACCATGTGGGCTCCTTCGGCAAGTAGGACAGGGTTTTTTCGCCCTATGAACACTGCCAGAAGATACGAGTGATCCCCTCGTGAGGTCAACGCGTTTTTCGAATTGACTTCAGATGTTTCCATGCCTGTCCCTCCATCACCGACCGGTAGCGTCCGCGCCCTACTACGACGTGGTCGAGCACAGGAATCCCGAGCACGCGGCCCGCCTCGACGAGCTGACGGGTCACCGCGCCGTCTTCCGCGGAAGGCGTCGGATCGCCCGACGGGTGGTTGTGCACCAGAATGAGCGCGGCCGCTCCCTCCCCGACCGCCGGTCGAAAGACCTCTCGCGGATGGATGAGGGATGCGTCCAAAATGCCGCGAGTCACGAGGACCCGGCGCATGACTCTGTGGCGCGTGTTGAGGAGCAGGGTATGGAATTCCTCCTGCGGGAGGTCGTGCAGTCGCGGGCCCATGAGTCGGAAAACGTCGGCAGGGCCCCGGATGCGGTCGGCCTCACCCTGTGGCTGCGCCGCGGCGCGGCGGCCCAGCTCAAGCGCTGCTACGATTCGTGCGGCGGTGGCGCGACCCACTCCACTCATTTGCTCCAGCTCCGAGACATCGAGCGCGGCCAAGCGCTGAAGCGAAGCCGCCACGTCCCGCGCGACCGCGTGCGCGATGTCCAGCGCGGAGCTGCCTGAGGTGCCGCTGCCGACGAGGATCGCGATCAACTCGACGATGGTCAGGCCACGCGGCCCGAGCGATCGAAGTCGTTCGCGCGGGCGTTCGGGGTCAGAACCCCCGGGAGCGGAGATCAGGGAAGCGTGGGCGGGCGAAGTCACCGAGGACGCTCGTAGCGCCCAGTGGGCGTTGACATGGAGGGATGGGACGCATGGGACGCCCCCCCTCCGCTACAGCAGAACCCTCATCACCAATGCGTCCTCTTTGGGCTTGTCGTAATAATTCTTGCGAACGCCGACCTGCAAGAAGCCGAACCCCTCGTACAGTTCGAGGGCTCGCTCGTTGGAGACGCGCACTTCGAGGTAGATGGCCTCGACGTCCCGCTCCCGCGCGTTGCGGAGCACGTGCTCGAGCAGGCGGGCTGCATACCCCTGCCCCCTGTACTCAGGTCGGACAGCGAGGTTGGCGAGCTCGCCCTGGTCGACAATGCACCAAAGCACGGCATAGGCGATCACACCTTCCGGCGCACGCTCCATCACCCACAGTTCGGAGCCTGGCCGCCCGATCAGTCCCGAGAAGGTATTCGCCTGCCACGGGCTCGTGAACACCCGGCGTTCGATCCCGACCACGGTCTGGACGTCGCTCCGCTTCATGGGGCGGATGAGAACCTTGGGGGCCCCGTCTACGCGCTCCATGCCTTGTCCGGTTTCCATTCACGGATGTAGCGAGGCTCCCAGCGCGCCACCGCAGCGACCGGGGCCATTTCGGGATTCATCGCCAAATAGCGAAACAGTCCGTCTGCCGTCGGATGCACAACAGGCCCCACCGCCACCGGGAAGCCCGCGCCTTCTATGGCACCCCTGTGCCGTTCCGCGCCCTCCCCCAGGAAGACCGCGCCGGGTGGCACGTCATTGTCGAGCACGTCCCGGAGGGTGCCGCCGTGGGGCGGGACGATACGCTCGACTCCGACCCGGCCGATCCCGTAGCAAGCCCCGTATACGCGGTCACTACGGGCGTCGAACAACACGTAGCGAATGCCCCCTCCTTCTTTGGCCAGCGCAACCGCAGCCAGACTCGAAACCGCCCAAACGGGACGATCCAGCGCATGCGCCAACCCCTTGGCCGTCGCCGCGGCGACGCGCACGCCGGTAAACGAACCTGGTCCCTCGCCAACGACGACACCGCTCAGTTCGTCGCGATCGACACCGGCTTCCTGGAGCACCCCCGAAATCGCGGTAACGAGGCTGGACGCGTGCTGCCCATGAGCACTGAGCGTCGCGCGAGCCAGCACGTCGAATCCTCGGGCTACCGCGACCGAGCCGACGGAGCCCGACGCGTCGAAGGCGACATAGAACCCATCGGCTTCGAACGCGGCGGAGCTCACGGTTCCGTGACCGACATCGGGAACCCCGCCAGCACCGGGGGAGCGCCGACTCGGCGCACTTTGACGTCGCGCAGCTCCGACTCGCCCGGCGTAACCGAGAGCTCGATAAGCCAATGGTCCATAGGCATCAACGTCTCGGCGCGCTCCGGCCACTCGACGATCACGATCTCATGATCAGCCCCGAGGCTCTCCCAGCCCAACTCCCACAGTTCGTCCGGCGACGCGACACGGTACAGATCGAGGTGTACGACCTCCTTGCCGGGTCGCGCTGGATATCGAAAGAGCAGATTGAACGACGGCGAAGGCATCGCCTCGAGGACGCCGGCCCCGACTCCGATCGCGCGCGCGAGCACCGACTTCCCCGCCCCCAAAGGGCCCCGGAGGCCCAAGACGACCGGGGTTTCGACCGTCTCACCGATTCGTTCGCCCCAAAGAACCAGGCTCGACTCGTCCAGCCGCACGAGATACGGACTCTACGGCCCGGCCGCCGGCGGGGCGTACGCTTGGGACCGAAGCCAGTCGGCGGTCAGGCCGATGCCCTCCTGCAACGGGACTTTCACTTCGTAACCCATTCGATCGGCAATCTTGGTGAGGTCCGCCAGGGAGTCTCGAACATCGCCGGGGCGGGCCGGGCCATACTTCGCTTCCAGCTGGGTGCCGAGCGCAGTCTGAATCGCCCGCCATAGGTCCGTCACGGTGATGCGCTCGCCGGAGCCGACGTTGAACACCTCTCCGCTCACCCGATCAGCCGGCGCGATGCAAGCGAGAAGGTTCGCAGAGACGACGTTCTCGATATACGTGAAGTCGCGCGTCTGACCGCCGTCGCCGTTGATCGTCGGAGCGCTCCCGCCCAGGGCGGCGTTGATGAAGAGCGGGATCACGGCGGAGTAGACCGAGTTCGGGTCCTGCCGCGGGCCGAAGACGTTGAAGTAGCGAAGCACCGCGGTCTCGAGCCCGAACAGGTGCGGAAACACCTGCACATAGTGTTCCCCCGCGAGCTTCGCCACCGCGTACGGCGAGCGCGGCATGGAGGGCATATCTTCGTGCTTCGGTAGCGTCCGCGTGTCGCCGTACGCAGAAGACGATCCCGCGTAGACCAGCCGCCTCACTCCGGCCTCGCTCGCTGCCACCAGCATGTTGAGCGTGCCCGTCGTGCTCACGTGATGCGTCGCCGTCGGGTCGGCGACCGAACGCGCCACCGACGGCAGGGCCGCCTGATGGAAGACGTAGTCGACGCCCTCACAGGCTGCGACGCACGCATCCACGTCAGTGATGGACGTCTCGTGCAGGTCGATGCGATCCAGGAACGGAGCGAGGTTGTCACGGCTCCCCGTCGAGAAGTCGTCGATGACGCGGACGGCTGAGCCCTCGGAGAGGAGGCGCTCGACCAAGTGCGAGCCGATGAAGCCGGCACCCCCGGTCACGAGGACAGCACGGTCGGAGAAGGTGCTCATAGGCGGGGGTTGGGGTTGAGGTACGCCAATCGATGGGTGCTGCTGAATCTAACCGTCAGACGCCGTACAGTCCCTCGCGCTCGATGATGGCGGCGACCTCGGCCGGAACGAAGTCCTTCGCATCGTGCCCCGCCGCGACATGGCGACGGATCTCCGTGGACGAGATGTCGATCCGCCCGACAGGTACGAAGTGCACGGAGTCGGCGCCCGGAACGTCCGGCGCTTCGTCCGCGGCCTGAGCGCCGTCCCGGGCCATCACAACGAGGCTCGCAAGATCGAGGACCTGCTCCGGGGCACGCCAACTCCCGAGAGCTCGGTATTCGTCCGCACCGATGATGAAGTACAGCGATGCGCCCGCGAACGTGCCCCGGAGTGAGCGAAGCGTGTCCACCGTGTACGATGGTCCGGCGCGATCGACCTCCACCTCGCTCACGTCGAACATCGAATGGCCCGCGGTCGCGGCCCGGACCATTTCGAGGCGCAGCGTTGCCGGCGTGAGCTCTTTGTCGGATTTGTGCGGAGGCTCGCCCACGGGAATCCATAGCACTCGATCCAGCGCGAGCGCATCGGCGACGTCCCTCGCGACCGCGAGGTGGCCATGATGCGGGGGATCGAACGTGCCGCCGAAAAGGCCTAGCCGGATGCGAGCGGGGCCAGGCGCGTCAGGATCCTGACCCATTCGTCCGGATCAGGGCGGCCTCTGGAGACTCGGGGTACCGATCGATCAAGCGCTGCTTCGCTTCCTCCGCCTCCTCCTCATACCCGATCGCGATGTTCGAATGGTAGATCCCGGCCAGCGACTTGGGCGCAAAGTCCGTTTCGGAGTAAAGGTTCACTACGAACTCGTAGTACTTGATTGCCGAATCGAACATCTTGCGTCGGAAGTAGAAGTCGGCGGTGTCGAACTCTTTCTGCGCCAACTTGAGCCGCATGCTGTTCGCCAGTTGGGCCGCCTCGAGCGCCTGAGGCGTCCCCTGGTAATCCAACAGTACGTTGCGGCACACCGTGATCGCGTCTCGGGTGAAGACCTGGTCCCGCGGCATGTCGGGCGACAACGCAGCAAGCGAGCGGCAAACGCCGAGCGCGGCAATCACGGCGTCTTCCTGTCCCGAGTACCGGTCGAGGAACCGTACGTACTCACTCCGAGCGGTCAGATAGTCGCCGTCGCCGTAGTGGGCGTGGGAGAGAAGCATGCGGGCGTCCGGAACTCGATCCCAATCCGCGTAAGAGAGTAGCAACCGGTCGAGCGCGTCGACTGCGTTGCCATACTCTCCCTCCGCGTACTCCGTCGCCGCCATGCGATACAGGGCGTCGGCGTCCATGCCTTGGTAGAGGTTGCTCGGACCGCCGCACGCGGCAAGGGCGAGCAGGGTTAGAGCGGACAGCGAAATTCGTCGATTGTAGAAACGCATCGGGCCTGGACACACTGGACGCATGAGGTGGTTTCAGAACTGAGCGGAGCCGAACGAGCAATCGCGGCCCAGCGTAACAAGATAACGTCTCAAGGGGTGCCTAATGCACATACGATCGGGCTCGGTTTCTTCAGCGCGCGGTTCGGCTCGGCGGTAGCTGGACTGCTTCTCGAGTCAGCGACACCGCCCGTCGCGCAGGCGCTCCAAGCCTCGCCCGAACCGAATCTGGTCGAAAGCGTCCTGTGCGCGCTCCACGAGCGCCCCCGCCTGGTCGGCGTATCGCACCTGAGCGTAGGCCTCCATAGAAAGCTCACACTCCCCCATTTCGGCCAGAATCTCGCCTTTCTCGAACCAGGCCTGCGCCTGAATGTTGCGTGGTTCACCAAGCTCAACCGTACGATCAATGTGGATCAGAGCCTGCTCCAACTCTTCCTCATTCAACTCCGAACGCCCGCGCAGTTCGCGTGCCAGGACGAACGCGCAGGTCCCGATGTACCAGTCGACCTCATCGCGCTGCCACCGCCGAACCATCTCCCGGTAGCGCTCAAAATAAATCAGCGCGTGACGGCAGTCGCGGATCTCCTCGTACGCCCGCCCCACCTCGAAGACGATCTCCGGCACCGAATCGGTTGCCTCGGCCATGGCCTTCTGATAAAAGGGCAAGGCTCGTCCGTACTCTCCGGCTCCGAAGTAGTGGCGAGCGAGCGGAAGGGACATGACCCCCACGCCGAGCCCCGGGCGTAGCTGAAGGGAGGTTTCGACCGCGGTCGCCATGGCGAACAGGTCGCTTTTGTCGAGGGCCTCGCGCGCAACGCGCATCAGGTCCGAGACCGCCTGGTCTGCAAGCGCCTCGTCTTTGGACGCCGCCTCCAGGTAGAACGCGCCCGCGTCGTCGACCCGGGCCATGATCGCATACGTGTGCGCGACCCTGGTGATCGTGGCCGCGTCGTCCGCGCCCTGTCGGACTGCGAGCCGATACTCGGAGAGAGCCTCTTCATAGTTGCCCAGCGCGAACGCCTTGTCGCCACGGCGCACGGCGCTTTGCTCGGTCGCGCGCGTGCCGCAGGCGGCAGCCGTCAGCCCGCAGATCGCTGCGAAGGCTATGAAGCGGCGAAGGGTCATAAGAGCGGGACTTCGAGGTCGTAAGGGAGGTCGGGCGCACGTGCGCCGTGACTGTAGCCCGAATATATCAGCAAGGATCGGGCCGGGGACAAACTATTTTTGTGTCCTCGACGTCCTCGTTGTCCTCAACCTCATACGCGGCCTCGAGGCCGTCGGCCTCCTCGACATCCTCAACGTCGATCGCCACCTCTTCGGTCGAAGCGTCGTCATCTGAATCTTGGTGCGCGTGCGGGAACGTCACTCCCACTGAAGCGAGGTAGGCGCGCGGCCGTATGTCCTTCGGATCGTCAGCCGCGCAGCGTGTCCACTCCCGAATCGCGCCCTCGACGTCCCCGCTCCGTTGACGCACGACCCCGAGCCGGACCCGTGCTCCCACGAAGCCCGGGCGGCTCTCGAGGATCACCTCGAGCTCGACCCTCGCCCTGTCCAGATCACCCGCCTCGATCAGGGATTCGGCCCACTTCGTCCGGATATCCATGAAGCGAGGGCGCACGGCGATGGCGGCCTCGAAGTCGTCCCGCTCCCAGGCGCTGATGCCACGCGAGAGGATCTGACGAGCGAGTTTCGGGTTGCGGTTCATGCGGGAAGGGTGGTGGTAGGAGAGAGGGGGCGAAAGGGGGGCGGCGGGGTGTTGTCCGGCTATGATCGTGGCCCGGCAACCTACCAGAGATAATCGAGTTTTAACTGGACGAGGAAGTTCGAGCGGTTCTCTTCGGTGAAGTTGAAGCAGGTGACGTGTTCGTAGCCCAGGCGCAGGGTCGTGCGGAGGCCGGTGTGGTCCGGGAAGCGGGTCCACTCGGCGGTGATGTGTTTTCGGATTTCGTCGGGGTTGTCTGCGACGGGTATCCAAGAATAGTTGTCGGACACCGTGTACGGCCCGATTCGGAGGACGCGTAGGTCGCCCCCTGAATACCTTTCGAAAGCTGCGCCAAAGGCGATCGCGAAATTCGAACCGGTCCAGTCTGCCCCCCCCTGTACGCTGGACGCGTTCGGACCGAGGGCGTCTCCAATGACCCTGGCATCGAGAGTGAGGCCAGACGGGAACTGGCCATGGGCGTGGGGCTCGGCGCCGGCCAACCAAATCGCGTCCTCCCAGAGCCCACTCGCCGCCTGCGTGAAGTGACCGCGGTCGTCGGTGGGGAGACCGTTTACGTACAGCTCGGTCTGGATCGCCGGGAGCGTGATCCGAAGGTCGACTCCAACGACCTTGTCGGATATTAGGGGAGCCGCACCGCCACGGAAGAACAAGAAGAGGTCTGTGATTCGGTCCCTCAAAGTGGCGCTAGGACCTCCGTCACCCCCGTGGTGGTTGAGAGAGGTGATTCCGAACCCGACGAAGCGGCTGGGGCGGCCACTGACTCGAAACACCGCCAATTTGCTGCCTGGAATGTCCCGATTTCGACCCATGCCAGCGAGCAGTGCCGACGCTTGCCAGAGCCCGAGGGTGCTGAGAAATCCCGGCAGTCGAACTGGGCGTTCCGTCGAGAAGCCGGTTGGCGAAGCCGTCGATGCCGTCGTATCCCCTCCCTTGACGGAGCGGACGATACGGGCTGTCCGATCCTGTCAGGGCAAGTTGAGCGCCGCGCGGTATGAGTTGCTGTCCGGGCGCCGAGTGGATCGGGCTGGTACCAAGGCGACGCTCAAGGCGCTCAAGGGCCTCCGCGAGCCGAGGCGGTAGACGGCCCTCTGTACCGGACTCTGTGCGCTCGCCTGCCTCGGCCACGAAACGGGCGAAACCTGAGCGAGAATACGGACGCTCCCCGGCCATGACGTCCCTTACTAACCCCGTGGACACCAAGGCGTCGAGATCTCTGTAGGCTGGATCGAGGGTCGGGACATAGGGCGTGGCTTGTGCGGCGAGCGAGGCCATTTGCCATGCCGAGAACACAAGAGGAAGCAGGAGCCAAGCCGCGAGCCGGGCACCGGTCGCCCCGCCAGGCCCAGGTCTCGATTCCGCTGTTGGCCCTGAGGCTGCTGGGCGTTTGACAGCAATCGCCCGGACGATGTCCGGACTGTGTACGGAACGCTCCCTCCTGATCAGCGCGTGCGCCCCATCCACCTCAGGAACTCTCGAACGCCCTCACGAAAACTCCATCGCGACTCGTACCCAAAGAGCTGGTAGGCCTTCGACACGTCAGCGCATGTACGGAGAACGTCCCCGGGCTGTATCTGACGACGCTCGACCTCCGGCACAATCCCCATTCCCGCCGCAAGCTCGCCGATCATTTCACTCAGGGCCACTGGCCGACCCCTCCCCAGATTCACGATCTCGAACACGGGATCACTCGACGCATTCAAGAACCCTAGGGCACCCTCGATTCCGTTAACGATGTCGTCGATATATGTATAGTCACGGGCGGACGTCCCGTCGCCATACATGGGGATCGGCCGGCCGGCCGCGAGCAGTCTTGCGAACTTGTGGATCGCGAGATCCGGGCGCTGGCGTGGTCCGAACACCGTAAAAAAACGGAGAGCCACGATCGACATCCCATGAAGATGATGGAACGTCCGGCAGGCTAGTTCTCCTGCTCTCTTTGTCGCAGCGTAGGGAGAGATAGGATGTCCTATGTTGAGAGCCTCGGTCAAAGGCACAACGTCGCAGTCGCCGTAGACCGAAGAAGAGGACGCGAACACGAAAGTGCGGACCCCACGGCTACGCGCCCATTCGAGCAAGGTCCACGTGCCGACGTCGTTCACACTCGCGTAGAGTCGCGGGTTTTGGATTGAAGCTCTGACGCCAACACGAGCGGCCAGGTGCACAACGGCATCGATGTCTCCTGGCAACTCCGCAAGGAGCCCTTCGTCTCTGAGGTCGCCCGTGACAAGATCGAATCCGACATGTTGGTGGGCTGAGAGCAGGTTTTCTTCCTTCGCCGCTCGCGGATAAAAGTCGTCGAAACTGTCCAATCCGACCACGTCGTTTCCGCGCGCAAGCAACCGGTCTGTCAGGTGGGAGCCTACGAAGCCAGCGGCGCCTGTGATCAGCGTTGACATCGGATCAAGAAACTCCTAATGGCGGCAAATTGGCCGTTCGGCGCTCATGCGCACCGAGTGGGGGCCTGTG
>Ga0315339_1002569_pt1 | contig 13658 bp, 15 predicted proteins | sample ASW17metaG_FD_204514 | JGI IMG/M metagenome (GOLD analysis project Ga0315339, IMG submission 204514) | Ammonia-oxidizing marine archaeal communities from Pacific Ocean, United States - ASW #17 | ecosystem: Environmental > Aquatic > Marine > Oceanic | place: USA: California | collected 2016-12-05
CCCGAATCATCACTTTGAGTTGACCGACTTCATCGACCAATACCTCGACTTCTTCGCCTCGACCCTTGGCCGCACCGATCTCCTTGGACGCTTCGTTGCGCTGGTTCTTGGACTCCTGGACCTTGGTTTGCGCCGCGCGATGTCGTGAATCAACATCAAGTACGGACGCCGCCGCGGCATCTAGACCGCGACGCACCAATCCCGCGTCAAACGCATCTGCGTTATCGCGTATCCACTTGATATCGTGCATGACGAAACGTACTGCCTGAATGCCGGGAGAATTCGCGCCTTTTATACGTCTCGCATCCGCGCGCCGTCCAGCAAAGGTAAAAAATTGCGGCTGAAAACCTCATTCTTCATCCAGGTTGGTATGAGCATCACCCCAACACAATTGGTCAGCGTACTGTAGGCATTTCAAGAGCGACTAGCGCCGTACCAGCCTGAGAACATGACCTTCTTGCTTGATTTGATCCTTCGATTCTAATTCGTGACGGTATGCACCGTGCGTGTCGGGAACGGAATGTCGACGCCGTTGGCATCAAACGCCTGTTTGATCGCCTTGGTCAGGTCGAATTTGACTGGCCACAAATCCGCGTTGTCGACCCAGACCCGGATGGTGAAGTTCACCGAACTGTCCGCCATCGCGGTCACGCCGACGAAAGGTCCGGGATCCGATTTAATTCGCGTGTCGGCAGAGATGGTTTCATGAACAACCGCCATCACCTTATCGATATCCGCGTCGTAGGCGATCCCCACGGAGATATCCACGCGGCGAGTCGGGTTGGTGGAGTAGTTGCTGACCGCCGAACCCCAAACCTGCCCGTTGGGCACGGTGATTTGGATATTATCGGGCGTTGCCATGACGGTGAAGAACAGATTGAACTCCTTGATCGTCCCCGCATGTTCCCCGGCTTCGACGTAGTCACCGGCTCTAAATGGCCGAAAAAGAAGCAGCATCACCCCCGAAGTAACGTTCGTCAGTGTGCCCTGAAGGGCGAGTCCAACGGCGAGGCCGGCTGTTGCGAGCACTACCACAAGGCTCGCCGTTTGGACACCGAACTGATTGAGGACAGCAACAGCGACGATAGCGAGAAGCGACTCGCGAAAAACTGAGCGAGCATGGCGTCGACGCGAGTGTTGTTCCCCAGGACCCTGCCGGTCAGACGTGAGGCGTAACCCGCGAACCAAACACCGAGTATCAGGGTCACGATCGCCCCGACCACGTCGAGGCCATACGTCGTCAACGTCGCGCTCAGCGCCTCAAAGATTACTTCAAGGTGTTCCGACAGGTTTATGGCGGCGTCTTGCATGGTCGAATCCCTCACAACTCTTTGACACAAAACATTATTTCAAACTCAACCAATTTGAGGTTCAACGCTAAACCTCTTGCGCCGCGTCTTCTTTTTCGCGCTTCTTCTCAACCATCCGCGCACAAATAATCGAAATCTCATAGAGCACTATGATCGGAACAGCCAACCCGATCTGGCTCAGTGGGTCGGGCGGGGTGAGAACGGCGGCGACGACAAATGCAAGCACGATGGCGTAGCGCCGCTTGCCCTTGAGGCCGTCGGACGTGGCGAGACCAGCCTTCGCCATCAACGTGATCAGCACCGGTAGTTCGAAGCTTATGCCGAAGGCAAAGATCAGGCGCATAACGAGGCTGAGGTATTCGCCCACCTTGGGCACCAGCTCGATCGGTAGCGTCCCTTCGACACCAAACTGCTGAAAGCTGGCGAAGAACTGCCAGGCGACCGGCATGACGACGTAGTAGACCATCGACGCGCCTAAGAGGAATAGAAGCGGCGTCACCACCAAAAACGGGAGGAACGTCCCCTTCTCGTTCTTGTAGAGGCCGGGCGCAACAAAAAACCAAACCTGGCCAGCGATGAGCGGGAACGCGCAGAACAGAGCCGCAAAGAAAGCGACCTTGATGTTGGTGAAGAACTTCTCGTGGAGCGCGGTGTAGATCAGGCGACGTTCCTCTTCGCCCTCCCACAGTTCCGCCAGGGGTGCGACGAGGAAATCAAAGATCGGATTGGCGAAATAGAAACAGATCATGAATGTGATCAGCAGGGCGATAAGGGAGTAGAACAAACGCTTGCGCAGCTCGATCAAATGATCAATCAGCGGCATGCGCTGTTCTTCGACGTCTTCCCCTTCGACTTCCGCATCTGATTCCGTCACGGCTCAGGTTCCTGCCGTCATGACGGGGATCGTTGCTTTGTGGCGTCCTCGACCAACGCCCCGCCATCATCCGACGCAACTGGCGGCTCGTCCGCTTGCGCGGCTTCACAGGCCGAACTCTCCGGCACTGGATCGCCGGTTTGCGCAGCGGTACCCTCGCCTGGATCATCTGCAACAGACGTTCCGGTGCCCGCGGCCGCGGCCTGGGCGCTGGCCAGGATCGACCTGTCGTCCCCCGCCGAACCGCCAATGTCGAAGGCGCCGTCCAGTGTTCCGGAAGGGTCGAAGCCGGCCTTGAACTCATCCGCCACATCGATCCGGCTGACTCGTTCGATCTCTTTCTTGATGTCTTCAAGGTCGGCTTCACGCGCCATGTCGTCAAGAGTCGACTGAAATTCCCCGGCCAAGCCGCGCACCTTCCGAATGACGCCGCTGACTGTGCGCACCACGCGTGGAAGTTCCTTGGGGCCGACCACGATGATCGTAACCACAGCGATCAAGACGAACTCTGGCCAGCCAATATCCAACATCACATTGCACTATGTCTAACGCGACTGGGCACTAGGTCCAACGCGACCGGGCACTTGAACCACCGCGTCCCGTTCCAGGGTACGTCGCGTGCCTAGCTACTGGTGGCCTTGTCGTTATCGGTCTCGGAACGCGCGGCGGCTGAGGTATCCTCATCGATGACCTTCGCGTCATCACCTTCTGCGAGTCCCTCTTCCTTCATGCCCTTCTTGAAGCTCTTAATCCCCTTCGCAATGTCACCCATGAGCGCAGGAATCTTGCCCCTACCGCCGAAGAGGATGAGCACGATCGCCAGGACGATCAGCCAATGCCATATACTGAATGTTCCCATGGTAACGTTCGCCTTGCCGTTGGTAATCCACCCTGCCTCTAAACCGGATTGGATTAGGGCATCGACCCAACCAAGTGGTTGCCAGGTGGATAGTTACAAAATCACATTTCACGCACACCGCGCGGAATAACTGGCCGCAGACTAGCTGGATACGGCTGGAAATACGAATGTTTGCGAGGGGTCCAACGTAATACGGCATTGCGAGCCGGATTCCGGAGGACGGGTTCCCGACAATCGGGCCTCAAATACAGGCCCTTCCGGCTCGGTACGTAGATAGACCAAGCTGTAAGGCCCTAGCACCCGGCTTTCAACAACTGTCGCGGTAGTCGAGACGGTGTCTTGGGGGCCCGATCCGGACGGGGCGGCGTCACCAAGATGTATCGCCTCGGGGCGCACGAGCACATTCACGGTGCTTCCTTCCGCGAGACCACGAGCATCGAGTGCGCCGAAAGGCGTTTTCACAGATTTACTCTCAACAACACCTTCTAATTCATTGACATGACTGAAAAATGTACAGCAGAACGGACCATTGGGATAACTATATACACGGTCCGGTGGGCCTTCCTGAACTAGTCGGCCATCACGCATCAGGGCGATGCGATCCGCCATCCGCATCGCCTCTTCCGGATTATGGGTGACAAGCAGTGTTGCGGTTCCCAATTCCTTGAGCAACGAAAGTGTGTCGTCACGGATGCGGTCACGCAGGCCGATATCCAGGCCGGAAAATGGCTCATCCATCAGCATCAAACTGGGTTTCGGCGCCAAGGCACGGGCCAGCGCAACACGCTGTTGCTCACCACCCGACAACGTATGAGGAAAGGCCTCCACGAGGTGCCCCAGGCCGACCCTATCGAGCATCTCGCGTGCCACCGCACGCCGTTCGCGGCCCGGCCGGTCGTCGGCGAGACCGAATGCAACGTTCTCAAGGACGCGCAGATGGGGAAACAGGGCGTAATCCTGAAAGACCAGCCCGACTCCCCGCAATTCGGGTGGCACGTGATGCCCATCGTCGCCGACAACACGATCATTAATGACGACCCGGCCCCGTTGCACCTCTTCGAGACCTGCCGCGATGCGCAGTGTCGTCGACTTTCCACACCCGGACGGCCCCACCAGGCAGACCACCTCGCCCCGGTCGACCCGCAAACTTACATCGTCGACGGCGATCTCGCCGTCGAAGGCATGAGTTATGTTTTCGAGGCTGAGACTACTCACCATGACCTTAGGCAGGTGGCTGACCAGGCCGCGTCCGCGCGATTGCGGCCGACAGCAGGACGACCGGAATAATCCCGACCATGACGATGGCGAGCGCTGGTCCAGCCGCTTCCGCCAACTGCTCGTCCGATGCTAGTTCGTACGTCCGGACCGCGAGCGTATTGAAATCGAATGGTCGCATGATCAGAGTAGCCGGCAGTTCCTTCATAACATCAACGAAAACCAACAGGCCAGCCGTCAAAAGGCTTCCCCACATCATCGGCGCGTGAACGCTGAGCAGCGTCTTCAAGGGACGCGCGCCCAGGGTCCGGGCGGCGCTGTCCATGTTCGGTGTCACCTTCGCGAGACTAGCCTCGACAGTATTGAACGAGATGGCCAGGAACCGCACAAGATAGGCGAACAGCAACGCAACGATCGTGCCCGACAGCAGCAGTCCCGTCGAGATACCAAACGTGTCGTACATCCACGCGTCGACCGAATTATCGATCCAGGCGAACGGCAACAGAACCCCGACGGCGATCACGCTGCCGGGCACCGCATAGCCGATACTCGCGATGCGGGATCCAATCGTCGTCAGCCGGGAACCACCCATCCGGTTGCCATACGCGAGAATGACAGCGATCGCCACAGCAATTATCGCTGCCGACCCCGCCAGAAGAACCGTGTGCCAGGCAAGATTCACGAAATCACGCGTGAAAATGGTGTCTGAGGTCTCGATGGCCCAGACCAGCAGAACGCCGGCGGGTAGCAGAAAGCCGAACAATATGGGCGCCAGACAGAAACTCGCTGCCAAGAGTGCGCGCCAGGACCGCAACTGATATCCGGGCAGCGGGCGATACCGCGTCGTGGTGTGGTGATAGCGTGCCGCGCACCGCGACCACCGCTCCATGAACAAAACGGCGAATACGAAGACCATGAGGATCGCCGCAAGCTGCGCCGCCGCCGCTGGATCTCCCAGCCCGAACCAGGTTCGAAAGATCCCGGTGGTGAACGTGTCGACCGCAAAGTGCTGAACTGTCCCGAAATCACTCAGCGTTTCCATCAGCACGAGCGCGAGGCCCGTGGCAATCGCCGGTCGTGCCAGCGGCAAAGCCACGCGGAGAAAACAGTTCCAGGGTCCCCGGCCAAGCGTGCGGCTAACCTCCAGAACACAGACAGATTGTTCTAGGAATGCAGCCCGCGTCAGCATATAGACATAGGGGTAGGTCACCAGACCCAGCATCATGAAGGCGCCGCCGAGCGAGCGGACCTCGGGGAACCAGTAGTCGTGCCGCGACCATCCGAAAAGATCGCGGAGGAACGTCTGTACCGGCCCGGCGAAATCGAGCATTCCCGCGTAGGTATAGGCGACGGCGTAGGCCGGTACTGCCATCGGCAAGAGCAGCGCCCATTCAAATACCCGGCGTCCCGGAAATCGGCACATTGTGACAAGCCAGGCCGCACCCACCCCGGTGATCAAGGTGGCAATGCTGACACCTCCCACCAGCCACAGAGTGTTGACGACGTAGCGCGTAAGAACCGTGGAAGCCAGGTGATGCCAAACATCGGTTGCCGGAACGAAGACGAAGCTAAAGACCACAAGCACCGGAACGGCGACCATACCCGCGGCAAGCAGCGCGAAGAGACCCCACCTGTTCAGGCGGAACCGCCGGCTGGCCGGCGTCAATGCAGTTCGAATGGTGTCACCAACCGTGGTCACGGTTCATTCCAACCCGGCAATCATTTTGCGGGAACGCCGGTGCGGCTAACGCCCTATCGGCCTTATGGCAATGGAAAATATAGAACTTTACCGTACTTGCAAGTCACTATTACTTGCACAGTTGTGTATCGGTGGGCGGAACATAGGAGTTGCGACCATGAGGGATTCCGACCACGGAGGCACAGAGACACAGTGCAATCGTGGAACACCACCCGTCGAATTATCTGACTTCGCGGGCTCAGCGAACCTGTCCAGCGGTGCCGGACCCGGGCGCAGCCCCACTCGGGCACCGTCAGGATGTCGATGCTTGGTGCCAGAGCTCTCCGGGATCCGGCACTGGAACATCCGCGATGCCTTTGTGATCAACTAATCCACAGGTCGCGGAAACTCCGTGATCTTGGCCTCACCCTGGATGTCGTCGTCCTCGTCATCCTCGCCTTCACCCGATGCCTGCGATCGCGCCTCTTCTATCAGCGCGTTAGGTGGACGTGGCTGCAGGAGACCGGTCGCTTTCAGTTCATCCAGGCCTGGCAATTCGTCGATGACGCTGAAGCCGAAGTGCTCGAGGAAATCGTCCGTGGTCCGGTAGGTCACGGGCCGGCCCGGGGTGCGCCGCCGTCCCTTGGGCCGAATCCAACCGATTTCCAGAAGCAGGTCGAGCGTGCCGCGACTGAGTCCAACGCCCCTAATTTCCTCGACCTCAGCCCGGGTCACCGGCTGGTGATAGGCGATAATCGCCAGTGTCTCGACAGCGGCCCGGCTGAGTCGACGGGTTACTTGAGTTTCTTTCTGGAGCAGGAATTTAAGATCCGGCGCGGTACGCAACGCCCACTTGCCAGCGACCTGCACGAGATTGACACCACGATCACGGCAGGCCGCCTGAACCTCTTCGAGGGCAGCCGTTACGTCGACATCATCGGGCAGGCGAGCTACCAGGCTTTGTACGTCCAGGGGTTCCGTTGCCGCGAACAAAAGAGCCTCTACCATACGGAGATGCTGCGGGTCGACACTCATGCTATTACCAATCCTTACAATTCGTTGGAAATTCACCTGTCATCCGGCGTGCCCTCTTCCTGCTCTTTGCGCCGCATGTAGATCGGACCGAAAGTCTGGGTCTGACGTAGCTCAAGCTGGCCAGACTTGGCCATCTCAAGACTGGCGCCGAGCATGGCCGAGACCGCCGAGCGATAGACCATCGTGCCTTTGAATTCGGGTGGCAGAAATTTCTCCAGGCGTTCCCAGCCAGGAATTTCCCCGAGTGCGCTTCGCAAGCGCTGGTGGGCCTGCTCAAGCGAATAGAGCTCGCGCACGGCGATGCTATAGGGTTCGTTGGCGGACCGCGCTCGATGGTCCGCATAGGCCCGGAGCAGCTCGAAAACAGAAACTTCATAAAGCGAATTACGAACAACCCGAATGCCTTCAGGCTGACCGCGCTCGAAGACATCGCGTCCCAGGCGGTCGCGCGCCATAAGATGGGCCGAGGCCACACGCATGGCCTCCAGGCGCTGTAGCTGGAACGTCAAATGGGCCGCGAGTTCCGGGCCGCTCGGCGCGTCCTCGTCCTCAAGGTCGGGCAACAGCAGGCGAGATTTGAGGTAGGCCAACCAGGCCGCCATGACCAAGTAATCCGCTGCGAGCTCCAGACTGAGGCGCCGCACCTCGGCGATGAACGCCAGATATTGCTCGGCGAGCTGAAGGATCGAGATTTGAGTGAGATCGACTTTCTGAGAACGTGCCAGCGCCAAGAGGACATCCAACGGCCCCTCATAGCCGTCGATGTCGACGATTAGCGCCACGTCGTCAGAGTCATCCCGAACCGGATCGGACCAAACGTCGTCTCTACTATCAGCGTTCAAGGGTTCTATACGTGTCCGGCCAAGACAATGATCAGATTATACAGCAATTCAACCGGCGGCCAAATCACCGCGTCGAACAAATTAACCCGCATTCCGAGTTGGCCGCTCAGCGTCGGCAGCACGAACAGAATCAGGATCAGCATCAACATGCCGAAGCGCTCCAGCTTCGCAAGCGGCAAGGCCAGCGCGCGCGGCAGCAGCCCGACCGCGACGCGCCCGCCATCTAGCGGTGGCAACGGCAGCATGTTGAAAACGGCGAGAACGAGATTGAGGAGAAGCGACCGGCGCAGGGTCTCCGCCAGCCACATGCTGACATCATGGGGAAACAACTCCACAAAATGAAACAGGAATGCCGAGATGAACGCCAACGCCAGGTTGGTCACCGGTCCCGCCAGGGCAACCAGAATCATGTCACGCCGCGGACTGTTGAGCCTGCTGAAATTGACGGGTACGGGCTTCGCATAGCCGAACATGATCCGTCCACCCGACATGAACAGGAGCGTTGCCGGCAACAGGATGGTACCAAACAAGTCGATATGCCGGAATGGATTGAACGAAATGCGCCGCAACCGATAGGCCGTATCGTCGCCCAATTTCCACGCGACATAGCCATGCGCGGCTTCATGAAATGTCACGGCGATCAGGACTGGAACGATCCAGACCGAAACCTTGTAAACGAGGTCGGCGATCACGTCCGCGTGCCTGCACTGACGTGGCGCAACAGGCTGTCTATGCGGGCGACCGCCGCAGGGATGTCGATCGGCTCGGGAGGGCGCAAACGGCCCAAGGCCCGATCAAGTCGGCTTTGTCCCTCGGCATTGAGCGAACCCACGCAACCGGCTATCGCAGTCATCTCTCCCGCCTCGCCGTTGCAGTGCAATACGACATCACACCCCGCGGCTCGTGAGTCTCGGGTCCGATCCTCCATACTGCCCGGCAACGCCTTCATGGAAAGATCATCGGTCATCAACAGACCGTCAAATCCAATGTCGTTCCGAATAAGCTCAATCACCGCGGGAGAGGTCGTGGCGGGTCGCCGCTCATCAAGGGCGGTAAACACGACATGCGCAGTCATGGCAAGTGGCAAAGCCGCCAGAGTCCTGAAGGGAGCAAAATCGAGCCGGTCGAGATCTTCCCTGCTCGCGGAAACGACGGGCAATGCCTCATGACTATCGACCGTCGCGCGGCCGTGTCCTGGGATATGCTTGATCACGGGCAGGACTCCCCCGGCCTGCAAGCCGTCACACGTGGCGCGCCCCAGCACGGCGATGATATCAGGATCGAACGCGTACGCACGATCTCCGATGATGTCGTGCGCCCCGGCCACCGGGACATCCAGAACCGGAACACAATCAACATTTATACCAAGTTCACGGAGTTCTGCCGCAACAACCTGCCCATTGAGCCTTGCCGCCTCGACGCCTAGATCCTCATCAACGTCAAAAAGGCGGCCGAACTCCGCTGCGGCGGGAGGTGATCGCCAGTGCGGCGGTCCCAGACGGCACACACGGCCACCTTCCTGGTCGATCGATACCAGCACATCGTCCGATCCAACGACATCGCGCCAGGATTGGATCAGGATTCGTACCTGCTCAGGGGTCTGACAGTTGCGCGCGAACAAGATGAGACCGATCGGCTTCACATCGCGAAAGAACGCCTCCTCGATCTCAGTGAGAACGTCACCCGCGCAGCCGAATACAGCGGCGAGCCGTTCCGTCACCGCGCCGACGGACGAACGACCAGACAGCCGAGTTTTCGTTGCTGAAGCTTGTTGCACATCGCCCGTGCCGCACCTGGCCCGTCGAGTGGACCCGCCTGAAGCCGGTAATAGATCCCCTTCTTGCCCAGATCGGCACGAACGATCAGATGGTCGAGCGAGCCCAACAGCGACTCTTCGCGCGTGCTGAACCGGTCCCAGTCGCCCTCTGCAGCTTCAGCACTACGATAGGCCCCGAGCTGGATCCTAAAATCCACCGCCGCCGTTTGCTGCACCGATGGTTTTTCAGCTTGAGGTGCCGCACCTTGGGTCGAAGCCTTTGGCACGGGCGGCGGAAGCTTCCTTGCCGCGCTTTCCTCAACCGCCGTGTTCGCTGAGGCTAATTCCGATTCGCTGGTCCCGGTTTCCGTGACTTTTGGTAGTGGCGGCACCGGAATCGTGGAGGTACCAGACGACTTCTCGCTCTTACTCGTTGCGGCCAGCAATTGTTCTTTCGGTGCGGGCCGCTCAGCTTCAGGCCTTAAGGTCGTTTCCTCTTGACCGGTGGTTTCGCTACCGGCCAGGCGCTCATAAATCTCTTTGTCCTGATGCGGAACTTCCAATCCCCCAGGATCATCGGGCGGAACCTTCACGGGACCTGCCTCCGCTTTAATCAGTGGCGGTGTGGCTTCCATGCCTGTCCGGACGCCTTGCTCGTAAGCAAACCACAGAGCCCCGGCAAAAGCGGAGAGCGTGACCCAGGCAATTAACGCCGGCACGCCCCAACGGCGTCCAACCGTGTCCTCAGGAACCAGACGCTGCTGCTGCGGAGGTTCGATGCGGCCCTGGCGCAGGTAGGCGGGAGGGGGATCGTGCGGCGGTTGTGCGGAGTCAGATGCCATCTAGCGCATCTCCTGCACGGGCTCGACTCCCATAACCTCTAGTCCGCTAGCAATGACTGTGGCGACTCCCTTGACGAGTGCCGCCCGTGCCAGCGTGAGTTCCGCGTCTTCATCGATAATGAAGCGCAAATCCGGATCCTCCTTGCCTTGATTCCAGAATTGATGGAACGCGGATGCGACGTCGTGGATGTAAAACGCGATACGATGAGGTTCATGGGCCTCCGCCGCAATCTCGATCAGGCGGGGCCAACCGCCAAGCAATTTGATCAAAGCAAGCTCGTCCACATGGGTCAAGCGACTGAGATCCACCCGCGTCAACGCATCATCATCCGTCGCAGCTTTGAGAACCTCCGCCACGTTGCGCAGAACCGAACAAGCGCGGGCATGCGCGTACTGCACATAGAAGACGGGATTGTCTCGGGACTGTTCAGTTACTGCCGCGAAGTCGAAGTCGAGTGGCGCATCATTGCGTCGCGTCAACATAATGAAACGCACCACATCCTTGCCGACCTCGTCCACAACGTCCCGGAGGGTCACGAAGCTGCCCGCGCGTTTCGACATACGCACGGGATCGCCACGCCGCGTGAGCTTCACGAGTTGGCAGAGTTTGACATCTAAGCTAGCAGCACCCTCGGAAAGAGCCGCGACCGCAGCAACCATGCGTTTGACGTAGCCGCCGTGATCGGCACCCCAGACATCGATCATGGTATTGAATCCGCGATCAACCTTATCGCGGTGATAAGCGACATCCGTTGCGAAATAAGTCCAGCTGCCATCTGATTTCTTGAGGGGGCGGTCAACATCGTCCCCGAATTCGGTCGACCTAAAGAGAGTCTGAGGCCTAGGCTCCCAATCTTCAGGCAACTTGCCCTTTGGCGCTTCAAGGACGCCTTCGTATATCAGTTTCTTGCTTTCCAGAAATCCGAGAGCGTCTTCGACTTTGCCTTGCTCGGCCAGTTCGCGTTCGGACGTGAACACTGCGATATCGACTCCAAGAGCCGTCAAGTCTTCGCTAATTTGCTCCATCATGGCATCGATCGCAAATCGCCTGCAGGACGGCAGCCAGACTTCCTCCGGCTCATTGAGCCAGGCCTCTCCGTGGCTGGAAACCAGCCCCTCACCTACCGGGACGAGATAGTCGCCGGGATAAAGGCCTTCCGGAATCTCTCCGATATCCTCTCCGAGCGCCTCCCGATAGCGCAGGTATGCCGAACGAGCCAATTGATCGACCTGCGCGCCAGCGTCATTAATGTAGTACTCGCGCGTGACGGCGTGTCCCACTTTCTCTAATAAGTTTGCGAGCGCGTCGCCAAATACGGCCCCACGGGCATGCCCCACGTGCAAGGGGCCTGTCGGATTGGTCGAGACATACTCCACGTTGACCGGAATACCTGTGCCAAGATCCGAATCACCGTAGGACGTCCCCGCCTTCAGTACATCCCGCAGCCGATCGTGCAGGAAGGATGCCGCAAGACGGATGTTGATAAACCCGGGCCCGGCAACGCTAACTTCTTCAATTTTCGGGATTCCTACCAGGCGTTCGGCCAAGGATTCGGCAATCTCGCGCGGCTTCAATCCTGCGCCCTTGGCCAGAACCAGCGCCGCATTGGTCGCGACATCGCCATGCGAGGGATCGCGCGGCGGCTCCACTTTCACCAATCCAAGGTCGAGATTTTGTGGAAGCGTCCCCGCCGACATCAAATTCTCGATAGATTTGATAACTACATCGTTTAAATATTTGAAATAATTCATAATATAATTTTAACCGCATAAACGCTGATGCTCGGAAAGAGCGTACCGATCGGTCATCCCAGCGATGAAATCGCACGCCAGTCTGGGGATACTTGCAGGTTCTGAATCACGCGCGGCCTCACGCCATTCCTCGGGCAAGGATTGCGGGTCCTTGAGGTATGCCGCAAAGATATCTGCGACAATCCGCCGCCCCTGATCGGACATTTCGTTGACCTTGTCGTGCCGGTACATGTTGGCGAACAGGAAGTCTTTCAACGCCCGATCACCAAGGCTCACCAACTGGGACATTCCAATCACGGCCCGGTCAGCATGGCGCAATTCTTCCGCGTCTTTCGGTGCACTCTCCTCGATACGCGAACGGGATTCCGCAACGACGTCACTAATCATCAAGGAGATCAGGCGCCGGATCGTCTCGTGAATGGTCCGCGGCCGCTCCAGCTTCGGGTACAGGCCGTGGACTTCCTCTAATATCGGCCCGATTAGCGGAATCTCATTCAAATCGGGGATATCGAATAAGCCGGCGCGAAGACCATCGTCCAAATCATGGTTGTTGTAGGCAATATCGTCCGCGATCGCCGCAACTTGAGCCTCGGCGCCGGCGAAGGTGGAGAGCTCAAGGTCGTGGGTTGATACATACTCTATAAGCGTCTCGTGCAGCGGCTCTTCGGATGTACGACTGGCCTTTGGCCCGATCAGCGGACCGTTATGTTTAACCACGCCTTCAAGGGTCTCCCAGGTGAGGTTGAGGCCATCAAATGAGGCGTATCGCCGCTCAAGCTTGGTGAGGACCCGCAGTGTCTGGGCATTGTGGTCAAAGCCGCCGTAGGGCGCCATGACGCGATCCAGGGCCTCTTCCCCGGCATGTCCGAATGGCGGATGTCCGAGGTCGTGGGCCAATGCGAGGGTCTCCGCAAGATCCTCGTTCAACCCCAGGGTTCGAGCGATGGTTCGGGCGACCTGCGCGACCTCCAGCGAATGCGTGAGGCGGGTCCGGTAATGGTCACCCTCGTGATAGACGAAAACCTGGGTTTTGTGTTTAAGCCGGCGGAACGCGGTGGAATGAACTATTCGGTCCCGGTCGCGTTGAAACGGTGTCCGGGTTTCGCTTTCTGATTCCGCATGGAGACGTCCCCGGCTCCCTGCCGGGTCGCAAGCATAGACCACCGGGGACGGCGGACCGTAACGTGAAACGCCGTTCATGGCCGGGACACTACTCCGCGGCTGGGTGGCCTGCAACGCCGTTTACGACCGCAATTACCCAACGCGGGAATACGGCCCGGGAACCGGGAGATGGCGCGATTGTCGGTGCATGTGCTCCTATGGCTCATTGACGGAACAGCACGACAGCATCAGGCCCCAAACCTCGCATCGTTCGAGATCAAAACTGGAGATACATGGTGACTCGAGATCGCGCACATTTTCTGCTGCTGAACATCGGGCATTTTCTCGATCATCTATTCTCATTGATCTTTGCAACTGTTGCCGCGTTGGCCCT
>Ga0315339_1002571_pt1 | contig 13649 bp, 11 predicted proteins | sample ASW17metaG_FD_204514 | JGI IMG/M metagenome (GOLD analysis project Ga0315339, IMG submission 204514) | Ammonia-oxidizing marine archaeal communities from Pacific Ocean, United States - ASW #17 | ecosystem: Environmental > Aquatic > Marine > Oceanic | place: USA: California | collected 2016-12-05
TTAATGAAAATTTTATAGATGGACTGTCAGATCTTATTTTAAATAAGGAGGAGTATAAATTAACAGATAGTCTGTATCCTCCAAAAAACAGATGTCCTTCAAATTTTACTAAATGTCCTTGTTTAAACTAAATTATGAATTCTTATTTATTATTTAAATCTTTACACTTGATTGCAGTTATATCTTGGATGGTAGGCTTGTTATATCTTCCAAGAATTTTTGTTTACCATGTTGAAAATTCAGAAAAAAAAGAAGCAACAGAAATATTTGAAATTATGGAAAGACGGCTATATTTTTACATAATGAGGCCATCAATGATAGTAACCTGGCTATTTGGTATAATTTTAATTTATATTAATGGTTTAGATGTTTTTTTACAATTATGGATGCATATAAAACTAGCCCTAGTGATATTTCTTACTATTTATCATGAATATTTAGGAGCATGTATGAAATCCCTTAAATTAAAAACTAATACAAGAACACCAAAATTCTTTAGAATTATTAATGAAGTTCCTACAATTATATTAATATTGATTATCTTTATTGTGATTTTTAAGCCAATCTAGGGTTGAAATTTACAAAATAATATATATATTAACACCATCTAACATCTAACAAGCCCCCCTTTAATTATGAATATACAAGATTTAAAAAAGAAAAGCTCAGAACAGTTGATTGACGAAGCTGAAAAGCTAGGAATTGAAAATGCCAGCACTCTTAGAAGACAAGAAATATATTTTGCAATATTAAAAAAACTTGCCGAAAAAGGAGAAGAAATAACTGGCGGTGGAGTCCTCCAACTTCTACAAGATGGTTTTGGTTTCTTAAGAGCCATGGAGTCGAATTATTTACCTGGAGCCGATGATATATATATAAGCCCTAATCAAATCAGAAAATTTGGTTTAAGGACTGGAGATACTGTCGAAGGGCCAATAAGAGCGCCAAAAGATGGTGAAAGATATTTTGCATTATTACAAGTAAATACAATTAACTATGAGGCCCCAGAAAAATCTAAACATAAAATTGCTTTTGACAACCTAACTCCACTATATCCAAATAAGCAAATAACTTTAGAAGTTGAAACTAATAAAATTGAAAAAAAACCAGATTTAACCCCTAGATTAATGGATCTCGTAAGTCCGATTGGAAAAGGCCAAAGATCTTTGATAATTTCTCCCCCCAAAGCAGGAAAAACAATGATACTTCAAAGCATAGCCAATTCAATAACAGCAAATCATCCAGAGTGTATTTTAATGGTATTGTTAATTGATGAAAGACCAGAAGAAGTTACAGATATGCAAAGAACAGTTAAAGGTGAAGTTATAAGCTCAACATTTGATGAGCCAGCCCAGAGACATGTTGCGGTAGCTGAAATGGTTATAGAAAAAGCAAAAAGACTTACAGAACATAAAAAAGATGTTGTTATATTATTAGATTCTGTAACTAGACTAGGAAGAGCCTACAATGCAGTTGTCCCAAGCTCGGGCAAAGTACTAACGGGTGGTGTTGATGCAAACGCCCTTCAAAGACCAAAAAGGTTTTTTGGAGCAGCAAGAAACATAGAAGAAGGTGGTTCACTTACAATTATAGCAACAGCATTAATAGACACTGGTAGTAGAATGGATGAGGTAATTTTTGAAGAATTTAAAGGAACTGGTAACAGTGAAACTATTTTAGATAGAAAAATTTCAGAAAAAAGAATATTTCCTGCCATTGATATTACTAAATCTGGAACAAGACGAGAAGAATTACTTTTTGATAATAATGATCTACAAAAAATGAATATTTTAAGAAGAATTATTGCGCCAATGGGACCAATGGATGCAATTGAATTTATTAATTCAAAATTAAAAAATACAAAGAATAATGCAGAATTCTTTAATTCTATGAATAAACCTAGCTAAAATTTTATGTTAAAATTTGTTAGTTAATTTATAATTAAATAATGTCCAATATAGCGGATAACAAAAAAATTCGCAGTCATCTAAAAGATCTATTTGAAAAGAAAAATTATTCCAAAATTATTTTAGAAATTGAGAGTATATCTGATGAAAATGAAAGAGATTCTTTTCTCCATAATTTATATGGAGTATGTAAAACACTTGGTCCTAACAGAAATGAAAAAGATTTGCTACTGGCATTGTATAATTTTAAAAATGCTTACTTAAAAGGGAAAAATAGCTTGCAAGGCTTACACAGTTTAGAAAACTTTGCCAATGTAAGTATTGAATTAGAAGACTATACTAATTCATATAATTTTTTTTTGGATTCAGTTAAATTTTATGAAGAAGTAGAAAAACAAAATACATACAATGAAAAATTAGTTGGAGCTATATCAAAAGTTTATAAAAGATTATTAAATGTAAAAAAAAGAATTGAAACTTTAAAAAAAACTATTGATCAAGGAACACAAAATAAATTATTTTGGTGTTCTTATATATATACTAATAACTTCAGCTATAATTGGAAACAAATTGATTATTATAACTTTTCTAAAAAATTCCAAAATTTTTCTAAAAAATATGAAATAAAAAAAAATAAGAATATTATTCAATTTGATTTTGAAAAGCCTAGAATAGGATTTGTGTCTGGAAGCATAAACCCAAATCACTCAACAAATTATTTTTTAGAAAGTTTATTAAAAAATATAGATAAAAAAAAAATTGATATATATTTTTTTTCGTTAACAGATTTAAGTAAAGAAAATAATTTTGATATAAAAATAAAAAAATATTTTAAAAAATGGATAAATATATCTGAATTAAATTTAGAAAATTCAATTAAAGTAATTCAAGAAAATAAAATAAATATTTTAATTGATTTAATGGGCGTTACAGGTCCAAATAAGATTGAACTTTTTCAAAATAGAGTGTCCCCAATACAAATATTATGGCTTGGTTACAATAATACGGTTGGACTTAAAAATCTAGATTATTTAATCTTAGATCCAAATCTGATCAAACAAAAGGAAGAAAAAATGTACCATGAAAAAATAATTAAATTAAAAAATATATGGAATTCTCATATTGGATTTAATTTTAAGAGAAAAAAAAATGAATCACCTTATAAAAAAAATAAATATATTACTTTTTGTTCTTTTAATAATTATCTTAAAATATCAAATGATGTAGTTGAAACATGGTCAGAGATTTTAAAAAAAGTTCCAAATTCAAAATTGCTATTAAAATCATCAAATAAATTTAATGAAAAAGCAATTTTAAAAAAATTTAATAAATTTAATTTAAAAAATTCATTAATTGTTTTGGACCATTGCAAAAGTCATGAAGAGCATTTAGTTCAATATCGAGAAGCTGATATAGCATTAGATACATTTCCTTATACAGGAGTAACAACATCTTTTGAAGCACTATGGATGAATGTGCCTGTTTTGACAATGAAAGGATTTAATTCAAATTCACGGTGTGGTGAAAGTATAAATTTAAATGCCAATATGGAATTTTTTATAGCCAACAATAAAGAAGAATATATTGAAAAGGCAATATATATATCCAAAAATCTTGAAAAATTAGATTATTATAGAGATAAGTTATTTCATGAGATTTTAAGTTCTCCTTTATTTGATGCAAATAAATTTGCTGACGAATTTTTAAAAAAATTAGATTATATTTTTAATCAACATAAAAATTAAACATGGAATTAAAAAAAAAAGTTGATCAGCTTTTACAAGAGTTAAAATCAGGAAAATTTAATAAAGTAATTTCAGATGGGGAAAAGTTATTAAAAAAATACCAAGACAAAGGATATTTATTTAATATATGTGGTTTAGCCTATCAAAGATTAAATAACATAGAGATATCAATTTCTTATTTTAAAAAAGCCATAAGTCTTGAACCACAAAACCTTGGGCACAAAAATAATCTAGCAAATTCTTTTATTTATTTAAATCAACATGAAGAGGCTGAAAATATTTTTAAAGAAATATTAAAAAAAAACCCTGAAAACGCACCAGCTCTTGTAAATTATGCACGCCTTAAAAATATTTTATTAGATTTTAAAAGTTCAATTAACCTTTATCAAAAAGCTCTTAAATTTGTAAAAAATGATCTAGGTATTTGGCTAAACCTAGGATCAGTTTATCAAAGTTTAGGTGAATTTAAAAAAGCTAATGATATTTTTGAAAGTATTTTAAAAATAAAACCTAGTTTTGTTCCAGCTCATGTTTCAATAAGCAAAATAAACAATTATTCTGAACATAAATCAAATCTCTCTAAAATGCGTGACTTAAACAAAAATAATAACTTAAATAAAAAAGATAAATCTGATTTAGAATTTGCTATTGGAAAAGCATATGACGACCAAAAAAATTATGAATTATCAATAAAATATTTTGAATCAGCCAACAAAAAAAGAAAAGAATTAGTTGATTATGATTTTAAATCTGATGAGAAATTATTTAAAAGTATTAAAAATTATTTTCAAAACTCAGACTTAAATAATATTAAAAAAAATAAAAATTCAAAAAAAATTATTTTCATAGTTGGTTTGCCTCGCTCAGGAACAACACTATTAGAACAAATTTTATCAGCACATAAGCAAGTTTTTGGTGCTGGTGAACTTGATTTTTTAAGACAAATTATTAACCAATATTTTGTACAAGACAATAAATTACTTCCACAAAAAATTAATGAATTACAACTATCAGATAACAACAGAATCAATGATAAATATTTTAGCTATTTGGAAAATTTAAATAACAACTCCATAGTCACAATAGATAAAGGACCACAAAATTTTATATGGATAGGTTTTATAAAATTATTTTTTCAAAATGCGAAAGTGATTCATATTAAAAGAAATTCAAGAGACACATTTCTATCAAATTATAAAAATAATTTTGCGTCAAAAGATATGGACTGGACTTATGATCCATCCGAAATTTTAAAATATTTTAACTTTTATTATGATTATATGATTTTTTGGAAAAAAATATGTGAAGATTTTATATATGATGTTGATTATGAAAATATAGTAAATAACAGTGAGGTTGAGATTAAGAAACTTTTAAATTTTTGTGAACTTGATTGGGATGCAAATTGTTTAAAACATCATCAAAGGAATGAAACAATAATTAAAACAGTGAGCGCATACCAAGCTAGAAAGCCTATATATAAAACGTCTATCGATTCTAATAAACATTATCTTCAAAGTTTAAAAAAATACTTTAATCAATTAAACTATAAATAATATTTCTTAAAATTTAAATTTAGTTATACTGGCTCGATGACTATTTATGCATTATCTTCGGGTCCAGGCATTTCAGGTATAGCCGTGATTAGAATATCTGGCCCTGAGACAAAAATAGTTATACAGAAAATGACCAAAGAAGGTATCCCAGTACCTAGAATGGCCTCTCTAAGAAAACTCAACAAAATCAACACTAATGAGCTAATAGATGAGGGTATAATTATATGGTTTCCTGGGCCTGATAGCTATACAGGAGAAGATATGGCAGAATTCCATGTCCATGGCAGCCGCGCTGTAATTGATGCTATACACAATGCAATTTCGAAAGTTAAAAATTGCCGAATTGCTGAACCTGGAGAGTTTACTAGAATTGCATTTCAAAATGGAAAAATAAATCTACTTAAAGCTGAGAGTATTGCTGATTTAATATCTTCCGAAACTGAAATTCAAAGACAACAGGCAGTTAAAATTATGTCTGGAAAAAGTTCTGAAAAATATAATTCTTGGAGAGAAAAATTACTAAAAAATTTATCGAATGTTGAAGCCAAAATAGATTTTCCAGACGAAAATCTTCCGGATGATATTTTAAAAGATATAAAAAATTCTACAAAAAAAGTAAAAGAGGAAATTCAAAAAATTTTAAATGATAACAAAGTTGGTGAAAGAATTAGAGAAGGTTTTAGGATTGCTATAGTTGGTCCAACTAACGCAGGAAAATCTTCTTTGTTAAATTATCTTTCAAAAAGAGATGTAGCAATCGTTTCAGAAATTGCAGGAACTACAAGAGATGTAATAGAAATTCATTTAAGTATAGATGGATATCCAGTTGTAATTTCTGATACTGCAGGGATAAGAGACTCTAAAGATGAAATAGAACAAAAAGGCATTAAACTTGCCCTGAAAAGGGCAGAAGATGCGGATTTAAATTTAGTAATAATAGAACCTAAAAGTGTTGATTTTACTGGTTTTTTAAACGATTTAGTAAGTGAGAAAGCTATTTTTGTGTTAAATAAATCTGACTTAGGATTTAAAAATATTAATTCAAAATTAAAAAAATTTAATCCTATTTCTATTTCGTTAAAAAATGAAAAAAATATAGAAGATTTAATATCAGCAATTAAAAATAAATTAGAGAATAAATTTATTACATCAGATGATATTTTAATAACAAGGGAAAGACACAGACAACACTTAGAGCAGTGTGTTAATCATTTAAAAAAATTTGAGGAAAAAAATAAGTTAGAAGATTTTGATAAAGCTGCTGAAGATTTAAGATTAGCAACTAGACATTTAGGAATAATTGTTGGAAAAGTAGATGTTGAGGAGATATTAGGCAGTATTTTCAACGATTTTTGTATTGGCAAATAAATGTCATTTTATGCGACTTTTTTGAGCATTTCTAGTGATTTCCATTGATAAATAAGGGTTTTTAAAGCTTATTATCATTTTTTTCATATTTCTTCTCTCACCTTGTAAAAATTATTTTGAGCTATAAGTTTAGCATATGAAAAATGATTTATCATTTGATGTAGTTGTTATAGGTGGTGGTCATGCAGGATGCGAAGCAGCTGCAGCATCGTCACGACTAGGTGTTAACACAGCACTTTTTACTCACAGCATTGAAACAATAGGTGAGATGTCGTGCAATCCAGCAATTGGTGGTTTAGGAAAAGGACATCTAGTAAGAGAGATTGATGCATTAGACGGGATAATGGGTGATGTAGCAGACAAATCAGGAATTCAATTTAGACTTCTAAATAGAAGTAGAGGGCCAGCAGTAAGAGGACCAAGAACACAGAGTGATAGATCATTATATAAAAAATATATGCAAGAAAAACTTCTAAACTACTGTAATCTAAGTGTTTTTTCTGACCCTGTAATTGAGTTTATATTTAATAAAAACTGTATAAAGGGATTTATAACACAGTCTGGAAAAAAAATACAAACATCGAAGTTAATACTAACGACCGGCACTTTTTTGAATGGTTTGATACATGTTGGAGAAAAACAGACACCAGCAGGACGTTATAATGAAAAACCAACTACAGGGTTAAGTGAGCAATTAAAAAAATATAATTTCAAAATTGGAAGACTAAAAACTGGGACACCTCCGCGCCTTGATTCCAGATCAATTAATTTTAAAAATTTAGAAGAACAGTTTGCAGATGATGATCCTTATTTTTTTTCTTCTCTGACAAAGCAAAATTTTAATAAACAAGTTTCATGTAGGATGGCATATACAAATAATGAAGTTCATAAAATAATTTCTAAAAATATTAAAAGGAGCGCCATGTACTCTGGCAGCATTAAAGGTGTTGGTCCAAGATATTGTCCTTCTATAGAAGATAAAGTTGTAAAGTTTTCTGAAAAGCAAAGACATCAAATATTCCTTGAACCCGAGGGACTAAATAGCAATACTATCTACCCAAATGGAATATCAACGTCATTGCCAGAAGAAGTTCAGTACGAAATGTGCTGTAAAATCAATGGTTTAGAGAATGTTAAAATTTTAAGGTATGGTTATGCTATAGAATACGATTATGTAGACCCAAGAGAGTTATTTTTAACCCTGGAGGCAAAGAAAATAAAAAATTTATACCTTGCCGGTCAAATAAATGGAACCACAGGATATGAAGAAGCTGCTGCTCAAGGACTGATGGCTGGTATCAATGCTGCTCTTTCAATAAAAGGAATGGAGCCTTTTATATTAGATAGATCCGAAGCTTATATAGGAGTTATGATAGATGACCTGGTAACAAAAGGTGTTGCTGAGCCATATAGAATGTTTACTTCAAGAGCCGAATACAGATTAACTTTAAGAGCTGATAATGCCGATTTAAGATTAACCGAAAAAGGTATAAGTTTAGGAGTTGTTTTAAGTGAAAGATCTAAAATATTTAATGATAAATTATCTAATTTAAGAAATATTTCTGACAAAATGGATAGATTGAGCAAAACACCCTCAGAAATATCTAAATTCAGTATAAATATTGCTAAAGATGGTGTTTCTCGATCAGCTGTTCAGATCTTAAGTCAAAAAGGCGTAGATATGTTTAAAATTAGGGAAATTTGGCCTGAAATTGAATTTATATCTAAGGAAATTGACGATCAAATTCAGATAAATGCCCATTATAGAGGATATTTAAAGAAACAAAATGCTGATATATTAGCTTTTAAGAGAGATGAAAACTTAATAATTCCAATAAATATTAACTATGATATCTTAAGCGGACTTTCAAACGAAGTAAAATCTAAATTTAAGCTAATAAAGCCCAAAACTATGGGTCAGGCCTTAAGAATAGATGGTATAACTCCTGCAGCAGCATATATTTTGTTGTCTCATGTCAAAAGAAGGTCTATTAAGCATATAGCTTGATTGATTCGAACATTATAAATTATTCAAAATTAGAGCCTCTAAATGTTTCACGTGAAACATTTCCAGATTTAGAGGAATTTAGGTCATTAATTTTAGAAAAAAACAAGCAAATTAACCTTATTGGTAGCAAAAGCGAAAATAATTCAAGGGAAAGGCACATAATAGATAGCGCGCAAATAATTGATATTATTGATGAAAAAATGAATATATGTACTGATATTGGTTCAGGATCAGGACTTCCAGGAATAGTTCTAGCAATAATTATGAAACACAAACAATCTAGTATGGAGTTTCATTTATATGAAAAAAGCTATCATAAAAGTAATTTTCTAAGACAAGCTTCAGAAAAATTTAATCTTAATGTTAAGATTTTTCAAAAAGATATTTTTCAGGAAAAAAATTTAGTCTCAGATATTGTTGTTGCGAGAGCGTTTAAACCATTGCCGGTAATTTTGGAATTAATTGAAGCTAATTTTAAATCATTCAAAGAAATAATTTTGTTCCTGGGGAAAAATGGAAAAAAATCATTGGATGATACTTTAACCAAATGGCAATTTGATTATAAGGAGAGGAAGAGTCTTACGAGTGATGACTCAACTATATTAAAAATTCAAAACTTAAAAAAAAAAAAATGAAAGAAAAAATTATATCAGTGATCAATCAAAAAGGGGGAGTGGGCAAGACTACGACTGTTATAAATCTTGCAGCTGGATTAAGTCTTCAAGGAAAAAAGGTTTTAGTGATAGATCTAGATCCACAGGGAAATGCAACAACAGGACTTGGATTATCCAATTTAGAAAATTCAGACAGAACTATATATAGTGTATTGAATGGTACAAATAAAATTAATGAAGTCATTAAAAAAACAGAGATTAATAATTTGGATTTAATCACCTCAAACGTCGATCTTTCTGGTTTGGAAGTTGAAACCGCTGGAGATGGCAGAAGAGCCTTCATTTTGAAGGAGCAAATAATGGCTTATTTAAATGATTCTGGAGCATCTTATAGCCATATACTCATTGATTGTCCGCCTTCTCTTAGTCTGCTTACGATTATGGCTCTTGTGGCATCTAATTCCCTTGTTGTTCCACTTCAAACAGAATTTTTTGCTTTAGAAGGGTTAACTCAACTTATGAAAACAATAGAACGAGTAAAAAATAATTTGAATACAAATTTAATAATTAGAGGAATACTGCTTACAATGTACGACAAACGAAATAAACTTTCAAGCCAAGTTGAAAAAGAAGCTAGAGATTATTTTAAAGAAAAAGTTTATCAGACAGTGGTACCAAGAAACGTAAGATTATCAGAAGCACCGTCACATGGAGTTCCTGTCTTGTTATATGATAAAACTTGTCCTGGAAGTAAATCATATCTTAATTTTACTGAAGAGTTTTTAAATCAAGAAAAAATAATGGAGACAGCAGCATGATGAATCCATTCAAAGCTAAAAGAGGCTTAGGAAGAGGTTTATCGTCGTTAATTGGCGATACAAATTCAAGTGCTATAAAAAACAAAGTTTCTATAAGTTCAATTGTTAGAAATAAATTTCAACCTAGAAAAAATTTTGACAAAGAAAAAATGGACGAACTCACAAATTCTATAAGAGAAAGAGGAATCATCCAACCAATAATTGTTAGAAAATCTTCTGATAATAGTGATAAATTTGAAATAGTTGCTGGAGAAAGAAGGTGGCAGGCAGCTCAAAATGCAGGACTTCATGAAGTTCCTGTAGTTGAGATTGAAGCAGATAATTTAAAATCATTAGAGTTTGCAATTGTTGAAAACGTCCAAAGAAGTGATTTAAATCCAATTGAGGAAGCACAAGGTTATAGAAAGCTTATTGATGACTTTGAATATGATCAGGATAAAGTTTCGAAGTTTATAGGCAAGAGCAGAACACATGTAACAAATTGTCTAAGACTACTTTCTCTACCCAAAGAAGTGATTTCTCTTGTACAAGAAAACAAAATTTCACAAGGTCATGCAAAAGTACTTGTAGGCCTTGATAATGCACATTTTTTAGCAAGAAAAATAATAGAAAAAAAATTATCAGTAAGACAAGCTGAAAATTTAATTAGAACTTTGAAGAGTTATAAAGGTAAAAGCAAAATTGCTAAAAACCCAAATCTCTCAAATTTAGAATCTAGCATTGAAGAAATTACTGGAATTAAAGTTTTCATTAGAAATAAAAAAAATAATGCTGGACAGGTGACTTTTGAATATAAGGATTTAGATCAATTAAATAGATTGATAATGGTTATTAAAGCAAACTATTAATTATTTCGTTGTATTAAGAATAAAATCAGAAACAATATTTAGTGAACTATAGTAATTTTTTTTAATTATTAATTCAATATCATGTGTTTTATAAATTAATTTTTCTGTATCTTTTAGACTCCATTTAGAAACTTGATTTTTAACAATTTCTTTATCCTTCCAAAAAATGGGAGGTTTGTAGTTTGAAATTATTTGTTCTATATTTTTATTTAAATTATTAATTTTTTTAATTTCTAAAAGTCTTTTAGTTTTTGCAAGCAAAGTTCTAACAATTAATATGCAGTCATCAGCTGAAAAAACATTTTCATTAAAAATTTTATTTATTTTCTTAATATTTTTTGACAAACAATTATCCGCAAGTTCTGAAATGCTATAATTTTCTGCTAAATTAGTTAGTTTTATTACATCTTCAATATTAATTTTTTCCTTATTTAATAAAAAAAGAGATATTTTATTTAACTCATTATTTAAGTTTATTCTGTCTCCACTACTACGTTCTACAATTAAATTAACAATTTCTTGTGAGATGGATATTTTATTGTCTTTAAAAAAATTATTTGCAAGCTGCATGAGAGTTCTGTTATCGTCTTTGTAAAACGGTACACAAATTAAATTTTTATCTTTTTCAAATATTGATCTTAATTTTGATTTTTTTTCTAAACTGTTACTATTTAAAATAATAGTTACATCGTTTATGTTTCTATCTAACAATTCATCAATTAATTTAATTATTTTTTCACTAACTCTTGATATTAAAATTAATTTTAATTCAACAAAAAAGGATTTATTAATTAGGCTTGATATAAAGTTTTCGAAATTATTTAATATTTCACTTTCATCAAAACGTTCTACATTTCCTTTATAATTATTAATAAAAATGTCTTTAATTACATGGTTTTTGTAACCATCATTCTCACCATAGAATAGAAAAATATTATTATTTATTTTTTTAATTTTTTGATGTTCATAAGCTTTAATTATCATTTTAAATTTTAAATTGATTGTAAATAAATTATTATTTCATCAGATATTTTTTCAGCAAGATTTTTTGAAGTTTCATTTTCATACTTTTTTAAATCTGATTTGTTACTTCTATTATTGTAATCAACAGTTTTAGAAAATGATTTTTTTTTTATATTACCAGCTGAATCTTTAACTAAAACATTAGACTCCAAACTTATTCGATAAGTTTTGGGGTTGCCTTTTGAGTCCTTTGATGCAATTTGTTTATTTAAATTAGTATTCATTGTTATAGAAAATAGTTTTTGACCATTTGAATCTTTATAATTATTTAATCTACTATTTATTATTTTGTTTAATTTATTATTTCCAGTTGCACTTAATTCATAAATTGAAAAATTAGTTTTTTTATTTGAAAAAATTGGACTATAGCCACAGCCAGATATAAAAAATAATAATATTAAAATTTTTATCAAATTTTTTTTAATCATTAAAATAAGATATTTATTAGTCTGTTTTTAACGAAAAAACTTTTATGTATTTTTTTCTTTTCAATAATTTTTTTTGTACTTTCGTTATTTATAATTTCTTTAATCAGTTCTTTTTCAGATATATTTTTCATACATTCAATAGTAGCTCTTTTTTTCCCATTTATTTGAATTACATATTCAATATTATCATTTTTAATTAAATTTCTATCAACTTCTGGCCATTTTTGAAAAGGATTTAATTTAAGTTCTGTTAAGCATTCTGAAGTAAAATGTGGAATTACTGGTGAAATTATTGTTAAAAACTTAATATAGTTATCTAAAAGAGTTTTTTTGTTTATATTGTCATTTAATTTTTGAATGAAAAAGTTATAGGCTTCATGCAAATTTGCAATAATTACATTGTAGTGAAATTTTTCTAAATTATAATTTATTTTTTCTATCATTTGATTTGTAAATATTGAAATTTCATTATTTTCAGCAGTAGAATCTTCTTGAATTTTTACTTTAAATTTTTGATGCAACATCCATAACTTTTGCATGAATTTATATGATGCAATCATTCCTTGTTCAGACCATTGAACATCTTTTTCTGGAGGACTATCTGATAGCATGAAAAGTCTTACCGCATCAGCGCCAAAATTATTAATGATATCTTCTGGATCAATAGTATTTTTTTTTGACTTAGACATTGACTCTGATGATCCAACAAATACTTTTTTATCTGAAAAATTTTTAATATAAAAATTTTTTCCATCTTTACTTTCTATTTCTTCAGGACTGACCCAGTTGTTATTTTCATCTTTGTATGTTTCGTGGCAAACCATTCCTTGTGTAAATAAACCCTCAAATGGTTCTGTAATTTTAAATTTGTCATTTTTATAGTTTATTGCTCTCATAAAAAATCTTGAATATAACAAGTGCAATATAGCGTGCTCAACACCCCCAATATATTGATCAACAGGCATCCAATAATTTATTTCATCTAAATTGTAGCCATAATCATTATTTTTAGGAGAACAGAACCTTAAAAAGTACCATGATGAGTCTACAAATGTATCTAATGTGTCAGTTTCTCTAAAACAATCTGTTCCTTTAATCTTAATATTTTTCCATGACTTTACATTATCAAGCGGATTTCCTTTTTTATTCAAATTAACATTTTCTGGAAGTTTAACTGGTAGCTCTTCATTTGGAATTTTTATTATATTTCCATTCTTGTCGTAAGCAATTGGGATTGGGCAGCCCCAATATCTTTGTCTAGATACACCCCAGTCTTTCAATCTAAAATTAATTTTTTTATTTCCTAATTTTTTTTCCTCGAGTATTTCAATAGT
>Ga0315339_1002572_pt1 | contig 13648 bp, 11 predicted proteins | sample ASW17metaG_FD_204514 | JGI IMG/M metagenome (GOLD analysis project Ga0315339, IMG submission 204514) | Ammonia-oxidizing marine archaeal communities from Pacific Ocean, United States - ASW #17 | ecosystem: Environmental > Aquatic > Marine > Oceanic | place: USA: California | collected 2016-12-05
TAACGCCGCGCCTGTTCAGGCGTGACACGGGATAGCTCGGCCGCCCCCATGCGGCCCGCCTTTTCTCCCCGTACCGTGCCATTTACATCCTATTTACGTTCCCTATTATGAGAAGAGGAGTATGGTCCAAAACGACGGTCAGCAATTGCTAGAGGGTTCAAACTCGGGAACAAAGCTTCCTGGAATGTTCTCCAAGTACAAAATCGCTGTAGAGCAAGAGCTTTATAGGGCTGTACCCGAAACCGACAACTCCGAGGCTTACAGGTTACTTCGCTATCACCTTGGTTGGATCGACCAACAGGGTGACGTGCTGGACACTTCGCTCACCCAAGGAAAAGCCCTCAGGCCCACACTCTGCCTCTTCGCCTGCGACGCTCTGACCGACGATTACTCCAAGGCCTTACCGGCAGCTGCGGCCCTCGAACTGATCCACAATTTCTCGTTGATCCACGACGACATACAAGACCAGGACGTGGAACGTCGTCACCAACCAACGGTCTGGCACCTCTGGGGCATCCCTAAAGCCCTATGGTCCGGGAACGCCATGCAGTGCGCCGGGGATCTATCGATATTGGACGTCTACGGCGCAGATGTAGACCCTGCTACGGTCCTTAAGGTCTCCGACATTTTGACTCAGAGTTACCTGGAGATGATCCAAGGACAGGTCTTGGACCTCCAATTTGAGTCTCAGACCGGCATCAAAGCCGATGAGTACCTTTTCATGATCGCCTGCAAAACCGGGGCGTTGATCCGCGCCGGACTGGAGATAGGGGCGCTTCTTGGCACAGAGGACCCGGAGACTGTTAAGGCTTTCGCCAAATTTGGCGAACACCTGGGTCAGGCATTCCAGATCAGAGACGATTATCTGGGCATCTGGGGCGACCAGGCCACCTTGGGCAAAGCCACAGGAAACGATATTCGGCGCCGGAAAAAGTCTTATCCGGTCGTCTACGCATTGGAGAAGGCCAGAGGACGCGCCATGGAGGACATGCTCCGAATCTACGAGCAGGAAGAATTAGAGGAGGACGACGTGCAGCGGGTCTTGGCCGTGCTGGACGAAGTTGGCTCCCAGGAGAACTCCCAACGCCTCACCGAGGCCGCGGCAGCCAAGGCCCTGGAGGCTTTGAAACCGGTCTCCCTGCCCAAGTGGGCTCAGACTGAGGCAGAAGAATTGGTAGACTTTCTTGCCCGCAGGGAGTACTAGTTTTGTTACTCTTTAATCGATTCGATGACATCTCGTCGAGCGAATTCTCATCGAAAGAATCCCCGTCGAAAATCACCCCGTCGGAAATCACCGACCGCTAAGGTTTATACAATATGGCCACTACAACGAACGGCAAAATGGCAAAACGACCGCTAGAACTGTCTACGAGACTGGCCGGCTACCTGCTGAAGAACAAGCTCAAGGGGAAGAAACGGTTCCCTCTGGTGACTATGCTTGAGCCTCTGGAGATGTGCAACCTGGCCTGTATCGGCTGTGGACGTATTCGCGAATACAAGCCGGTCCTGGACAAGATGATGCCTGTGGACGTGGCCTTGGCAGCCGTCCGCGAGTCGGGCGCTCCCATAGTGTCAATCGCCGGCGGGGAACCCACCATCCACCCAAGGATCGACGAGATCATCAACGCGCTGATCAAAGAGAAATACTTCGTCTATTGCTGCACCAACGGCCTGTTGCTAGACCGGATCATGGACAAGATTCCGCCGTCCAAATACCTCTGTTGGGTGGTCCATCTTGACGGAATGGAAGCCAAGCATGACGAGTCGGTAGACCGAGCCGGAGTCTTCAAGAAGGCCGTGGATGCCGTGCAATCAGCCCTGGGCCAGGGCTACCGTGTCTGCACCAACTCGACCGTGTTCCGCACCAGCGATGTCGATGACCTTTCGGAGATGTTCCGCATGGTGGCCGACATGGGAGTGGAAGGGTCGATGATCTCCCCTGGCTTCGATTTCGAAGACGCACCGGACCAAGAGATGTTCCTGACCCGGAAGGAATCCCATGAGTTATTCCGGCAGCTTTTGTCTCCAGAAAAATCGGAGGGTGCCTCGTTCTACAACAACCCCCTTTATCTGAATTTCCTGAAAGGGGAGCGAGATTATCAGTGCACTGCCTGGTCCAACCCCACCTACACGGTTATGGGTTGGCGGAAACCCTGCTACCCGCTGGCCGACGAGCACGTAGAACACGTCAAAGAGCTCTTCGACAAAGACATCTGGGACAATTACGGCGTCGGCAAAGACCCCCGGTGCGCCAACTGCATGATGCACTGCGGGTTTGAGTCCGCTACTATCTTCGAGGCCCTGCGAACACCCAAGGACTGGGCGACTTTGATCAAGTCGGGAGCTGCCCACAAGGGCGGCATCACGGCCGCCTAGACCCGAGAGTCCTAGACCCGCCAACAAGGAATAAGAGTTAAGGGATTTGTTGATCGTGGCCGCCAGCATGCAGCAAGAATTGATCGGTCTCCGCCGTGAGTTGCTCGACATCGAAGATGCTACGGGGATCCATCCACCCGTGGATTTCCGGGTATTGGGCGTTGGCCCGGAGCGGGCCGGCTCGGCGTTGGCATCGATCCTCCAGGAGACCAGGTCCAAAGTCTATGGCGTGCTTATCCTCGGAGTAGCCGGTGGTATCGACCCTGAATTGGAGACCGGCGACCTGCTTCTGCCAGACCGATACGCGCTCCAGGACGGGGCTGCCCAAGGCGCGGGACAGGCGATCAAGCCGCACGACGGGATGCTCCAATCAGCGCAACAAGCAGCGCTAGACCTCTCTGTTCCCATCTTCAACGGCGGGTCTCTGACCGTTGACCATCTGGTCGCGGAGCCTCGGGAGCGCGAACAGCTTCGCACCCAGTACCAGATCTCTAGTGTGAATATGGAAGACTACCGGGCTGCTGAGGCGGCTCAGAACGCCGGAGTGCCCTTTCTGTCCGTCAGGGTGGTCTTGGACTCCGCTGGTCAGAAGCTGCCTGGTTATCTGCCGGGGCTGGCCAAATCACCGTACAAGATCTTAACCAATGTCCTGCTCCTTCCCTGGCGTATACCCACTATGCTGAGCCTGAAGAAGCAACTACAACTGTGCCAGGCTGTACTGACCAACTTTGGGATGTCTTACCTGAGGACTACCGGGGTCTTAGACAATTCCAAAGAGATCAACTGACCGCTGGTCTTAACAAATGAAAGTACTGGTCACTGGCGCCACCGGGTTCATCGGAGGAAATCTGGCCCGCGAACTTTGGCGGCGAGGTGACGATGTCCGGGCACTGGTCCGTCCGGGCAGTAACCGTTCGGCAATAGAAGACACCGGAATCATCCCAGTGGAGGGCGACATCCTCGACCGGTCGTCGGTTGACCGGGCCGTTCAGGGCTGTGAAGCGGTATTCCATGTGGCCGCCGCCTACACCTTCTGGTCCAGAAACCCGGCAGAGGTCTCACGGACCAACGTGGAAGGTAGCATTAATGTGCTGGAAGCGGCAAGACAGGCCGGGGTATTTCGCACGGTCTACACCAGCACGGTTGGGACCATCGGAATCCCCAAGGATGGACTGGGAACCGAAGACACGGCCCTGGATCAAAAATCGCTTCACGGCCGTTATAAGGGGTCTAAATATCAGGCGGAGCAAGAAGCGCTAACCATGGCCGCAGCTGGAATGCCGCTGGTGGTGGTAAACCCGACAGCTCCCGTAGGACCGTGGGACGTTAAACCCACACCGACAGGGAAGATAGTCTTGGATTTTCTCCGCCGGAAGGTACCGGCGTATCTGAAAACGGGAATGAATGTGGTGGACGTGGCCGACGTTGTTGAAGGCCATATCCTGGCCCTGGACAAGGGAAGGCCCGGTGAGCGATACATACTGGGCAACCGGAACGTGAGTTTGAAGGAAATATTCGACATATTGAGCGATCTGACCGGCCTGTCGGCGCCCCGCATCAGGGCGCCTTACTGGCTGGTGGTGGGCGTTGGCTATGCCGACCGGTTCGTAGAAGGCACGTTATTGCACCGCGAGCCGGCAATCCCCGTCGAAGGGGTGCTGGCATCAAAGACCCCTGCCTATGTCAGTTGCGAAAAATCAGTCAATGAATTAGGACAACCCCAACGGCCCATAGAAGATGCGCTGAAACAGGCCATCGATTGGTTCGTCAGTAACGGCTATGTGGACGGGAAAAGCCTCGGCGCTTGGAGTAAGGCTACTTAGTCATGGTGGCCCAACCCAAAAATACGCCGGTCGATCAGTCGGTGGACCAAGCGGTCCAGCGTTCTCAGGACTATTTCCGCCAGACTCAGTATTCGGAGGGGTATTGGTGGGGTGAGCTGGAATCCAACCCCACCATGGAAGCCGAGTACCTGATGCTGTGTCATTTCACTGGCCGCCATGACCCGGAACGGTGGCGCAAGGTCAGCAATTACATCCTCAGCAAACAGCGGAGCGACGGCTCGTGGGGCCAGTATTACGAGGCTCCAGGTGACGTCAGCACCTCCGTGGAATGCTACTTCGCCCTGAAACTAGGTGGGCACTCGCCAGACTCGGAACCCCTGCGAAAGGCCCGAGAGTTCATCTTGTCCAAAGGTGGCATGCCCAAGGTTCGCGTGTTCACCAAGATCTGGCTGGCGTTGTTTGGCCAGTGGGACTGGAAAGGCACGCCCAATATACCGCCCGAGATGATCTTCCTACCGTCATGGGCGCCCTTCAACATATATGAATTCGCCAGTTGGGCCCGCGCAACCGTGGTGCCCATGCTGATAATCCTGGCCCACCAGCCGTATTGCCCGGTGCCAGAATCGGCCAACATCGACGAGCTTTATCCCGACGGACGGGAAGACACGGACTATTCCCTGCCCAAACCCACCGGCGGTTTTGGCTGGGCTAAGGCCCTGTATTGGACCGACAAGTTGGTTGGGCTCTACCAACGCATGCCGGTACACCCCCTTAGAGGACGTGCCGAACGAAAGATTATGCAGTGGGTCCTGGAACACCAGGAAGCTGACGGCTCGTGGGCCGGCATCCAGCCACCTTGGGTCTACTCTCTCATCGCGCTGCACACCCTGGGCTACGGCCCTGAACATGAGGCCGTGAAAAAAGGGTTCCAGGGCTTTGAAACGTTCGCATTGGAAGACGATGACAAGTGCAATATCCAGGCCTGCATCTCTCCGGTCTGGGACACCTGCATCGCCCAATTGGCCCTGTTGGAATCAGGCCTGGCCCCGGACGACCCCATGGTGCAGTCATCTGCCCGCTGGCTCATGGACAAGCAGATTTTCGCCGGAGGCGATTGGCAAGTCCGGGCCAAAGACACCCGCCCCGGTGGCTGGTCATTCGAGTTCGATAACCTGATCTACCCGGACATCGACGACGCGTCCATCGTGGTGATGGCCCTCGACAAGGTGAGGCTTCCGGAATCCGAGGAGACCCGGCGCTCCGACTCCATTCACCGCGGCGTGGAGTGGATGGCCGCGATGCAGTGCAAGAACGGTGGTTGGGCGGCCTTCGACAAGGACAACAACAAGAAGTATCTGACCAAGATACCGTTCTCGGACTTCGGTGAGACCCTGGATCCGCCCAGCGTCGATGTTACGGCCCATCTGTTGGAGATGTACGGGCGTCTGGGCTACACCAAGGCCGACCCGGCGGTCGAGCGTGGTTATGACTACATCATCAGGGAACAGGAAGAAGAAGGCTCGTGGTTCGGACGGTGGGGCGTGAACTACGTCTACGGTTCCGGAGCGGTACTGCCGGCGCTTGAGGCCATCGGCGAAGATATGTCTCAGCCGTACATCCGGCGGGCTGTCGATTGGATCGTGGCCCATCAGAACGAAGACGGCGGCTGGGGCGAAAGCTGCGGCTCTTACGTGGATCCAACCCTTCACGGCGTTGGGCCCAGCACCGCGTCGCAAACTGCCTGGGCATTGCTCGGGCTGGTGGCCGCCGGCGAGCACCGTTGCGAGGCTGCTCAGAATGGACTTAGATACCTGGCTGAAACGCAGCAGGAAAACGGCGCTTGGGATGAACCGTACTTCACCGGCACGGGCTTTCCCGGCTACGGGGTGGGCGAGCGGCTACAAGCTCTACCGGATCACAGGGAAACCAGTTACCAAGGCTTGGATATGCCAGCCGGATTTATGATTAACTACCACCTGTACCGCAACTACTGGCCTCTCCTGGCTCTGGGAAGGTATTCTCAGGCCGCTTCGGCGCAGTAAAAAAAGGACAAGGGCAGGTTATAACAGGGTCGAGAAAATCTAGGTTGATCAAGTGCAAACAATTTAGGAGGAGTCTCAAAAATGAAAACTAAGTCCTTTTGCAAGCGGGTCAAGACCAAATGTGCGCCTGAGTTCATAGACATCACCGACTGGGTGGCAGAGTGTGTCGCTGAATCCGAGATAGCCAACGGGTTTGTCGTTGTCTACTCCAAGCACACGACCGCAGCGGTTAAGATCAACGAGAACGAGCCTTTGCTGTTGGATGACATGGCAAGTTTCCTGGAGAAGATTTTTCCCAGGCATCATGAATACCAGCACAACAATTTTGAGATTCGCACCGTTAACATGAATGAAGACGAATCTCCAAACGGCCACGCCCACCTGCAACATCTTCTACTGGGCACAAGTGAGACCGTGCCGGTGATGGATGGCGCCGTTCAGTTCGGCACCTACCAGAGCATCTTCTTCATCGAGTTAGACCACCCTCGACCTCGTGAGGTCATGGTCCAGGTCGTCGGCGAATAAGCTGAAACCAATACCCGGCCCAGACCACGACCCTCGAGGTCTTGGCTAAGCCCTTTCAACCGGCGCATGAGTCGCCAGTTGGTTTCTGTAATATAATTATCTGACTAGCCAAGGGCGGCCTGCACCGAGGCCGAACTTTCCTCGATAACCGGCATATCCCTGTAGGACCTATGCACTCTCCCACCACTGATCCAGCTTTGGACTTGGAGTCGGCGTACGAAGCCTGCCGGACCATCACTCGCCGGGAAGCCAAGAACTTTTACTACGCCTTCTTAACCCTCCCTGCTGCCAAACGCCGGGCCATCTACGCCGCCTATGCCTTCTGCCGCCACTGCGACGACTCAGTGGACGAAGAGACCTCCACCGACGCCAAAATGAAGGCCCTGGCAGACCTTCAGGCCAACTTGGACAGCACTTACGCGGGCGACGCCTCCAGCCCGGTCTATATCGCATTGGCCGACGTAGCCCGGAATTACGACATCCCCCAGGACTACTTCCAAGAGGTGATCCTGGGCGTGGAGAGCGACCTGGTCAAAAACCGGTTCCAGAACTTTGAGGAGCTCAAGGAATACTGCTACCGGGTGGCCTCGGTGGTCGGCCTGATCTGCCTGCAGATATTTGGGTACGAGGACGACGACGCCAAGGAATACGCCGTTGATCTTGGCCTGGCTATGCAGCTGACCAACATCATCCGAGACGTCCGGGAAGATTTTGACATGGGCCGGGTCTATCTTCCTCAGGATGAAATGGCCAGGTACGGTTATTCAGAAGAAGACCTACGAAATGGAGTCCGCAACCAGGCCTTTCATGACCTTATGGAATTCCAGGCCAAGCGGGCCAGAGAGTATTTCGACCGTGGCTTCAAGCTTCTGCCCTATCTTTCACGCCGGTCCCGGGCCTGCCCTGCGGTCATGGGTATGCTGTACTCCAAGGTTTTGGACCGCATCGAGGCGTCAGACTACGACATCCTGGATTCACGGGTGTCCCTGAGCAAAGCAGAGAAGATCGGTATAACGGCCAAGACCTGGCTGGGCAGTATGTTGCCCCTCCCTTCTTCCCTCCGGTAACCTCTACACAAGACTTTTGCCCACTCTACGTTTGTCTTTTGAACGGCCGCTAAACCGGTCGGACGGCAGGAGAAGATGGCCCAACAGGGAAAGATAGTGGCGATTACCGGGGCCTCCGGTTACGTAGGCACCAAGCTTCTTGCGCGTCTGGAACAGGACCCCACCGTGCGAAAACTGGTGGCCTTTGACGTTGACCCGCTGCCGCTCCCCGTCCACAACATCGCCTTCTACCGCAAGAACGTCTCCGAACCCATAGAAGACGAATTGAACGACCAGGGAGCGACCACGCTGGTGCACCTAGTTTTCAACGCTCGCCATGGGGCCAACCGCCGAGAGATCTCCGCTATACACGACGAGAACCTGGACACCCTGCGGTCGGTGATGGCCTCCTGCGTCTCCGCGCGGATCACCCACCTGATATATATCAGCTCCCATACCGTTTACGGCGCACACAGCGACAATCCGATACCCATACCAGACGACGCGCCCATGCGACCTTCCCCCGATTTCCCTTACGCCTACGACAAGCACCAATGCGAGTTGGCCCTGGAGGAGTTCGCACGCGCCCAAACAGACGTCAAGATAACCGTTTTGCGGTCCTGTATCGTGCTGGGCCACGGCGCGGATAACCTTGAAACGCAGACCTTCTTTCGTCCTTGGATGTTCGGGGTGACGGACTATAATCCGCCATTGCAATTCATCTATGACGACGACCTTGTCAGAATCATCTCCATCATCATCGACAAAGAGATCCCGGGGACGTTCAATGTGGCCGGGGATGGGATAGTCCGCTACCGAGAGATGGCCAAGATAATCAAGAGCAGACTGGTCAGCCTGCCACCCTTCTTGGTCTACCCGCTGGTCCGGTTATGCTGGGGACTGCGCCTGCAGCGAGGCGCCACCACCCAGGGGCTCGACCAAGTGCGCTGGCCCACACTCATGAGCACCGGCAAACTCCACAAAGCCACTGGGTACCGATTCTGGCACACAGCCCTGGAGTCGCTGACCGCTTTCACGAACTCGACCTATCTCTACGACGACCTTGTCTCCAATTAGGCGATCTTAAAGAGTCTCGGATAAACCAATGGTCCAGCCGATCAAATTAATAATTGACACCGACCCCGGAGTTGACGATGCCATCGCCATACTGATGGCCCTCGCCGCGCCGGAGGTTGAGGTGCTGGGCCTGACCACGGTCGGCGGCAACGTCGCCCTCGCCCGGACAACTAGAAATGCTCTGGCGCTACTACAAGCGGCCGGCTGGAGAGATCTACCGGTGGCCAAGGGATCTTCCCGGCCGCTGCGGGGCAAGTTCAAATACGCACCCCAATTCCATGGCCCGGGAGGGCTGTCGCACCGGCTGCCGGAGCCAACGGTCGGCACTATAGCTAGGGACGCCGTACAGCTCTTGGATGACCTGTTGACCAGGGTACCGGGGGGCGCGGTCCTGGTGGCGTTGGGGCCGTTGACCAACCTGGCCCGGTTGATGTGTGAGCGCCCAGCAGCTCTGAAACAGGCCAGAAATATCGTGATGATGGGCGGGGCTGTGAACGCGCCGGGCAACGTCACGCCCAAGGCGGAGTTCAACATCTACTGTGACCCGGTGGCGGCGGAGGTGGTGCTGTCCAGCGGACTGCCGATCACATTTGTTGATCTGGCCGCTTGTCGTCAGGTGGCGATCAGCCGGGAACAAGCGCTGGGCCTGAGTTCGGAACATCCTCTAGGACGGCTAACCCTTGATCTATTGCAGGGCTGGTTCACAAAGCACCCGGACAGGCCTCAGTTCGAGTTCTACGACCCTCTCGCCATGGCGATAGCCCTTGATACGGCAATCAGCACAGTGGCAAAGATCGACCTCGACGTTGGTCTGGAAGAAAACGACTCTTTGGGAGAGACTTCAGAATCTGGCGGGCCAGGCGAGATCACCCTGCCGTTACAGGTTGATACGGCCCGATTCTTTGGCCTTCTAGAGGTGCTGTTGGAAATAGAAGGACTCCCTACTTCCTAACAGGACTTAGCGAGAACTAGCGAGAGCCGCCGCCCCTTCGCGTACCCTGGGAATAAGTTCTTTGCCCCAGTCGATGGTGTCCTGCAGCGGGTCGAATCCCCGGATGATGAACGCGGAAGCCCCGGCTTCAACGTAGGCCAACAGCGAGTCAGCCACCTGTTCGGCAGTGCCAACCAGAGCGGTGGTATTGCCGGCGGCTCCGGTGGTGGCAGCGATGGGCATCCAGAGACGCTGGTCATGGACGTCGCTTTGAGCCGCTAAGTCCAATAGCCGCCGGGATCCTTCAGACTGCAGCCTTGCCGGTTTTGCCGGGCCGATGGTCTCGCCCACAGACGATTTAACGCGGTCGAGAATACCTCTGGCCCTGTCCCAAGCCGCCGCCTCTGTGTCCCCTAAGATGGGTCTTACAGAGACGCTGAAGCGTATATCCCGACCGTACTTGGCGGCGCGGCCCCGGATATCAGCGATCTGGCTTTTTATCGACTCCAATGGCTCGCCCCAGAGGGCGTAGAGGTCGGCCCGCTTCGCGCCGACCTCTTTGGCCACGTCCGATGCCCCGCCAAAGTACAGGGGTACGTGGGGTCGTTGATAGGTACGGACCTCGCTGAGGCTCTGTTCGAACTGGTAAAACTCCCCGTTATAATCGAAGGGAGTGGTCTCGGTCCAGACGCGGCGCATGACCTCCATGAACTCGTCGGTGCGCCGGTAACGGGCGTTGTGGTCGATCCAGTCACCGTCCCGCCTCTGTTCGATGTCACTGCCACCGCTGATGATATGCATGGCGATCCGGCCGCCGGTTAGCTGGTCCAATGTGGCGGCCTGGCGGGCAGCCAAGGTCGGTACCACGAAACCAGGCCGGTGGGCGATGAGAAATCCCAGGGTCTTGGTCTGGGACGCCGCGTACCCGGCCACGCCGAATCCCTCTGCCGTGGCCGATGAATACCCGATCAGCACCTTGTCGAACCCGCTGGCCTCATGGGCCTGGGAGAACTCGGCGATATAATCGGCGTCGATGCCAGCGGGAATCTCGTCGGCAGGATTGATGCCGCCTCCGAAGAGGCTGACGGTTACGCCCCGGGAAGCGTCCCGCTCCCGGTTGACGCCAATCATGCCCATAATCTCTACGTCTGACACTGCTTAGGCCCCCAGATTTAGTTCTCGAGTTATGTTTTCGGGCTAAGTTCTTAGTGAATGGCGCGGCGGAGCGAAGACCACTATGACGCTCAGGTCCTCGGTTATCGAGTGGAAACGGTGGTCTACATGGGCGTCCGCATAGATGACCGCCCCGGCGCTAACCGGCCGATGTTCCCCTGCTATCTCGACCGTCCCGGCCCCTGACACAATGTAGTAGATCTCATCTTCCGTGTGCGGAGATTGCGGGTCGGTGGCACCGGCTTCCAGGACATAGAGTCCGACGCTAAGGCGGTTAGCCGCGAAAAACTCGTGGTACAACTGGCCGTTCTCTTTGTGGCCAGCCTCAATCTCGAACAAGTCGAATACGTCCATCTTTCTCTTGCCTTTGCTGAGCGTTGGCTCACGTGCCTGACGCCCCGTAATTCACCCGTAATTTTCCGAGTATATCATGGTAGAAGATGCGTCAGACTTACCGATCTGCCGCTAGCTGAACTACAGACAACTGGTCTCCAAAAAGGTTGGTGTGCTAACGTGGTGATATGTCAACAGGAAGCAACCAGGACGGTGCTCCAGAGTCGAATCAGCGGGCCGGAGGATCGGGTCCTCAGCACGGCCCAAAATGGCAGACACTCCAGAGTCTGGAGGACGCTGCCGGCGAACTTGCCCGGGCCATGGCGCTCCCTGGACCGCAAGGGCAGGACCAACGGGAAACGCTCATCCTTGCGGCCAACCGGGCCATTGACGCCCCTGATCTAAAGGGCATCAACCTCTATGCTCCTGAATGGGACACCCATCGGCAAGAGCTGGACGAACTCCTGGCTGCCGGGCTTTCGTTGTCCGCCGTCCGGAACGATTTCGCCCACGCCCTGACCCCTGAGGCCTGGAACCAAGACGTTGCCCATGTGAAGGATGTCTTGGTCAACTCCAGCGACCGCCGCACTCGGCTCCTCTCCAGCGATTACCGCCAAGCCCGCAGTGTCCTCTCCGATATCTGCGTCACCAAGCCACCCTCTGAACTGGCCGACCAACTCCCTCTGTTGGACGCCATCATGGAGTCCCAGGACCAGGTCCAGACCATCGACCGGCATTCGTCTCTTGGAATCTCCTTATTTAGTCAGGCCCGCATCACCGGCCCTCAAGCCTGGCCCGCACTGGAGACAATCGCTCAATGGCGGAGAAACCTCGGCGACGAGATAGATTCCGGGGCGATCCCCGCAGGGCTACTGGACTACCTGGCGGAAGACGAACCGCGCGCCCTTCTGCTACCTCTGCTGGAGACTCTGGAAGATGCGTCCACAGCCCATCAACGCCATTCAGACACGATAGGCGCCAAGCTTGAGGCCGCGCGCCGTGACCTTCTTGACCTGGGTATGCGAAACCCGTTGCTCAACTACCGGCTGCTCCGCTCCAGGGGCGCCTGGCTGCAGGGCCACAATCCTCAAGACCTGATTAAAGCCCTCGACGAAGAAGAACGGGCGGCCGTGTTGGTCCCGCATCCTCCCGGCGAGTCGGGTGCCAATAGTTCCAATGGCTCCAAAGAGGCCCGCCGCCAAGACATTCAATTGCACACCATCCACCCAGCCGCCGAGTTGGACCGGCGGCTGCTATCCACCTACCGCCTGGCCAACTCGTTCATCCAAGAACAGGGCGTGAACACCCTCTTTCTGGCCCTGGGCATGCTGCAATGGCAGGACATCAGCGCCAACAAAGAACCCCGCCTGGCCCCGCTGGTCCTGCTGCCAGTCAGCCTTGAACGGACCAACCCCAGGGGACAGTTCCAATTGCGTCACACGGGAGAAGACCCCGGATCCAACGTATCGCTCCGGGAGAAACTCCGCCTAGAATTCGGCATCGCCCTTCCGGAACTGCCCGAAGCCGAAGGGTTGGACATCAGCGCATATTTCGATTTGGTGGCCGAGGCAGTTCAGGGGCTAATCGGCTGGACTGTCGACCGAGAAGGTGTCGCACTGGCGTTCTTCTCCTTCAGCAAGTTTCTGATGTACCGGGACCTTGACGTCGAGACCTGGCCCGAAGACTCTTCGCCCACTAACCATGCCATAATCGGCGCATTATTGGAGGACGGCTTCGACGAAACCCCGTCCCTGATCGGCAGCGACGACAACCTGGACGCGGTTCTAACTCCGGGTGACACCTACCACGTGGTGGACGCCGACGGCTCCCAAACCCTGACCCTACTGGACGTGAATCAGGGGATGAATCTGGTGGTCCAGGGTCCGCCTGGCACCGGAAAGTCTCAGACGATCACCAACATGATCGCCGAAGCTATCGGCCGCGGACGGACGGTCCTGTTCGTATCGGAGAAGATGGCGGCCCTGGAGGTGGTGAAACGCCGGTTGGACAATGTTGGACTGGGCGACGCCTGTCTGGAGCTGCACAGCCACAAGACGGCCAAGAAGATGATGCTGGACGAGCTGGCGCGCACATTGGAATTGGGCCGCCCTCGCACCGGCGCGGTTGCCGAAGACGTCACCGAACTCACCCGACTGAGGCAGCGGCTGAACAATTATTGCGACGCAGTGAACCTGGTGGTCGGCGAATCTGGGGTCACTCCCTTCCAAGCCTCGGGAGAGTTACTGGCGCGAGGAGGTGTCGAATCGCCGAGAGACTCTCTCCCCGAGATCAGCCAATGGTCGCAAGCTGAGTATCGCCGCAAACGGGGGCTTGTGGAAGAGCTACAAGCCAGGCTGCTAT
>Ga0315339_1002574_pt1 | contig 13642 bp, 11 predicted proteins | sample ASW17metaG_FD_204514 | JGI IMG/M metagenome (GOLD analysis project Ga0315339, IMG submission 204514) | Ammonia-oxidizing marine archaeal communities from Pacific Ocean, United States - ASW #17 | ecosystem: Environmental > Aquatic > Marine > Oceanic | place: USA: California | collected 2016-12-05
CGCCGGAGCAACCGGGAAGTTCGCTCGGGGAGCGCACCCTGGATGAGCCGGAAATGTAGACGTAGACATTCTCCGAATCGTTCGGGTCGTTCACGACGGTGTGCGTATGCGATCCGCGACACGTCTGAACGTTCGCCAGATACACCGGGTTCTTGACGTCGGTCGCGTCGAAGATGCGGATGCCCCGAAGTCGCTCCATGCTGACCGTGTCCGGCACTCCCTCGGCGCCGCAATCGATGCGTCCCCCGAGTCCTTCGCCAGAAACGAACAGCAAATTCTTGTAGACCGAGACGTCACTCTGCGAAGCCGGGCACACATAGGTCGTCTCCAGCGAGGGACCGTCCGCGTTCGATATGTCCCAAACCGCGTACCCGTTGTAGTTGCCCTGTATGGCGTAATCGCCAATGAACGCCAGGTCGGAACTCGTTACGCCCACGAACTCGTCCGGCGGAAGCGTGGTGGAGACCAGCCGCATGTTCCATGCGGCCTCTTCGGCGTCGGTCAGCCCCGCGCCCAGTCCGACGCGAGGGTCGGGCGTGGGTGGTGTGAGCGGCATGTCGGTCAGCGCGGATACCATGGCACCCGGCGATACCGACGATGTCGCGCATGAGGTCGCCATCACCGCCAACGCGCACAGGACGGCCGTGGCCGCGGCCCATCGCGAGCCCGGCTTACGTGGAGAAGCTTGGGAGTTCATGGCAGATACCTGTTTCAGATGACTGGGTAGGATGAAAAACGGGGGTTGGGTCACTGGATTGGGTCAAGGCGAGGAAACGCGTCGAGCAGCACGTGCATATGCTCGATCTCGGTCTCCTGATCGGCATAGATGTCGGACGCCAACTTGAACACGAAGTCGTTCTGGGCGCCTCCGAATGATTCGAACAGATCGTCGACCATCGAGAGGGCCCCCTCGTGGTGAGAGATCATGTAGGTCAGAAAAAGTCGATCGAACTCGGCCCCACGAGCAGCGTCGAGCTCGGCAAGCTGCTGCTCCGTCAGCATACCCGGCATCATGCTGGCCGGCTCTGCGCCGGGCTGCGCCGCGTGCCGTTCAAACTCGCCGCTCGGGACCGGCGCTCCGCGCTCACTCAGCCATGAGCGCATGGTCACGATCTCATCACTTTGGGCGACGACCATGCGCTCGCAGAAAACGCGCACGGCGCGGCTCGCTCGGTGGGACTCCGCCCAACCCGCGAACAGCACCGCCTGAGCGTGGTGCGGAATCATGGCGGTCATGAATCGCGTATCGGCTGGGCTGTGTGGCTGCCGATTGCGGGCCGCCAGCTCCTGCAGTTCCGCCGCCGAACGCACACCCCCGCCGCAGGCCGACGAAGCGGCTACGGCGAGGGCCGCGAGAAGTAACGCTGTTGAGGACGAGCCCTTCATCGATTCACTCCAGAGGGCCTTACCTGGCCGCACAACTCACTGACACGCTTCGCCGGCAAGGCCGCACAGTGCGCGATACTAGGGGGCAGTCGGAGAACCGGCTAGGTCTCGATGCTAGGGCTTTGTACGATCCGCCGACGGCGCCTCGGGTGACCGCGGATGGTCGAGCGCGTAGCGGTAGGCACTAGAGAAGATCTCCGAACACGGCGGTCGGAGCCGCCGGGACGAGATCGCACGTATTCACGAGCCGGAAAGTCACGACGCCGGCGGCGTTGTATACGTCCGTATACACGGGATCTCCGACCGGAGGGCTCGCGAAGTTGTAATGATGGACCGAGTCACAGTCGCACGCGTCGCTTACGTCGGGCACCGCGAGCGTTGACAAGCCTCAGCCAAGACTGTGACCCGCCACGAATCCTAAAGGCTCGATTTCGCTTACGAAGTGCCCGGGATGCTCGCCGCTCCATATCGGCGAGGAAAAGACGAAGCCGGTGCCCGTTGGCTGTGTCCAGGTGAAGCCACTCTTCGTACGAGGCTTTCCCTGACGTTTCCACTGGCTGTACATGTCATAGGGCGTCGTCCGACAACTGCCCGCACAGACGTGCCGTGCCCATGTCGAAGTCGCTTGGAAAATACATGCCCGGGCTACTCATGAGCCCACCCCGTGCTGGTTCAGGAACGCGCGGATCACCTCATACGCCTCCACATACTGGGCGGCGGAGAAGTTCCCATGGCCGCCCCCGGGTACGGTGTGCAGCTGGTTCGGCACCCCCGCCTCGGTGAGCGCGTCGCGCAGTCGGACGGCATGGTCGTAGGGCACCGTGGGATCGGCATCGCCGTGGATCGTCAGGACCGGTGGCAGATCCGGCCGCACATAGGAGAGCGGCGACACCCGCTCGGCGATCTCGTAGCGGTTCGGCATGCTTCCCATCCACTGGACGGCGTAGCGCTTCATGTTCTCGCCGTCGAGCAAGTCGCCCACGTCGGTGATGCCAAACCAGTTCACGACAGCCGCGACGTCGAGCCGCTCGTTCCCTGGGCATTGGCGATCGAGACCCACGGACGCGGGAACGATGCCGGTTGTCAGGGCGAGGTGCCCACCGGCCGAGTAGCCTGTCACGACCAGCTGGCTCACATCGATGTTGTACTGCTCCGCATTGCGGATTATCCAGCGCAGCGCACACAAGCAGTCCTCGACCGCGGCGGGCGCGAGCGCCACGCGGGCCAGCCGATACTCGACGTTGACGACGGCCCACCCCATCTCCAGATAGGGTAGGAATCTCAAGGCGGTGCTCTCCTTGCTTCCGCCGGTCCAGCCTCCGCCATGGAATTGAATCAGCGTCGGGCGCGGCGCTTGCTGGCCACGCGGGAGATACAGGTCGAGCTTCGCTTCGTATCCGTCCGCGACCTGATACACCACGTTCGGCACCACACGGTACGCAACGGAGCCGAGTACCGCGGCAGCCCTCTGGGCCTCCGTGGTCTGAGCGCCCAGCGGAGCGGCGAGCGCCCCTAATAAGAGAATCAGCAGGGTTACCGGCTTCGTTCGCTTCACTCTGAACTCCTGTTGCACGGGTCGGCTCAATGCATCCCTAGTATTCGCTCCGCAAACACATCGTCTAGTATGTAGAAAATAAAAAGGAGGAGGGCCACCACCGCGAAAGAATTGACCACTTCGTATCGCGTCGTCGCCGTTTGGTGCTTATCCCCCTGCTTCTATCAGGCGGGCAACATGAGTGCGAGAGCCGAGAGAACCAAGGCTCGGCGGATTCGTGCATTCAGGGGGATGCGCCCTGGCGAGATCGCTCGTTTCTGTGTGTGCTGTGACTCTACAGCCCAGAGATACGGGCCGGGGACCCACAGTCGTCACTCTGGGAACGGCGGGTCAACCGCTGGCGAAGTGCGCAGGATCGACTCGCCCCTCGCGCAGCCATCCTTGGATCGAGGCGAGACTACGGCGAAAGGTGTCCAAAATAGCGTCGGGGTAGCCGCCCACAGCACTGCGTGGCAGCTGCGTCGGAGCGATGCCGTCTCTGCCGGCGACACGTTCGAGGGCTCGAATGCTCGCGCGCTCACCCAACACGAGGCTCGAGAACTCATCTAGGTCCACCTCGACGAAGCCGTCCACCTCATCGTTGAACCGCAGCCTCGCGAGCTCCAACGGCAACGGGTAGAGCAACAGGTGCTGGACGACCTTGCGACAGTCCCCAGTTGGACGGTCCATGCGGCTCGATCCCAACCGCACGAAGTCATGCGCGCTCGCCGCCACACCGGCCTCCTCCTCCAACTCGCGCAACGCAGCCTCCACCGGGGTTTCGCCTGCGCCGATGTGCCCGCCGGCCAACGCGTCGATATGGGCCGCATAGGGGTCGCCGCTTCGCCCGCGTCGCTGTAGGACCATGACCCCGCGCCCACCCCTCACCCACGCGGACCAAACGAAGACCAATCCGTGCCGGTCGTGATCACGGTGAACGAGGCTGCGGGGCTTTCGGCCAGTGAAGTTGCCGTCCCCGTCGAGCACGTCGAGGAGCTCGTCGCCGTTGCTCACCACCTCCATGCAGGCCTATCTCACCTTTTCCGCAAATAGGCCAGCCTTCTGCTTCCCCCTGGGCTGGGCGAACAAAGCACCGTCCTCCAGAGTGACCACAATGGTCATGCCGGGCGCGCGCTCGTAAGCACCCACGTAGGTCTCGAGCACATGCTCGGATACGTCCACCTCGGTCCGGGCGCCTGGCGGCGTGCATTCGCTCCCCGACTCGATCTGCCTGGTGATGCGGTCGAGCGAGTTGTCCGAGAACGCCGCGCTGTCGGTGACCGTAACGGTTGGTCCGGAATCCGCATCGCAGGCCGCCAGCGCCCCTACCCAGAGCAGAGCGAGCACGCGGACACATCGCTTCATGTACCGGCTCCGAGGCGGGTTACCACTTCCGGCGCCTGTGTGATGCTCGTGATTTCCGCGTCCGCACCGGGGGCCGCGTCGAATCGTGGCCCTCGATGCCAGATGGCTCGGAGCCCCGCCGCCTTCGCCCCCGCCACATCCGCCCCGGGGTTGTCGCCGACGTGGACGGCCTCCTCCGGCGAGACGTCGAGTCGCTCGAGCGTTCGCCGGAAGATCTCCGGATCTGGCTTGCGAACACCTTCGCTTTCCGAGATCGCGATGTAGTCGAAGGCCGGCTCGATGCCCATCACGTCGATCTTACGTTGCTGGATCCGTACGCCACCGTTCGTGATCACCGCGAGACGATACCCCGCCTGATTCAGACGGCTCAGCACATCGTCGAGTCCCGGGAAGGCCACACATTCCAGCGGGAAGCGATCCCGGAAGTCCGCCGGCAACGCCGTGACGGCCTCCTCCGGCAGGCCGAATTCTTCGGCAGGGCCGGCGAATACTCGTTCCGTCGACGTCGACCCGTCCCGATCGAGTTCGACGACGCGGTCGAAAAAAAGGTCATGGTCGACGTCGGTGAAGAAGCGGGCGAACCGGATGATCTGACTGCGTGCGAAGACCTCGAATGTGGCGCGACGGTCGAGCATCGTGCCGTCGAGATCGAACGTTATGGCGCGAATCTCACTCAAGAAGCGCCCTTCTCCATTCCATGGGGAGCCTCAAGTCACCGGGCGCGGGAGCCGCCTGGAATCGAGAGTGCGGCCAGAGTGATAGAGACGGTGTCGCTCTCTGGGCGATCGAGCGGACCTATGCTCTCCCCGCAGGCGGCGAGTGCCACCGTCGACAGGACCGCCAGATACAGCGCCGTGTTACGTCGATCCATCATGGTACTCACTCCAAGCCAGCGTCGGCGATCACGACGAAGCGTTGCCGGAGACGCTCTCCCCGCTACGCCAGCTAGCGTGCCCGATTGACCGGCGACGGCCCAAACGAGAGCCACGTGCCTTGGGAGCCTTCGCTGTGCGCGTCGCCCCGGCCCCAGTCGCACACGCCGTCCGGGAAAATCGCCGTCAGCTCCGCCCACTCGCCGTCTGTGAAGGTGACCCCTTCATAGTCGGACCGCTCAGGCGGCGCGAGGTGGCAGCTCACGATGTCGTTCGCGAGCGGTGCGCCCGCGACGTGGCGTGGCGTCGAGTATATCGGATACAGGTCGCCGCAGGCGCCGGTACCGTCGAAGGCCAGCGCCAACTGGCGCCTGTCCCTCTCTCGACTGTTATCCCAACAGTTGTCCGCGAGATCGACCGGCTTCGTCTGAACGACGCGATCTTCTCGCGGACCTGTCGCGTCACCCCCGACCAGGCTGAGGAGCCAGGCATCCATGCTGCGGAAGAGACCGCCGAGGTCCGGGCGCTGCTCGGTGTATCCCCAGCGCCCACCGACGTTCATCACGTGATTCTGTGCGTGGCCATTCGCCTTGGCGATGCGGGCTCGGGTCGAGTACTGGTGGACGATCATGTGGATGTCCCCGCGCTCTCGATGGTCCGTGTAGCTCCGGTAGTCGATCACGGGTGTTGAAGCGAGGCCGCCCCCACCGTTCAGGATTCGGCCCGTGTCCAGGGCGCGCCGGGCCGCTGTCGGATCGGCCCGGTGCCGCTCCGGGACGTGGTCCAGATCCGCATCGAAGCCTCCGATGTCCCGGTTGAGGGCGAGGAACTGCCCTGTGCTGATCTCTCCTCGATTGAGCGCGGCAAGGCCGTACTGCACGCCATGGTTGTCCAGCGGACGGGCAGCGAAGCCGGTGGACTCGTCGAGCCCGTATACGTTGATCGTGTGGGCATAGACCGTGGCACGAATCCCATCGGGATTCGCCGAGCTGTACCGCAACGGCTCAAGCGCGGGAAGGCTGACCTCAGCGCCCTGAGCCTCCGGCACGGCGGTCTCCGAATATGTCGGGTCGATGCGCGCGGCACCTCGACTCAGGTTCGCGATACTCGCCCAGGAGCCGAAGCCCGATACCAGGCGCTGCTCTTCCTGAGTGAAGCCATGCAGCGCGACCTCCGTGAAGTAGTGGTGCAGCAAGCGCGCGTCGGCCAACGTGAAAATCGTGGCAGACGTAACATCGGGAAAACTCGAGGACACGATGATTCCGTCGAACACACCGGGATAGTTGTCCGCGGTCTGATGGCTCTGGTAAGAGCCCCCCGACCCACCGGTCGCGATCGAATAGATTGGATCGCCGTAGCTCTCGACGAACCGCTCCTTCACCATCATGTGGGTCTCGGACGCCAACAGGTCGTTGCAGTTCTGCCCGAACACGTTCAGCGAGGCAGACGTGACCGCGTACCCCATGCCCAACAGTCCACGCTGAAGAACGATTCCGGTGCCGGCACCCTGTCGGTACCAACCGCTTCGACAGCCGCCGCCGTGCGTATAGACGAGCTTGCCGTTCCAGCCGCGGCTGCGCGTCCACGGGTCGGGCTCCGGGTCCGCGGGATCGTGCAGCAGGGAGCTCTGGTAGATCGCACGATTCACCACGCCCGTTTGCACGCGTACGACGAAGGGTACCGTCTCGCCGTCCAGGGTCGTCGCTTCCGCGACGTCGGACGGCGTCCCTCCGCCCGGGGTGGCGCGGTAGGGCTTGAAGCCGCCATCCGCGGCCGACAGGTAGACGTATTCCACCCGAGTTGCCGCTGAGCAGTTCTCGTCCAGCGGGGGGCCGAGGGAGGCACCCGCCGCAGTCGTGAATTGCTCGGTCTGGCACAGATAGGGCGTCTGATGGGGTCCTGAGATGATCGGGCCCGAAATCGGGTAGTTGGTGACCACGAGCTTGCTCGAGCTACCTCCCGAGACTCGCGCCTCGATCTCGTTGTCCCCTTCGCGCAGGCCGTGGACCAGCCCAACCAGCGAGCCGCCCCCGTGGCGCTTCTTGAAATGCTTCGTCACATCGTCCCCGTTCGACAGCACCTCGACCTGGGAGGGGTCGATGTCGCTTCCGAGATCGACCTGGAGCAGAACGTCACCCCCGGTCACGAGATAGCTGCGCGTGGACACGCTCTCCAACCTGAGGTCGGAAGGCCCCAACGGCTCGGCGGATCCGGCCTCGCCTACGGTTCCCGCGCCTTCCGAGCATGCGCTGACGGTCGAAACTGACAGAGCTGACAGAGCGATCATGCCGACTGAACGAAATGATCGAGGTATCATAAGCGCGGGTCTCCCCCCAGGTTGTTCGCGAAGCATGGAGGCAGCAAACATGGGCCGCCGACCGCGCGCACGCGAGACTCCGGCGGGGTGCAACTCTACGAAAGGGAGGAAACCACGCCGTGGACCCCTTTGAGTTCATCATGGGGCTCGTATCGATCATCATGGGGCTCGGAATCGCCAACCTTCTCCGCGGCGTGATTCAGGCACTGCGCCCCGACACGAGGTCGGCGCCCAGCCTCGTACATTCGACCTGGGTCGCGTGGGTGTTCGTGATGCACGTAGCCGTCTGGGGCGGACGCTGGCTGATGGCGGAGCGCGTGGTCTGGACCTTCGGGGACCTGCTGGGCTTCTTGCTGGTCCCGATCCTGCTGTTCGCGCTGTCTGAGCTCGCATTCCCGCCAGAGCGCGCGCAGACCGATCTACAGGACTACTACTACCGAATTCGAGGTCGCTTCTTCGGTGTCGCCGCGGCACTCATGCTTTCCATGGCTTGGAGTAGCATCTCCCTCTTCGGTTTCGCGGTACTCGACGAGCGGACGCTTTCGTTCGCCTCCCTGGCTCCGGTCTTCGTAGTGCTCGCTCTTGTGCCGCACAGGCGACTACATCTCGCTACTTCGATCTTGGTCGTACTCGCAACGTTGTGGCTCTACAGCGCCCTGACAGTCAGTGCTCTACCGCCGGCACCGCCGATCCTGCTCGCACAGACCAACACCTTCCCCGCCACCGACGGCCCAATCCACATCACGCCGTTCGCCGGCGCGGGTGTACAGCTCGAGTACCAGGGCATCGTGATCCACGTGGACCCGTGGAGCCGCGGCGACTACTCCGATGCCAAGCCCGCGAACTTGATCCTGATCACCGACACCCCCGGCGATCACCTGGATCCGGATCTGATTCGCCAACTCAGCACATCGGGCACCCTCGTCATCGTGCCAGCCGACCCAGCCTCGGCCAGGGACGAGGGCGGAGCGCAGCGCCTACAGCAGCTGGACGGCGCTGAAGTGATGAACAACGACGAAAGACGCGATCTCGATTTCCCGGGGGAAGGCGCGCCGGATGTGATAGTCGAGTCGGTCGCGATGTACGATCTCATTCCGGGTGCACCATTCCACGCCCGTGGGGAGGGCAACGGGTACGTCGTGACGTTGGGAGGGGTGCGCATCTACGTCTCGGGCGTCACCGAATGCACGCCCGAGGTCCAGGCCATTCGGGGCCTGGATATCGCATTCATGCCCATGAACCTACCGAACGGACGCATGCCGCCTTCCGCGGCCGCCGAGTGCGTGAAGGCGCTCGACCCGGACGTGGTGTACCCGTATCACTATCGGGAGCTGCCCATCGACGACTTCGTCGAGGCGCTGCGCGGCGGACCGATCGAGGTTCGTCTGCACAACTGGTATCCGAGCTGACCCACCGCCGGTACCCACGGATGAGCGCCGCTAACCGCCGCCGAACAGCCAGGCCAATACTGAGGCCAAGCGGAGCGTGACGACGGCTCCGCCGGGGGGGAATTCCTCGTCATCGGGAACGGGCGACTGGTCCCCGCCATTCTTGATGTCCAGAATCAGCGCAAGCGTGGTCACCCCCCCGACGATTGCGGCACCGAGTAGGACGCTCTTCCCGGTCGAGGGCCCCTTTGCTTCGATGGCGGACAGCTGGTCGCTCAGGAGGCGGACGGTGTCGATCCGCATCACGCCCTGGGCATCGCCCCACTCACGGCGTATTGGCATCGCCAGCACGATGGTATCGCCGGCGCTAACGACCACACCCTCCAGGGACGCGGCCTGGACGGGGGCACTCGCGTCCCCGTTGGTTCCGCGTACGGGCACGGTGACCCGCGCCACGGTGCCCACGGCCGGAGACTCCACATGCGTGTAGGTGTGGCAAGCCGTCATCGCCAGGATACACATCGAGAGAAGCGACGAACAGGCCCTACCGGATGAGCGATATCCTGTTGAAGACATCAATGGTGCGCGGCTCCCGCGGAAACGGTTGAGTGGTGCACGGTCCAAGGTGTGGAGCCCTTAGCGCGACATCAACTCTCTGATCTGACGAAGCGCCGCGTCCACTTTCATCTGGACGCCCACGCGGCCGTATGCGACCGACGCCTGCGTCGGATCACCACGGACGCCGGCTCCCTCGAAGCCACCGAACGGCGCCAGCTTCTCCGTGCGGATGTGCTTCGCATCCACGTAGAGGAGTTGTGACGTATCGACCATTCCTGCGTGGCTGCCGACGTCCTCCGCGCTGTGGCCTTGCTGCTCGAGCCACTCACGAAAGCCGTGGCCAGCGTAGTAGTCACCGACGAAGTGGACGCGTGACTCCTGCTCGGACCACTCCTCGTTCAGCATCGCCGCCACCGTCTCCATGCCGTTCTGGTTCCCGCCGCTATCCCCGATGAAGACGACATCGGTGAACCCGCCGGCCGCGAGGCTCCGCGCCGTGTACTCGAGCAGCTTCATGTAGTGCTCGTTGGGAAGCGTGATCGTTCCGGCCCGCTGGCGGTTCCCACGCGTTCGCTCGACGGTTCCCTCCGGCACATAGGTCACGATCGGCGCGACGAGTGCGTTGCCAAGCGCGCGTGCGATACGCGCAGCGGTCTCTGTTACTATGAATTTGTGCTTGCCCAGCACCATGTGTGGACCGTTTTGCTCGGTGCCAGCCGTTGCCACGATGATTGTCGTCGTACCCGCGTCGATCTTGTCGGCTACCTCCATCCAGGTCAGCTCATCGAGGAAGACCGTGTTGGGGGTTTGTGCGGAAGCGGGTGCCGCCACGAGCGGAGCCAGGGCGAGCAGGAGAGTGACGGTCTTCATGGAGCCTCCGGGTAGATGCAACTGTGCCGGTAGAAACGCCCTGCCAACCTACTCCGCCCGCACGAACCGGGCACGTGGCACGTGGCGCGTGGCAGGTGAAAACGCTGGCCAGATAAGCGGTCCTACGGTACTGTGTGAACAATACTTCGGCCCGTCGCACGCATACTTGTTCACACCGGTGTGGGTCCGGCGAGAAAGCTCACACGGACGCGGATCCCAGGTACGGATGAACCACGTCGTCTCGGCGATGTTGCTCGCGGGGCTCCTCATGGTCACGCTGGCCCCGGATGCAGGTCCACGGGGCTACGTGCCAGCGCCCGGAAGTGGCGAGTCCAACCCACCGATCGCGGCTCCTGACGCAGTGGTGCAGGCATACTGCGTGCGGTGCCACAACGACCGCGCGCTGCGCGGGAACCTGTCGCTCGAAGGCTTCGCGGTGGATGCCGCGTCGGAGACCGGTGACATCGCGGAAATGATGATCCGCAAGTTGCGCGCGGGCATGATGCCGCCGCCGGGCGCACGCCGACCTGCGGGTGACTCGTTACTCGTGCTCGTGGAATCCCTCGAAGCGCACATGGACGAAGCCGCGGCCGCGAACCCGAATCCAGGCGGGCGCACGTTCCAGCGCTTGAACAGAGCCGAGTACGAGAGGTCCATCTTCGACCTGCTCGGTCTCCAAGTCGACGCGGGCGCTTATCTGCCGCTCGATACCAAGAGCGCCAACTTCGACAATATCGCAGACGTGCAGATGGTGTCACCGACGTTGCTCGACGCCTATCTCAACGCCGCGGCGGAAATCAGCCGCCTGGCCGTCGGCAATGTGGACGCATCAGCGAGCGAAGCGCAGTACCGGGTCCCACGCTGGGTGTCTCAGACCGAGCGCGTGGACGGAGCCCCGTTCGGGACGCGCGGCGGCACCTCTGTACTGCACAACTTCCCCGCCGACGGTGAGTACGTCTTCCGAATCTCCTTTCACCACGAGACCACGGGCACGATCGTCGGGAACGGACGCTCTGCACTCCAGACCGCCGATGCGCTCGAAGAGATCGAGATTTCGATCGATGGCGAGCGGGTGGCGGTACTCGAAATGGACCGGTGGATGCACGTCTCCGACCCCGGCGGCGTGGAGATGAACACCGAACCCGTCCTGGTCTCGGCGGGCGCCCACCGAGTGACTGCCGCATTCATCAAGCGGACGGACGCGCCCGTCCAGGACCTGATCTCGCCCCACGATTGGTCGCTCGCCAGCACCGCGATCGCGGGCACGTACGGAGTGAACTCCTTACCGCACATACGCGATCTCGTGATCGGTGGACCGCTCACGACCGTCGGCATCTCCGACACAAAGGTTCGCGAGCGGATCTTCACGTGCACGCCGGCCGCCGCGACCGAGGCTCGAATGTGTGCCGAGCAGATCGTTGCGAGGCTTGGCGAGCAGGCCTTCCGGCGTCCGCTCAGCGAAGGCGACCGGACGGCGTTGATGTCGTTCTATGACGACGCCGCGGCGGACGGCGGATTCGAGCTGGGCGTGCGTACCGCGTTGGAGGCGATGCTCGCGAGCCCCCGTTTCGTGTTCCGCTTCGAAGAGCCGCCAGCGGACATCATCGGGGAGGTTGCCGCGGGACAAACCTACCGCATCGGCGGATTCGCCCTCGCGTCGCGCCTTTCATATTTCCTTTGGGCCGCTCCCCCGGATGCCGAATTGCGCCGAGTCGCCTCGAGCGGAGCCCTACTGGACGATCGCGTGCTCGAAGCGCAGGTCCTGCGTATGCTCGCCGACCCGAAGGCCGATGCGCTCGGCCCTCGCTTCGCGGGCCAGTGGCTGCGCCTCCAGGACCTCGACAAGGTCCACCCGGACGTACGCCTGCAACCGGACTTTCACCAACAGCTCGCAGACGCAATGGGGCGGGAGACCGAGCTCTTCTTCAACAGCCTGGTGCGGGACGATCGCAGCGTGCTGGACCTGTACACCGCGGACTACACCTTCGTGAACGAGCGGCTGGCCAAGCACTACGGAATCCCAGGCGTCAGTGGCGAGCAGTTCCGGAGGGTGACCTACAACGACGACACGCGCCGGGGGCTCCTGGGGCACGCCGGCATCCTCACGTTGACCTCCCACGCCGGGCGCACGTCTCCCGTATTGAGAGGCAAGTGGGTGATGGAGGTCCTCCTGGGCACTCCGCCGCCGCCCCCGCCACCCGGCATTCCGGACCTCGAAGAGATCGAAGCCGCCGCCGATGGTCGTGTGCTCACCACCGGCGAGCGCATGGAGCAGCACCGCGCCAGCACGACGTGCAATTCGTGCCATCGCTTCATGGACCCCATCGGCCTCGCGCTCGACAACTTCGGAGTCACCGGCAAGTGGCGGACCCGCGAAAGCGGCAGTGTTCTGGACACGCGCGGAGAACTGTACGATGGAACGCCGATCGCAGGCCCAGCCGATCTACGACGAGCGTTGCTGAACCGTCCCATTCCGCTCATCCGGACCTTCACCGAGAACCTGCTGGCCTACGCTCTCGGCCGTAGAATCGAACACTTCGATCAGCCCACGGTGCGGGCCATCGCTCGGGCCGCCGAGGCGGACGGATACCGAATGTCTGCGTTCCTCCTGGGTGTCGTGAACAGCGACGCGTTTCGGATGCAACGCGCCAACACGGTCGAGCAGCCAGGCCCAGACGGCGAGAAGCCGTAGAACGCCGCGCTAGAACGGGAGAGATCAGGTACATCATGCGATTCATAACCGGCAAGCGGATCCCGCGACGCACGTTCATCCGGGGCGCCAGCGCTTCGGTCGCGCTGCCGTTCCTCGACGCCATGGTGCCGGCCGGACTCGTGTGGTCCAAGGCCCCCCGCGTGGACGACCCGACTCGGCTCATCGCGATCGAGATCGTGCACGGGGCGGCCGGCTGCAACGAGTGGGGCGCAACGCAGAACCTTTGGTCGCCAGTGGCGGAGGGGCGTGACTTCGATCTCACTCCGAGCGCGCTGCTCCCGCTCGAGCCGTACCGGGACTACCTGACAATCATCAGCAATACCGATGTGCGGAACGCAGAAGCAGCGCAGGCCAAGGAGATCGGGGGCGACCACTTCCGGTCGAGCGCAGTCTACCTGACACAGGCGCACCCGAAGCAGACCGAGAGCTCGGACGTCTCCGTCGGCATCTCTTTGGACCAGATGTACGCGCAGCGCTTCGGGCAGGACACGCCCATCCCTTCCATGCAGCTGTGCATAGAAAACGTCGATCAGGCCGGCGGGTGCGCGTACGGCTACGCCTGTGTCTACACCGATACCATCAGCTGGGCCTCGCCCACGCAGCCGCTTCCCATGATTCGCGACCCCCGGATCGCCTTCG
>Ga0315339_1002575_pt1 | contig 13641 bp, 9 predicted proteins | sample ASW17metaG_FD_204514 | JGI IMG/M metagenome (GOLD analysis project Ga0315339, IMG submission 204514) | Ammonia-oxidizing marine archaeal communities from Pacific Ocean, United States - ASW #17 | ecosystem: Environmental > Aquatic > Marine > Oceanic | place: USA: California | collected 2016-12-05
ACTGAATTACACAGTGCTTGGTGTTGGGAACCGAAATGGCGTCCGCTTGCAGCTCTTTGGCTGCACGGTGGCTGTCCTGGGTATGTTGTATGCCTTCTACGTCAAGCCACAACTCATCCGTCGGCGGCGCCATGCGGGTCACGGAGTCGCCTCTGAACTTGCGGAGCAAGAGGGATGAATCCTCAACGGCGTTTCACAGTCGCAGTTGTCGTGTTGATCGTGGGGCTTGTCGCCTTTAGCGGTTGGATGGCTTCGGGCCGTCGCGCGCCGGAGTCGCCGAGCACAGCCTTCTTTCAGGCTGTCGACCTGAGTGCTCTCGGAAGCATTGCTGTGCATTCCGGGGGGCGTCTGAAATCGTTTTCGTCATTTGCTCACGAGAGGATGGGCTGGGTGATGGGCACTCGGCGTTTCCGCCAGCAGACGCCAGCCTTTACCTACCTCGATCTGATGTTCCGGCCCGAAGTTTATGAGGGCGAAGACATCATTTTCGTAAAGAACAAAAATCTTCGCGCGGACATACGGCGAGCATTTGAAAGTTCTGATCTTTATGAGAGCGATCGCGCCGGTTTCGAAGATCGGCTGGAGGGATTCATTCGCTGGGGTCTCATTTCGGAGCCTATGCTCGCAGAGCCAGAAGTCCAGCTTCGGATGAACGAGCTCGAGCAAGACCTGATGCGCTCTGCGAGGTTCGTGCAGGCAGTGAATGGCGCGTTAAACACCAAGCACCCAGGTTCGCTGGCGTACGAGCTGCGTCTCGTGCCGCCGGCAAGCGGGGGGGAAGATGAGCCCTGGAGTTCGCTGGATTCGACGGGGAGGCCAGCAAATATCTTGCCCGATGCAGAGCAAGGAGAGCGCTTGGCATCAGCCTGGGCGGCGCTTGCTCGTGGTTGGAGTGCGCAGGATGCCGTGGCCGTGAACCTGGCCGCTTCTCAGGTCGCAAACATACTTCCTTCGCTGGCACCTTCGCTGTACCCCGATCTCGCGAAGCTCTCATGGGAAAGCTGGTACTTCCAGAACAAGAACATGACCTGGATCTGGATGGTCTACTTGCTGAGCGTGGTGCTGCTGCTTCTTTTCCTGGTCTATCGCTGGAGGTCCGCCGGCTGGCTGGGATTGAGTGTGTTTGGCTTAGCCTTTTTGCTGCAGACGTCTGCTCTTGGATTGCGGTGGTGGGTTTCAGGTCGCTGGCCGAACAGCAATATGTTCGAAGCTGTGACGACATCTGCATGGATGGGAGGGTGCGCGGCCATTGCTTTCGAATGGTTCGCTCGGCGAACTGCCATGGCAAAGGTCTTTGCACTCACGTCTGCTACGGCGAGCATGGTGGCCTTGATGAGCGCAAACTTTCTCCCGCTCCAGCTGAATCCCAACATTGGCAACATGATGCCCGTGCTGCATGACATCTGGTTGTACATCCACACGAACATCATCATCTGGTCCTACATCTTGATCTTCATGGCGGCTATCACGGGGTTGCTCTACCTGGTCCATCGAGCATGCGGCGCTCAACGCGAATCATTGCGGATGGCGGGGGCAACCATGGCTTCGACCAGTAGCAGCACGAATCTCGGAACTGTTCTGGACGGTGTCACCATGGCCCTGATGAAGCTCTCGTTTGTGATGCTCTGGGCGGGCCTTGTGATGGGTGCAATCTGGGCCGACCATTCGTGGGGGCGCCCCTGGGGGTGGGATCCCAAGGAAGTCTTTGCACTGTGCACGTTCATTATTTTTGCACTGCTTGTGCACGTGCGATTAAAAGTCCAGGACAAGGGGCTTTGGACTGCCTCGCTTGCTGTTGTCGGCGCGGGGGTCATGATGTTCAACTGGATCGTGATCAACTTTTACATCTCTGGCCTGCACAGTTACGCCTGAAGTGTCTATCTCCAGCATCTCAACGCGATTGTCTCGCAAGCTCAGTGCGTTGGATTTCGCTCCACCAGTCACTCACGTGTACAACCCGGTGGAATACGCTTCCGGTCCGCACAGTGATTACCTCGATCGTTTTGCACGACCGGGATGCGAAGCGATCTTCTTGGGAATGAACCCGGGCCCATGGGGAATGGCGCAGACCGGTGTGCCGTTCGGCGAAGTCGAACTTGTCCGCGATTGGATGGGTATCTCAGGGCCGGTCAAGCGCCCGCCGAACGAGCACCCCAAGCGACCAGTGCTCGGGTTTGATTGCAAGCGCAGCGAGGTGAGTGGCCGGCGAGTCTGGGGCTGGGCGAAGGAGCGCTTCGGAACTCCTGACGCATTTTTCGACCGCTTTTTCGTCTGGAACTACTGCCCGCTCTCCTTCATGGAAGAGAGTGGGAAGAATCGAACTCCCGATAAACTTCCTGTGGCTGAGCGCGCTGCGATCTACGCCTTGTGCGATGCGGCTTTGTCAGACGTGGTACGCGAGCTTGCACCCGGGAAGGTGATTGGTGTTGGAGCGTTTGCAGAGACGCGTGCTCGGCAGGCACTCGGTGAAGATGCAGCGATTGGGCGGGTGTTGCATCCGAGCCCTGCGAGCCCTGCGGCAAACCGAGGCTGGAGTGAACAGGTCGAGCGTCAGCTCGCGCAGATGGGTTTCGACGTGGGGTGACCCGCCTTCGCGGCTCTCTAGCGCAAGACCTGGCAGGTGCCAGTGATCGCTCGTGTGAGCCGGCCGTCTGGCGTCGCGAGTCGGAACGACCAACTCGCCTGCCTCTCGGAAAGATTTCCAGGGAGTGGATCGACCATGAAACGCACTGTTGGCGGGCTGCTCTCGAACTCGATACGCGTGAGTTCGACTCCATTCAATCTTGCGTCAACGAGGTTCGGTTCCAGGCTCTCTGTCGTGTCCAGCTGAATCGAGAGGGATTCGCCAGCGAAGGCGAGCGTTGGTGGATCTGTCATCCACGCTCGTGGCGGGCGAAGCGCCTTTTCAGCGGCCTCATTCTGGGCCCCGCCGAGGGTGGGGGTCTCAAGCGCCTCTGGTTCCTGTGTGGATTCATGCGCTGGCGTGGCTTCGACTTTGACTGCTACTGCGACGCTGGGCGTCCTGTGAGAAGAATCACTCCAGGCACTGGCAACCTGCTCGGCACTTCTGGAGAGCCGACTCAGGATGAGGTTGTCGCCCATGTGGTGGTCGTAGGCCAGGAGCCCGAGGCTGCCTCCCAGTATGAGGGCGGCCACCAGAAAAATTTTCCCCTTGGTTGGGTTTGCCTTCTTGCCATGTGTGCTGGCCACCGCAGCGGTCAGGCCGCAGTGCTCTTGAAAGATGGAGTAGGCGCGATACGTGTAAGGGGTTTGAGGAGTGACATTCGTGTCAATAAAAGAGGAGTCCGCACCCTGATAGACCACGGCTTTGCCCGTGGCCTCCAAGTCGTTGTCCGAGACGCGAACGATGCGTACTTCGTCGTAGTGGGCATTCGGCGCGGTCCAGGTGAGCATGACTCGGGTGCCATGCGAGATGGCTTTGAAGCTGCAGATAGGACTGGGCTGTTCAATCGTGGCGCAGTCTCTGAGTCCGCGCAGTTCGAGATATCTGGTGAGCCATGCTTTGGCGAGGTCCGCGCGAGCGCGACACCAGCTCATGGCAATTTCACGGAGTGAAACTTGGGTATCGGGACCAAGAACTGTTCGACCGCCGTCCATGTCGGATCTCAGAACTGCATCGGCGAGTCCGCAGAATTCTTCAAAAACGATACTGAGGAGTTCGTCACGATTATTGAACAGCGCATTGGCGTCATCGAACCATTGCTGAGCTCGCGCTGCGACACTGCCCTTGGTGCTGTTGAGTTCGCGATTGCGAGTCCCGCGCTGCAGTTGGCACGCTGCTTTGATTGCGCTTTCGTCATCGCAGACAGAAAGGCCAAGAGCTGCGTACATTTCTTGCACTTGGTGAACTGTACGGCGGCTCGTCGAGGTGTGGTGGGCCAAGGTCAAGTCTCGAGGTTGTTCGGGATGTGACGTGTGTCAGTGAATCCCGAGCGCGGAAGGGCGGTCCGGTGAGGCTGTCGCACCGCCCTTCCGTGATCGATCAATAAAGTTTGAGCGGGCGTGGGGATTCGCGTGGGGGCTCATCATCCGCATCTTGATCTGCATCGATCTGATGGATGACTTGGTCACTCGAATCGTCGGTGTCGTGACCGCGGTCTGGGAGTGCTTCGGTTGGCATGGCAGGGTTCAGCAACTCGCTGTCCGTGAAGGGCTCGCTCGGGTCAAACGGGCCGTCGATGTCGTCGAGGGTGATGTTTTCGACAACTGGCAGCTCGACAGCCGGCAGTTCGACAGCCGGCTGCTCGACAACCGGCTGCTCGACAACGGGCTGCTCGACAACGGGCTGCTCGACAACGGGCTGCTCGACAACGGGCTGCTCGACAACGGGCTGCTCGACAATCGGCTGCTCGACAATCGGCTGCTCGACAACCGGCTGCTCGACAACCGGCTGCTCGACAACGGGTTCGTCTGCAATCGGATTGAGCATGCTCGCCGGTTTCTTTTCGGCCGCCGGCTGGTCCGATGGTTGGGAGGGTGTGCTCCAGCGGTCGTAACGGATCTCAATCTCGGTGTTGGTCTCCATATCGATCGCATTGCCCAAGATGATGCCGTTTGCTCCAAACCACAGTGTGGTCCGGATCGGGCGGCCACGAGGTCGCTCCGAAGGCAGTCCTTCGATTCTGAAGTCAACCAGGTGGACGCATTCTTCGATGTCGTCGGAGTCGCCTTCGAACAGTCGAATACAGACTTCGACCTGATTGTCGAAGAGTGTTTCTGTCACGAACTGGCGTTGCTCGCCAAAGAGAGTTCCACGCTCGAGGACGACCGCATTGAACGGTCGCCGCTCCCCTGTCGCGTCTGCGCGGATGACCTGGATTCCGACAGCATGACAGGTGATGTCGGTGATGGAGTCCTCGGCGATACGTACCGCACGATCATCTGTCGCCTCCCCGCCTGGACCAGGCAGTGGAATGGTCGCCGCTTGGTCCATCGCGTGGGCAACATAGGCAGCTCCGCAAGCGACGAGTAACTGAGGATTGCGATATTCCAGCGGGGGGCCGCTGAACACGCTCCCGATCATTTGCTTGACCATGGGCATGCGGGTTGCCCCGCCACACAGCAAGACGTCGATCTGGTCGCGAGTGATGCCGTGGGTCTGCTCGGCTTCGGACAAGACTTGCTCGAGCCGCATTTGTGTTTGCAGCAGCAGGCCGCTGGACCGATCCTCAAACTCGTCCCGAGAGACTTCGATCATGTGGCCCTGAAGATCGGCAACCACCATTTCGTTGCTCTTCTTGGACAAAGCGCGTTTCGCTTTTTCACAGTTGTCGTGCAGGACGGCTGCGTTGCGCGCATCAAGGCGCGGATCTACGTCGAACTGCGTCATGCATTTTTCGGCCACGATGTCGATCAAGATGTCGTCCCAATCGAGTCCGCCGAGTTCGCGATTTCCGTCTTTGCAAAGAGTGTTGAGTGTGAGGCTTTGAACGGAATCTCCACTGTTTGCAAACTCTGCCGGGATGACAGGTTTGATGAGCGTGACGTCAAAGGTGCCGCCACCCAGGTCGTAGACGAGCACGTGTTTGTTGGTCAGGCTCGAGTTTTGCTCGATGGAATAAGCGACAGCTGCTGCGTGCGGTTCACTCAGAATGTTGAGGACGTTGAGTCCGGCAATTCGAGCCGCTTCCATGGTGGCAGCGCACTGACGCTCGCCGAAGTACGCCGGGACTGTGATCACCACATCCTCGACCGCTTCGCCCATTTCAATCTCTGCGTTGTCTTTGAGCGCGCGGAGAATGTCTGCAGAAACTTCCAGGGGCGTGCGACGGCGACCGTCCATGGCCTCTGTTTCGTATTCGTCGCCCATTTTTCTCTTAATGCCGACGATCACACGACCCGGATCTTGCTTGCGGGTGTTCCAGGCGACTTCACCGACCACGGGAGTGCCTTCTGCGGGATAGTAGACAACGGAACGGAGGGTCGTTGTCTCGCCATCTTCGCTCTCAAGTGGAAGTGGCTTCACTTCCTGGCGACTGTCGTCGTACCAGGAAATCGTTGAGTAGGTCGTGCCGAGGTCGATGCCGTAGCGCTTTGTCATCAGAGTGCTCCCTGAATCTTGTTGAGAGTTTCAGACTGAAGGCGGCAGTTCGCCATCCTCAGAGTTATCCGCGTCGTTTTTGGTTTCGGGTCGGTCGGAAGTGTTGTTGCGATCCGACCGCTTGGTGAGCTCTTCGTTGTCTTCCGCAGTTCCGCTCGCGCCGAGGAACGGCGCATAGGTTGAAGAGATGTCGTCTGGTTGTTCGCCCGCGTCGTCTGCTTGGACTTCTTCTTCGTGTGTGTCTTTCTGTCCATCAAAGCGGCCCACGATTACTTCAGAGAAGCGCAGCACTGAATGCTCGCTGCGGTAGCCGCGACGGACCACATCGATGATGTGTCCATCGAGGCGCTCTTCTTCGACAACCTGGATGTCTACGGCGTTGTGAACTGTGGGATCGAATTCTGTGTCGGCCGGTATGACCTGGATGTCATACGAGTCGAGGATCTGTTCGACGCGCGTCCCGATTGCCTTGAAGTAGCGGTGGGCTTCTGCACTGGGACCCTTCTCGTTGTCGTCTGCCGAGAAAGCACGGAGAGCTCCTTCCACGAGATCTCCTAGGCCAGCGATTTCAGAGAGCAAGCTGCGCATGCGCGCGTCACTGACCGACGTCGAGAGCTCGTCAACTTTTTTCCCGAGGCCGCGCAGCTTGGGCGGCAAGAAGTTGGTTTGCTTCGAAAGGTCCTGGAGAGTGAGCTCCAGGCGCCCCAGGCGATCCTCGTTGAGTTGGAGGAGCCCGCGCATCTCGGCCAGGTGTCGATCGATGGGTGCAGATGAAGAGGGGCGCGAGTCGTCGCCTGGATCCGCGTGACTTGTAGAGAGTCCGACCGGCGTTCTCTCTTCCGGTTCGTTTTCCTCCTCAAGGTCCAGGGCGTCGTTCTCATCGCCGGGGGAGGCCATGGGGTCCCAGTCGCAGGGAGGCTGGGCGAGTTCGTCTGCCTCTTCCTGCTGCTGCTGCGGGTCGGTTGTTTTCCAGCTTGCGCCGTTGAACTCGGAGTCCGCGGGTTGCTCTGAATCCTGGACCAGCGGCGCGGAACCGAAGATCTCGAGGATCTCCGGAAGGTCGTCATGGACGACCGGGCTGTCGGCTTCGTGGTCAGGAGAGGAAGAAGATCCCTCGTCGCCCTTTTTTGATCCGTCCGTCATTCAAGCCGTCCTCATGAGTCATGCTGTCGAAGGCAAATGCCTTTCGACGAGGACTCATCACTTCGACTTGCGGGTATGGGGTCTTAAGGTCAAAACAATGCGGATTGCCCGTGGGGCAGAGAGTGCCCCAGACCCGTCGGATTCTCTGAACCGTGGCTGGGGGCTTCAGCCGACGGTGACGAGCTCGACCTGGAAGACGAGGGTGGCGTTCGGTCCGATCACGGGTGGAGCGCCTGACGTGCCATAGGCAAGGGCTGGAGGAATGACCAGAAGGCTTGTTCCGCCCTCTTTCATGAGCTGCAGCCCTTCGGTCCAGCCTGCAATCACCCCATTCAACGGAAAGCTGATGGTCTGCCCCCGTGAGTAGGAGGAATCAAAAGGAGTGCCGTCTGTGAGCCAGCCGGCATAGTGAACGGTCACCTTGTCCTGCGGGCCGGGGGTTTTCCCCGAACCTTCCTTGACGAGTGAGTGCTGAAGGCCGCTTTGTGTTGTTGTGCAGGCAGATTCGTCGGGCAAGCAAAAGGCGGGGACGTCCATGGGCAGGGTTTTCTTTCCAGAGAAGATGCGGAGAAATTTGCGAAACACGTGTGCTCCTGAGCAGGAGAGGTTCCGGGTTGTGGCACAGAACTCCCCGCTCTGGCAACAATTGAACTGCCAGCGCTGCATAGATTGACAGAGTCAAGGATGGCGAACGTGGGCAAGGTCTCTCTGGGAACCTCGAGTTGGTCGACCCCAGGCTGGGTCGGCCCGTTCTATCCCAAGGGAACGAAGTCGGCAGATTTTCTGGCTCACTACGCCCAGCACTTCCGATCGGTTGAGGCAGACGTCACGTATTACAGGGTGCCCAGTCAGAGCATGGTGAGCGGGTGGCGAGACCAGACGCCAGAGAGCTTCAAGATCTGCGCCAAGTTCCCACGCAGTGTGGTGCATGCAGGCACCGGGCCGAAGCCTGACCCTGCTCGTGTGCTGATTCCGAGTGCCGTGCAGGTGGATACGGAAGCCTTCTTGTCGGCCATGAGCTTGCTGGGCGATCGATGCGGCCCTCTTGTTTTGCAGTTCCCGTATTTTTCCGCTTCATGCTTTCCAGAAGCGGACGAGTTTTTGGATCGCCTGGACGACTATCTGGGGCAGTTGCCAAAAGATTTTCGTTATGCGGTCGAGGTGCGGAACCGTGCCTGGCTGGGCAAGCCGCTGACCGAGATGCTTCGCCGTCACGAGGTCGCCTTGGTTCTCGTCGAGATGGGCTACATGCCGCACCCCGCGGATGTCGCGAGCCGGCTGGATGTGGTCACCACCGACTTCCTTTACGGTCGCTTGGTTGGTGACCGCAAGGCTGTGGAAGCGCGAAGCAAACGTTTCGATGAGATTGTTGTGGATCAGTCTGCTTCGTTGCAGCGCTGGGCAGATCTGGTGGGAGCACTGTCGGAGCGGGCCACCCGGACTTGGCTGTTCGCGAACAATCACTACGCCGGGCATGGGCCGGCGACGATTCGCGAACTCGGCGATTTGATGGGGCTCGGCAGCTAAGACATCAACGAGTCACACGTTGATGAGAGGGCAGGTGGCGCGTCACACATCGGCCCGGTGAGAATCCATGGAGCGATCCACGGCCTCTGCCAGAAACCCGTTAACACACGGCTTCTGTGGCCCGTCTGCTTGGTTTGAGAGGGGACAAGTTGGCCGCATGGCCCCGACGCACTCAGATGCAGTAGTGAAGATATGAGCACTGCCTGTGACTTAGGTGTGGCGGCAGGTTCTTCACAGGTGATGGATCTGCCGCGGATGAGGGCTGCTCACAGAACAGCCACAAGCCTTGGCGGAATAGTTGATGTCCAATTCGGACTAAGAAGCGAACGGAATGGTGCTTGGCGCTGTGGCCATCACATTTTGTTTTCTGCGGCGCAGCTGCTGGGCGCGTACGAACTGCAAACAGGAAAGAGATGCGAGGCATGGCCTCGCGAAGGAGGGACCCGATGAACCATTCCATGAATCATGTCTCAGGGAGCAAGAGTCAGCGGACGTTGTCATGGGCGCTTGCTGTTCTCATGCCTTTGACGTGTGCGCTGAGTTTTTGTCCTGACCTGACCGCCAAGGCGGTCCGAGGTGGGAAGCGCCCCGAGGCTGCGCGCGGAGCTGCAGATCTCCTGGCTCGTGCTTTTCCGGAAGCACTCGAGGGAGAGGCGGAGAATCCGCGGGATGGCGGCGAGCTTTTTCGGCGCACGCTTGATTCAGATCTCTTCAGCAGTGGCTCGGTCGGCCTTTTCGACGTGCACGTACTCAGGGCCGATGAGTTGAAGAGCCGTCGGAAGGCAGACAAGCTGCGCGACAAGCTGCTGAAGGGCCTCAAGCCTGCGGCGGATCTGGTGGCACGGCTCTGGCCTGCCGGAGGCGATGGCCTGATCTCTGGTGTCCGCCTGCCACTCGTGGTCGCGGACTCGAAGTCCGGGGATACGGGTTACGGGGATCTCATCGAATTGCTCGACTATTGCGAGCGTCTCGGATACTCGGGCTGGTTTCCGGCAAACGAAGTGAACACCGGGGCGAACCACGCTGCTGAAGTCACGCGCACGTGGGAAGTGCAAGTGTTCAACATGGCGGATGAAGTGATCTCTGATCGCCCTCAGGCCTGGATAGAACATGGATGCGGCTACTACGCCCTGGCATTTGTCGCCAACCGGTCGTTGCGGCGCGGTGCGTGGGGCCTGGTGCCTCCGTGGTTCTCCAGTGGATTGATTGATGAACTGGACATTGCGGCTTACGACAGTGCATGGGTCGGTCAGGAAAGTTGGACCAAGCAGACTCCGGGTTGGTACCGGGCCGGCTGGTCTGGTTTCGTGCCTCAAGGATCAACGCCTCCTCCTGTTGTGACGGGTCCTCCGGCGGATCTGGCTGTCACGGTGAACAAAACAGGAGACCCCTGGTTAGATTTTGACGCCAGCGAGACGCGTCACTGGAGTGATCTGGCGGCGGACCGTAAGACGAAGGCGCCTGTCAGCTTCGCCTATGCCGCAGAAATGCAGAGTTTCCTTCCGCGCGACCGGGCAGCTGCGCGCTGTCTGATGCATCTGTTGCTCGAGACTGTGCCTGCCGACGAGACATTGACCGCGCTTTTGGATACGCCGGTAAAGGTGCCTCGTGACGGCATGCCTGACAGCGAGCCGCTGACCGTTTTGCTGGCCCGTGCCATGGGCGGCGTTCCGGAAGTTGATGAACTGGAAGCTCTTTCCACACGTGAGCTTCTGACAAAGCTCGAGCGGACCGATTTGATCGCAGCCTTGGTTCAGATGGGGGCTGAGGGCGCTCTGGATCTTCGCGATCATCGGGAGCAGTCGCTCTGGCTTTCGCGTCAAGCGAAGTTCGATGGCCGAACCCGCGGCCAGATCTTCAATGTGTTTCTGGAGGTCGAATACGTGCAGCAGATGGCCGAGTGGAAGGCCTTGGCGCCTCGCCTGGATCTCGGCTTGCAAGAGGCCCTGGCGGCCAGCAAGCGCTACCCCAAGAAGTCGAGGGATGTGGACAAGGTGTCCGTGGCTTTTCGGGCCGCGTTGAGCGCTGACCCTGCCGCCGGAGGAGAAGAGAACGGCGGTCAGAGTTCAAAGAAGCGTTCACGCTCGAGGCGTGGGTGATCTGACTCGGATGAATGTCAGGAATCTGATCATGAAAAAAACCACGCACAGAGCCGCAAGACCAACCACTCGATCGGCGGAAACCTCCCTTGCCGTTCATGTTCCCGGTGAATTTAAGACCTTTGCCTGCCGTGTCGATGACACGTCTCACCCGATGAAGTCAGGACAAGAAAGAAGGTGTCGTTTGAAGAAGTCAGTGATATCCCAAGCGTTCATGGCGTGTTTGATTTTTGCACCCCTGTCTATGTCAGCGCACGCTCAAGGTGGCCGCCAAGATCTGGCCGACGAAGTTCAACTGAGCACGCTCGCAGCCGAACTGAAGTTGCAGCGCGGGCGTCGGAAGTCGACGGCTGGTTCAATCGATGACAAGTTAAGTGCTCCGGTGCGAGTCGCACTGAATGAGTGGGCGGGTGTTGCCTCCGAGCACGACCTTTCGATTCTGGTCCCAGAAAGTGGGGCGGTGGTTGTCTTCGGGTCGGCTGACCGCAAGCTGTTGTCGGAGGCCGTTTCGGTTCTCGACGAAACCTGGGAAATGCTTGAGGACCTGCGTCCTGAAGATGGTCTTGAGAACGAACAGGCTGTGCTCATCTTCCTGTTCGACGAAGAGGGGTTGGGGGGCGGAGCCTGGGGAGCGGTTCTGGAAGCTCTCGTCGAGAAAAATGAGCTCATGGCTCATGCGGCGCGCGATCTCATCGCGGATCCGCGAGCACTGATGCTTCGCGGACTTCCCGGTTTCTTGCAGCCGACCTACGACATGGTTGGCAATGCAGCGGCCGGGGACGACGAATTTCGTCTTCACAATGAGCTGGCGCACAAGCTGACACAGTGCGTGTTGAAGTCCCGCTTTGGCGAGGTCCCCGAGAGCATTCGTTGGGGTTTGGGTTTCCTCGTGGAGCAGCGGCAGTTCCGGTCGATCTACCAGTTGAACGCGACGGGATTTGTGGCCTCCACGGACCATTTCAACTGGCCGAAGAAGACTCGCGAAGTCATTCTCGATTCCTACAAGGAAGACGGCTGGGCACTGTCAGGGCACGCGCTGCGGCCGAACACGGCGGGCCGCCCGGAGGCTTCCCAGATGATCACCTGGGGGGCTCTCGACTATTTGTATGCCAAGGATTCCGAGAACCTGGTTGCGATGTTGGATGAGTTGGCCAGGCTTCATTCGGATGCGACCGGTTGGAGGACCAACCTGGGTCATTATGTTGGTCAGCAGGAAGCGACGACGCAAGTGCTTGCCGAACGTCTGGATGGAATCGATGCACGCAAGCTGGCCAGCCACCTGCGCAGGGTGAAGTGACCGGCGTCGGTTCAGGGAATGGGGTGCGCGCCCGTGGAGTGGGGGAGGTCTGCTCGCTCGCGAAGATTCTTATGGGGAAGAGTATGTTCCCGCGGCCCAACTGTGGGAGCCGCTGGCCGTCTTGCCAGCTCCGCCGCTGACCGAGGCTGCAAAGCCGCTGGCTGTGTTGCCGTCGCCTCCGCTCACCGAAGCGAGGTTGAAGCTGGCCTCGTTGAGGCCTCCGCCGCTGATCGCAGAGAGTTCGCCGCTGGCCGTGTTGGTGTACCCGCCGCTGACCGAAGAGGACGTTCCGCTGGCCTCGTTTTCCGATCCGCCACTGACCGAGGAGTGGTAGCCGCTGGCGACGTTGTCGTACCCGCCGCTGACCGAGGAGTTGATCTGGCTGGCCGTGTTGCCGCGCCCACCACTGACCGAAGAGTAGTTGCCGCTCGCTGTGTTGCCCAGCCCACCACTGATCGAGGCACTGTAGGCTCCGCTGGTTGTGTTGTCTCGCCCCCCGCTGATTGAAGAGGTGGTTCCACTGGCATAGTTGCCTGTTCCGCCGCTCACCGAGGAGTAGTTTCCATAGGCAAAGTTTTCGCCACCGCCGCTGACCGAGGAAAAGTTTCCATAAGCGGTGTTGTCGCCCCCACCACTCACCGAGGAGAAGAAGCCGCTGGCGGTGTTGCTGAGTCCGCCGCTGACCGAGGAAATATAACCACTGGCCGTGTTGTGGTATCCGCCGCTGACCGAGGACGTGGCGCTGATGGCCGTGTTGTAACGCCCGCCACTCACCGATGTGGCGTAACTCCCGCCGGCCGTGTTGGCCATTCCGCCGCTGACCGAGGAGTACAGGCCGCTGGCGGTGTTGTAGTACCCGCCGCTGACCGAGGCCACATCGCCGCTGGCCGTGTTGTAGAGCCCCCCGCTGATCGAGGAGTAACGGCCGTTGGCCGTGTTGGCCGTTCCGCCGCTGACCGAGGACCACCGTCCGGAAACCGTGTTTGTCTGTCCTGCGACCAGCCCGCCATAGCTGGAGAAACTGTTCTGCCGCCCGGTGACGATGTTGTGGGATCCCGTGCGGTTGTCACCGAAGGGATTGCCGATCTCATTGTAGCCGACGATGAGGTTGCCGAGGCCGTCGACGGCGCCACCGGTCGAGTCCGAGCCATTCACGATCTGCAGGTTGGCGCCCTCGATGCGAATGGTCGTGACCGTGCCGCCCTGGCCATCGTCCAGGTTCACAAGACTCATGTAGTCAAGGGTATCCGCGCTGGTCAAGCCGCGGATGATCTGGGTGGGTGATTCGGCATAAGGGGTCTTGGCCACGCCCTTCTTGTAGGGGACCACCTGCGTCGTGCAATAGCTGAACAAACCGCTGAGATCCTCGGGAAGGCCTTCCGTGGCCCCGATGAGCAAGCTGAGGAAACCATTTACCGGCACATACAAAACGTAATCACCCGTGAGCGGGTCGCTGCTGCCCAGCGACTGCTTGCCTTGCACCGCGAAGTGAAGTGTTTCCGCCCAGGGATCAC
>Ga0315339_1002576_pt1 | contig 13640 bp, 10 predicted proteins | sample ASW17metaG_FD_204514 | JGI IMG/M metagenome (GOLD analysis project Ga0315339, IMG submission 204514) | Ammonia-oxidizing marine archaeal communities from Pacific Ocean, United States - ASW #17 | ecosystem: Environmental > Aquatic > Marine > Oceanic | place: USA: California | collected 2016-12-05
AGAACCTGTTGAAAGGTGTTGCGGCCCATGATCATGGCGTCGATCTGGCCCATGAAATCGGCAAAGCTTGTGTCGTTTTTCAGCCCAGCAGTTGGTGCTTCCAGCCAGCCAACGCCTCCCTCGGCGTCGGCGATGAAACCGTCGAGGCTGATGGCGAAATAGGCGGTGCAATGCGGGCGATCAGTCATGTGATGATCTGCCCAGAGTCGCCGATTCGCCCGGCTGGCGGTACGCTCGAGCTGTCGAAGCTGGCGACCATCCAGATGAAAGAGCCGATAACGAACGCGAGGAAGGCAAAGATCAGCAGCAAAGTGCGTTTCATGAGCCGACCTTTTGCGTGCGGTTGTGCGGCGCGCTGGGGACGGGTGATTTTTGCGGCGGAAAGGCCGGTTGGCTTTCCGTTGGGGCGGTAGGGCTGTCGGCGGCGACCCTTTCGATTTTGACGCGCAGGTCGAACCACGCGGCCTGGCCGGTGACCGGGTCAGAGTTTGCCCAGCGCATGCCGTCGCCGCGCGCGGGCAGCAGTTCGTCAATCAGGTGGTTCAGCAGGAAGCCGCGGGTGACCTCTGGGGCCTCATTATCCAGCGCCCATGCGCCCTTGCGCTTGCCGATGGCGTTCCATGTCCAGACGGTGTTTTCGTTCAACGCCGCCATGTGGATGACGGGCACGGTGATTTCGCCATTGGGGCTGGAAACCTTGGCCCAATCGCCGTCGGAAAACTTGTGCTGTTGCCAAAGTTTTGTCGGCACATAGAGCGGGTTTTGACCGTGGATTTGCCGCAGCCAAGCGTTTTGACTGCCCCAGGAATGATACATCGCCATGGGCCGCTGGGTGAGCGCCTGAACCGGGTAGTCCGCCGGGTCGGCGTGGCCGTCAAGGAAGGGCGCGTACCAGATTGGCAGCGGGTCCAGCGTTTCCTTGATCTGGGCGCGCAGGTGATCCGGGGGCTGGCGGTGGCCGTGACCCTCGGCGGCGAGTTGGAATTTGCGCATCGGTTCGACGTAAAGTTGGAACAGATAGGGCGCGGGTTTGTCGTAGATGCCGGTTTCGACCGCCCAATCCTGATACTCGACGTTCCAGGGCTTGTAGTAGCTGGCGGCGGCAGGGATGTGTTTGACCCAGAAGCCGCCGTTGTCGATGTAGTTCTGGATCTGGCTTTCGTTGGGTGCGCCGCGGCCGGTGTCGCTGATGCCGTTTTCGCCCATCCGGAATCCGGACAGCGGGCCAACGCCGGGGCGGCGTTCGTGGTTGGTGATGTAGTCGGCGTAATCGGCGTATTTCTGGCTGCCATCGTCATTGACGAAGCCGGGCAGGTTGAGTTTGGCACCGAGTTCACAGAGCACGGACTGAAAGCCACGCACGTTGCGGTCTGGCTCGATCACCGGCCAGCGGATAGCGTCGGCGGCACCGTCAGCCTCGCATATCGGGCGGTCGAGCAGGCTGATGCAGTCGTGACGTTCCAAGTAGGTGGTGTCGGGCAGGATCAGGTCGGCAAAGGCGACCATTTCGCTGCTGTAGGCATCGGAATAGATGATGTTGGGGATGACGTAATCGCCGTTTTCATCGGTGTCCGTCAGCATCTCCATGACATGTTTGGTGTTCATGGAAGAGTTCCACGACATGTTCGCCATATACATGAACAGCGTGTCGATCTTGTAGGGATCACCGGCGTGGGCGTTGGAGATGACCATGTGCATCAACCCGTGGGCCGACATGGGATTTTCCCAGGTGAAGGCCTTGTCGATGCGGGCGGGGCTGCCGTCTGGCTTTAGCGCAAGGTCGTCGGGGCCATGCACAAAACCCAGATGCGGACCGTCGAGCGGTTTGCCGGGCTGCACGCCGCAGTGCGGTTTGGGGTGCGCGGTGGCGGGTTTTGGATAGGGTGGCTTGAACCGAAAGCCGCCGGGAACCTCGACAGAGCCGAGGATGATTTGCAGGATGTGCAGCGCGCGGCAGGTCTGGAAGCCGTTGGAGTGGGCCGAGACGCCGCGCATGGAGTGGAAGCTGACCGGGCGGCCTGTCATCTTTTCGTGGTGGACGCCGCGGAAATCGGTCCAGGGCTGATCAATCGTGATCTCTTCCTCAAACGCGACACGTGCCAGTTCGGCGGCGATGCGGCGGATGCGGTTGGCGGAAATGCCGACACGGTCGGCAACGGCATCGGGGGAATATTGTTCGTCCAGATAACGTTCGGCCATCAGGTGGAAAACCGGTTTGTGGGTGATGCCAGCCTGACGCAGGGTGCCGGACAGGTCGGGTTCCACGCCCTTGGCGGTTGCGATGGCGGGCTTGCCGGTTTTGCGGTCGATGACCAGCTCGTTGCCGTCTTCGTCGCGGATGAACAGGCCGAATTCCGGGCTTTTGGGGTCGGCGTTCACCAGCACGGGGGCGTTGGTGTAGCGGGCGAGGTAGTTCAGATCGACCTTACCGGCCTTCATCAGCTCGTGCACCAGCGCCAGAATGAACAAGCCGTCTGTACCGGGCGTGATGCCGACCCATTCGTCGGCGATGGCGTTATAGCCGGTGCGGATCGGGTTGACGCCGATGACCTTGGCACCGCGTTCCTTCAGCTTGCCCAGACCCATCTTGATCGGATTGGAGTCGTGGTCCTCGGCGACGCCGAACAGCATGAACAGCTTGGTATGGTCCCAGTCAGGCTGGCCGAACTCCCAGAACGCGCCACCCATCGTATAGATGCCGGCGGCGGCCATGTTGACCGAACAGAACCCGCCGTGGGCGGCATAGTTTGGCGTGCCAAAGCCCTGGGCCCAATAGCTGGTGAAGCTTTGCGATTGATCGCGGCCAGTGAAAAACGCCAGCTTTTCGGGGTTTTCAGCGCGGATTGGGGCCAGCAGATCGGTCGCGATTTGCAGCGCCTCGTCCCAGCTGATGTCTTCAAATTCGCCCGACCCACGCGGGCCGACGCGTTTCATCGGGTTGCGCAGCCGCGAGGGCGCGGTGACCTGCATGATGCCGGCAGAGCCCTTGGCGCAGAGCACACCCTTGTTGACCGGATGATCGCGGTTACCCTCGATATAGGCGACCTGTTGTTTGCCGTCGGCACCGGTTTTCATGTGCACATTGATGCCGCAGCGGCAGGCGCACATGTAGCAGGTCGTCTTGCGGATCTCGTCTGACACTTTTGGCGAGGTGTCGAGGGCGGGTTGGCTTCGCATCAAAGACCTTTCAGGCAGTGTGGCCACACCCCGAAAGGGTGCGCACGCAAAACTTTACGGCGGGAAGCCGCGGCAAACTAAGAAGCCTTTTAGATCACATTGAATCGGTTTGCGTGATTGCCGGGCGTCTGGAGTTACAACTGTGTTGAAACTGGCAACATATTCAAAGTGTCTAATTCGTCGCAGGGTGCGGAGTTTTTCGCTCAATCAGGCGGCAAAGCCTAGTTTCCGAGGCCTTGCGCCGTGTTGGCAAGGCCAAAGGCACTGCCGATAAGCCGGAAAATGGTCTGGGCCTTGGTCACCGGGGATTCCGTGACAAGCACGACATCCTCTGGGTGAATGTCGAACCGACGCGCGCTGAACAGCCCGTCAGCATTGGTCAGGTCGATGGTAAAGACCACGTCGGTGCGTTTGGGTCCGGTGCCATCGCTGCGCACATGCGCCTTGTCGTATTCACGCAAGACCAGCACGCCTTTGGGGTCGGCACGGGTATCGTTTATGCCGCCAACCAGCGAAACGGCCTCTAGTGCGTTGATGCTGTTCTTGGTGAAATAAATCAGTTCCTCGCGCCCGGTAGAGCCGAGCGCCTGGAAAAAGCGGTTGTCCTGTTCGACGATCACCTTGTCACCGCCGCGCAGCACCACATCAAGGCTGGCGTCGCCGTAAAGACGGCGCAGCGAGGTCCGGTGGGTTTTGCCGTCGCGCACCAGATTGACCATCGGGTTGCGCAGGGTGGGCGGCACACCGCCGCCCTGCGAAATCAGGTTGAGCACGGAAAAGTTACGATCTGGCAGCGGAAAGGTGCCGGGGCTGCTGACGCCGCCAACAAGGCTGACGGACGAGCCGGAGCCAGCGACATATTGCAGCTGAACCTGGGCGGAGGGCAGGATTTCCTCCATCTTTCCTTGAATCATACGGCGCGCAGAATCCGGCGACTGACCGCTGATATAAAGCTGATCCAGATACGGAATAAAGATGGTGCCGTCGGATTCGACCTTGATGCCGGACATGTCGACGACCTTGCTGCCGGGCGCAAGCAACAGCGAGTTTTCAGAGTTGTCCCAGATGACCAGATCAAGCCGGTCGCCAGAGCGAATCACCGGGCTGGTCGGCCCACGGGTGGGGCCAACCCAGGCGCGATAGCCATGCCAGCGCGGCCAATTCTGGATGCCATCAATGCTGGCTCGGGTGACAGGATAAACGGCAAATGGCGCGTCTTCGGCATCGGCGGCCTTGATGACCTCAGATTGCAGCGCGGCACCACGTGGCAGGCTACAGGCCGTCAGGACAGTCAGGACCAGAATTAGAAAGGTCGTTCTCAACGCAATATGCCCCCTGCCGTCTTATATGTCATTGATAGGTCAAGTTGCCGCCAGAGGCGATACCCAAAATGAACAGCTTGCATGTTGCTTTACAGTCTGGGTGGTTAACCGCCCGTTGCCCGGATTGTTGTCTTGTATCGGGGGGGCGGTCGGCGCAAAACTGGCCGTCACGGCGAAGGTAGGGCGAGGGGCATTGCAATGACGGCAAGCAAGCGGGTCTTGGATCTGGTGATTATCACCCTGTTGATGCCGATACTGATCCCGGCGGGGCTGGTCTTTGCGGTGTTGATCCTGCTGCTAGATGGACGCCCGGTGTTTTATGTCTCGGAACGGATGACGACGCAGACGCGGGCGTTTTGGCTGTGGAAGTTTCGCACGATGACGGTGGCGGTTGGCGACAGTGGTGCGTCGGGTGGGTATAAGGCGGCGCGGATCACGCGGCTGGGGCGGTTTTTGCGGCGCACCCATGCGGATGAAATCCCGCAGGCGATCAATGTGATCCGGGGCGAAGTCAGTCTGGTGGGGCCGCGCCCGCCCTTGCGCGTATACGTTGAGCGCTTTCCCGAGGTATATAACGAGGTGCTGAAAAGTCGCCCCGGCCTGACCGGTATTGCCAGCTTTTTCTTTAACAAGCACGAGGAATGGCTGCTGAAGGATTGCGCCACAGCGCAGGAAAACGATGACGTCTATGTGCGCCGCTGCATTCCGCGAAAGGCTCGGCTGGACCTGATTTATCAGAAGAACCGGTCAGTCAGGCTGGACCTGTGGTTGATGTGGTTGACTGCGGCCCGCATTTTTCGACTGCCCGGCGGGCGGCGGCGCAAGCACTAGGGGAGTGGCATGAATTTAGGACTTTGGTTGCAACGCACGGCGGCACGGGCGGGTGATGCACCGGCGTTGTTGGCAGGCCCGCGACTGGTTGCGGATTACGCTGGGTTTTATCGCCAGGCGTCGGCCTTGGCAGGGGCCTTGCGGGATGCGGAGATTGCACCGGGCGACCGGGTGGCGGTCTTTGCGAAGAACTGCGTGGAATATCTGATTGTGTTTTACGGCGTCTGGCTGGCGGGTGCCATTGTGGTTCCGATCAATGGCAAACTGCATCCGAAAGAGGCGGCCTGGATCATCGGCGACTCCGGCGCAAAACTGGCGTTCGCCTCTGGTGACTTGGCAGGCGGCTTAAGCGCGCAGGTGGATGTGTCGGTGGTGGATATTTCCGAGGCAGGGTTTGCAGCGATGTTGGTGGGTGCAGGGATGGAGCCTGTGCCGCGCGAGGCGGAAGATTTGTGCTGGTTGTTCTATACCTCTGGCACGACCGGACAGCCCAAAGGCGTGCGGATCAGCAACGCAATGGTGATGGCGGCATCGCTGGCCTATCCGGTGGATGTCGACCCGGTGACGGCGGCAGATGCCGCGCTTTATGCGGCCCCGATGAGCCACGGTGCCGGGCTTTATCTGTCGATCCATGTGCTGATGGGCGCGGCGCATATCGTGCCAGACTCTGGCGGGTTTGAACCTGCCGAGGTACTGGAATTGTCGGCAAGCCATGGCTCTACGTCGATGTTCATGGCCCCGACGATGGTGCGGCGACTGTTGGATGCGGCCAAGGCGGCGGAGGTGCGCGGTGCCGGGATCAAGACGATCGTCTATGGCGGCGGGCCGATGTATCTGGCCGATATCGTCGAGGCGGTCGACTGGTTCGGGCCCAAATTTGTGCAGATTTACGGGCAGGGCGAATGTCCGATGTCGATTTCGGCCCTAACGCGGGCCGATGTTGCCGACCGCAAGCATCCGCGCTGGCGCGAGCGGCTGGGATCTGTCGGGCGGGCGCAGTCTGTGGTTGAGGTGGCGATTGAGGGGGCCGCAGGGTCTGACGCGGCGGGCGAGATCATGGTGAAAGGCGCGTCGGTGATGCCGGGTTATTGGCTGAATAATGCGGCGACGGACAAGACTCTGCGGGATGGCTGGTTGATGACCGGCGACGTGGGGCGGCTGGACGTAGATGGCTATCTGACCTTGGTGGATCGCTCGAAAGATCTGATTATCTCGGGGGGTACGAATATCTATCCGCGGGAGGTCGAAGAGGCGCTGTTGCAGCATCCTGGCGTGCATGAGGTGTCTGTCGTCGGGCGCGCGTCAGCGGAATGGGGCGAGGATGTGATCGCCTTTGTCGTGGCGGTTGATGCGGTGACAGAGGCGGAGTTGAATGCCTTTTGTCTGGAAAACATTGCACGATTCAAGCGGCCAAAGGGGTATGTGTTTGTCGAGGATTTGCCGAAGAATAATTATGGCAAGGTGCTAAAGACGGAATTGCGCGCACGGCTAGGGTGATCTGGCGGAGGCGCTGACGCGCCGCTTTATTCACCCCATCGCCGCCTTCGGCGTCGGTGGGGGCCGCCGCCCGGCCGCGCCGTCGGTGTTATTCCGGCAGCGGCGCAAGCCTGTCGATGATGGCGCGCAGTTGGTCGAAATGATCAAAGCTGGCGTCATGTGGCAGTTGGTTGATCGGCGTCTTGCGGTAGCCTTGGGTGAATAGCGCCATCGGCAGGCCGGCGTTCTTCGCGGTCTCGGCGTCAGTTTCGCTATCGCCGACGTAAAGGAAATGCCGCGCGGGCAGTTGATCGACGACGTGGCGGACCGGGGCGGGATCAGGTTTGCGCGGGTAGGGGCCGTCGCCAAAGGCCAGACCGGTGAACAGATCGGTGATGCCGAAGTGATCCAGCACGGCCATCGTCGGCTGTTCGGGTTTGTTGGTGCAGAGGCCCAGTTTGAAGCCGTCGGCGTGCAGCTGGCGCAGGGTGGTTTCAACGCCGGGATAGAATGTCGTGAGGGTGACTGCGTTTTCGTAGATAGGGTGGAATTGTTCCGATATCTGCGCGGCGAGTTCAGGGGTTTCTGCGACGCCTTTATGGGCAAGAATCTGCGAGATCAACGCGGGGACACCTTTGCCGATAAAGCTTTTGGTCTCGTCAAATGTGGTTTCTGGCAGCCCTTGGTCGCGCAGGACCTGCGTGATGCCTGCGTGGATGTCCGGCGCGCTGTCGATCAGGGTGCCGTCGAGGTCAAAGATAATCCCGCTCATGTTTTTTTCCATTTGATTGAGCAGCCCATGGATGAAATCTGATCACTGGGGCCACTGCCGGTTTCGGCGATTTGTTTCATCGCCTCATATAGGTCGCGCTTGGCGTCGGCGGGGGCAGGCGTGCGGCCAAAGGCGTCAAGGCGGCCACGGTATTGCAGTTCATGTTTGGCGTTGAAACCGAAGAAATCGGGGGTGCAGGCGGCGTTATAGGCGCGAGCGACCGATTGGGATTCATCATAGAGATAAGGGAAGGGAAAACGGTTGTCGGTTGCGACGCGGGCCATGTTTTCAAAGCTATCCTGCGGGTAATCATTGGCGTCATTTGCCGAGATCGCGGCGACGCCAATGCCCTGCGCGGCCAAGTCAGCGCCAAGGGTCACCAGCCGGTCAAGGATGGCGACAACATAGGGGCAGTGGTTGCAGATGAACATGATCACCGTGCCGTTCGGCCCGGTGACGTCGGTGAAGGACAGGCTGCGCCCGTCTGTGGCGGGCAAGGTGAAATTGGCGGCTTTCCAGCCGAAATCACAGACTGCGGGGGTTTTTGCCATTGTGGGATCCTTCTGTCGCGTTTTGGAGGTTATATCATCGAGCAGACCTTTTGGAGCGCGCTATTACGTCTCGTCCGGGACAAAACGATAGCTGTCTCCGTTGCGTTCGGTGTGCCCGATGCCGCCATTGGGCAGGTGAAAGCCGACAATGGTCAGGTGTTCAGCGGCGAGTTGATCCAGCAGGGACACGCGGGTTTGTGCGGCCAGGTCGGGGTCTTGATCTGGCCCCGCGTGCCAATCTGGGCGTTCAAACGCGAGGTGGTGGTTAACGACCGCGTCGCCCAGGATCATCGCGCCGCCTGCGGTTTGGAACGACATGTGACCAGGGGTGTGGCCAAATGTGGCGCGGGCCATGATGCCGGGCAGGATTTCCTCGCCGTCGCGAAAGGTGATGATCTGGTCTTCGATCGCATCAAGGCGGCGTTTGGCCCCGACCGCCATTTGTACCCGATTCTCGCTGACGTTGTTGACGGTTTCGGGGTCGGTCCAATAGTCGAACTCCGTTTTGCCAATCATATGTTGCGCGTCGGGGAACATCAGGTCGTCAAAGTCATCCAACAGCCCCCAAAGATGGTCGGCGTGGGTGTGGGTGAATACGACATGGGTGATATCATCAGGGGTGATGCCAAGAGTGTCAAAGGCATCCATCAGGGTGCCGGCGGTCGGCACGAAATCGGGGCCAGAGCCGACGTCAAACAACACAGTGTTGGTGCCATCGCGCAGCAATGTGACGTTGCAGGGCGGCTCGAAACGGTCGGGAGTGATACCGTATCTTGCGAGAATTGGACGGGCAGCATCAGGCGAGAGGTCGCCAAGCGCGAAGGCTCCAGGCTGGATCAGGTAGCCGTCGCTAAGGGTGTCGATCTGCACCTGGCCGAGGCTGAGCGAGGTTTTCGCCCAGCCGCGAAATGGCGAAAGGCTGGCGGCTGTAGCGGCGGTTGCGCCGGTGATGAAACTGCGCCTGGCGATTGTCATGGAATGTCTCCTCCGCTAAATATTCCCTGTAACGAATATGTCGAAGAAAGGAGCGTTGGGCAAGCGCGGAGGTAACGGGACCTTGTTCTGAGTTAAAAGTATACCTTCGCATGTTATCCGGCGCACTGTGTCAAAAAACAGTAGCAAGCGGTTGCCGCTTGGCACACCAGCCAGTGTCTGGAAGGTGGTCTTCAAGCGGCGAACCCAATGCCTTCAATCCAAGCCAAGGTTTGCAGACGGAAACCAAAACGCTACAGACTTGGCTCAGGCGGATGATTTGATCCTTTCACCATCTTTATCGAGTGCCGGCTGAGGTTTCCCGAAACCAACGACATTCTTGTCACTCCCAGATGCCCGATCAGAATCCTTCCCGGCCGTGTTGAAACGGCTGATGTTGCCGATCAGCGCCTTAGCCTCATGGTCCAACGTATGACTTGCGGCCGAGGTCTCTTGGAACATTGCGGCGTTTTGCTGCGTCACTTGATCAAGTCGGCTGACAGAAACGTTGATCTCTGCGAGGCCATCGCTTTGACGGCGCGAGGAGTCTGCGATGTCGGTCACTTTGTCGGATATCTCCCGCACACTCTCTACAATTTCTTGCAGAGCATTTCCCGCGTTTTCGACCAGGCCCACGCCGTGAACGATCTGGTTCTTAGAAACGGAAAGGAGCTCGTTGATTTCGCCTGCGGCGTCAGAAGAGCGTTTCGCGAGCGCTCTCACTTCAGTGGCAACAACGGTGAAGCCCCGCCCGGCTTCTCCTGCTCGGGCGGCTTCAACGCCCGCGTTCAGTGCCAGAAGATTGGTTTGAAACGCGATTTCCTCGATGACGTCAGTGATTTTCGAGATTTTGCTGGATGAACTTTCGATTTCACTCATCGCGGATTGCGCGTCTCGCATTACGTCGGTTGAGGCGTTGGCATTCTGGCGGGTGGCGTCCACCAGTGTTGCGGCCTGGGTCGCGCCGTCTGCTGCCGATTGAACGTTCGTTGTCATTGCATTCAGAGCCGCAGCTGTTTCCTGTAGGGTTGCGGCCTGACTTTCTGTGCGCTGCGCCAGATCGTCTGCAGCAGTGGCAATATGGGCTGTCTCATTCTCGATGAGATCGGCATTCCCGATCACCCCGGTCATCGCTTGCCGTAACCTTTCTACGGCCTCATTGTAATCTATGCGAAGTTGCTCATAGTCCGCCGCAAACATCGTTTCGATCGTTGCCGTCAAATCGCCCTCCGACAAGCGCGCCAAAACATCCCGTAGTGCGGAGACGACCTCTGTCTGGGCCTTTTCGGTGGCCAACTGTTGCGCTCTGCTCTCTTCTATCGCGCGCCGCGCCACCGTCACGTCGTTGCCGATGAATACAAGCCGCAAAGGACGGTCCATTGCATCCTTGACCAGGTTCAAGCTGCCCTCGACTATCACGTCACCATCCTGACCTTCGGCTACGAAGCGACCAGATATTGCCTGCCCTTGTCTGACGGCTCCGAGGTCGATGTCAGGCGACCCATCATGCTCATTCCGCCGGAACAACTCAGCAAAGCTGATTCCATGAAGGTCTTGTGACGGAACGCCGACGGCGTCGGCAAAATTGGTGTTGGCTGTCAACAGGTCTCCATCGACGGACATTTCCAACCGGATTTGATTAATATCAATCGATTCAATGGCAGCTTTGTTCAGGTGATGCTCGGTCACGTCCTGCAATTCAAGGACACAACCGGTTTGTGTGCCAGAAGCATCTAAGACGCTGCTAACAGTCAGATGGATGCGTCGCTCTTCTGCGACGATGTCAGAATGGTACGGCAATGATGCCGAATTGGCAGCGGTTTTCCGTAGTTTTCCACTTTGGTCGAAAAGCCCATCAACCTGTGTGCCGACCACATGAGCCACGTCAAAACTTGCATCGATGGATTTGAAGAAATCACTGAAATTACTTAATAGATCTCGACAGGCGGTATTCATGTACTGAACATGGAAATCCCCGTTGACGATCATCATTGCGGCGTTTGACCCCTCAAATGCGGCACCCTTGAAGACACTTTCCCGGCTGGTTTCGGCCGCTGCAGCCAATTTGTGGCGAAACTGTTCCAAGGTTTGCGCGATTTCGCCTACTTCGTCACCTCGACCCAGACCAGGAACCGCCGTTTCGTAGTTTTCTACAGCGACCTCGGCCATGGCATCCCGCAGTCGAACCAAAGGTTGCGAGACACGCATACGTAGGAAAAAGGCTGCGCCGGCCAGAACACCCAGCCCCAAAAGGCTGGCGACAAGTACGGCTGCGAGCAGGTCTTGGAGATTCTCGGCCTTCAGGTGTTCTGATGTCCAGCGCATCGCAACCGCACCGATGATTGTCGCATCCTTGCCAAACCGGACAGGAACGACGGCGGTGAAACCGTCCGAGCTTCGGGCGATATCGCCGAATTCAATCGCCTGTTTCACGAGTTCGCCAAGCTCGGGGCTGAATGTCGATGTATCCCCGTAGGCCGACAAAAGCTCTCTATCGGCTCGAAATACTGAACCAGCCGTCGCTGCGCCGTCTGACCCGTCGAATGCATCGGTGAACAGGCCTTCGAACACATCAACTTTGCCGAATTTTAATGCGCCCCCCGCCTGTTTGGCGATCAACATTGTTACTTCGCCAGCCCGCATGCGTATCCCGTCATCGGCGCGGCGGAGAGAGTCGTTGTGAGACAGCCACATTAGTGAAGCTGTCACCACCATAGTACAAAGGGCCACGATCAAGGTGCTGGTAAAAAACACCGACTTGTATGCTCGGGCACGGGCAACCCGGTTGATGTCGTTTGGCATGGTGGTCCTTCGGATGGATGGACAATATACTGGTGACTGAGGGCGAGACGAGCCAAATGGCACGCTCGCCTCCAACAGCCCGAGGGCTTTTTCTTAGAGCAACGATTCGACGTTGACGCCGATTGTCATCGCGCCAATGGGCTGGTTGTTGTCGGGGTCCAGAATGACAACAGAGATCTGACCCTGATAGGTTTGGCTCGATTCGTCGAACTCGACCTCGCCGAAGTGGACTGCGCCGGAGCCCATCAGATAGGTCTTCTGATACTTGTCTTCGTCGCCCTGCCAATAATCAGAAGTTATGTTGCTGGCAGCAACGTTCAGGCCATGGGCGTCCATAGTAAAAATTTCGCTGATAACGCCGCTTGAATCGCTCTGTTGTTGACGCAAAAAGTTGGCGGCTTCGTTTTCAAGCACATCTGAAATCATTTGCGAAGAACCCGACCCGACCTCGGCGCGCCAAGTCAAATCCAATTCATCAATCGCGGCTTGGTCCAAGTCTGACATTCGTGTGTTTTGCGACTTGATCGCCTGGATCAGAACTGGGTTGTTCATCCAGGTGCTAATCTCGTCTGCGAGGTACGTTTCCATCGCGGGTTGGTATTCGTTCGCGACAGCCGGGGCCGCAAAGGCCACCAGGGCCGCAGTCAGGACGAGTGGTTTCATCAGAATACTCCATTCTAGCAAACAGTGGTTTTTTGAAAGCCCAAGGGTTGAACCCCAGGCCAGTGCCAAGAGGCTAGGGAATACCGGTTCAAATTTGATTAACTGGACTCTGTGACTTTGGCTCGGCACTTGGCTCTTGGTGATTTTCAGTTGTCAGACGGAGGTTTAGCCGGTTTTTGCGACGATCTTTTTGGGAAAGTCGAATCACGTCCCCCCCTGCCAAAAATATGCATCCTGACAATGGGATCGGGGCTATTTCTAGACGCTCCGGGTTGGGCGGTAGTGGGCGCGAGTATGATTCGATTTCTGTCTGGCCGACGCGGAAAAAAGGAGTTTTGACGGGGGGCAAGGAGGGTTTTGGAACACATACGTGATAACCAGAGAATTGTGAGACCAGCGTAGAACTGGAACGGCTAGATTGTTGGTGTGGCCAAATGCATCCATCAAAGCCACGGTTTTGGTCGTAGGGCCGCGACACGAGCGCCCGATGGCCTGAGCCTGGGCCCCCCTTTTTGCGCCGGTTGCCTTTGGATGAACCTGAACAATGGTGCCATCATTGAGCGCATATTCGAGGTCAAGGTCACTGCTTTTGGCTTTGAAAAGACTCTAAAAACACTCGTCATGGCCCATCGTCGAAACCGTCGGAACTGGGTCTTCCAGTTCCCAAACGAGGATGGAAGGTCACGCCATGGCGATCCCGTCCGAACCCGCCAGAACACGGCCTCGAGGAAATGCCGGTTGTCCCCGCTGTCGCTGGCCTTGCCGGGTAGATGCGGTTCAATCCGCTGGCTCAGACCACCGGAAACCACAATGCGCTGCTCGTTCATTCAAACCTCCATTTTGGGAGGCGGACTCAGAAATCAAACCGAATGGGCATTCCGATTGTCCACAGGCCCTAGTGCCTGCCAAATTTTGAAAACGGGGTGCCGGGTGCCAATAATTAACCCTTTAATGAATTTGAGTGTGACCAAGAATTGGCGGACAGAGCAGGCCCTGAAGCACGCATTTTTCGGCTCGCTCCGATCTATACCGTTTTGGTTTAGCGGTTTTTTAGTAATTCGCATAAGCCGGTTT
>Ga0315339_1002577_pt1 | contig 13636 bp, 11 predicted proteins | sample ASW17metaG_FD_204514 | JGI IMG/M metagenome (GOLD analysis project Ga0315339, IMG submission 204514) | Ammonia-oxidizing marine archaeal communities from Pacific Ocean, United States - ASW #17 | ecosystem: Environmental > Aquatic > Marine > Oceanic | place: USA: California | collected 2016-12-05
GCCTCCTCGTGAAAAGCGAAGCGGTTCAGCCAATCCAGCAGATCTTTGGCTGGTGCCGCGATCATGCGGTGTTGGGGGAAATGCACATGGGCATCGACCAAGCCGGGCATGATGACCTTGCCGGGGAAGTGATCCACGGCAGTGCCGGCGAATTGTTCCGGCAAATCCGCGAAGGCGCCGGACCATGCAATGCGGCCTCCATCTCGGACCACCACCGCGCCATCGTCTTGGGCCGCCACTGCGCCATCGGTTCGGGCGGTCCCGGCGTTTCGGGGGTCATCCCGAAAATAGACCGTGCGGCCGCGTAAGATGCGGGGCGCGCTCATGGCGCCACGCGATCTTCGATACGGAATTGGAAAATTCGGCAGACGTTGTCCACCGCGTTGGTGAATTCCACGTCCCGATCGTTGCCGACCCGGTCTTCAAAAGACGCCAGGACCATCGTCTTGGTGGCGCCCTTGACGGCGAAGATGAAGGGGAAATCAAAGGCTGCTTTGTAGGCGTTGTTGAGGTGGGTGAAGCGTTCGAACTCGGCGGCGCTTAAGCTGTCCAATCCGGCGCCCGCCTGCTCGCTCCGGGACGCCTCTGTCAGCTCGCCCGCCACCGCCGCTTTCCCAGCCAGGTCGGGATGGGCGCATAAAACGCTGATCTGCGCGGCTTTCGTGGCATCTCTGAGAGCTGCCGCGAATTTGGCAACCACATCATCCCGATCTGCAAAGGGACGGCCCAGCGCCGCCCCTTCGGCGACCCAGGAAGAATGCTCCGCCACATCGCCGAAAGCGGCCGTGAACGCCTGGGCTGTCATTTGGTTCAGTTCCTGGATCGAATAGGCCATGGCTCCTATTCACCATCGATTTGATTATCAATCCAGGCACCCAGTTTCAAACGCTCCTGGGCGGTCATGCCGGTTTCGTTGCCCAAGGGCATGGCGCGGGTCTGCACGGCGAATTGCAGCACCTGTTTGCCGTGCCGGCTCAGCTGATCGGTGTTTTCCAGGATGATATTTTTCGGCGGCGCGTCAACCGCCTCATTCTTCGGTTTGGCGGCATGGCAAGAGGTGCAGTGCTTTTGCACGATGGCCATGACCTGGACGTCCGTGACGTCAATATCGGCAGTATTGCGCTGCTGGGGCGTGGTCATATAGATCGCCGCGAACAGGGCGATCAGCATGACCGGCAGGGCGGCGCGGTAGGTGGCGAAGGGGTCGCCCACTTCGTGGCTGACCAGGACGTGGCGCAAACAAGCCCCGCCGACAATGATGAAGGCGACGATCAACCAGGCTTGCGGGTGGCCCGACAGCATGGGATAGTGACCCGAAACCATGGTGACCAGCACCGGCAGGGTCAGGTAGGTGTTATGGATGGAGCGCTGCTTGCCGATCTCGCCATATTTGGGGTCGGGCGCCGCGCCCGCCAACAGGGCTTCGGTGACCTTTTTCTGATTGGGAATAATCACGGCAAAGACGTTCGCCGCCATGATGGTGCCGATGAAGGCACCTACATGGATCATTGCCGTGCGCCCGGAAAAGACCTCGGTGTAGAAATAAGCCGCCGCCAGGACCCATAGGTAACCGATCACGGTCAACAATGTGGTCTTCTGGCCAATGGGGCTGCGGCACAGGCCGTCGTAAACGAACCAGCCAACAGCCAGGGAGGCGATGGAGATGCCGACCGCCTGCCATGGCTCCAGCGCCATGACGTCCGGGTCGATCATCCAGGCGCCGGCGTCCAGATAGAACTGCACGATCAACAACAAAAAGCCGGTCAGCCAGGTGAGGTAGGCCTCCCACTTGAACCAGACTAGGTCGCCGGGCAGCTCCTTGGGCGCGACGGTGAACTTTTCAACGTGGTAGAAGCCGCCGCCATGCACTTCCCAGGCGGTGCCCATGACGCCCTCCTTCATCTGCTCCCGTTTCTTTAGGGAGAGATCCAGGGCGATGAAATAGAACGAGGTACCGATCCAGCCGATGCCGGCGATCATATGCCCCCAGCGGATCAGCAGATTGGCCCAGTCGGCGGCGAAGGCCAGCATGGGGATTACTCCGGCAGGTCATGCCGGCCGGCCCACATTTTTCCTGTGGACCAGCGCGGCATGGACAGCGTTAGTTCGGCAACTTGCCGTCGATGCCCTTGACGTACCAGTTCATGCCCGCCAAGGCGCCGTCGTCGATGACCTTGCCGGCGGCCAGGGCCATGGAGCCGTCCTGTTTGTACAGCGGGCCGGTGAAGGGATGCAATTTACCCGATGTAATCGCCGCTTCCGTCTTCATCGCCATGGCCGACACATCGGCCGGCATGTTTGTATAGGGCGCCATATACACGGTGCCCTGGGCCAAGCCCTCCCAGGCATCGGATGCCTTCCAGGTGCCGGCCAGAACCTCCTTGGTGCGGCGCACATAATAGGGCGCCCAGTCATCGACGATGGATGTCAACTGTGCCTTTGGCGCGAACTTGATCATGTCGGAAGCCTGGCCGAAACCCATGGCGCCCTTGTCGGCGGCAATCTGCAGCGGCGCGGTGCTGTCCGTGTGCTGGGTGATGATGTCGGCGCCTTGGCCGATCAGCACCTTGGCGGCGTCCGCTTCCTTGCCTGGGTCGAACCAGGAATTGACCCAGATGACCTTCAGCTTGAAGTCAGGATTGATGGTCTGGGCGCCCAGGATGAAGGAATTGATGCCCATCACCACTTCCGGAATGGGGAAGGAGGCGATATAGCCGGCGACGCCGGATTTGGACATTTTCGCGGCGATTTGACCGATGATGTATCGGCCTTCGTAAAAGCGCCCGTTATAAGTGGCGACGTTCTTGGAGCGTTTGTAGCCCGTGGCATGCTCGAACTTCACCTTGGGGAAGCGCTTGGCGACCTTCAGGGTGGGGTCCATGTAACCGAACGACGTGGTGAAGATCAGGCCGGCGCCTTGGCGGGCCAGACGGGTGATGGCGCGTTCGGCATCGGGGCCTTCGGCGACTTTTTCCACGAACACGGTTTCGACCTTGTCGCCCAGCTCCTTTTCGATTGCCTGGCGGCCTTGGTCATGTTGATAGGACCAGCCGTGATCGCCGACTGGTCCCACATAGATAAAGCCGATTTTCAATTTTTCGGCGGCGGTTGCGGCGCCCGCGGCGAATGTCATCGCCAGGGATAATGCCACTGTACCAAGTAGTTTTTTCATTACGTGCTCCTTTTGCCTCACAAGTTTCTCAGTTTCAAAATCGTTCTACGGTCGTGTTCTCGGTTCTACCTCTCGGGCGCGAACGGCTGCCCAATGCAGGCGGGGGTATTGACCTTGGTCAGGGTCTTGTTGCCGGAAATTATGATCAACGCCACGATGGTAACAAGGTAGGGTAGGGATGACAGCAATTGTGATGGAATATCCACCCCCAACGCCTGAACATACAGCCCCATGATCCAAACCGTGCCAAACAGATAGGCCCCCACCAGCAGCCGCTTGGGCAGCCAGGTGGAAAACACTACCAGCGCCAAGGCGATCCAGCCGCGCCCCGAACTCATATTCTCGATCCATTGCGGCGTGTAGGCCAGGGACAGATAAGCTCCCGCCAACCCGGAACATGCGCCGCCAAAGGCGATGCAGCCATAACGCACGCGGAGTACTTTGTAGCCCAGGGCATGGGCCGAATGATGGTTGCCGCCAACGGCGGTGATGATCAGGCCAAGGCGGGTGCAAAACAGCACATAGGCAACGCCCGCGACAATGAACAACGAGCCATAGACCAGAATGTCATGCCCAAAGATTACCGGACCGATGAAAGGTATATCGCTCAGGAAGGGAATGTTCAGAGCCTCGAGCTTGATGCCCGGAAGGCCGGTGAAGCCTTCGCCAATCATGCCCGACAGACCCAGGCCCAGCAGGGTCAAGGAAAGCCCCGTGGCCACTTGGCTGGTCATCAGGGTCTGGGTCAAAAAGGCAAACAACAGGGACATGCCCACGCCCGCCAGCAGTCCCGCGCCCACCCCCAACAGAGCCGAATGGGTGGTATAAGCGGCGGCGAAACCACTGACCGCGCCCATGATCATCATGCCCTCGACGCCCAGGTTCAGAACCCCGGAACGCTCGGTCACCAGTTCGCCGATCGCCGCCAACAGCAACGGGGTCGAGGCGGTGATGATGGTCAGAATGACAGCTTCCAATGCACTCATTTTCGAACCCTATGCCTCCTTCACCGCGCCACGTTCCGACGCTAGTTTGATGCGGTAGTGGATCAGCGTCTCGCAGGCCAGGATCAGGAACAGCAACATGCCCTGAAAGACCTGCGCCATTTTGTCGGAGATCCCCAACTCCACCTGTGCCGCCTCGCCGCCCAGATAGCTAATGGCGAGAAGTATTCCCGCGAAAATCACGCCGATGGGATTCAAGCGGCCCAAAAACGCGACAATAATGGCGGTGAAGCCGTAGCCGGGCGAGATCACCGGCTGCAACTGGCCGCTGGGCCCGGCCACTTCGCAAATCCCCGCCAAACCGGCCAGGGCGCCCGACAGCATGAAGCAGAACAATACGACCTTCTTCTGGGCGAAACCGGCAAAGGCACCGGCACGGGGGGAGTTGCCGATCACCCGGATTTCAAAGCCGCGCAGGGAGCGTCCCATCATGACCCACAACAAGACGGCCGCGATCAGCGCCAATACAGCGCCCAAATGGACCCGCCCCTCGCCCAACAGGGGGAGGAGCTGCCAGCCCTCGAACGAGACGGATTGCGGGAAGTTGAAGCCCTTGGGATCTTTCCACGGGCCCCGGATCACCCAATCCAGGATCAGCTGCGCCACATAGACCAGCATCAGCGAGGTCAGAATCTCGTTGGCGCCGAAGCGATTCTTCAACAGCGCCGGAATGGCCGCGAACAAGGCCCCGCCGATGGCGCCCAATACCAACATCAAAACCAACACCAGGGGCGACTGCCAATCGGTAAAATAGATCGGGATGGCGGACCCGAACAGGGCCCCCATTGTCAGCTGCCCCTCGGCGCCGATATTCCAGACGTTGGCGGTGAAGCAAACCGCCAGGCCAACGCCGATCATAACCAAGGGCGCCGCCTTGACGATCAATTCCTCGATGGACCAGAGAGTGGTCATGGGGTCGATGAAATAGATATACAACGCCTTGAAGGGGTCCAACCCCAGGCTGGCGAAGATGAAACCGCCGATCACCACGGTGATGCTAAGGGCCAGTACGGGGGACAGCCAGACCATGGCCCGGGACGGCTGGCTGCGTTTTTCCAGGACCAGTATCATACCGCGCCCGCGCCGACATTGGGTGCGACGGCTTCGTGCGCGCCGGCCATGAGCAGGCCGATCCGCTCCAGGCTCAGTTCCTCCGAAGGATAGGCCTGAGACATCTCACCACGGGAAATCACGGCGATGCGGTCCGCCACCTCGAAAATCTCGTCCAGATCCTGGCTGATCACCAAAACGGCCGAACCGCCCCGCGCCAGGTCGATCAGGGCCTGGCGGATCAGCGCGGCGGCGCCGGCGTCCAGGCCCCAGGTGGGTTGGTTGACCACCAATACCCTTGGCTGCAGGGCCATTTCCCGGCCCACGACGAATTTCTGCAGATTACCGCCCGAAAGCGACTGCGCCTCCGGGTCCGGCGTGCCCTTGCGCACATCAAACAGTTCCGTGACCACCCGGTTGACGTACCTGGCGGCGTCGCGGTCGATCATGCCGTTGCGTACAACCGCGCTGCCCGCCATTCCACCCCCCGTTTTGAGCCTTGTCGCTTCCACCGAGTGATGGGTCAGCACAACGTTTTCCGACAACGGAAAATTTGGCACCGCGCCATGGCCCAGCCGCTCCTCGGGCACAAAGGCGGCATCGCGGCGACGCCGCTGGGTGATGCCCTCGCGCCCGCAACCGACGCCGGCGATTTTCACCGTAGCGTTGTTGGAATTGGTCAACTCACCGGACAGGGCATCAAAAAATTCGCCCTGTCCATTGCCCGCGACGCCGGCGACGGCAACGATCTCGCCGGCCCGAACTGCTAGGTTGATATTTTTCAATGACACGCCAAATTGGTCATCGGTGGCCAAGGACAGACCAGACAATTCCAGCAACGGCGCACCGGGTGCCGTGCCCTTGTCCGTCCTCACCGCGGCGACTTCCGTGCCCACCATCAGGGCGGCAAGGGAGGCGGCTGTTTCCTGTTGCGGGTCGACCCGGGCGGCTAGCTTGCCGTGGCGCAGAATGGTGGCGTCGTGGCAGATGCGCCGGACCTCCTCCAGGCGGTGAGAGATATAGAGCACGCCGCAGCCCTCGGACGCCAAACGCGCCAGGGTGACGAATAGCTGGTCGGCCTCCTGCGGCGTCAGCACGGCGGTGGGCTCGTCCATGATCAACAGGCGCGGTTCCTGTAACAAACAACGGACGATTTCGATCCGTTGCCGTTCGCCAACCGACAAATCCGCTACCAGGGCATCGGGCCGCAAGGGCAGGCCGTAGTCGTTGGAAACCGTTTCAATACGTCCGGAGAGGGCGCCGATGTCCACATCGGAGGGCAGGGCCAGGGAGATATTCTGGGTCACGGTCAAGGCATCAAACAGAGAGAAATGCTGGAACACCATGCCGATGCCCAACGCCCGCGCGGCGGCCGGGTTGGGCACGGTCACGGCCCGGCCCCGCCAAAAAAGATGACCGGAGGTGGCCCGCAACGAGCCATAGATGATCTTCACCAAAGTGGACTTGCCGGCGCCGTTCTCGCCCAACAGAGCATGGATCTCACCGGGCTTCAGGGACAGGGTGACATCGTCATTGGCCCGCAATTCACCGAACACCTTGGTGATATTGCGCGCCTCGAGAAGATATTTGCTGGTTTCGTTCGCCCCGGGTTCATTCACGGTAGCCGCCCTCCGCCCGTGCGCGCCAATCCCAAATGTTCATTTGGTTGATCATTCTGTCGATCAGTGTTCCGCGTACCATTCCACGCACCGGCGTATTGTTCCATCCTGCATAGCAGGTCCGCAACCACGGATGCGGCGATGGCGGACGGCTCCTTGGACCGGATGCCCGGAATGCCGATGGGACAAGCCAATGTCTCGATTTCGCGGTCGCCCAGACCGGCCTGGGCCAGACGCCCCCGAAAGCGCGCCCGCTTGGTGTCTGAGCCAATGAGGCCGACATAGGCGAATCGTTTCGCCGTCAGGGCGGCGCTGACAATGTCGAAATCCAAGCCATGGCTATGGGTCATCACTAGGATAAATGCGTCATCGGGCAGACGGTCCAGTTCGGCGGCGGGATCAGGCGTCCGGGTCAGGGCCACGTCCCCCGCCACCACGGCGGGAAAGGCGGCCGCGCGGGGATCAATCCAGACCACGTGAAAATTCAACGGTGCCAATGCCAGTACCAGGGCCCGGCCCACATGACCGGCGCCGAACAGCGCCAGGGTTTGTTTGGGTTGGCCAAATTGTTCCCACAGCAGCCCCGGCACGGGCGGTTGGCCGTCTGCGAGTATGGTGCGGACGACCTCAATCTCGCCGATCCGGCCTTCGGTGGCGAAAGCGCCGTTTTGTTCGGCCTCCCGCAATGCCTGTAATTCGGTCAAGCGGGCCGGGTCGAATACCTCCAACAGCAGACGCACGGAGCCGCCGCAACATTGCCCCAGATCGGGGCCAAGGGCCTGCCGGGACTGGCGCACGGGCGGCACCGCGCCGTTGGCCGCGGCTTTGCCGATCGCCGCGCGTGCATCGGCGATGGCCCGCCATTCCAGGGCGCCGCCGCCGATGGTGCCGGTGAATCCGCCGTCCTGTCGAACCGCCATGCGCGCGCCTGCTTCCCGCGGGGCTGAACCGGCGGCGGCCACGACGCTGACCATGGCGCAATAGTCGCCCCGCGCCAGGCTGTCACATATGGTGGACCAGACAGCCATGCTCAATCGACCCGCATGGATTGGACGGCGCGGGCAATGGCTTCCGGCGTCGCTGGCGCGTCCAATTGCGGTACCCGGCCGGGACGCAGGCTGGCAACCGCGTCGGTAATGGCCGAGAACACCGATATGGCCAGCATGATCGGCGGCTCCCCCACCGCCTTGGAGCGGTAGATGGTGGGCTCCTTGTTGCCCTTGAACTGCCACAGATTAATGCGGAAATCCTCCGGCACATCCGATGCGGTGGGTATTTTGTAGGTCGACGGCGCATGGGTCAGCAGCCGGCCGGCCGCGTCAAATACCAGCTCTTCGGTGGTCAGCCAGCCCATGCCCTGGACGAAACCGCCCTCGATCTGGCCGATGTCCAGGGCCGGGTTCAGGGACTTGCCCACATCGTGCAGCACGTCCACCCTATCCACCCGCATCTCGCCCGTCAGGGTATCGATGGTGACCTCGGAACAGGCGGCGCCATAGGCGAAATACAGGAATGGCTGCCCGGTCGCCGTCTCCCGGTCCCAGGTGATCTTCGGCGTCGCGAAATAACCGGTCGCGGACAGGGAGACGCGTTCCAGGAAGCAGGACTTGGCCAGCTCGGCAAAGGAAATATCCCGTGCGCCCAGCCGTACCCGGTTGTTGGCGAACTGTACCTCTCCCCCACCGGCTCCCCCGTCGACCTGGTACAGCCGGCGGGCCAGTTTGGTCATACGGTCCTTGATGGCGCCGGCCGCCCGTTTCGCCGCCATGCCGTTCAGGTCGGTACCAGACGAGGCCGCCGTGGCCGTGGTGTTAGGCACCTTGTCGGTCTTGGTGGCGGTGATCTGTATGTGGGCGAAATCGATACCGAATTCTTCCGCTACGACCTGGGCGACCTTGGTGTGGAGCCCCTGGCCCATTTCCGTGCCGCCATGGTTCACCTGTACCGAGCCGTCGGTGTAGACATGCACCAGGGCGCCGGCCTGGTTCAGGTGTTTCAGGGTGAAGGCGATGCCAAATTTCACCGGCGTCAGGGCGATACCTTTCTTGAGGAACCGATTAGCCTTGTTAAAGGCGCGCACCGCGCGGCGCCGTTGGCGGTAGTCAGAGGTCTTCTCCAGTTGGCGCACCACATTGGGCGCGATATTGTCGGCCACCTTCATGCCATAAGGCGTGATATCGCGTCCTGACTTGGCCGGGCCATAGAGGTTCCGTTTGCGCACATCCAACGGGTCCAGGCCAAGGCGGATGGCAATCTCGTCCATCATACGTTCGGCGAACAGCATGCCTTGCGGCCCGCCAAAGCCGCGGAAGGCGGTGTTGGACACGGTGTTGGTCCGGACCCGGCGGCTGAGTATGCGGGCATGGGGATAAAAATAGGCATTGTCGGTGTGAAACAGGGTCCGGTCGCAGACGCCCAGGGACAGATCGGCGGAATGGCCGCAGCGGGCGTTGAAGGTCACGTCCACCGCCGCCAGACGCCCCTTGGCGTCATGGCCGTAGTTGTAGGTGACCAGAACATCGTGGCGCTTGCCGGTCATGATCATATCGTCATCACGGTCCAGGCGGATCTTTACCACGCGGCCCGTCAGGTGCGCGCCAAGGGCCGCCAGACAGGCCCATTGCGAGGCCTGGCTTTCCTTGCCGCCGAACCCACCCCCCATGCGCCGGCATTCGCAAACCACCGCCGCCTCGGGCAACCGCAACATGGCCGCCACCAGGTGCTGCACCTCGGATGGATGCTGGGTCGAGGAATGCACATGCATCTCGCCGCCGTCGCCGGGTAGGGCCAGGGCGATCTGACCTTCCAGATAGAAATGTTCCTGGCCGCCGACACGAATGATACCGCTGGCCCGGTGCCCGGCTTCGGTGATGGCGTCCTCCGGCGTGCCGGTCAGGAACTGATAGTCGGGCAAGACCATGTCGCCGGCCCGCAGCCCATCATCGACCGAGACGGCGGGCGCTTCCGCCCCCACCTCGATCTGCGCCAGGCGGGCGGCGTGGCGGGCCTGATCGCGGCTCTCCGCCACCACGGCGAAAATAACCTGGCCGTGAAAACTGATGGCGCCATGGGCCAAAATGGGATCGCCGCCAAAGGACGGGCTGCATTCGTTCGGCCCCGGAATATCCTCCGCCGTCAGCACCGCCACCACACCGGGCGCGGCCCGCACCGCATCCAGATCAAGTTGGCTGATCCTGCCCTTGGCGCCATTTGGGGCATGGCCCGGCGCCATGTGCAGCAGATTGGCCGGTTCGGGTATATCGTCGATATAGCGGGCATTGCCCTGGATCTGCCAGGCGGCGCTGTCGTGGGGCAGGGCGTTGCCCACCGCGTAATCGACGTCGGGGGCGGGGATATAGGTTCGCCGCGGCTGTATGTCAGACATCCGCTGCCTCCCGCCCCGGTCCAACTCGCTGCCCAAATCGCAGTCCAACTCGATGTCCGATCACCCGCATGGAGGCACTGGCCGCGCCACCGGCTTCATGCATGGCCTTGAGCAACAATGCCTGGGCCGTTTGCATGCGATAGACGGCGGAGGCCCGCATATCGTCGATGGGCGTGTAGTCCCGGGCCAAAACCTCCGCCGCCGCCAACCAGGCCGCCTCGTCGCCCAGGGCCAGTTCCTTGAGCGCCGCTTCCACTCCAGGCGCCCGTTTCGGGGTTGCCGCCATGCCGCCAAAGGCGATGCGGGCGGATGCGATCTTGTTGCCTTCAAGCTTGAACTTGAAGGCGCCCAGGACGGCGGATATGTCCTGGTCAAAGCGCTTGGATATCTTGTAACAGCGGAATATTTCGTCCGCCCCCAAACGGGGCACCTGAACGCCGGCGACAAATTCACCCGGTCGGCGGTCCTGCTTGCCGTAGTCGATGAAATAGTCTTCCAACGGCAGGGAACGTTCCTCATCACCCCGGCGCAGATGCAGCCTGGCGTCCAGGGCGATCAAGGCGGGCGGGGTATCGCCGATGGGCGAGCCATTGGCGATGTTACCCCCCACAGTGCCCGCCGCCCGCACCTGTTTGGCGCCGATGCGGCGCAGAACTTCGCCCAGATCAGGATCGATGGCGGCCAAGGCGCCCTCCGCCTGGACATAGGTTGCCCCAGCGCCAATATAGCAGGCTTTCGCCGTCTCCCGGACCTGGTCAAGCCCCGCAGCCCGGCCCAGATGAATAACCTTGGGCAAAACCCGCATCTGCTTGGTGATCCATAACCCCACATCGGTGGCGCCGGCGACGATGACGGCATCGGGATGGCGCAGATAAAGTTCGGCCAGGCTGTCCATGGACGCCGGCGCGGCAAAAAAGCCTTGCCCATTGCCCCGAACGATCAGATCTTCGCCGTCATTCAGGGCCGCCAGCCGCCGGGATGTCTCGGCCCGGCGGGCGGAGAACTGATCGTTTGGCGTGCCGGCGCAGGCCTCCCGCCCGGCATCCACGATGGGCCGATAGCCGGTACAGCGGCACAGGTTGCCGGCCAGATAGTCGTTCACCCCGGCCCGGTCCGCCGCGCCGTCCTGGTGATACAAGGTAAACAGGCTCATCACGATGCCCGGCGTACAAAAGCCGCACTGGCTGCCGTGATGGCGCAGCATGGACGCCTGCACCGGGTGCAGATCACCCGCCCCGCCGCCAAGGTCCTCAACCGTGACCAGTTCCTTGCCGTCGATCATGCCCAACAACTGTATGCAGGCATTAATCGGCTGGTAAGTCACTTGGCCGTCCCGCAGGCTGCCCAGGGCGATGGTACAGGCGCCGCAATCGCCTTCCGCGCAGCCTTCCTTGGTGCCGAAGGCATTCCGGCGCAGGCGTAAATAGTCCAGCAGGGTTTCATTGGTGCCAACCTGGGACAGTTCAACAACCGCGCCCCGATGCAGAAACTTTATCGCCCCCCGCGCCATATCCTAGCTGCCCCGGTAGGTGGAATAGCCGTGCGCCGACAGCAGCAGGGGCACATGATAATGGGCTCCCGGGTCCGCCACGCCAAAGCGGATGGGAACCATGTCCAGGAACAATGGTTCAGGCAATTCCGCGCCCTGGCGCTTGAGGTAATCCCCGGCCATGAAGCGCAGTTCATAAGTGCCCGATGTCAGCGCCGCGCCTTCCAGCAACGGGCGGTCGATGCGGCCATCACCATTTGTTTGGACAGTCTTCAAGTGCGCCGAATGATCGCCGTCATGGCGCCAAAGTTCGATCGCCAGCGCCGCCGCCGGTTTCCCCGTGGTTAGATCGAGCACATGCGTGGTCAACCGACCCATCATTCCGCTCCCACCCTGTTGGCCGCCGTTTTGGCTGATGCCCGCTGGCGATTTCTTGATATTTTGACAACTATCAACCAGTTTCCCCATTCAAAATAGCGCTAAATAAGGCCACCCCGCTCAAGCCAGGATATCGGCAATGCTCAGCGCGATCACCAAGGCGGCGTCGCGCAGCAGGTTCACCGGCAGCCTCTCGTCGGCCCGATGGGCGTTGGCTTCCTCGATACTGCGCGGGCCGGCGCCATACAGAACAGTCGGGATGCCGTAAGCGGTGTAATGCCGGGCATCGGTGTAAAGCGGCACGCCGCCGCGGGGGATATCTTCGCCCAGTACCGCGCTGGCATGTTTTTGCACCGCCGCCGCCAGGCGGTCCACATCACCCACCTCCGTCAATGGTTCGGCCAGCATGATCCGCTCGACCTTCACCGTGATGCCGTCCGAATGCAGGACTGCGCGATTGATCAGGGCGCGCAGGTCGGCCTCCACCTCCGCTGCGTCTTCCTCGGGGATCATGCGCCGGTCAAGGCGCAGCCTGACCCGGTCCGGCACGACGTTGGTGTTGATGCCGCCGTCAATCAAGCCGACGTTCAATTGCGGCGAGCCAATGCCGGCAATTTTCGAAACCCGCTCGGCCAGCAAGCCGCGATAACCGTAAAGCGCCGTCAGAACCTTGTTGGCGGCCGCCAACGCATCGTACCCCGTATCGGGCTTGGCCGCATGGGCGGACCTGCCCCTGACGTCGATGCCCAGATGCAGACAGCCGTTGTGGGAGGTGATGACGCCATATGAAAAACCGGCGGATATGGCGTAGTCCGGCTTTGACAATCCTTCGTCAATCAGCCATTTCGGGCCGATGGCGCCGCCGGCCTCCTCGTCGTGGGTCAGATGCAGTTCCACCTTGCCGGCCAACTTGGCGCCGGTCTCCACCAAGGCCTTCAAGGCGAAGGCATAGGTGGCGAAATCGGACTTCGACACGGCCGCGCCCCGGCCATGCATCCAGCCATCGACAATTTCCGCGCCGTAGGGATCATGGCGCCACCCCTCGCCCGGCGGGACCACGTCGCCATGAGCGTTCAGGGCTATCACCGGGCCGGCATCGCTGGTACCGAAACGATGGCGGATCATCAGATTGGTGGCGGATATCATGCCGTTGGCGCGGCACAGAGCCTCGGGGACGGAATGGCTTTCCACCTCAAACCCCATGGCGGTCAGTAATTCAGCGGCGCGGGCGCCATGGGCGGCGCAGTCGCCGGGCGGGTTGTCGGAAGGCACTTTGACCAGCGCCGCCAGAAAGGCGATCTGTTCGTCATGATGGCTGTCCAGCCAGGTCTCGACAAGGTGCCTGTCAGTCATCCCGCGTCATCCTTCCATTTCATCCAGCACGTTCAACATGATTGAAACCCCGGCGGCGATGTCTTCCTGGCTGGTCCGTTCCGCCGGGTTATGGCTGATGCCGCCGTCGCTGCGCAGAAAAATCATGCCCACATCGCATATTTCCGCCATTGCGGCGGCGTCGTGGCCGGCGCCGCTGGGCATGCG
>Ga0315339_1002579_pt1 | contig 13626 bp, 10 predicted proteins | sample ASW17metaG_FD_204514 | JGI IMG/M metagenome (GOLD analysis project Ga0315339, IMG submission 204514) | Ammonia-oxidizing marine archaeal communities from Pacific Ocean, United States - ASW #17 | ecosystem: Environmental > Aquatic > Marine > Oceanic | place: USA: California | collected 2016-12-05
AAAAACAGTACAAGAACTCTTTGTACGAGTTCCTTCACGGTCAACTTGAAGAGGCCAAGTTACCAAGCAGTTCGCGCGCGGTCGCATTCAGGCGGACATCGTTGTTGGTGACACGATCATCATTGAGCTGAAGAATAATCTGGACACCACTGCCAAGTATCAGCGCCTAGTTGGTCAATTGGTGGAGTACTAGTCTTGGAAAGGACCTGTTTTCGTTGTGCTCTGCGGCAAGACTGGCCCGAATTTATGGAAACAGCTGAAGCGTCACATCGATGAAAAGACCGATTATTTCGACGATTTCCGCCTGCTTGAAAAGAAGAGCCCGCGAGCGAGGCGGGGTCAGAACCCGTAAAACCGCGCCGCGTTCTCGTTAAGGATTTTGGCCTTTAGCGAATTGGAAAGGTCAGGCCGGTCTTGTACGTGCTTGATCGAATCTTCCAGCGCTTCCTCGTGCGGCATGTCGGCTGAGGTCATCAGATGGTCTTCGCCGAGAATTTCCGCTACTTGCGGCAGGGCGCGTTCGTCGCCTTCGCAGGCGAGGTAGATGTTGCCGGCCGCGAAATAATCGGACGGACGGCCCTTCGGGAGGCCGGGCCAGTTCAAATTGTCGTAGACGCCAAAATAGCGCTCCATCCGCGGGACCAGGTACGGTAGCCAATCGGCTCCGGCCTCGAACAACCCGACACGCAGCCGCGGAAAACGGTCGAGGATGCCGCCACCAACAAAGCTGAACAGGCCGAACATTGTCGGGACCGCCGAAAGCGTTACCGACGCATAGATCGAATCCATCTTGGAATGAAGCGACGGCATGGTCCAACCGGTGTGGACCGCAATCGGCATGTTGAGCGCCTCGGCCTCGGCCCAAATCGGATCGAACTGGAGGTCGTGCAACATCGCGTCGCCGCCTGTCCCATGGATTTGCGCGCCCACCGCGCCGAGCGCTTTAGTCCGGCGCATTTCCTCGACCGCCGCCGCGGGGCTGCGGACGGGCGTCGTCGCCACCCATTTGAGGCGCTCGGGAAAACGCGCGCAGGTCTCGGCGAGCCAAGTGTTGTACGAGCGCATGAGGGCGGCTTCAAGACCGGCGTCGGGCGTGAGCTGGATGAGGAAGACCGTAGGGAAAAGGACCTGCACATCGATCCCGGCTTTGTCGAGATCGGCGATCCGGGCTTCCGGCGGTGTCAGAGATTGGCTCTCGATGCTGAAGGGTTTTGACTTGGCGAAAGCCGAGGTGACCGGGGTCCCCATAACCGACGGCGCGCGGCCGTTGTAGTTGGGAAAGGTGTGGCCGTCGATCAGCCAGACCTTGTCCAGCGCGGCCTCGCCCGGGCGGGTCGGCCGCTCGACGATTATCGGCCGGCGTGAAGTGTAGGGCTCGTCCAGGTGCGCCCATACATTCTCGCCCTCCTCGACGTGCGAGTCGGCGTCAATGATGAAGGGCCGGCTGTTACTCGCCATTATTTTGTTCGCCTTCTTGGGGGTGTCCGGGAGCCGATTGGATGGCCCGCCACAGTCGCTCGGGCGTGGCTGGCATATCGAACGTCCGGACGCCAAGAGGCGCAAGGGCGTCAACGATCGCATTCATCACGCAGGGCAGGGCGCCGACGGTGCCGGCCTCGCCGGCGCCCTTGATGCCGAGCGGGTTATTCGTGCTGGGGATGTCGTGGCTGCCGACGACAAAAAACGGCATGTCCCCGGCGCGCGGCATGGCGTAATCGAGAAAGGTGCCGGTAATGGGTTGGCCAGCGGCGTCCCAAGCCATGTCTTCCATCATCACTTGGCCCAAGCCCTGAACGAGGGCGCCATGGACCTGCCCCTCCAGCAGAAGGGGATTGATCACCCGGCCGACGTCGTCGATGACAGCATACCGTGTGAGTGTGGTGGCGCCGGTCTCAGGGTCGATCTCGACTTCGCAGGCGTGGCAGCCGTTGGGAAACGTCGGCGCCGTTGGCGCGTACATGGCCCGCTCGATCAAACCCGGTTCCATTCCGGGTGGCAGCGACGGTGGCGCGTAGGCGAGGCGGCACACCTCACCGAGATCGAGGCCCCGGTCCGTTCCCGCGACGATAAAGCGGCCACCGGCGAATTCGATGTCGTCCGCCGCGGCCTCCAGCGCATGGGCGGCGATGTGCCGCCCCTTGTCGATGATTTTAGCGGCGCAGCGGACGATAGCCGCGCCCGCCAATCCTGACGAACGCGATCCGAAGGTTCCAGTGCCATGGAGCACAGCGTCGGTGTCGCCCTGAACGAAGCGCACGGCGTCGAACGGCACGCCCAGCTCGCCGCACAACAGTTGGCGGAACACCGTTTCGTGGCCTTGGCCGTGGGAGTGTGTGCCGACCAGCAAGGTCACTGTGCCGGTCGGGTCGAATCGAATCTCCGCTGCCTCTTCGCCCAATGCCGCCGCCCGCTCGATCACCGCCGCTACGCCGAAGCCGAGCAGCTTGCCACACCCGCGCGCCTCCGCCCGCCGGGCCGCGAACCCCGACCGGCCGGCGGCCTCAAGGGTGAGGTCCATCGCGCGCTCGAAGTCGCCCGTATCGTAGGTGAAGACGAGGCCAGTTTTGTACGGCAGGGCATCTGGCGGGATCATGTTGCGGCGGCGCATTTCGATCGGATCGAGGGCCATTTCCCGCGCCGCTGTGTCGATGGCGCGCTCGACCGCATAGGACGCCTCGGGCCGTCCAGCGCCGCGGTAGGGCGCCGTCGATGGCGTATTGACGAACACGCCGCGAACGCTCGCGTGAATCGCCGGAGTCGTGTAGACGCCCGCCAAGCCGCCCAGATTAATGACCGCCGGCGTCGGTCCGCCCATGGACAGGTAGGCGCCCAGCGCGGCGAGGGTGCGAACGCGCAGAGCGAGGAAGGTTCCCCCCGAGTCGAGCGCCAATTCAACGCGCGTCCGGTTGTCGCGTCCCTGGTCGTCGGCGACAAAAGCCTCGGCGCGTTCGCCGGTCCATTTGACGGGCCGCCCGATTTTCCGCGCGGCCCACAGGACAAGGGCGATCTCGGCGTAAGGGTTGGAGCGCATACCGAAACCGCCGCCCATGTCCGGGCTGACCACCCGCAATTGCGTCTCGGGGATGCCAAGGATCAACGCCGCCATCATGCGCCGCATTCCGTGCGGGTTCTGCACGCCGCAATACAGGGTGTAGCGTTCCTCGCCGGGGTCGTAGACGCCAAGGGCGGCGCGCGGCTCCATTGGTGCCGGGGCAACGCGATTGACTGTGAAGTCGAGGCTGGTGACGTGGGACGCGGTCTCGAACGCGCGATCGACGACGGCGCGGTCGCCGAGTTCGAACTCGAAGCAGATGTTGTCAGGGCAGCTGGGCCAGACAGCCGGAGCGCCGAGTGCGACGGCGGCGGCACTGTCGGTCACGGCCGCGCGGGGTTCGTAATCGATGGCGACCAACTCCGCCGCGTCCTTGGCTTCCGCCAGCGTTTCGGCCACGACCATGGCGACACCGTCGCCGACGTGATGAACCGCGTCGCTCGCCAGCGCCGGGTGGGGCGGCTTGACCATGGGCGCGCCGCCCGCGCGGTTGAGTTGGGCCATGCAGGGCAAATCGCGCACCCCATCCGAGGCGAGGTCGGCGTGGGTGAAGATGGCGATCACGCCGGGCGCTTCCTTTGCCACAGAGGTATTGATCCCGCGAATTCCGGCGGCCGCATGAACGGAGCGGACGATGATGGCACGCGCCTGACGGGATAGATTTATGTCATCGGTGTAACGCCCGCGCCCCGTCAGGAGGCGCTCGTCCTCAATGCGCGGGATCGCGTCTCCCATTCGCGCCGTGGCCTTTGGGTTTGCCACTCTTTCTACTCCATTCGCAAGATCGGCTTGATCGTACGCCCTGCCTCGGCGTCGGCGATCGCCGTGTTGATGTTGGTGAACGGATAGAACGTGGCGAGCCGCTCGATCGGAAACCGCCCGTCCTGGTGCAGGGCGACGAGACGCGGGATAAAAAGATCGGGCACGCTCGATCCCTGCAGAATCCCCATCACCGTCGGGGCCCGCACGAGAAGGTTGCGCGAACTGAAAGGGAACGGCTGGCCGTGGCGCGGCGTCGCAACGACGCCGCAGGTGCCGCCGATGGCGAGGCATTCGATCAGATCGTGAAACGCCTGCTCGTCGCTTGAGGTCTCAAGGGCGAAGTCGGCGCCGCCGCCGGTAATTGCTTGGATCTGCGCGGCCACGTCGCCCGTTCCGGCGACAATCGTGTGGGTCGCCCCAAGCTCAAGGGCAAGCGCCAGGCGCTCGGCATTGACATCGGTGGCGATGATCGGACCCGCGCCCGCGACGACGGCGGCCATGACGGCGCTCAGGCCCACAGCGCCAGCGCCAAACACGGCGAAGCCCGCGCCCGAGCGCATATCGAACGAATTAAGGACGGCGCCCGCGCCCGTCTGAATGCCGCAGCCCAGGGGCCCGAGCAGTTCCAGCGGCGCATCCGGCGGCACAACGACCGTATTGCGCTCGGTGGCGAGTGCGTGGGTTGCGAAGGAGGACTGCTGGAAGAAGGCGCCGCGCACCGTATCGCCGTTTTGCGACATGGTCGGACTACCGTCGGCGCGTTCGCAGGCGAATTGAAGCTTGAGATTGTCTTGACACAAATGCGGCGTGCCAGAAATACATCCCGTGCAAATGCCGCACGAGCCGAAGCTGAGCACGACATGGTCGCCGGGCTTCGTCTTTTTCACGTTCGCGCCCACGGCCTCGACAATCCCGGCGCCCTCGTGGCCGAGAACGACGGGCAAGGGTACGATGCCGCGAAAGGCAAGATCGGTGTGGCAAATGCCGCTCGCCACCAGACGGACGAGCACTTCGCCGTCGCGCGGCTCGTCGAGGGTCACGTCCTCGATGACGAAATCCGCGGCCGGATCGCGTAACACAGCCGCCGATACCGTGCGGCTCATGGGTTTGTACGGATGGATGTCATGCGGGGGTGACCATAGCGGGTGACGTTGCCACGGCTCAAGCTGCCATCAAGGTCCAGAAATAGCCATCGGGGGCGACAAGCGAAAAAGCCGGTCGATCAAACTCGTCGGCGTGAATTTCCGTCACCTCGGTGGCGGCGCTCCCTTTGACGCGGGCGTGCATGTGGCCAACGTCATCCACCCGGTAGGTGTACAGCGAATAGCCGAGGTTGCCGGGCCGCGACAGGGCGAACACGTCTTCGCTCACACTCTTGGTCGTGAAGCGGAAAGTGCGCAGTCGCCCCGAGCGCTGCTCGTCAAGGGCGCTGCCGGAACGCGGGTCGTCAATATCGCTGTGGTACATGACCTCGCCGTCCTCAAGGGGGATGGTTTGGGCCGGTGGGTCGTTCTTTTTCGCCACATATTCATGCTCGGCGGATCGTTTGAGACCCAGTACTTCGTCATAGAAGTCGAACGGCGAAGGATCGTCGTGGTAGATGCAAATGCCAAAGTGCGTGACCTGGCTCGATTGAAACAGGCAGCTCGGATTTATTTCCCCGTACAGCGGCATGTCGAAGCCGAACTGCTGCATGACGACCTGCCGCGAGTGCGGCATGAACACGTGAAATTCGCGCAGGCCCATCTGCGGATCGCGGAAGGGGATGGGCGAGGCGCCGAAGGTGCGCGGATTGAATCGCGGCTCCTTGTAGGCGATCGCGGCGCCCTCGCGCTCGTACATTGCGGCGTGGTTGGCAACTTCCATCGCATTCGATGTCTTCGCCACGGTCCAGCGGTTGCCCTCTGCCCGGATTGGCGCAAAACCAAGCCCGTCGCCAGTAGGCCGTTCCCACGCCATCAGCCGGACAAGGCCATGGTCGGCATTTTGGTGGCGAAGGCGAAGAGATGTCAGGCGGGAGTCGATGCCATACAACGCGGCGGACGTCTTTGCCGGCAAAGCGCCGGTCTCGCCCTCGCGGTAGCCGAACAGTTTCCAGTAGGTGGCGGCGGCGGTAATATCCGGGACCCCGACGCCGACCTCGAACACACCGCCGACGACGGTTGGTGCGTTACGTTCCATTGATGGGCGGGCGCCTTGGGCCGCGGCTCTGGTGTCGGGGCTTCATGCTACAATCTCGCACGATATGGCTGGTTAAGTCTTTCCTATCGTCCATTCGACGCTCCATGCCGATGCGCTCGGGCAGGAGGTGGCGCGCCTCTACGACATCGCCACGCCAGTTCATTGCGAGTTGCTCGCGCGCGGAATCAACGACAACTACATCGTCCGGGCGGGTGATAAGCGGTACGCCTTGCGCGCGTGGCGCACCGGCTTGCGCGGCGACGACGAAATCGCCTACGAAATCGCCTACTCGGACTACCTGAAGACCCAAGGTATCTCGTTGGCCGGACCGATTGCGACGCGGGGCGGCGGGCTGGACTTTTGCGTCGATGCGCCCGAAGGCCGGCGCCATGTTGCCTTGTTCGAATGGGCTGAGGGCGGCCCGATGCACGACGTGATCGATGTGCCGCTGGCGCACGAAGCCGGCGCCCTGGCCGGCCGCTTGCGCACGCTCGCGCCCGGTTTCGAGATCGCCACGCCGCGCCTGATGGATACGGCGGGCGGATTGCGCAAGCACCTGCCGGCGCTCCTCGAATTTTTGGCGGACGAACCCGAAACCGCCGCGTTCCTGAAGGACACAGTTCAGGTTACGGCCGCCGCTCTCGACGATGTTGATGCGAGCGACATTGCCGTCGGCCCGACCCATGGCGACATCCACACCTATAACGTTTTTGTCGCGCCGGACGGCAAGACTTTGACCTTGATCGATTTCGATTTCTGCGGTGTCGACCAATACGCCAAGGAGCTTGGCAGTTTCATCTGGCGCAGCCGCTACGAAGGACTACCCGAAGCCATCAATGACGCCTTCGTGGCCGGTTACGAAAGCGTTTGGCCGTTGTCCGGGGCCGAACGCGACCTGATCCCGTTATCGGTTCTTGCCCGCGACCTTTTGATCCTGTGCTGGTCGGCGGGGCATATCAACGCGCTCGGGCGCTCCTCGGTCGGTTTCGCCCAAGAGGTGGACTCCTTTATCGCCTCGGTGCGGCAAAATCTCGAAGCCGCCAGCCTCGCCTAACTCAGCCCGGCGGCCGCCATGTGGCGCTCGACGGCGGCGCGATACCAGTCCAAATCGTGGGTGTAACCGATCGCGCTGTGGCCGATGACGTTGACCATCGTGGCAATGCCGACAGCGAGATAGAGATCGCGGTCGGCGATGAACAGGGGCATGAGGGCTTGTTCGCGCTCCGTCAACGGCCGCACCTGCGAATAGCCTTGCACGAAGGCCTCCCCGATCGCCGGATCGACACCCTGATATTCGTTACGCCACAAGAAGCACGCGAGATCGTTCATCAGATGATCTTCACCGCAGTCGTCGAAGTCGATCACGGTCATGCGCCCGGCATCGGAGACCAAGATGTTTTCGATCTGGATATCGCCGTGCGTCGGCCCGCGAGGCAGGCCTTCAGCGCCAAGTGCGTCCATCGCGTTCGCAACCGTTTCGATGGCGTGGCGGTAGAACTGGTCTTCGCCCGGCCGGCCACCGACCATACGAAGCAGCGCCGGCAACCGCTCGCGCATGCGGGCGGCATCGTTGCGAAACCTCGCCGCTGTCGGGGCGAAACCGGCGGAGGCGGCATGTAGTTTGGCGACGTGTGCGCCCAGGTCCGCCGCACGCTCCGTGGCTGGCGACGCCGACAAGGGTGCACCCTCGGCCCAGGCAAACAGCGCGACCGGCCGCGCACCCTCCGGCGCATTTAGGGAGAAAAACAAAGCACCGTTGGCCGTCGGTTGCGGCGACGCAACATGGATGCCCTTGGTGTCAAGATGGCGCATGTACTCGAGCTCGTAGAGAACTTCCTCGGGCTCGTACATGTCCGAGCGCCACGCCTGCATCACGAAGCGGGTCTGGGCGGCGCGAACGAGATAGATATCGTTGACGCCGCGGGCCAGCAGTTCGCAGTGGCAACGGCCGCCTAGGTCGTAACTGGCGTCGATCTCCTTGGCGAGGGCACGGGCGTCGAGCGTCGAGTGGCTGATCGGGAACATGCTCGGGCGTTCGCCGGCGAGGCGTTGATAAACCACGCTCCGCCGCCCTATTTTTGCGCGCCGAAAATGCTCGTCCGCGCGAGGGAGCTCGTCACGTCGTCAGCCGCGATGATCGAGGGCCCGTCGTCGTCACCGTAGCGCGCCCATACGTCGTGCACGGAGTCCGGCGCGAAGCCCGCCCCGGTCATCAGGTCGGCAACGCCGATATCGTGCAGGGTCCCCCAGAAGGGCTCGTTGTTGTTGTGCGTATCCCAGTCGTGCATGAATGAATCGTGGGGTGTCAGGCCGCGGCCCATCTGCGGATCGGAGTGTACTGTCACACCGCCCGCTGCCAGCAAACGCGAGACTTCGGCCATGATGAGGCGGATCGCCTTGGTCGAGGTCTCGTGTGCGAGGCCGTGCGAGACGATCAGATCGAAGTGCCCGTCCGGGAAATTGGTCCGTTCCGCGTTCTGCTGGGAAAAGTGCACGGTCTTGCCCAGCCCCTCGGCTCGGGCGTGGCCGTAACGAACCTGCGGTCCGCCCAAGTCAATGCCGTAGACTTTAGCGTCCGGGTAGGCATCCACGTAGGGCAGGGTGCCGCCACCGATGCCACAGCCCATGTCCAGAATCCGCCGTGGCGCAAGGCTGGGGAACTCGCGGTGCAGATAGCGAATTACGTTGCGCGCCGCCGCGCCGCGGTATGAATTCTCCGCAGTGTCGCGGAACGCGTGCGCGGCCTTTCCCTGCAATGGCAGCGCGTAGTAGTAGCCACCGCGGTCGACAAGGGCACCCGAAAAAACATCGTCTTCGCAAAGTTCGGTTGCGTAGCCGCCCGGCATACAATGGATGTCGATGGCGGCGTTGTATTTGGGGACTTTGAGGTTCGGATCGAGCCTCAGCGACCCGCGCGGATTGCGCACCTTGGCTTTGGCGATCAGCTCGGGAAGTTGCCGCTCCACCGTCTCGCCTGAGGCATCCCACATCATCTCCTGTAGCGTCCGCGCGATGGAGCTCCAAGTTTGGGTGAACGCCTCGGTCTCTAAGGCGCGCCGCACCTCGTGGCGGTTCGCCGGCGGGCGATTGTGCTCACGCACGAAGCGCGGCTCCGCGCGCTTGCGGTAGACGGCCTCGTTTTCGGGATAGACATCGTCCTCCATGTAGATTTTGAAGGATGAAACGAAGTTCTGCCGCGCCAACTCGTCGTGGGTGGCGCGCGCCATCATCGGATGCGCGAAGGGCTCATGCATAGCCTGTCTCCCAAATTTGGGCGGTGCCACAATTCTAGCTCGGCGCGGTGGTGGCAAAAAGGAAAAATTGCGCTTGGTGGAGACTGGCGGGCGGCCCCAGCCTCGTTTATGCTATTCGCAGCGAATTGATCGGCTCGCGGGCGCGTTCGGCGGCGGTGCCGATTGGACCAAAGGGGAGTCCCATGAAACAGCCATTTGCTCACTCGATGATGCCGCAGTCGGACCACGACGAACAGGCGCGTCAGGACTTTATTCTCAGCTTTAAGATTCACATGGAGGATGAGGTCTATCCGGAAAACAAGACGGTCTATAGAAACCGGGTACTGCCCGCGTTTGTCCGCGCCCACAATCGCGAGCCCGAAACGCGTCAGGAAATCCGCCGTGCCATGGAACGCGAGCCGTTTACCCAGATGTGGGGCTCGGTCGCGCGCACGTTGCAGGAGTTGCTTTGGGCCAACGTCGGCGACACCGTCGAGCGCCAGCTGCCCGAGCTCATCGAACGCAGCAGGGACAAAAAGCAACCCTTGGGGTCGCTGAGGCTCGATCCGGACCTGGTGGTGCCCGGGTATAACGCCTCCATCGACATTCATTGCATGCCGGGCGGTTACCACACAGATACAGCGGACAACGATGTCTATGCTGGCGGGCTCTACGACCGTGGCGCCTATTACTATGTAGCGGGGCTAATGGGTAAGAATGCGCACGAGGCCCAGGATCAGCCCAATAGCCTATTTCTAGAATACCAGAGCCGGCGTGTGATCGACTACCTGAAGCGCGAATTTCCAGACTTCGAGCCTAAGCGTATCCTCGACATGGGGTGCGGCACGGGCAATAGCACGCTCCCGTTCGCAGAGATTTTTTCGGAGGCGGAGGTCTATGGGGTCGATCTTGGGGCGCCTGTTCTGCGTTATGGCCATGCGCGCGCCGAAGGGTTCGGCCGCAAGGTCCACCTGTCGCAGCAAAATGCCGAACGGACTAACTTCCCCGACGGCCACTTCGACCTCGTCGTATCGCACGGCCTCGCCCATGAGACGTCGGGCAAAGCGGTCCGCAATATCCTCAAGGAAGCACACCGGCTCTTGGCGCCGGGCGGGGTGACGTTACACGCCGATCCGCAGTTCTCCATGGGTCTCGATTTGCATGATTCGTTCATGCACGACTGGGACACCCACTACAACGCCGAGCCTTTTTGGGGGACGCTACACGACATTCCGCCCAAGAAATTGATGACCGATGCCGGGTTCGCCGCGGACACGGCGCGGGCCGTGTGGATGGTCCTCGGGCCCGACGGCGCCCCAAGCTACCCCGAGGTGGTGAACGATCCAGCCCTCACGTCGCTGGCGCGCGGCATCGTCTTCGGCGCGCACAAATAGGCGGCGCAGCGGGCCGCCGAATCTTTTTCGCTCCTACTCCCACTTCGGCTCGTCCCGGCGGGGTCGAGCCGCGGGGAAATAAAAGAGGCCGCACCAAGGTGCGGCCTCTCTCAGTTTAGGTGGCGCCCGTTTTATTTCGCAGCGACCTCAAGCTCGTGGTAGGGAATTACCAGCGTCGTGTGCCGGAAATTCTTGATCCGCGGGTTGTGGCCCATGGACTCTTCAAACTCGAGCAGGAAGAGGATAGGGGCTTTCTCCGTATGGATAGCCAGTAGGTCTTTCAACATCTGGCGCCGTTTGTCTTCGTCGAATTCCACGTTAAGCACATCGATCGCAGCGATCTCACTTTCGTCGCAGAAGTACGGGGCTGGCTTCTTGCAGGACGTAAATACGTTAAACGCCCGTCCGGCGTCCATTGTCGCGCCGAGATCGTGGCCGATGCCGAAACCCTCATACGGCCATGTGCCGGCCAACCAATGTTCAAGCCAGCCGTCCTTGCCTGCGAATTGCTGCGAGATGAGCGTGGCATTGATGCCAAGTTTGCGAAGATCCTGAACCGCCGCTTCGTAAGCGAGACGAAAGTCGTCTGCGGTGGTGATGGCACGCACCTCGAAGTCGAAACCGTCCGGGTAACCGGCTTCGGCCAACAGTGCCCGGGCCTTGTCCGGGTTGTAGGGGTAGCCCTTGATGTCCGGGTTGTAACCGTTGATACCGGGGAACGCCGCCTGTGTCGCCGGCCCCGCTTTGCCGAAGAAGATGGAATCCGCGATGGCTTGCTTGTTGACCGCATAGTTCAACGCCTGCCGTACGCGAACGTCACCCATCGGCCCTTCCACGGGTTTTCCATTGCGATGGGAAACGTAGGAGATACCCATAGTACGCGTCGACGGCTTGGAGTAAACGACCATCCCGTTCTGCTCTAAAGTCAAAACCTCGTCCGGCGACACCGAAACATTGATATCGACCTGGCCGGAAATAAGAGCTTGGATGCGGGATGGTGCCTCCGGCAGAGCGAGAAACTCAATCTCGGTTACTGATTTGCGTGGCAACCAGGACCGCGGATTCGGTGTAGCCTTTGCAGATTCGGCACTAAACTTGACAATGTATGGACCAGTACCAATCGGTTCCTGAGAGAAGATTTCCAAGCCGAGGTCTACCCACGCCTTGGGCGGCAAGATTGATTGCGATTGGACCTTCTTAGGCAGGATCGGATCTGGGGCAGGAGTGAGCACGTCAACAGTGTACTCGTCTACAATTTCAGTGCTGGAGACAAAACGGCTCATAGTCTTGCTCTGGGAGAAGACTTTGCCTTCATCACTGCGCCAGTAGTCGTAGGTCGCTTTGACTGCAGCTGCGTTCATTGGCTCGCCGTTCGAGAACACGACGTCTTTTCGCAGATAAAAACGCCACCGCAGTGGGTCGATGTTTTCCCAACTTTCGGCAAGGAACGGGAGGGCCTCGCCCTGGTCGCCGATCTTTGTCATTTGCTGAAATGTGGCCGCCCAGGTGTAGACCGCCGGGGTGCAGATGCAACCCTGATAGGCATTGCCTCGTGCGGCGGGCGTTGCGCGCACGGCCACTCTGAGCGTTTCGCCGTTGGCGGTGCCGACTGCGGCCACCATGGCCGGAACGGCAAGCGCTGCGACCGCGGCAGCGCCAATAGTAAGCTTCACTAGATTGCGGATTGACACTTTAATGTCCCCCCTTTGAGCGATGGGCGCGCCCTAATTGGACGCAGCGACTTTGACAGGCGATTATCCTGTAATATCCAATGTTTGGCAAACCCGCGTGCCGGGCCCAGCGTGACCGGTCGAACGAAGCGGGCCGCCGCTGATGGGGAAGGGGGCTAGCGATGCCGAGGCCACATATCGAGTTTATCCAGTCACAAGCTCTTCCGTGGGCAAGAGGGTTGTACGGAGGTGCGCGTCCCGATGTTGAGACGAAAATCCTGAGTATCGATTCGATCAACGCCGAATCGAGCGCACTCATCCGCTACCCTAAGGGGTGGAAGCAGGGCCGCGCCGAACATCTTCTGGCTGACGAGGAGATCCTTGTCCTGGACGGCGCCATTGAAATCGCCGGTGTCGAATACGGCAGGCATTGCTACGCATACTTGCCAGCGGGTTACCTCAGGCCATCGGCATCGTCGAAAAATGGCGCGGTGGTATTGACAATGTTTTCCGGCACTCCGGCGGCCGGGCCTGGTGAAGCGCCCGACGGCCTTTTCAACGCCTCGATTCTAGTGAAACACAAGGACACGCTGTCCATGCCCTGGGAGGATTTGCCGGAGGACCTTGGTGGGTCGCCGACCTATGACGAGCTGCCCGGGAACCGTGACGATGACGACGAGATGTATTTCGATGCTGGGTTGCGGTATGCGGCGCGCGTCAAGCGATTGTGGCTCGATCCCGATACGGGCGAATGGACCAAGCTGTTTGCCATTCTTCCGCAGACCTTCCCACGTGATTGGCGGGAGAAGCCGGTGTGCCACGAGTGCGTCGAGGAGTGCTATCTGTTGGCGGGCGAACTGGCCGGAAACTTGGGGGTCATGTATCCGGGCGCCTATTTCTGGCGGCCGCCGGGCATCGACCACGGGCCCTATGGAACCCTTACAGGCTGGATGCACATGGGCCACCTGCGCTACGGCAAGCACGAAAACCTGCGGGCGGAGAAGGAGTCGCTGTTCGAATTCGACGCTCCGTTCAAGCCGGCGCTACCGCCAGAGTATCAAAAGTACGCCGACGCCTATCCCCATTCCATGCCCACGGGGACGACCTGTTTCTAGGATGCCACTCTAAATCGTCCGGGCGAGGCGGCTCGCGTCGTTGACGGCGGCCCAAAAGCCACGCGGCGTGACGCAATCGCCGATGGCATGGACGCCGTCCGGCGCTTGGACGGCAATGGCGCCGGTGGAGAGCACGATCGCATCGAAGGGTCCGAGAGCATCGCCGTTCACGGTCGTTGCGGTGCCGCCTTGGACGGATTCGATGAGGGTCTCCGAGAA